>ENA-OOXT01000725-OOXT01000725.1-human-gut-metagenome-genome-assembly--contig:-NODE-725-length-23754-cov-2.796616_pt1 | contig 23754 bp, 10 predicted proteins | sample MGYA00241590_ERZ501349 | MGnify/ENA primary metagenome ERZ501349 (study PRJEB25962, sample SAMEA2042838) | human gut metagenome | biome: human gut; feature: human-associated habitat; material: faeces...
CAATACGCTCGTCTATCAGCTGTAGTAACGTAGCAATTTTCTTCTGTTCTTCTTTTGAAGGAATACCGATGTAACATTCAGAGAAGTTCTTGCTATTAATAGAATATATCTTTGTTCCTTGGGCAATTCTTCTGATTTGATGATGAAATGCCGTAGAGGAAAAGGCATACCCTTTATACCCAACAACTGTTTTCTGCTGGTTGTCTCTTCCGTGGATAGTATGTAATCCACAAATTACATCTTTACCGTTAAGTTTATAGAACTCAACAGCTTTAGCGACCTCGTTTGTATCTTCTGAGGCATCAGCAAAAGCAATATCACCTTCTTGACAAAGCTCATAGTTTTTGGGGGTGTTGCCATTTGTGATATTGGGCAGCTTGTCTTTGCTAAGGTCTATCATAGTAGGCAGTCCAACATGAATTAAGCCATAATGCAAATTTTGAATAGCATCCGTACCATACTCCAGTTTATCCCAACTAAGTGAGTTTGTTGAGTAGAAATCCAATAAGTCAGAAACCTTACACTTCTCCCACTCCCCCTGAAACTCAGGAAATCTGAGATTTGGGACATTGCCCTTCGGGCGAAGTCCCTCATGCTCGGCAGAATCCAAACAAGTTTGGTTCTGCTCTCGCTTATTTGGGACATCAGAGGGCTATTATCTCTAATTATATATGTACACCTTCAAAATTAAGGATTACAATGACAACAAAAACAATTAGAGAAATTGCGTTGGCTTGGAAAAGTGACAAGCAACGCTACGTAAAGCAGTCTACATACGCTGCTTATGTGTTAATTCTGGAGAATCACATTCTTCCATCATTTGGCGATTGTGAGGCTCTGAGTGAGAAACTTGTGCAGGAGTTCGTTTTGCAGAAACTGAATAGCGGACTCAGCATTAAAACGGTGAAGGACATATTGATTGTCTTGAAAATGGTGATGAAGTTCGGAGTAAAGAACGAGTGGATGAGCTATTGCGAGTGGGACATCAAGTACCCTACAACAGAGACCAACAAGGAAATTGAGGTGCTGACGGTGGCACACCATAAAAAGATCCTCGATTTCATCAAGCAGAACTTCACGTTCCGCAACCTCGGCATCTATATCAGTCTGACCACAGGTTTGCGTATCGGAGAGATTTGTGGTTTGAAATGGTCGGACATTAACACCGACAATGGCACAATAACCGTGAACCGTACCATTGAGCGCATCTACATTGTGGAGGATGAACGCAAGCACACAGAGTTGGTCATCAACACACCAAAGACCAAGAACTCATGCCGTGAGATACCGATGAACAAAGAACTTCTGGCTATGGTAAAACCTCTGAAAAAGGTAGTAAACATAGACTTCTATGTACTAACCAACGAGGAGAAACCGACAGAGCCACGCACCTACCGCAACTACTATCATCGACTGATGAAACGCCTTGACATTCCTCGGCTGAAATATCACGGACTACGCCACAGCTTTGCCACACGCTGCATTGAAAGCAACTGCGACTACAAGACAGTAAGCGTACTGCTCGGTCATGCCAACATCACAACAACCCTTAATCTCTATGTTCACCCAAACATGGAGCAGAAGAAAAAGTGCATCACCAAAATGTTCAAGTCTTTGGGAAAATAAGACATTATACCTATATGAGCAAGAGAGTATGTCATAAACACGCACTCTCTTGCATCATTATTATCTACTACGGAATTTTCTTTTTATGACAGTTGGTCGCATCATTGCAGCTGCGTCTTTTGAGGATAATTTCAAATCAATATTCGCCATAATACCTCTATTTTTATTTGTGGACCTTTGTCCTATAACGTTCCACATGATCTTTTACACGACGATTTCATGCGATAACACAAATGTTTAACAGAGTCAACATTGTCAAGACTTAAGACGAGCAAGTAGTCAAGCTAAATCAGGAAACGACCAATCTGCACAACTGGTATTTAGTTTACTCCCATACATAGGAACTTTTCGCCCAAAATAGGAAAAATCGCTAAGAAAAGCACTTTCTATCTAGATATATACTCTATTATCAAAGAATAATGCTATCTTTGTAGTTGTTTAAAAGACAAACATCTATGAATATAATAGAATTATATGAAAGATTGAAGGGTAGCTACAAAAGTTATCTTCAGAGCTTTGTTGCCATAAAAGATGAACGAATCAAGGACGAGGTCAGCGAGTCTATCAAAAATGAAAAGCTGTGGCGAAAGGCTTTGATTCAATTCAATCCAAACTTCAAGCAGGGGATAGGCGTAAAGGAGCTTATTGCCAAGGGGCTCCCTATCCATAAAGACTTGGAATATTTCTTCGACAAGCCTTTTTATAAGCATCAGCAAGATGCTATAGAGTTAGGCTGTCAAGACAAAGAATTTATTGTGACTTCTGGCACAGGTTCCGGAAAATCACGAACCTTTATGGCTACCGTGTTCAATTATATTCTACTTCATGATGAGGCATGCAAGGATAAGACGATTGCTATCATAGTCTATCCAATGAATGCCCTTATCAACTCTCAAGCTGAGGAATTGAGCCGGTATAAAGCAGAATATGAGGAGCGGACAGGCCATCCGTGTCCATTCACTTTTGGCAAATACACAGGACAGGAAAACGAAGAAGCGCGCGGAAAGATACAGCAGACGCCTCCCAACATCATATTAACCAACTATATGATGTTGGAATTGCTCATGACTCGTGCTGGCAAAGAAGAAGATTTGCGCAAGTGTTTCTTGGAAAACCTCCATTTCCTCGTATTCGATGAATTGCATACTTATCGTGGAATGCAAGGAAGCGATGTGTCTTTCTTGATACGCAGAATCAAATCTTTGGCCACTGGGCGAGTACTTTGTTTCGGAACATCAGCCACAATGGTAGCTGATGATAGTATGACTTACAGCCAACAAAGAGAAAAAGTTGCTGAAGTTGCATCATGTATCTTCGGTAGTTCATACTCAAAAGAACAAGTAATAGACGAAACTCTTGCCATAGGATTGTCAGACGATGAACCTACGGATGGAGAGTTGCGTATATGCATCAACAATCCTGTTCCGCATTCTGCAGATATTCATACTGCTATAAAATATCCTACTGCCATTTGGATAGAGCAAAGTGTTGCACTAGCCTATAATAGAAAAGAAAACAAATATTTCAGAGGAAAGCCTATATCAATAGAGGATATGGCTAAGCAACTGAGTATAAGAACTGGAGAGGAAGAAGATAAGTGCCAGAAGCATATCGTAGAAGTTCTTAACTGGTGCAATATCCTGAACCAGCAGAAAGGTGTATCGATACTTCCATTTAAAGTTCACCAGTTCATTCCTCAAACAGGAAACGTATATCTTACAATAGGCGAACAAGACAATCGTCAAATCACAGTAGAAGAAAAGCTCTATTGTGATGAGCTATCACATGGCAACAAAAAAGTCATGTACTATCCCGTCGTGTTCAGTCGTTTAAGTGGTCACGAATTCTATGTCGTCAAAATCAATGGCAGTCAGATCATGCCAAGAAGCTTCGATGGCTATGCATCGGGTGATGGCGATAGCGATATCAATGATGGCTACATCATCCTACCTCACAGGGGAGAAAATATAAATGATTATATCCTTGATGTAAATTCTGAGGAAATTCCATCAGATTGGTACACTACAAATAAAAAGGGAGTACGAAAGCTGAAGAAAACATACGAGGCACGTATTCCGCAAAAGGTCTATGTAACTCAATCTGGTACTTACACTCCAACCGAGCCACTCGATAGCATGGGCTTCATGGAGGTTATTTTCGTACCATCTCCACTCATGTACGACCCAACAGCTCGTGTGGTTTACAAAGGTAAGCAATCAGAATATTCAAAATTGTCAAGAATCGGTGGTGAAGGTAGAAGTACTGCCACTACCGTATTGTCATACGAGGATATTATGCTTATGCAGAAAATGGGTATTGAGCAAAACGACAGAAAAGTATTAACCTTTGTCGATGCTCGCCAGGATGCCGCATTGCAAGCAGGTCATTTCAATGACTTTATCCGCATTGGCAAAATACGCTCAGCCATCTGGAATGCAATCAAAAATGCCACAGAGCCTATAGACAATACCAAGATTGCTAGAATGGTGCTGGATAATCTTCATCTCGAAGTGGATGACTATTATGCAAAACCACAAAAACTTCGGGGCAAACGTGCCAATGATATAAAGAATATCATGGAACGTTATCTCTCCACCATCATCTATGATGACCTTGCCGGCAACTGGACTGTGATAATGCCCAATCTTGAAGATTGTGCATTGCTGAACATCGGCTACAAATATCTTCATGATGAGATTACAGGTGAGAACAATTCAGAACGGCTATACGATATACCCGAGTTGGAAGGATTGGATGATGAGCAAAAAGAAGAATTCATTACTCAAATCCTCGACTACCTGCGCCACAAACTTTGCATATATAGCAGCGAGAGAACGATCCAAGCCGTAAAAGATACCAGCAAGGCCGTAAGAGAAAATCTGAAAGCCCCATGGACTCTTGATGAGAGCGACACTATTGACGAAGCAAACGAGTTGTTTGTCATCAGACCTCGCAGACGCAATGCCTATTATCTGGAAAGTGGAGGCTATAGAAGTAAGCTTGGTATCTTTATTCGCGACTATATAGAGAAGAACACGGGACGTACTATCAACAACGAAGATGACTACACGCATTATGTGATAAGACTATTTGAAGCTTTGTCCAACTACATCATACATGAAAATGGAACCTACCAACTCGACTATGGTTGTATTCTATGGCAAGAAGGTGACAAGCAGCATATACGTCGCGACTTGGTACGCCATCGCATTTTAGAGGGAGGTAAATGGCTTGATAAAGAACCGAACCATTACTTCCAGCAGTTCTATCAAAGCATTCCTCTCAAAGACGTATGCCTGGAGGCCAAAGACCATACAGGACAGGTTTCCAAGGAAGATCGTGAAAATAGAGAACGAGAATTCCGAGAAGGTAAGTTTCCAATTCTCTACTGTTCTCCTACGATGGAGTTAGGTATCGACATCAAGGATTTGTCTGTTGTCGGTATGCGCAATGTGCCCCCAACTCCAGCTAATTATACCCAGCGAGCAGGGCGTGCGGGGCGAAGCGGACAAGCTGCATTGGTTTATACCTATTGCCGACCACGCAACTCACACGAGAATTATTACTTGGCCCATCCTGAAAAGATGGTCAAAGGTGAAGTGAAGGCTCCACGAATGGAATTGGTGAATGAAGAACTCTTCCGCACTCACCTCCACTCCACCATTCTCTCATTGTGCCCTATTACTGAGCTTTCTGATGGCATCAAGGAATTGGTAGATTGTAACGACATCAATAACATCACTTTAAAGGATGAGGTTCGTGTTGCCCTGCAATTATCTCCAGAGCGCAAGGAGCAGGTAAAGTCGGTTTTCAGACAAATCATGAATGATTCCTTCCTGAAAGACCGGATGGAAACAGAACACTCCATCTGGTTCACCGAGCATTGGCTGGATAATATCCTCGCCAACTATGAGTATGATTTCGACAAGGCACTCAACCGCTGGCGTTCTCTCTACAAGCAAGCCCAAACTCAGATAGAAGAAGCTAGTCGTGTCATCAATAACCGCATCTATGGCGAAAACTCCAAGGAGAAACGTGAAGCCCATGTCAAGCAGTTGCGTGGTGAAAGTCTCCGAGATATGCTGTTGGGAGTTAACCAAGGTAAGAATAAAGAAGAAAACGAATTCTATCCATATCGTTACCTTGCCAGCGAAGGCTTCTTGCCTGGTTATAACTTTACCAAGTTGCCACAACGTGCCCTGCTACAATACAAGTCGGACAAAGTTGAATGTCTAAGTCGTCCAAAGCGCCTTGCACTAAGAGAATTTGGGCCACAAAACATCATATACAATAATGGGGGTAAATTTCGTATCAGCAGAATGCAGATACTATCAGAGGTGATTCCTCACAAGTTTTTCTACAATCCTAAGACGGGGGTTGTATATAAAGACGAGGAGAATACGATCCATCATACCGACATCATCACTGGGGAGTCTCTTGATGGTGTGGCCAAACTCATCCCGGGCATGTGTATTGAAGCTCAAGATATGGTGGCGGTAGAAGCGGAAAAGATTACTTGTCATGAGGAGGAGCGTTCTCGCAAGTTCTATAAGACAAAGACCTACTTTGCGAGTGATGATCCAAGGGCTATCAGCGAGTGTGAACTGAAGTCGCCTCATGGCGAGCATTTGGCAAATATTCGCTATATTCCTTCATGCCGACTTACCTATATATTGGAATCACGTAACGATGATAATGCCAATGGGTTTGCTTTCGACACAAAGACTGGCGATTGGATAAGCAATGAGCGCCTTGGACGCATACAAGAAGAAGCAGACAAGAATCCAGAAGAGGCAGACAGAACCAAGTTTGTCAAGCTCTTCACGGAAACGACTGCCAACGCCATCTATATCCAACCGCTTGAAGCATTGCTTTTAGACCGGAAAGAAGCTGTCCGCACCTTCCTCTATGCCTTCAAGCAGGCCATTGAGGATGTCTTCCAAATAGAAGGAAGCGAAATGGGCGCAGAAGTGATGGGAGAAGGAGCAACCCCAAATATCCTCATCTATGAAAATGCAGAGGGTTCTTTGGGGGTGCTTAGCCGTCTCGTGCATGAGCCGGAAGCCTATAGGAATGTCGTAAAAAGAGCATACGAGATTTGTTTCAATAAACCGGAATTAACACAGGATGAGATTAACGAATTGACACCTGCCGATTATTCCAATCTGCTCAACTACTATAATCAGCCATATCATCAGCAGATAGATATCAGACTGATATATAGAACATTGAAGTTGATGCAAGAAGCTAAAGTAGAGACCCACCATGCAGGGCAATCCCTTGGTTACGACGAGCAGTATGCTGCGTTGGAAGCCGCAAGAGACCACAACAGCTCTACAGAATATGAGTTTTTGAAGTATCTTTACGACCATCACTTGCGCTTGCCAGACAAGGCACAGCCGATGTTTCCAGAGGAGTATTACGTACAGCCAGACTTCATGTATGGCGACCGTATTGTAGTGTTCTGCGATGGCACGCCACACGACTGTCCTGAAATACAAAAGGATGACAGAGAGAAACGGGAAGTACTTGAAGACGCTGGTTTCGTAGTTTTGGCTTGGTATTATGCCACACCATTGGCAGACTTCATCCGCGAATACTCTGATATATTCACCCCGGTAAAATAAACGATATGGATTACAAGACTGGTACACTGATAGAATTCAGAAATCGTCCTTGGGTTGTTCAGCAATCAGGAGAGGACGAACTTATGATAATAAAACCATTAGGAGGTACAGATGCCGAAACCATCGGTCTCTACCTTCCTCTCTATGGGGATGAACTAAACATTCAGTCCTACAATTTTCGTCGTCCTACAGCTGATGATATCGGGAAAAATAGTTATAAGGCATCTGCAAAGGTGCTTTATAACGCTTGCCGTTTATCGTTCAGAGATATAGCTGGTCCATTCCAGTGTCTTGGAAAACTATCTTTCGAGCCACGTCCATATCAGATGGTTCCGCTGATTCTTGCACTCAAACAAGAAAAGATAAGACTGCTCATCTCTGATGACGTTGGTATTGGAAAGACCCTGGAATCATTATTGATTGCCAAAGAATTACTCGACCGCCACGAAATTAACCGTTTCGCAGTAGTATGCTTGCCACATCTTTGCGAGCAGTGGCAAAATGAAATCAAGGACAAGTTTGGCTTGGATGCAGAGATTATCCGTTCTTCTACCATCAGCCGTTTGGAGAAAAAACTGCGTCCAGACCAGAATGTGTTCCGTGACATCCCCTACCAGGTTATTTCCATTGATTATGTGAAACAAGGCAATAAGCGAAATATCTTCCTCGACCATTGCCCTGATTTTGTGATAGTCGATGAGGCCCATACTTGCGCCAAGCCAACTGGTGCCAACAAATACCAGCAACAGCGCTATCGCTTGTTAAGCGACTTAGCCAATAAACCTGAACAGCAACTGGTCTTGCTGACAGCTACTCCTCATAGCGGTCAAAGCGAAGAGTTCCAATCACTTATCGGATTATTGAATCCTAAGTTCGAGAACTACCAGCTTCAAACCGCTACAGAGCGCGAGGAACTGTCCCATTACTTCGTACAACGCCGTCGTGCCGACATCAAGCAGTATCTAGGCAATGAAATCGTCTTCCCTGAGCGTGTCCGAATTGACAAGGATGAATACTCCTTTACTCCAGATTATCGCAATTTGTTGGGGCACCTGATAGAATATGTAAAACATGGCATCCAGAAGGTATCAGGAGCAGACAAACGCAAACAACGCTATATCTACTGGGATCTCCTGGCCTTGATGCGTGGAGTAATGTCAAGTCCTGATGCCGGTATCAGCATGTTGCAAAACAAGATAGACAAGAGAGAAGATTCGTCATCAGCAAATACAGAAGACGATTCCGAGCAGGTATATATATTCAATGATCCTCTGAAGGATTTGTTGAATGCCGACGATATAGTTCCTGAAGCATTAGAAACAACCAGTGCTACTGATAAGAAAGAGTTCCATAGTTTCATCAAGCAGTTGGAACATATCAAGGAAACTGATGGTGACGAAAAGGTGAAACAGGCTCTTGACATTGTGAAGTTCTCTCTTGACAGTGGCATGAACCCTATCGTATTCTGCCAGTATATCCAAACAGCTGAGTATGTTGGCAAATATATCACAGACCAGCTCGCCAGCAACAAAAAGTTCAAGAAGGTGGTTGTGGGTGTGGTTACCAGCCGTTTGGCTGATGAGGAGCGCAAGATGAAGATTGATGCCTTGGCACAGGAAGACCGCCACGTATTGGTTTGTACCGACTGCCTCTCAGAAGGTGTCAACTTGCAGCAAGGTTTTGAAGCTGTCATCCATTACGATCTTCCTTGGAACCCAAACCGCATGGAACAACGTAATGGCCGTATCGACCGTTTCGGACAAACTGCCGATTCTGTCCTTATATCCACGCTTCATGCCAAGAACAATCCGGTGGACGATATAGTGCTCAATGTTTTATACAAAAAGCAGGAAGAGATACGCAAGAAGCTGGGTGTCTATCTGCCTATCGCAGACAATGATGCTTCATTGATGGAAAACATCATGCAGCGAATTTTCGATGCCAAGGTTCCTACAAGAACCGACTATATGGAGCAGTCCCTGTTCGATAACGACCCGGAATGGAACAAACAGCAGGAAGAGGAACTTGAGATTCAACTCAAAAAGATGGAAGAGAACGAGAAGATTTCTCACACCTACTTCGCTCATAACAATAAGCAGATGGATCCAACCCGACTGACTGCATCCTTGGAAGAAGCCAAGTCGGTAATTGGAGGTGTAGAAGATACCCGTGACTTTGTGATTGAGCAACTATTGCATGTCGGTGTAAACGTTCATACAGACGATATACCTTTGTGTTACAGTTTCCAACTTCTGGAGTTACCAGCAAATCTGCGCCACTACTTCGCCGACAAAGCAACATCCAAAGGGCTTGTGCGCATATCTTTTGCTTCCCCAACTCCAAAGCATTATATGTATATAGGACGCAACCATACATTCGTAGAGGATTTGAGCCGTGCCGTTGTCAACGATTCCGTCAATGGTGGCGAATTGGGTGCATGCCGGGCTTTGGTCATGGAAACTGCAGAGGTGAAGAAACGAACCACCATTCTATTGATGCGTGTTCGTAGTGTTATCCGTGACAAAAAGATAGAGAACCGAGAACTGGTGGGTGAAGAAATGATATTTGTGGGCTATCGTGGAAAGATAGAAAACCACGATTTCCTTACACAAGAAGAAACCAAACAGCTTTTTCTGCACTCAATGGCATCTGGCGATATGGACTTGCCTACACAGAAGACTCTTCTTACAAATGCCATCCGTTGGATTAACAATGAGACAGAACTTCGCCAACACACAGATGAGATAGCCCTGGAAAGAGCTTCACATCTGGTAGAAGCTTTCGCCAAGTATCGCTCCTACCTGAAGGCATCAGAGTATCAAGTGGTAGAGCCTGTATTGCCAATGGATGTGATTGCAGCTTATCTGTTTGTGCCACAAATAAATATCTAATTCATTATGGACTATACAAGTATTCATATATATGGTCATCTTCTCTCTGATGACATCCTACATCATATAGAGCGTGAAAACACGCTCAACGGCAACCGTGACCAGGATTTCGGAATAGATATTTCCGTATCTTCGGCCATAGACTACGTATGGAGCAGCCTGCGCAACGATTGGAACTTCTACAAGGAACGTGCCAACAATGAGCGATTGGTCAACAAGGATCCATACGGAACCCGTCGTGCCCGTGATCTGATGGAACGACTGTTCCAAAGTTTAGGCTATTCGCTCGACCGCCAGGCTACCAATATAGAAGTGGCTGGCACCAACTACGACATTAGCTATACCTGCCACGACCTGGGTAAAATGCCATTCATTATCATAGGTGAGGGTATCAGTGCCGACGGAAGCATTGATACCCTGGACAAGTGTTCCCTCGACTATCGTGCCAAAGGCGGTATGCGCAAGAAGTCGGCTCATGCCACTATGCTCGAATATCTCAACGCCACAGAGAATGTATATGGCATCATCAGCAACGGACAAATCCTGCGAATCATCCGCAACTCTGGACAGCTGGTGAAGCTCACCTATATAGAGTTTGACCTCCGCCGTATGCTGGAGGAAGACAAATACACCGAGTTTTGCCTGATGTTCCGTCTGCTTCACGCTTCCCGTTTCCGCACAAGCGGTGACGAGCCATGCGTGATGGAACGCTGGTTTAACATGAGCATCGAGTCGGGCAACCGTATTCGCAATGGCTTGTCTCGTGCCGTGCAAACCACAATGGAAACCATCGGAAATGCTGTATTGACATCAGAAGGTGAAGGTAATGACGCATTGCGCGAAGCCTTCGTCAATGGAACGATGGATGCAACCCAACTCAACAAGGAACTCATCCACTTCATCTACCGTCTCCTCTTCCTGTTTATCATTGAGGATAGAGGATTGGTTTATCAGATTCCCGACTCACCTGATGCTCCAGATTACAAGCAGTTATGCCAGTGGCAGGACATCTACAAGAAGTTCTATGCAGCAAGCCGTCTGCGCCATCTCTCGGAATTGGCGTACCTGAAACAACGCCAGTATTCCGACCTATGGCAGGGATTGATGGATACTTTCCATCTCTTCGAGCCAGATACTTTTGGCGAGAAACTGGGCATCAAGCCATTGGGTGGTGTACTCTTTGGCACAGAAACTCTACATTGGCTGAAACAATGCCAGGTAAGCAACAAGGATCTGCTCGCTGCATTCTCTGCTCTCAACGAGTATGAAGACGAGCGTCAGCAGAAAGTAAAGATCAACTATTCCTCTCTCGACGTAGAGGAGTTTGGTTCTGTATATGAAGGCATTCTCGAAATGCGCCCATTCGTACAGCCGGGTGTTACCGCTTCCGACTGGCAGTTTGGCTTCGTTGGCGGTTTAGACCGTCAAAGCACTTCTTCTTATTATACACGTCCAGACTTGGTACAGAATCTTATCAAGACTACACTCGAACCAGTCATCAAGGAAAAGATTGCTGCAAAGACTACCACAGAAGAGAAGGTAAAGGCATTGCTCAACATGAAGGTTTGTGATGCAGCAAGTGGCTCCGGACATATTGTATTGGCGATGGCTCGCACCATTGCCTGGTATATCTGTACCCTCCGCACAGGTGAGGACAACCCGGCTTCGCTCGATTATCGTCAGGCACTTCGTGAGGTTATCTCCCGCTGTGTTTATGCCGTAGATTACAACCCCGATGCCGTAGAACTTTGCAAAGTAGTATTGTGGATTGAAGGTTATTGCGTAGGCAAGCCACTTTCATTCCTCGATCATCATATCCGTTGCGGTAATTCCGTATTGGGAGTTTCCGACTTGCAGATGCTGATAGATGGTGTACCAGACAAGGCTTTGACCGCAGAGGACAAAGATACATTGAAGGCTTTGAAGAAGATGAATCAGGAAGCCGTAAAAGCAGTAAACGGAACTTTAGATAATGAGCCTACATTAGGTTTGGAGGATTCCTTTGGTGTTGAGAATATGTCTGCTGCCCAGATTGGCTTAGCTGATAAGATTCGCTTTATCAACCACTTACCGGAAGATTCTTTAGAGGAAGAGATCATCAAGCAGGAACGATGGAAAGAGCTGATGGAGTCTGCACGAGTAGATTGTCTGCGCCGTGCATGCGACATCTATACCAGTGCATTTTACCATACTGTTCAAAAAGACGAACTTTATAAAGATAATGGACGCAGCAATAAAGAACTGATTCTGGAAGCTGAGGTTCCATATACCAAGACCGTGATGCGTGCGCTTCAGGAAATTAATGCTATGGAATGCCTTGAAAAAGGCAAGCCATTGCCTACCTATTATCGTCAGCTATCATCAGATTTCAAGACCAAAGTGAAGCGCATGGCGATGGAGCAGCGCTTCTTCCATTGGTGTGTAGAGTTCCCGGAGGTGTTTGCTGCCAACAGGGGATTTGATGTGATGTGCGGAAATCCGCCATGGGATAAACTCCAGATGGAGGAAGAGAAATGGTTTGCAGGTAAGGATGAGGACATAGTAAAAGCAGCCAACCAAGCAGACCGCAAAAAGAAAATTGAAAAGCTACAGACCGTAGATGCAGATTTGTATAATGAGTTTATACAAGCTTGCAATGGCATCGCAAGTCAAAGCAACTTTGTAAAGAACTCTAGACGTTTCCCGCTGACAGCAGTAGGAAAACTCGAACTTTCGTCGTTGTTTGCAGAACTATGCCTTTCTTTCTCTAAAGAGGCATGGGGACTTGTACTGCCTACTGGTATCGCTGTGAATGACAGCAACAAGTATTTCTTTTCTAAGCTGATTGATGAAAACAGACTGGTTTCATTATATGACTTCGAGAATAGAGAGGCTTTATTTGACATACATAGAATGTTCAAGTTCTGTCTCATAACAGCAGGCAAAGCTCAAACAGAGCCTCGTATTGTAAGTGGTGGTTTTTACCTTACACGTATAGACCACTTGCTTGACCCTCGACGTATCTATACGTTGAGAACGGATGACTTTGCACGCCTTAACCCCAACACCAAGACTTGCCCCGTATTCCGTACCAGTCGTGACGCAAAACTGACTGCTAAGATTTATCGCAACTCCACCATTTTGTATAATGAGATAACAGGAGAAAGTCCGTGGAATGTTAAGTTCGGAAATATGTTCAACATGTCTACAGACTCTTACCTCTTCCGCACCTACGCCCAACTAACCGCACAAGGCGCAACGCTCAATGGCAACACATTCACCACTGCTGACGGCGAGACATACGTGCCGCTCTACGAGGGCAAGATGATTTGGCACTACAACCACCATTATGGTTCATGGCCCACAGAAGGCGAACGCCCTAACTCCATCAACATGCCTTCTTTGGATGAACTTAGTAATCCTAACAGCCATATCATGCCATGGTATTGGGTGCCGTTGTCTACTGTAAAGGACAGACTGGTGAAGTATGACAAAGATGGAAATATTGTGTGGGAATGGAAGCACAAATGGATGCTTGGATACAGATGTGTCGCAAGAAGTGTTGATATACGAACTTTCATTTGCTCACCTATTCCCAACGCCATAGGCGTTGGGCATAGTGCCACGCTCCTCTACGCGGAGCGTGGCACTATGCCCGTGGCTTCGCTTTGCGCCATGATGTCATCTTTAACTTTTGATTTTGCCGTAAGGCAAAAAGTCGGCGGCATCAATATGAGTACATTTTTTGTCAAACAATTCCCTGTCCTCACTCCCGACCAAATCCCATCTGCCATGCAATGGCAAATCGTGAAACGAGTAGCCGAGCTATGCTATTTCAATCACGATATGGATGGTTGGGCATCTGAATTATGGGATGAAATGAACGAAGAGCAGCGAGCAGAGTTACCACAGTTGGGGGCACAGCAGCCTTGGATTTACAATCCAGAGCGCAGAGCCATCCTCCAAGCCGAGCTTGATGCCATCTTCGCCCACCTCTATGGCCTCAACACTGAAGAACTCCGTTATATCTTAGACCCAGAAGATGTCTGTGGTAAAGGCTGCATCAACGAGACCTTCCGTGTGCTGAAAGACAACGAGATACGCCAGTACGGAGAATACCGCACCAAGCGCCTCGTCCTCAAAGCATGGAATAAATTTGGTTTTGACATTTAAAAGGAGACTTTTATGAAACAATACAAAAAAACAGGGAAGTGTATTTGGTGCAAACAAATGGAACCCAACGTTTCATTTACCACTGCACCACATATATTACCCAAGCGCTTAGGTGGAACAGAAATTGGGATTGACGTTTGTGATAATTGCAATCACTACTTTGGCACTGCGCCTAAAGGAAAAATCGGAGTGCCAAGTATTGACCATGCCCTCAAAGAAATTTTTGGAGCGTTTAGAATGTTTAGCCAAAACTTAGACAGCAAATCTTATAAGGCTTATACATCTGCATACTTTAGTTACAGACATAAAGAGAGAACTATCAAAATTAAAAATAGTATTAATTACGGAGCTATAACAAGGCAATTTAAAAGGGGGCTATATGAAATCTTTTTACAAAAATATCACTTCTTTACAAAAGATGGAAATAATCCTAAATTCGACTTTGTGCGTAATTTTGCAAGATATGATTTAGGAAATCCTCGTGTTTATTATGCATTTAACAATGTCATTTTAGCTCCTGGCAATGAAGAAAGGTTGAACCCAATACTCCCTATGAGCGATAAGCTCATTGAAGATATGAACAAATTCGGTTTCTTTAACATTTGGCTGTTGGGACATAATTTCTATATTGAAACATTTCCAATATTTGCGAATAGATATCACAACCAATACCTTCAAATGCAAGCAAATTCAGCTCTGTTAAATGCTCGTGGGAATGAAGCAATATATGAATTTTCTGATATAAGACAGGTTGATTTCTTTATGCAAAGATTTAATTAAAAACGACAAGAACATGTGGGAAATATTTAAAGATATTGTTCGTTTTATAGAAGGGCTTATCGCTAAGAGAAAAGCCTCATTTGTAGCCATGGTAAAATGTCACCATACAATAAATGGCAAAGGTAAAATACAAAGTCAATTTACTTTAGTCATAAAAAATGTCGGGAAAAGTTGTGCTAAGAATATTGAAATAAATTCTGCTGACATATATCTTATTTTCAACAAACATTTTAAAATAGTATCAACAGAAATGACAATACAATCACCTATCACATTAGTAACATCAAACCCTGATAATAATTTTAATATTGACATATCCTGGAATGATGGACGTAAACAGAGACAAAATGCAACATTAACAGCAAACATAGAATACGAATAGATTGATAAAGAGATAAGCTAACAATGAAGAATTTTATAGATATTTTCAAACAACTCTGGGACCACTCAGAAAATGAGGTCGTAGAGTTCAAGAAGGCAGAGACCAACTTCGATGTTGACGAGTTGGGAAAGTATTTCTCTGCCCTTAGCAATGAAGCAAACTTACGAGATCATGAGTTCGCTTGGATTGTCTTTGGTGTTTGGGACAAGAAACACCAAATCATTGGCACCAGTTTCAAAGATGGTGAAGTAGCCTTGAACCGTCTGAAACAAGATATGTCTCAACATACTACAGACAATCTCATCTTTAGGGATATTGTACCTATTGAGGTTGAAGGTAAGCGCGTTTTGCTTTTCCAGGTTCCTGCATCGCCACGCAATATCGTGATGCACTGGAAAGGTGTGGCTTATGGTCGTGATGGCGAAAGTCTGAAACCATTGAACCAAGCCAAACAAGATGCCATCCGCCAACAACCACCAATACCAGATTGGACAGCCCAACTCGTACCCAATGCGACTATCAATGATTTGGATGAGTTGGCAGTAGCCACAGCTAAAGTCATGTTCAAGAAAGTACACTCTTCAAGTATTCCTGCCGAAGAAATAGATGCGTGGACAACAGAAGAGTTCTTAGCTAATAGCATGATGATGCGAGACGGCCAAATCACTCGTGCTGCCATTCTACTATTGGGCAAACCCCTTTCTATTCAAAAGATTCATCCTGCCGTAGCACAAATCACTTGGACATGGGAAGATGAAGAAGGCATCGTACAAGATTATGAGCATTTTACAATACCTTTCATCTTGACCGTAGATAAGGTGTTGAGTAAAATACGTAACAAGACTATGCGTGAACTGCCTGGAGGAACCCTTTTCCCTGATACGATGAAGCAGTATGATGAATATACAATACGTGAGGCTCTTCATAACGCCATTGCACATCAGGACTACACCTTGCAACAGCGCATTGTGTTTGTGGAAGGACCAAGCACCTTATATTATGGTAATGGTGGTAGTTTCATTCCTGGCACGATAGAGAATGCCTTGGAGCACAAAGGCCCACAATTCCACTATCGTAACGAATGCTTGTGCCGCGGCATGGTTAACTTCAACATGATTGATACCGTAGGACGTGGCATCAAGAAGATTTACACAGAGCAGCGCAACCGATTCTTTCCAATGCCAGATTACGACATCGACAACGAGCATCGTACTGTTGGTGTAACCATCTATGGCAAGATGATAGATGAGAAATATACCAATCTGCTAAAGAGCAACCAGTCTTTGTCACTAAAGGAATGCCTTTGGCTAGATGCCGTACAAAAACATCATCCTGTCACCAAAGAAGCAGCTAAGCATCTTTGTGACAAAGGTTTGATAGAAGGACGTGCTCCACATTATACCATATCTCTAAAAGTTGCCAAACTGACAAAACAGATTGGGCATTATACCAAAGAGAAGGGACTTGCAGAAAATAGTATCCAAAAGCTATTGTTGCAATTGGCGCATAACGCAGGCGAAATGGGATTTTGGCGTAAAGACGCATTTGAAAGCCTTCAACATGTTTTTCCCGCAAACAACACTCGTGACGAAAAACTACGAAGAATAGGACGTCTGCTCGTTTATTTGGCAAAGGATGGTCTGATTATGAAATCATCGAATGGAAAGCAATGGATTATCACAGAAAAAGGTGAAAAAGAACTGGAGGCTTAAGATTTTCTAAAAAGGTTTATACGGTCGTTCTTGCGGTCGTTTCGGTCATTCTTGCGGTCGTTTCGGTTGTCTTACGGTCGTTCTTACGGTTGTTTCGGTCGTTCTTGTGGTCGTTGCGGTCGTTCTTGCGGTCGTTCTTATGGTCGTTGCGGTCGTTCTTTACAAATGATTCTTCCTTGTTTCATCCTCTCTCTCGCTTCTGGATGTGGAAACAATATGGAAACTGGTTGAGTTGCAAGAGAGGATGCGAGAAGGGTGAGCCGAGGATAAAGTGTGTGGGGAGGACAAATACGGTCGCTAGAGAATGTAGTCTCGAGAAATAATGGTATCTTTGTAGGCGCAATAGCGGAGGTCTAGGCGTGAGAACTGGTGCGAAACTAACAAAATAAAGATGATAATGACGATGAATATGAAAAGAAACGTGATGCTTATCGTGGCGATGTGCATGGTCTCTGCCGTGGCATTCGCCCAAAAGACGATTCGGGTATCGACGGACAAGACTGACCTTGTATTGAAGGTATCGCCCAAGGGGCGCCTCTACCAGGTCTATCTCGGCGACAAGCTGCGCAATCCGGCCGACTACGACCACTTGCCCTGGGAGGTCTATGCCTCCTCCGATGCTGCAGTCAGTACGCGTGGCCATGAGGCTTATGCAGCCTCGGGGGGCGAGGACTTCTTCGAGCCTGCCGTGGCCGTGACCCATGCCGACGGCAACAAGACCACCTACCTCTACTATCAAAACGTGGAGCAGAAGGCCGTGAACGGTGGGACGGAGACGATCATCACCCTGCGCGACCAGGTCTATCCGCTGACCGTGAGGCTCCACTATGTGGCCTACTCCAAGGAGAACGTCATCAAGGCCTGGAGCGAGATCTCCCACCAGGAGAAGGCACCCGTGGTGCTATGGCGCTACAGTTCGGCCATGCTCTACTTCAAGGCCGACCGCTATTTCCTCACCAGTTATCATAGTGACTGGGCCAGGGAGGGTCAGCCCGAGACCGCGCCGCTGACCCGTGGCAAGAAGGTCATCGACACCAAACTTGGCACGCGTGCGGCTATGCAGACAGAGCCTTTCTTCGAGTTGGGCTTCGACGAACCAGCCAAGGAGAATGAGGGACGGGCGATGCTCGGCACCATCGGATGGCCCGGCAACTTCCGCTTCACCTTTGAGGTGGACAATGTGGGGGTGCTCCGTGTGCTGCCCGCCATCAACCCCTACGCCTCTGACTATCGCCTCAAGGCTGGCGAGGTCTTCACCACGCCCGAGTTTATCTTCACCCTGAGCGACCATGGTGTGGGCGAGGCTTCGCGCAATCTCCACGACTGGGCGCGCCAGTATCAGGTGAACAAGGGCATGGAGGGACGCCTCACGCTCCTCAACAACTGGGAGAACACGGGCTTCGACTTCGACCAACAGACGCTGGCCGAGCTGATGAAGGATGCCAAGGACCTGGGTGTAGATCTCTTCTTGCTCGACGACGGCTGGTTTGCCAACAAATATCCCCGCAAGGACGATCGCGCGGGTCTCGGCGACTGGGAACCCACGAAGGGAAAGTTGCCCGAGGGCATTCCCGGACTGGTCAGAGACGCCAAGAAGGCAGGTGTGAAGTTTGGCATCTGGATAGAGCCAGAGATGGTCAATCCGAAGAGCGAACTCTTTGAGAAGCATCCCGACTGGGCCATCATGCAGCCCAACCGCGAGCCCTACTACCATCGCCACCAGCTCGTGCTCGACATCTCCAACCCGAAGGTGCAGGACTACGTCTTCGGCATTGTCGATCGTATCATGACGGAGAATCCCGATGTGGCCTACTTCAAGTGGGACTGCAATAGCGTCGTGACCAATATCTTCTCGCCCTACCACAAGGCCAACCAGGGCAACTTCTATATCGACCACATCCGCGGCATTTATAGCATCCTCACCCGTATCCACGATAAGTATCCCGACCTGCCCATGATGCTTTGCTCCGGAGGCGGCGGCAGGATGGACTACGAGATGCTGAAATATTTCACGGAGTTTTGGTGCTCCGACGATACCGACCCCTATGAGCGCATCTACATCCAGTGGGGACTGTCGAAGTTTTTCCCCGCCAAGACCATGAGCTCGCACGTCACCAACTGGAACCGCAACACTTCGGTGAAGTTTCGTACCGATGTCTGCAGCTCCTGCAAACTGGGTTTCGACATCGACCTCAAGTCGCTTTCAGCCGAGGAGTATCAGTTTGTGAAGCAGGCCGTCAGCAACTACGACCTCATGAAGCCCGTGATCTTCGATGGCGACCTCTACCGCCTCGTGTCACCCTACGAGGGCAACCATTGCGCCATCAACTATGTGAGCAAGGACCAGCAGCGGGCCGTTCTCTTCGCCTTCGATCTGCACCCACGCTATATGGAACCGCTGACGAACGTGCGGCTGCAGGGACTGGATCCCGACAGGACGTATACGGTCCGCGAGACCAACCTCATGCCTGGCAAGAAGTCGGAGCTGACGTGTGACGGCAAGCAGTATAGTGGCGACTACCTGATGAAGGTGGGACTGAGCGTCTTCACGCCCAGGACGGGCAACAGCCATGTGTTGATACTGGAATAGTGGGACAACTGCAGGCTGCTTCAAAAGTAAATCAGGTGACACTGCTCAGCTATCTGTAAAATAGATTAACAGTAAAATGACAGCACTATTTTTAGAATGCGTGTCGTGATCATACAGACTGCATCAGGAGGAAAAGGGAATGAAAGCGAACACAAGGCTTTTTGGGGAGATAGATATCGATGAGGAGAAGATCATCACTTTAGAGAATGGAATGATCGGATTTCCGGATCTGAGAAAATTTACACTGATTTTTGACAAAGAAAAAGAAAGAACGCCATCCTCAATCATGTGGTTTCAGTCCATGGATGAACCGGAAGTTGCTTTTCCGGTCATGCATCCAAATGAACTGAAACCGGATTATGCACCATCGGTCAGCAATGAAATGCTGATCCCACTTGGAGATCTTACAGAGGACGGATTCGAACAGTACAAGGATGCGATCAAAGATCCGGTCAGACAGAAGCGTGCGAAACATGCGGTATATGAGAATCAGAGAACGATCCGTGCGGTTGAAGCGCTGAAGAATGATGATGTGAAGCTGTTTGGCGAGCTGATGAATGCATCCCACGTATCCCTGCGGGATGATTATGAAGTAACCGGTATCGAGCTGGATACTCTGGTAGAGGAAGCATGGAAGGTAGACGGTGTCATTGGATCCCGTATGACCGGTGCCGGCTTTGGCGGATGTACCGTAAGCATTGTGAAGGATGAAGCTATTGATACCTTTATCGAGCAGGTAGGCAAGGCATACAAGGAAAAGATCGGCTATGCGGCTGATTTCTATGTAGTAGAGATCGGTGACGGCCCCCAGACCCTGTAAGAAATTAAGATCCGACGAGAATAGAGAGTGCGATGCCGGAGAAATCCGGTATTGCAGAATGGAGAAAAAATGGATATTCAGGTATTAATTCGTAAATTAGTATCCTACGGAGTACAGACAGGACTGGTTCCGGAGGAAGATGTGATCTATACCACCAACCGTCTGTTGGAGCTGTTTGAACTGGATGAGCTGGAAGACCGTGACAATGTAACCATGCGCGAGGATGAATTGGAAGAGGTTCTGAAGGGCATGCTGGATTACGCTTATGAAAAAGGCATTCTCAAGGAGAACAGTGTGGTATACCGCGATCTGTTCGATACGAAGATCATGGGACTGCTGATGCCCAGACCCAGTGAAGTGATCCGTCATTTCCATGAGCTGTACGAGCAGGTATCTCCTGAGGCAGCTACCGACTATTATTATAAATTAAGCAGAGATTCCGACTATATCCGTCGTTATCGTATCTGCAAGGATATGAAATGGGTGGCTCCCACCAAATATGGCGATCTGGATATTACTATCAACCTGTCCAAGCCCGAGAAGGATCCTAAAGCTATCGCCGCAGCAAAGCTGGCAAAGCAGTCCGGTTATCCGAAATGTCTGTTGTGCCGTGAAAATGAGGGTTATGCAGGCCGTGTGAACCATCCTGCCCGTCAGAACCACCGTATCATTCCGGTGACCATTAACGGCAGCCAGTGGGGATTCCAGTATTCTCCGTATGTATATTATAATGAGCACTGCATCGTATTTAACTCTCAGCATGTGCCTATGAAGATTGAGCATGCGACCTTCTGTAAGCTGTTTGATTTCGTAAAGCAGTTCCCTCATTATTTTGTAGGTTCCAATGCGGATCTGCCCATCGTAGGCGGTTCCATCTTAAGCCACGATCATTTCCAGGGTGGCCATTACGAGTTTGCCATGGCGAAAGCTCCGGTAGAGAGAACGTTCTCCGTAGCCGGTTTCGAGGATGTGGATGCCGGTATCGTGGCATGGCCTATGTCCGTGATCCGTCTCAGCGGTACGGATACTGACCGTATCATTGCACTGGCAGATGTGATCCTGAACAAGTGGAGAGAATATACGGATGAAGAGGCATTTATCTATGCCTACACCGATAACGAGCCTCATAACACTATCACTCCCATTGCAAGAAAGAGAGGAGACAAGTTCGAACTGGATCTGGTGTTGCGTAACAATATCACTACTGAGGAACATCCTCTGGGTGTATATCATCCGCATGCAAAGCTGCATCATATCAAGAAGGAGAACATCGGTCTGATCGAGGTTATGGGTCTGGCAGTACTGCCTGCCCGCCTGAAGGGCGAGATGGCGCATCTGAAGGAAGCAATCCTCGCCGGTAAAGACTTAAGAGCTGATGAGGAACTGGCAAAGCATGCAGACTGGGTAGACGAGTTCCGTCCGAAATACGATGCCATCACTGCTGAGAACATCGACGGTATCGTAGAGAAGGAGATCGGTCTGGTATTCATGCAGGTATTGGAAGATGCCGGTGTCTACAAGAGAACCGAGGAAGGACAGAAGGCTTTCGACCGTTTTATTAAATGCTTGTAATAATAGTTCAGCCATAGAATGACAGAACCGGCGATTGGGTGCTTGCACACAAAGCGACGGAGAGCGTGATAACGCGACTTTGCGAATGGCGCGGTCTGAACGTTTGTTGTAAAATGTTTGTTGCGAGGAAAAGGAATTGTGGTGACACAATTCTTTTTTCTTAGTATAATAATCCCATGAAATTCTTATTAACAGCTATTAATGCAAAATTCATACATTCCAATCCTGCTATTTACAGCCTGCGGGCAGGTGTGGGAGAAAAGTTACAGCCTTATGTGGAACTGGCGGAATTCACCATCAATGAATCTCTGGAAAGTATTCTGGAGGGGATCTGGAAGCGTCAGCCCAAGGTAATAGGATTTTCCTGTTATATCTGGAACTGGAAGCTGATCCGGGAAATTCTGACGGAATTGCCGAAGATCCTGCCGGATACGGAGATCTGGCTGGGAGGACCGGAGGTGACTTATGATGGACCGGGGCTTTTAAGCGAGTTCCCTCAGGTTACCGGAATCATGGTGGGAGAAGGAGAAGTTACCTTCCGGGAGGTACTGGGCCAATATGTGCGGGAAGCAGAAAGCACTGGACAGTCCGAACAGCAACCCGAACCCGGCAGCATAGAACAGCAGGCAGCAGATCGAACGGGAACGCTTGCAGGAAAGTCTGTGGCAGAGCGCTTTGGACAGATCCCCGGTCTGTGTCTTGCCTCCGGTTATACGGCACCTAGAGAACTGACGGATTTGACCACACTTCCTTTTCTCTATGAGGATATGGAGCCTTTTACGAATCGTATCATCTATTATGAGACCAGCAGAGGATGCCCTTACCGGTGCAGCTATTGCCTGTCCTCCATAGATAAAAAAGTGAGACTACGTGACATAGATGTCGTAAAAAGAGAACTGCAGTTTTTCCTGGATCAAAACGTAAAACAGGTGAAGTTCATTGACCGGACGTTCAATTGTGACCACAAGCATGCCATGGAGATCTGGCGGTATATTTATGAACATGACAATGGCGTCACCAACTTCCATTTCGAGATTTCCGCGGACATTTTGCGCGAAGAAGAGATCGCATTGTTGAACCGCTTCCGTCCGGGACTGGCACAGCTGGAGATCGGGGTACAGTCTACGAATCCGGAGACGATAAGAGCCATTCACCGTGTCATGGATGTGGACAAGCTGGAGAAAATTGTTGCGGCCATTCACAGAGGACAGAATATTCATCAGCATCTGGATCTGATCGCGGGTCTTCCTTATGAAGATTATGAGAGCTTCGGCAGATCCTTTGACAGGGTGTATGCAATGCAGCCGGAGCAGTTACAGTTAGGCTTCCTGAAGGTATTAAAGGGATCCGATATGCATGAGCATGCACAGGAGTACGGAATTCGCTATCTGGAACTGCCGCCCTATGAAGTGTTGTACACGAACTGGATCAGCTATGGAGAGATCCGGAGACTGAAACGGATCGAAGAGATGGTAGAGCTGTATTATAACAGTGGCCAGTTTACTCATACCCTGCCTGTATTGGAAAATGCATTTTCCGGTCCGTTTGCCATGTATGAGGCACTGGCGGATTATTATCAGGAACAGGGATATTTTACAAACA
>ENA-OOXT01000758-OOXT01000758.1-human-gut-metagenome-genome-assembly--contig:-NODE-758-length-23114-cov-4.779565_pt1 | contig 23114 bp, 20 predicted proteins | sample MGYA00241590_ERZ501349 | MGnify/ENA primary metagenome ERZ501349 (study PRJEB25962, sample SAMEA2042838) | human gut metagenome | biome: human gut; feature: human-associated habitat; material: faeces...
CGAAAACGCGGGCGCGAGCTTGTCCGCGTAGCGTTTTAGGCGCAACCGACGGCGGTTCCCCGACTTTTTCGCTCTACGGATGCTTTGGGCGCCACCTTTTGGCAGCAAAAGTGCTAATCCAGTATATGTATCTGATAATCAGAATTGAATAATATCAGAGGTAATGATTTAGAGACAGAACCTTCTCTGTGCTTACATCGATATTCTCTTATCAAACAACTCTTGTTACAAAGATAATAATAATCTATGATTAAGACAAATATACTTTTATCCGATATTAATTCTGTTTTTGCATCTTTCATCGGTCTGTAAATGCCTCCGTATGCCATTCAAGAGAAAGTCACTTCCTTTGTTTTTCTTTGCAGATTGCCGGAATATTCCGGCACAATCTACAATAAAACATTGTGCAGTTATGGAGTTTCAAATGATCGAACAGAGCGCTTTCGACGAAATGAAAACGCTCGTAACAACCTTACGGGAGCGTGCTGAGCGATTCCGAGAGCTGTTCTCACCGCCGCAACCGCGACGCTGGCTGACAGCCGAAGAAGTCTGTAAAGCACTGCGCATCACCAAACGTGCCTTGCAGTACTATCGTTCGGAAGGGATCATACCCAGTACATCATTGGGCAATAAGATTCTGTACAAAGAATCAGACATCGCGCGTATTCTGCAAAACAACCTCATCGCTCCTTCTAAGTAATGGACGACGTACTCTTGCGAACCTCGCCGGAATACAAGGAGTTCCGGCAGGAAATACTTCGTGCGATTCATTTGCTGGATACATCGATCGCGGCCCATCGACCGACGATCGTCACGGAAAGCTATCTTACCGGCGAAGAGGTGATGGAACTGTTTTCGTTATGTCCCCGCACCCTGCAAAACTACCGTGACCGTCGGGTACTTCCATACACGACGATCGGCAGCAAAATCCTCTACCCGCGTTCTGAGATCGAAAAGATTCTGGACCGAAACTATCGTAAATCGCTGCGATAGTGTATTGTCAAATAGTACGGGCGGCACACAATGCCGTCCGTACTGTTTTTATTTCATCTTTGTATCCATTGTCTCGGAGAGTTTTTCGTACAGGGCCTCGGCCATAGCGAAGCATCCGTCGAGTTTAGGCTTGGCTCCGCTTTTCGTGTGCGAGTGACAAATACTGTCTCGGGAGAGTTCGATTACGCTTCGGGACAGGGTTCCGTGCGTGCGAAGCGGTATGGGAATCTGTTCAAGTTTGCACAGGCCGATAAAATCCACAGAGGAGATGGATTCTCCTGCGAGGAACCTGTTCCCTGCCTGCCGCAACCGTTCGCGCCGTTGCTCTTCGGCTTGTCGTCGCTGCTCCTCGTTCCGGCGTTTCCGCTCCTCGTACTCTCGCTGCAAGCGTAGCCGAACATCATACCGACGCTCTTCCCGGTAACGGATCAAAGGTGCCGCATCGAGGCCCAGTTCTTCATAAATCCGCACGATGAGGAGTGGCAGATGCCGTCCTTCCTGCATGATCTGTTCAACGGTCCGATGAAAATTTTTCAGGACTTCGGTTCCGGCAACGGCGACTTCCTTATCATCGAGGAATCGGCGGCATTGAGTGCCGTATTCGAAAAAGACGTCTTCCAGTTGCAGGACGGTAGCAATCATATCGTTCTCTTCACGATATTGATCCTTCTGTTGAAGATAGGTGTATACACCCTCGCCGACTTTTTCCAGTTCAGCATAATGCCAGACGACCTGATTGTGGTTCGTGCGGCTGTAGCACAAAAATTTTGTTTTCATTGATTATATAACCTTGTTATGATCGTATTTTGCCGTTTCTTGAATTTAAGCGTTTTGGACCAACAGCCAAAAAGCGTCGAACAGTTCCACGACGCATAGGTCAGAAACCGGTACCGTCCGCAGTCTGCCGTCGTCGTAATCCAACAGAGCATAGAGTACATCTTCGTTCACTCGGAATCCGTACACGTAGCAAGCGTCGTGGTATTCGTCGCTGATTAGGACGGAGTGGCCTTCGGTTTTGAAATTTTGGTCTTCGAACTGAACGACAAGTTTTCGGATGTGTTCTGTCAGTTCTTTGTCACGCAATCGATTGCGGTACTCCTGTTGTTTGAGTTGCTGACGATCTTCGTCCGAGATCGGACATACGATTGTCAGATAGTCGGCCGGGACATCCCATGTGCTCTCTCCACCACCGATACGGATGATACGCTCGTTTTCCAGTTTGCCTGCATTGATTTCGTCTTGCGAATCCAGTACCTCGTATTCGCCGGACTCCTCGCAGATCGGGTCGTCCCACCAGACCCGCTGTCCCTTTTTGAATATTGTCATAGCTTCAGTTGTATTTGGTTGGGTCGGAGATTACGATTTGTGAGAGATACTGCGAACAGAATCGGCACAAGGCACTATCTGTATTCCGGTTATTCCAATGGCAGGCTGCGAACTCCTCACTCAATGCCGATTCCTGTTCCGGGTTGCAGTGGCCCTGCAAAAGCGAGCGTAATGCACCTTCCGGCAGGTTGTCTATCAAAGTATCGAACGCCTCGTCACCCTGGCCGTACCAATCCGAGAACATCTCCACGAGGGCCAAGCCGATTACGTGGAAGATATTGATGTGCATTTGCTCCTTGTAGGCGGCTTGCGAGCAATCGTCTCCCCGGATAAGGCGATCGGCTATGACATCGTAATCGATCCAGTAGAGAATCTCCTTTTCGAAGACGCTGCCTCCCTTATACAAGGCGATGCAATCGGTAGCCAGCCGCTCGTTTTCGTCGAAGACGTCGGCATCAAAACGTATGGTCAGGCCGAACGGTTCGAGGAACGACCGGGCCTGTGCGAACAGAACGGCGTTGTTCCAGTCGCGTAATTCTTGAATGATAGCTTTTTTATCCATCTTGTTTTGTGTTTATCGTTTTTGAAAATGGTTCTCGTATCGCTGGATAATATGCAAGATTACCACTGCCGACACACCAGCGTTCTCGAAATAAATGGTGGTATTCCGCGCAGGTCACGTTGCCGCAATTAATACCCGTATAATTGACAGCTTCGCACTTTGCAGATCTGGCAGCGATTGATTTGCACGAGGTCTTGGATCGGAATCTGTTTGAAAATCTTTTCAATCCCGCTCCGGTCACTAAATCCGAATCCGCGTCTTCATTTGCAGATACCGATAATGCAGCAAATGTTCTGATCGTGATTGTAGAATAAGCGTCGGCATTGTCTTTATACTGGACAAACAAGGAATACGGGATGTATGGATCGCGTAATAGTCAGCGTCGGCAATGCACTCGTATTTTAGAGATTATCCAACTGAATACTACAATTATTCTATAAAGTCTTCGACGATTCGTCCCTGCGTATATAAATCGCGCTCTATTCCGAGGCCGCCCGGCAGCACGATACGTTGCAGGTCGGAGAGCATCAGGTAACCCCATTCCCACTCGCAAATGTGGCAGAACCCGAAGAGTTTCCAATCTCCGTCCTCCTGTTTCTCCGCCTCCGTAATGAGCCACGTTCCGGCTCCCATGGGGTTGAAATACTTTACAAGCACCTCGGCCTTCAGACCTTTGCCGTCCTGCGAATAGATCGGATGTTCTTCGAATTTCCGAATAATCTGTTTCGTAAGCAATTCCATAACTGTTTTATGCAGTGTTTATCCTCCTGCGCCGGAGTTTTACAGGACGGCCGCTCCTGCTGAAGGAGCGGCCGTCAAAGGTTCGTATTGTCTGCAACTTAGCAGGTTGTTTCGGGTTGTGTGATCCATTCATCGTATGTCATCGCATCAATGAGTCCGTCGTCACCGTCCATATCGATTTCGATATAACCTTCAGGACCTATTTCGATGGATTGCCGGGTTAGGATCGTTCCCGTATGGTTGACCGTAACACAAGGTTCGATCGTTCCGAAAGCGTTATCCTCTCCGCTCCGTATGTCATAGGCATAAATACCTTCGGGAAGCGAAGCTCTGTCGATACGCTCTCAGATAAAGGTATCATTCCTGTAATCGTTTTTTATTGGACGAATCGGAGGTTTTTTGTCGATGTTGCAGAACAGCTCGACGTAATCGCAGCAAGGCATTCTGATAACGATGCTGTTTTTCTCGCAGCTTCTGCCTGAAACGCAGCAATTCGGGATCTGCCTGTTCGTCGTAAAATAGTGGATAACGCAATCGCTGCTGCGCGATATACTCCCGTTCCCGACGTTTGGCAAGCGTAATCTGTGCTTTTGCCGCCCGCAGCTTCGACAGACAGGAATTGACGTCTAATTTCAATCCCGTGCGTTTGTCGTAATAACCGTATGTCGTTGTGATCGTATCACGCGGGAAACGGCATTGAAAACGAGCCGTGCGCCAGCGTACCACCCATCGGTAACGTTCGAGCATCGTACGCGGCAGATCGTAACGGTAGAGAATCTCGATCGGTCCGTCCGTCTTTCGAAGCTCGAAGGTGACGATTACCCATCGTTCGATTCGTAATGCACGTTCAGCTTGAGCATAGGCTTTAGCCAACGCCATAAAATCTTCTGTCTCGTTCTTCATAATTTGCAGCATCTCGACGTTCTACATAACCTTGCAAGCGAATCGCAAACCTGCAATTTCAGACGATGCAGCGGCCGTCTTTCCCGACAGGTTATGCAGCAGGCGCCATCGAGCGTATTGTAATATCCGTGTTCGGGTACGATCCTGCACCCGCAGGCACGACAAGTCAATTCATTCATCGGAAACAAGTTCGTTTTTATCTGCATGGCAAATGGTGGTCTTTAAGCTGTTCGGCAATCTTGCAGCACATCCGATAGGAGGCGCGGTTACGGTCGTCGATACGCACGTTGCCCTCTTCTGCCATGAAGAGGACGCACGTGCGCAGCAGAGCGAAGAATCGCTGCTGCACGGTCGGATGTTCGTATTGCAGTCCTGCGGCGAAGGCTTTGCAGTCGAATCCGAAGTCGTTCAGCCCGCTCATCAATGCGCGGAAAAGTTTATGCTCCGGCATCTGTTCCAGCGTTGTGCTGGTATATTTATCCTTTACCTGTTTCATAGCGTCGTCAGTTGTTCACACGGTTAAGCAGTTCTCCCGACAGCTCGTGCAGTTCGCGTTGTCGTGCAGGCTGTGTCTCGCGGGCATAGGCCGTTATCGCCTGCGTCAGTTTCCAAAGCGTCGGCCCTCCGGCGAGTCCGTCGTCGGGATTGTTGTTCATCAACAGTTTCCGCACGCCTTCGTTCTCGGTTTTCAGCAGGCGGCCTTTCTGCATGAGCCGTTCCAGTTCTTGTGTGAAGTTGACCTCCTTGGCAGCCGCAGTCTTTATTTCGAGCGCTTTGCGACGGATGTTGTCGCGGCCGAAGAGCTGGGACGTAAGGTCGTTCACCGCGGACACGGTGGTCTGCGTGTCGAGTTCATACGTCCGCTGCGAGAGCTGGATATTATCAGGCAGCTTACCGCCCAGATGGATCTGCTTCATTACGTTCTCACGCACCATACCGTTCAAGCAGACGCCGTTGAGCAGGAAGACGCGGATGTCCACCGCCCCGTCGCCGAAATCCGAGGTAGAAAAACGCGCTCCCATATAGATTTGTACTTCACCGTTGAACTCGGTGGGGATGCAGATCGGCTGAGGAAGGATCGTCTCGACATAAATCTTCGTATCGGTCCACAGCGCATCGTATGCCACGGCTCCCTGTTCGAGGGCCTTGCCCAGAAATGCCGAGAGGATGCGCTGGCTGTCGAGGCGGCGGTAGCTGTCCGAGAGGATACCGCGCACTTCGTCGCCTACGGCGCGGACGAGAACACGGCTGCGGTCGCTCCACAAGGTGTGTTCGTTGAGAATGCGTGCGGCCAGTGTGCGTTTCCACGATGTTCCGCCTGCCAACTCGCGCAGGTAACGCGACGGAACGTTCATCTTCTCGGCCGCCTGTCCCACGGCGTTGTCGTGAAGGCGGAAGCGTCCTTCGGGCATCTGCATCGTCAGACGATTGCCGTCGTCGAGAAAGAGTACCTTGCGTGTACTGCCCGTTTCCCGGTATTGGGCGCCGATCGGAAGGAGGTAGTCTTGCAGCTGCGCGGATTCGACGATCATGCGCTGGATGGTTTGTTGCACTGCGGGTGCCCGGTGCTCTACCAGGTGCCGTACTCTGTTGGCTACGACCCGGTTCAGTCCTTGTTGGTGTGCTACACGTGCGGAGGATGCACTCGTTACGGAAGTATTCATAAATTTGAATTTTAAGTTTCGCCGCTCGAACCATTCGGGCGGCACGCAGAAGGCCATAGTCGGGGACGGGGCTGCCCGCAAGGTTTTTCCGTAAGGAAAACCGGCAGGACTTGCGGGCAGGCATGGACACGACTACTTTTGCCGGGCCGACCGAGGGTTGAATACTTTTCTGAATAAAACAAGAAAACCGAAGACGCTTTGCATCTTCGGTGGAAATAGGAATGAACCACAGTTATTTCATAAAATAAAATTTTATGTAATTACTTCTTGTTCGAATCGAGATAAAATTTAATTATTTCGGTTTTGAAGATATATTCATATTTGGCTTGCAGGAGTTGAACCTGGGCTTCGACCAGCGCATCGAGCGCCGTGTTGTAATCGACGACGGTAGCCGCTCCGAGATTGTACCTTTGCTCCATTTGCCGGGCGGCTTCCTCGGCCGAGGCGACGTATTTCTGTGAAGAGAGATACTTGTCCCACGCCGTCCGGGAATCGATCAGTGCTTGCGTAGCCTCCTTGTTCACCTGCTTCTCCGTAGTGCGTAACGCATACTCCGCCTGGCGAATGGCGATCTTCTGCCGCTGGACGTTGTGCCGTGTCGTCAGACGGCCGAAAATCGGAACGTTCAGCGATACGGAAATATAGCTGCTCGCATTGTCCTTGTACTGTTCGGCGAACGGATAGGCTTCGTAACGGTACGTGCCGTCGGGATTCATAAACATTTTCTGCCTGGCGTCGGAATAACTCGACCCGTAGCCGGCCGAAAGCGAAAGCGTCGGATAGTAGGACGAACGGGCGATTCGCAGATCGCGGCGGGCGATGTCGATACCCAGCCTTGCGGACTTCACCTCCGGGAGTTGCTGCGCCGAGGCCAGAAGCGCATCGGTACTGACCGGCATCGGCGTATCTCCCAAAATATTATCCGAAGGAGCGACGGTATGGAATGTCGTGTAATCTTCTATTTCCAGGAGCTGACAAATATTCAGGCGGGCGATGTCGTAGGAATTTCGAGCCGACAAAAGAGTGTTTTCTGCATTGGCCAGTTGCGAACGTATCTGCAAGAGGTCGGCAGAGGTGACTTTCCCCGCCTCGACCGATTTACGGGTCTTTTCCTCCTGTATTTTCAAAGTTTCGACCGTTTGTTCGGCATTGCGGATGTTCTCTTCGGCGCAAAGAATCTCCAGATAATAGGCCGTGATATTGAGCCGGATGTCGTTGCGGGCCTTCTCCACACCCAACAGCGCCGCACGCAGATCGAGGCGGGAGCGTTCGAGGTTATGGAGATTCCGCATACCGTTGAATAAAGTGACCGAGGCACCGACAGAGGTCGAAGTACCGTTCACGCTCTGATGCTCCACGAACTCATACGTGGTGGGATCCAGTACGCGGCCGCTGGAGAAACTGTAACTGCTCGATGCGGAGATGTCGGGAGCATAGGCCCAACCCGCATCCGAGCGGATTAGCCGTTTGGTTTGAACGTCGAGTTCGGCCTGCTTGACTTCGATATTATGTTCGAAAGCATAGGCGATACATTCTTCCAGCGTCCAACGTTGCGCTTCCTGTGCGCTGAGCGGTGTTGCACCGAACAACATCGGCACCGAAGCGACGGCGGCGAACAATGGTATTATGCGGCATCTCATGGTCAGCGGTTTTTGAACAGCGATACGATAGGTTGTATGAATTGCTCGATAAGGCGCATATCCTCCGTGATGATTTCGCCCGTACCGTCCATCTGCTGAATCATCGGCAACTCCTTCTCATAGGTCGTCCTCATCCCTTCGGGAAATACGACTTCGACCGTATAGGCGATCGTCGTACCGGTCGCGGTTTGCACCGAAGCCGGAACCGAGGAAATAGAACGTATCGTACCTTTCAGGACACCATACTCCATATAGGGGAAGCCGTTCAGCTTGACGTTGACCGTCTGCCCGGTTTCCACCTTGCCGAATCCGGCCGAAGGAACCTCCATACGGCCGATCACTTCAGTCTCCTTTTCCGGAACGATGCTGGCAAGAGCGGAGCCGACGGTCACATGCTGCCCCTTGCTCCAATATCCCTGTAATGACACGATACCGTCCATCGGAGCGATGACCGCATACTGTTCTTTCCACTGGGCTATGGCAGCGAGCAGTTGTTGGCGTAACTGACCTATGGAACGTTCGTACTCGGCCACCTCGTTCTCACGCTGCACGGAGAGTTCCACCAACTGTTGTTCGGTTTGCAGGATGGTGAGTTCCGTGGAGGTCAGCGTTGCATCGAAGCCGGCCTTGCTGTTCTGTTTGGCGAGATAGTTCTGTACGGAAGTTTCGTAGTCGGCCGCAGAAATAACCGATTGAGAGAACAACAGCGAGTCCCGCTCCAATGTCCGCTGCCCCATAGCAAGGTCCTTGTCGAGCAGTTTGCCCTGTGCCTCCAATTGGGCATAATAGCGCTTGTTTTTCGCAATCTGGGCTTCGAGCAGGCGCTTCTTCGTCCCGATGAGATCGGTGCCCAGATAGTGTCTGAAATCGAGGCAGCGGGCGGCAAACTCCGCCCATGTGGATTGCAGGTCGCCCAGAACATATCGGTCGGACACCCATTCGGCCTCGGCGAGCGCTTGCGGCGAATCGGTGGCGGAGAGGTGCTCTTCCAACGACCGGATGTCGTCGTAGTCGGCCGGTGTCGCAAGCAAAGCGATAAGCTGACCGGTATGGACGTTCTCCCCGTTGCCGACACATACGCTGTCGAGCAGTCCGTCGTAACGGGCCGTAAGGTCGGAGGGGGCATTGACTGTCGTAATGGATATGGGAGCCGTGACGGTCTGTGGATACTTGATGATGTAGCAGCCCAAAACGATTAGGGCAAGTATGACGAAAATGACCGTAATTCCCCATCGCACGACCCACGAAGGTGCACGCCCCATGATCTCCTGCGCCTCTTCGCTGTGAAAGTTATCTCTGAGTTGCGGCATAACCTGTCCTTTTATTGTTGTTTTTCAACAGCGGCTTCCTGAGCTTTTTTTCTGGCGATATGTATTTTCAAGAAATCGGAAGTAAAGCCTTTATAGTAAGTACAACAATCATTATGACCGCCTTCGAATTTATTTTCAATGCGTTGAATCGGGCATCCTCCATTGCATATGGGCAAATATTTGCATTTCGAACACGCCGGATCATCAAAAGTATCTGCCCCGTATAATTGACGATTAAGGACCGTTTGATTGATGTCGGTCAAAATACCGTCATCGTTCAATTTGCCGATTGCATATTCTTTGTTTCCTATTACCTCCCAACACTTATATGCATATCCTTCCGGATCAAATGCGATCGCCATTTCGTTGCGAATTGCACATTCGTTGAAAAAAGGTTCCGGATAACGGATAAAAGGGGAATTAAATCCTCTATGTGCCAAATCGAGGATAAATTCGGACCGTTCTTTGTGATTAAATAATGTACTTTTAATTTCACATTTATCACAATTACTTGCTCCTCGATCCAATACGAACGCCGGAGCTATTCCAATATTCTTACGGCCTTTGAAACGTTCGACATACAACGAACAAAGCTGCGGATATTCATGTTTGTTTTCGTGCGTGAGATTGACTCTGATAACGATATTGATTTCAGGCGCTTGATCGTTTAATAATTCAATATTGGATATGACTCTTTCGAATACATCCTCTCCAGACGGCAGATGCTTTACTGTGTTATGTGTTTCTTTCATGCCGTCCAAAGTAATCTGTGCGGAGGTTATTCCTACTTTTTTCATGACACGAACAGCCTCTTCGTTGATATGATACCCGGTTGTGATGATGTTTGAGTTAATTGGTTTTTCCCATACGGCACTGAACTTATCATAAAATTCTTCAATCTGAGGCACAGCCATAAGAGGTTCGCCTCCAAACCAAGTAATTTTGATATTTTTCAGATCAGGACATGACATAACGTATTTGGTAATTCGATCCATTACTTCAGGTGTCATGTACTTTTTCTCCTTGTATTTCTCGAAACAGTAATGGCAACGGAAACAACAATCCATAGTCGGGGCAAGTGTTAAATGCATGCTCGCCCGTTGACTCCTTTGTCGCATTATAATAGCCTTGTATTTCAGATAGTCATCTTCATCGCTGTCTGTTAGAATGTTGTTCTCGCACAAGACATCCCATAATTCTTTGTCGACCTTCTCGGACGATAATTCTTGGATACCGGTTTTGTGATTTTGAAATATACTATAAGATTCTTCGTCGATTTCCAGCAGAGAATTTGATAGTGTATTATAGGTGTAATATTCCTTCCCATCTATATTGAAAAAGAATGTGTATTTCGAGATTTTCATTGCTGTGTTGTATTATAGATTATTGTATAATCGTTATTCATATAAACATAGTCCTTTGTCGCATACCCATTGCCTCTCAATACTAATCCATATTTTTTATTTTTTTCTATTTGAGAGCAATCGAGCGGGATAGAAAGCGTATAATCGTCGATCCAATAGGCTTGTCTTATTTGCGCGCGTGGCAGGTCTGTGATTGCCGGATCGTCCTTAACAGTATCTATGCAATAACTCCCCAACATTGGCTGTGAAAATGAGATTTGAATATCCCTGAAATTGCCATTATAAATATTGCTACCATTAGCAGGAAAAATATTCCTGACATAGGGATGGTTATTTGAGGTTTCGAATTTTATTCGATCGAAATCACTGGATGTATAGTTGAAGAAATCAACTACTTGCGGCATAAAAGAATCGATATGCGGATATTGTCCTCTGTTTTGATAAAAGTATTCCATAAACTGGACGGATCTGGGCATCCAGATGAATCCTCTGTCTCTGAGAATTCCAACCATATAATCTACAAGTCCAGGTTCGTTATCTCTTAAGTACATGATCGAAAATAAATTATTCAACCATTCCAAAAGACTTTCCTGTACATTGCCATAGGCATTTTCCCGCATGTCATCCGCAATTTCATCATAGATGGCATTTGCTGAGGACTCCATTTTAGACCAGTATTTATAAAAGAGAGGATTAGTATAATTATGACAAATTTCATGAATTACCATCGGAAGGGTAGCCTCATAGGTATAATTTAATTTACCACCGATGATGATTGAATAACCGGCCTTGGATTCGTAATCCATTATGTAATAATTGCTCGGACCATTACCCAAAGCAACATACATGGCTGGGTTTATAAAATCACCACCAAAAAAATTGGAAAACCATGAGAAATTAAAATCAGAAAGGAGTTGATTTATACCAATTTCTACTTTTTCATACAAAGGTTTGTGATCGTTATAAAATTTCTGAAAGTTTGTCTTCACATAGAAATCATTCAATAGTTCGACATATTTGCGAAATACCTTTTCCGACCTCCACTGATCTCCGAGACCGGGTAATTTTGAAACAGGTATATGCTGATTTAATGAAACTTTATCATTACTTATGCAAATAAAACCTGCACTCGCCGCAACAGCTGCATATCCCAGCCTATCCTCATTTCGGAGCTTGATAATATATTCTATCAGATCATGGTGAGAGTAGCTTTGAAAATACTCATCTATATCTTTATTGTATTCCTCAATGACTCCATATGTGTATTCAGGAACTCCTGCAATACGAAATACAACGCCTGTCAATTCAATACGTTCATCGACTTTCGGTTGTAATTGTCCGAAACATTTCCCGGTTACGCAGACCAATAGAAATACTAAACATATAATATTGCGCATATTTTTATCTTTAATTTTTTACATCAAATGGAGTGAGATATAAATCTCACTCCAAATATTATATATCAAAAATGATATACTTGTCCTTGATGACAGATAAAGTAAGTTGAAGAACCATTACAATTCACATCATATGCGGCCCACATACCACATGTATGGTAAGTGCCACCTCCATAACAGGGTTCTGACGAATAATTGGTCTGTCCCTGATTGCACGTTCCGTGAGTATATTGACAAAGAACAGCATGATTTCCTGTAGGACACAGTGTTCCAATATTTCCAATACCACCTCCAGCCAGAATCCGCTCTGGATGCAATAATCGATTTCCTTCGATAACTTTAAACTTTTTCATAGCTTTCATTTTTTGAAAGAATACATTCAGTTCGTTCAATCGGTTTTGCGTGCGACAGCACCGGAATAAACTGCCGTTTCGTCACAATAATGCAAATTGGTCGGAAAATTGTATTTTTGCAACTGCCTTTCTTGCGTTTAAGTTAAACTTATGAGCCGTCACACTCAGTTTTGCTTTCTCGTAAAAATGGTTTCGGCAAGGTGAGGGCAGCGATTTTCACTGCCTTTGCCGAACCGGAAAAACGAAAGTCTAAATTTTCCATTTTATTGAAGAAGGCAAGTCTCCAATAGTTTATTAAAGTTAGTAATTTTTCTTTAACTTCCCAATTCCAACTGATTTTTTACCAGCTCGTAATAATATCCTTTTTTTGCCGTCAGCTCTTCGTGCGTGCCCTGCTCGACGATACGACCATGTGCCAAAACGATGATGTTATCGGCATTGCGGACTGTCGAAAGACGGTGTGCCACGATGACGACGGTTTTGCCTTTGAATAATTTCTCCAGACGCTCCATAATCGTGCGCTCGTTGTTAGCGTCGAGCGAATTGGTCGCTTCGTCGAAGAAGAGGTATTTGGAATCCTTGTAAGCGGCACGGGCAATCAACAGGCGTTGTTTCTGACCCGTACTCAACCCGTGTCCGTCGGCTCCGATACGGGTGTTATACCCCAATGGCAGCGATTCGATGAACTCTCCGATATTGGCGATTTCCACCGCCCGGCGGATCCGTTTCATATCGGGTATTTCATCCGAAACGGCGATATTATTGGCGATCGTATCGGAAAATACGAAACTCTCCTGCATGACCGTTCCGCACTCCTGACGCCAGCAATTCGGGCTGAAAGCGCAGAGCCTGCGGCCGCCCAGTAACACATCCCCCTCGACCGGAGCGTAAAAGCCGAGCATCATTTTAAGCAGTGTCGTCTTGCCGCTGCCGCTTTCGCCTACGATGGCCGTAACCTTGTCATGCGGAATCGTCAGGTCGATTCCGTCCAGCACTTTGTCCGAGTGCGGCCCTTCGTATTGAAAAACTACGTTTCGGAACTCGATGGCCGCGTTTTCGGGGATGTCGCGGATCAGACCCGCGTCTTCGGGTTCCTCATCCGGTTTTTCCTGAATTTCGTTCAGGCGTTCGAGCGAGATTTTCGCATCCTGCGTGGCCTGCACGAAACCGATGAACTGCGATATGGGGGCGTTGAGCTGGCCGATGATGTACTGCATGGCCATCATCATACCGAGTGTCATTTCCCCGTTGATAACGGCACTGGCGGCAAGGAACGAGATGATAACATTCTTGGTCTGGTCGATGAACGTACCGCCTACTTCCTGTGTCTGTCCGAGTGTCAGGCTCTTGATCGAAACCTTGAACAGTTTGGCCTGGATACGTTCCCATTCCCAGCGTTTCTGCTTCTCGCAGTTGTTCAGCTTGATGTCCTGCATACCGTTGATAAGCTGGACGATATTGCTCTGGTTGTTGGCCGACTCTTGAAAACGCATGTAGTCCAGCTTGCGGCGGCGTTTGAGGAATATCAATACCCACAGGATATAAAGACCGCTGCCGAGCAGGAATACGCCGAGGATGCCGAGATCGTACCCGGCCATCACGACGCTGTATATGACGAGCGACACGGCAGCCATCACGATACTCAGCAACGAACCGGTCAGGAATGTCTGGATCCGGTTGTAATCCCCGATGCGCTGCATGATGTCCCCGACCATCTTCGAATCGAAAAACGCGATGGGCAGGCGCATGAGTTTGGCCAGAAAGTCCGAAATGAGCGAGATACTGATGCGTGTGGTCATGTGGAGCATCAGCCACGAGCGGATGAGGTTGTTGGCCATCTGACCGAGCGTCAGCACCACCTGTGCGACGAGAATCATGACCACGAACGAAAGGTTGCTGTTCCCGATACCCGTATCGACGACCGATTGGGTCAGGAACGGAAGAATCAGACCGAGTACGGCAGCAATCAGCATCGCAAGGCCGAGTTGGAGCAGGTAAGATTTGTAAGGCCGCAGATAGCGCAGCATCGAGGCGAAATTCAGTCGTTTGTCCTCATCGCCCTTCTCGGCATAGAACTCCGGTTTCGGCTCCAACAGGAGGGCAATGCCTTTGGCCGAGGAATCGCCGGAAAGGTCGCCTTGCAAAACGGAATCTTCGGCTCCAGTCTGCAACCACGATTTGAGAAATTGTCGTTCGCTATATTTGAGTAATCCTACGGCCGGATCGGAAACATAGACCCACCACTGCCCGCGTTTCTTCTCGATTTTATAGACGACCACGAAATGTCGCTGGTTCCAATGTACGATGCAGGGAAAATTGGCTTCGTCGCGCAATTGCTGCCAGGTGAGTTTTACACCGACCGACCTCAAACCGATACTCTCGGCAGCATCGCTGATACCCAACAGCGAAACGCCCTCCCGCGTGATATGGCAGCGATCACGCAGATTTTGCAGGGAATAATGCCGACCGTAAAACGCGGTGATGATTCGCAGGCACGTCGGACCGCAATCCATCGAATCGAGTTGAATGTAGTGGGGAAATGACATCCTATTTTTATTATATTAGTATCTTTTCACATCATCAATGGATTAGAGAACATTTGTCCTCTAATCCATCAGAATAAATAATTAGCAAGTTCGGAAACAACTGTTTACGGAAAATTGTCCGGGACCAGTTACTGTTATTTCCTTACATGGCGGTAAACAAGATGCATCCACACAACTTGCTCCTGTTGCAGGATCTGTTATGCGACAGGTCATTTCGCATGAATCATTACACGATACATCACCACATGAAGTACATGAGTCACAAGACATAAATAAAGTAAGGATACAAACGGATGCTTCAATAGAATTAGGGTATGTTCCACCACCATATATATTTTTCACCTGAGATGTGGACAATTGCCCCACAACGTCTTTTTTTAATTTTAAAGTTTTCATGAGTAAATATTTTTAGATATAACACTTTAATTCAAATACTTACATTTTGACAGATGTTTTATAAACTGTCGTTTCTTGAAATCTATTATTTTCAAAAAAGTTGCACTTTCATAACTGCCTTTCTGCATTTTAGTAAAACTTGTGATTTATTAAACACTGTTTTGTTTCCTCGTGGAATTTTTTTATTCAGGCTGGCAAAACCAGAATAAAAATTTAAGAGGATATACACCGTTTTAATGGGAGTTAATTTCTATTTTCTTTTCTCTCGTTAATATTTCGGATTGCTGTTTCTAACACCTCATCCCGTCCTTGCTTAACACCCTCGATCGTCGACTTCACTTCATTATCAATTTTCACTCCTTGCCGTTGGACAGGCGTTCCATCGGGATAATACCATCCTAACCCGGAAAATGCGCCGAGTACTCCCCGAGGTAACGTAAATTTGCTGATATTGCCGTTGGCTCCGGCGCTTTGAGAACCGATGGTTTGTGTGTTAGGATTGCATTGAATTACTTGTACGGATGTTTCAGCAGCACTTTGATTTCCCTCATTGACTAAGACTACGATCGGAGCATTGTATTTATCGTTATCAGAAACCCGATATGTCTGATTTCCCACAACAAATACACCCGGCAAAGTAAGTAACGGATATGTATATTGTGCTACTTTTATAGTACTGTTCGGAAGTATGTATTTAAAAATAAAATCCACGAAATCTTGTGAAGGATAATAGCGTAAATCAATAATCAACCCTCTGGTTTTTTTCAGGCCGTTTGAGATCTCAGGTATCTCCTCTTTCGAGAGTTTGTCCGGACAGATATATCCGATCGAATCTTCGAGCATCGAGAATGTCCTGTGGTATTTCCAAAGGTAATTCCAACTGAAATGTCCTGGCATCTTTGTTACGTCGGCTAACGTGTCCCTCGTCACTCCGTCACGGCGGTAGCGGATCGATAGCGGCCGATTCTCTTTAGTGCGCAGAATTTGATCGGCCGTAGCTGCCAGCACGTCGTTCCCGTTGGAGCAGGAAATGAATTCCCTGGTTTGTGCCATGTAATATTCGACCGGTTTATCTTCGACAGCGACGATTTCGTCCCCCACCTGAAAGGGAGCTTTCCGCTCGCTCTTCACCGGGACGGTATCGGGCGTTACGACGATGAGCCGCCCTTCGACGAAGCCTGTGTTGAGAGGGACCCGATAAAGGCCGAACAATTCGGAGATTCCTCCGCCGTATTGTGCGTGGTTGTCGTCGAGTTCCGCGATCATCCGTCGCGTTTCCCGCAGGTAACTGCCCGCCGGGTGTGCCATACGCCGGATATATTCGGGAAGGACATCGTTCCAGCCCTTGTCGGTCAAGTATTTACTTGGAAAGAAATATTCGACCATGTTCCAGAAACGGAATACCGTGAGCAGGCGATAGCCATAGTCGGGATTCGACAAGTCGTAATAGGGTTTTTCTCCGTCGAAACAGGGATTGGGGGACCATTGGTCATAGGTTTCGTAATACGTTTGCGACACGTAACGGTTCCCTGCGGTTCGGTCGGCAGAACGCAGCCGGACCAGACGCTCCGAAAGCTCGCGGCCGAGCGTTGCCGTATCCCGAATCCATCCGATGTCGGTGCGGTGTTCGAAAACCGAATCCGACGCCAGTATCTTCTCGTATTTCCCGGGTGCTGTTTTGTACCTGCCGAAGCCGTCGATCCACTGGGCCAATATTTCGTTGCGAGCGGCGGGAGCGGTATCGGCTATCAGAGGCAGCAACTCGAAAAGTTCGAAATCCAAGTCGTACCGGTCGTCCGAAAATGCCGGATGGTGATATTTCACGAATCCCCACACGCGGCCTAATACTTCGAGGTTCCGCAGCGTGGCGCTGTCAATCTCTGTACGGTCGAAACCCGAGTGCCGCGAATAGTCGGCGTACTGTTTCGGCCGGGTGCAGCCCAAAATAAAAAGACAAAGTAATGAATATATTATCACCTTTTTCATAATGAATTAAGCATAAAGAAATCCAACCATTTTATTTGCTGGAAATCATTCGTAAGAAGCATTAGTAGCATTGTTCCAATTCCTGCAACTCCTTCCAAAAGTCCATATTCATTTACCCAACCTCCGTATTCAGCCGTATGCCATGCTCTATATCCGGCCAATCCACCCTCCATGTTACCTAATTCCAAGGTACCGTCAAGCCAATAATCACGGGTTTCTTCAAACAGTTTTTCACCGGTTTGCATATACACATAGTGAAACATCATACACACGCTTGCAGCTCCATGACATAAACCGGCATCGATAATACCGGCATTTCGGAAATCCCTGCGCGAAGTCGAAAACCGCAGCACCTCCAACGCTTTTTCCTGCCATTCCCGGTTATGCAACACTTTTCCTGCCTGCCACAACGATGTCGCTACACCCAAATCGCCATAGCACCAACCCAAACGACTTTGATGATTTATTTGCTCCGGATCGTTCTCTAATGATTGACTGGGAAAATAATTGCCGTGTTGTTGCGGATCGATCTCCTGGGACAGAATATAATTACAAGTATTCCTGATGATCCGATCCCGTTTCTCCCGATCGATCCCTTCGCTTTCCAACAAGCTCAATACGGATACTATACTCGACATCCCGTGCGACAGGCAGATATTGTATCCGACGCCTCTGTCCAGTCCCAGCGAAGATTTCCATTTATAGACTCTATCTCCTTTTTCAGCGGTTTGCTCCAACGCCTCCAATACCCGGTTTACAAACTCTGCGTCGTCGCAATAATATTTGACGACACCCAGTCCACCATGCAGGTAGTCGTAATTCCCGTTTAGAATACTGTTTATCGCGAATGTTTGCAGCAATTCTCGGTAGTTTTTCTCCACATCGGAATAGTCGATCTCCAACAACCGCTCGCGGTTCAGGTATTTCAAACCCTCCAAAGCGCCGGTAAATCCGCCGCAGTATGTCAATAATCCTATTTCGGAGGTTAATTTGTCGAAATACGTTTCGAGGAAGCCCTCTAAAATTTCCTCTTGCTCCGAATTGGGAAATACTTGCAGATAGAGTTTGCAGAAGATAATGATGCCGGTCTGTCCGGCCAGCAACCCGACACCTTCGTTGTCGAGTTTACCGTCTTTCATATCCCGAAACAGCACATCGGCTATTTCATGGATTTTATGTTCGATTCTCGTTTTCATTTTTACCGAATAGGGATGAATACTTTCATTGTTTTTCCGCAAGCCGCTTTGTCCGTGCGATCGCCGACTCGAAATACTTGGTTAAAAAGTCATAAATAACCAATTCGAACTGCCGGTTATTGGTACGGAACCAACGGTTCATCGTCATGTGCGAAATGCTGCCCAGCAACTCGTCGATCGTAGGTGCCGCCAGGCCGGAGGATTGGATTCGGGAAATTTCCGCAGCTACTTTCCCGATTTCCGACTTGCGAGGTTGTAATATGGCTTCATAATCCGTAAACATCTCGCGGTCGGACAACGCTTTTTCGATGTCCGCTCGGTAACGGCGGTACTTATCATTGATCTGTTTCGTGAACGAATGCGAGGTGAATCCGAACTCCTTCTTGAAATTTTCGGCCATCCGGGAAAACAGCGTTTTCTTCTCGTCCGGTGTTTTTCCGAAGGCGGTCATCGTATCATCCAGTAATGCCAGTGCCAACTGCCAGCGGGTCGTTTCCCTCGTGTCCGTAGGTAATTCCTCAATCTTTTCGAGTAATTCCAGAATCGCACCGCTGTCTATTCCGAACAATCGTTCGACCGGCTCCATAGTATCTGCCCCGTACCGTTCGATTTCACGGACGTAAGTATCGCATAAAACCCTTATAATAGCCCCGCTTTCCACCAAAGGCTGAAACGACGCTTCGAAACACCGGAAGATAGGGGCGTAGTTCTCGAATCGGTCGATGTGGAGCCGCAGACGGATATGGAAATCCGGGTCGTTATAACGAATAAAGAAACTGCCGTCGATCCATCGCTCTGCGTACAGTTCCCGAAGGAATGGCCGTATGGTATGCGCCAAAACCTCATCGGCTGTTTTGACACCTGTGTATATTTTGAAGTATAGCCATTGGCTACCGGGTATGAACTTTCTCTGTATCATGTTGCTCGTTTTTATGAAAGGCGAAAATCACCTCGTTCGTAAATCGGTCTTTTCCCCGGCGGACAATACCGGAGTCGTTACGAAACAGAAATTCCTCCAATACGATCTGTTTGCGTTTGGCGATTTCTTCCAGAAGCAGTCGTTGGCATTGTGTATCTTCCAAATTCAAATAGAGTTCGTTGTCGCTGTCGGGAATGACGACTTCCGTCGGCATTTGTCGTTTCTGTAAAAATTCCCTGAAGCGGACGGAAAGTTCCGAATCGGATAATTTGTCCATCCCTTCGACCTCTTCCTGTTTGATTCTCCACAGTTCTCTCGAAAGAATAATGTCCTTGTATTGAATCCGAGGAAGATAATCATAAGCGGCTAAAAGTCCCGACCAACCGCAACTCAATCCGCTGGTTATCCGTTGGTGTTGAAGATCGCAGAGGAAACGGTAAATCGGAATGGGACTCATCGAATAGTTATGGGCACACGTTAAGCGGGGAACGACCTCTTTGTCGTATTTTTTGGAACGGAGAAACAGACGTCCCTGCCGAATGGAAAGCATCAAGTCCGATATGGGAATATCCGTTCCGTCGTGTTCGTAATTCGACAGATAATGCAGCGTATGTTTCCTAAATACCGGGCGCGAGGCGATATTTCCGATGCGTGATTCGGGAAGATGCGATATTTCGGCAAAGATAACGTCCGGAGTTTGCCGCTGTTCGAAATCGGCGATCTCTTTGACCAGAGCCATAATACTCTCATCGATATGGCAGAAGCGCCCCAAAAGGTTGGCCGCACATACTCCGCCGACCGATTTTATGTTGATTAGATCGTTATCGAGCAGGCTGCACATAACGGCAATCGTATCGGGAAACTGATGTTTGTAGTCCAATTTTTCGAAGTCCTTGTCCTCCAGCAATACGACGTGGCCTCCTTTGCGGGCATTTTCGATATATTTCCGGAATAAAACTCGATCAGCAGGACTTTGATGACTTGTCGTAATATTAGAATATTGAACAGGGAAAACGAGATCATTAATCAGAGGATTGACGTCGCCGCTACCCGATGAAACCGGATAACCCAATCCCAACTCCCCGTCCAATGCCACAGCCAACGGAACTTCGGCCTCTTCGTACCGGCTTTGGAATGCCTGAATAAAATTTTGCAGCGTGGGATGTTCGTTCGGTGGTGTAATCTTCGCCAGAAAGTCGATCAAACGAACGATTCGGGATACGGTTTTTTCATCCACCTGTGCCCGATGCACCGGTTTGAACATATCCGTCTGAAACAGATATTTCGGCTCGTAGCCTACGCCGATATTTTTTACGATCGATAGAATTTCATCATATAACGGCAGTGTCGTACCTACCGGTTGTGCGTCGATTCGGTTCAGAAGCTCCTGGATTTGTCGGAGCGGTTGCAGGATCGGAACATTTTGCAGGCGGGAGAGTTTATCGATAAGCGTATCGAGTACGTCTTCACCGACGACACATGGATCGAGTTCGCTTTTCAGCACTTGCGAGGCGATAGTCTCGATGACATATTCATGCGCTTGCTCCGTGGTTATCTCGTCATCGACGAGTGCTTGCACCAGTTGTTCGATTGTCGCTCCGTCTGCCGCCGTGTTCAGGAGCGTGGCCAGCGCTTCGTCGATTTCCAACGAAGCAACCGTATGCTGGCGCTGCGATTTCTTATAGCGATATTCGACATAGCGATATTTTCCGCCGATTTCATAAAGGCTGTCATTCGGGTAATATACGAGTTGCTCCCGCACGTTGGGGTCACGCTCGATCTCCTGAATCAGAGCACACAGATATTGCATGTCCAACCGAGTGCGGCGTTTGTTGTCCTTCGTAGCCGGTAATTCGATCGATGTACTGTCCGCAATCTTTCCCGTGCTGCATCCTGCGAATAAACCGAACGGAGTACACCGTGTCATCGCCCGGTGCCGGTATTTCAGAACGGAACGTTCGAATTTAGTCTGCTTTTTTCGGTCTTTCGATACACAACCTTCATACAGCTCCGGCGAGGCTAAATAGAGCGCTTCCCGAAATTCAGGACTCAAGGTTGTATCTTCTGCCGGAGCATCCAGCGGAAATAATGGCGTCCTGAAAACAAAGTCGGGGAAAGGGGCAAACGTCGGTTTCATTATTTGGATGATTGTTCAGTTAGTAATTCTGTTTCCTTTTATCTTTTTACAAGATACAGCCAGAATGATATATTGGCAACTGTTTTTAAGAATAAATTCATTTGGCATTTATTATTTTCAAAAACATGTGACAAATAAGGAAAAATTCATTAAATTTATTGGTTCGTTACGATCTAAATAAAGCAGATACAAAATATCATATCTTTTATCGGTACATAACTTATATTAGAAAGCTCCCCCTCTCATTAATACGGGAGGGGGAGCTTTCTAAAATTAACTTGGTTCCTATTCGCAGTCACATGTCACTTTCACAGTTTCCAGGCATACACATTCGGATTGAATGCAAGTTCCTCCTTGTGTATAGAAACAACCGTCATTTGTTGCTTCGACACAAGCGGTAACAATATCCGATTTACACCCTGTAGCCGAAACACAACGAGCCGTTTCACATTGTTTGGTTAAAGCACAAACTTTTGTTTGCTGGATAACTGTAGTACCTGCACCACCTTTAACCATTGCACTCTGCTCTCTGTCAAGACGGGATACCACGTCTTTTTTAAGTTTTAGTGTTTTCATAATAAAGCAGTTTTATTAGTTTGGTATTCGAAAGTTATAAAATTTCAACAAATAATGCAAATATTTTATTGTTTTTTTATAACTTTACCTTTGCGAGAAAGAATTTGTGCGATGAATCGGTGTAAATTGTCCTTTGTTATATTATACCTCTGTGTCGTCACATGGCCATTGGTATTGTTGCACGCGCAGAAGAACCCGTTTTTGGAGCAAATCCGTAATTTTCCGCAGGAGAAGCTCCACGTGACGACCGACCGCGACGCCTATATCGCGGGCGACACGGTGTGGCTGCGTGCGCACTGCGTCGACGCCGCGACGCTCGAACCGCTCACGGCGAGCCGCTACGTCTACGTGGAGCTTCGCACGACGGACAACCTGCTCGTGCGCCGCATCAAGATTCTGCAACGCGGCGGCGTCTATGCCGGCTACCTGCCCCTGCCCGCGACGCTCGCGCAGGACGAATACGTGCTGTGCGCCTACACGCTCTACATGCGCAACCTCGGCGGCGACTATCTCTTCTCGAAACCCCTTTCGGTCAATCCCTACCGACAACCCGAAAAACGACGGCGCCGCACGGCGGCGGGCCCCTTCGACGTGGCCTTCTTCCCCGAAGGCGGCTACCTCATCGACGGACAGCCCTGCCGCGTGGGGTTCAAGGCCCTGGGCAAGGACGGACTTTCGCGGCAGGTGACGGGAACCGTGCGCGACGACCGTGGCCGCACCGTCGCGCGTTTCGCCTCGCGCCACGCCGGCATGGGGTCGTTCGAGTTCACGCCGTGGCCCGGCCGGCGCTACACGGCCGAATGCGTCCAGACATCGGGCGGCAAGGCGCGGCGCTTCGATCTGCCCGAGGCCAACGACTTCACCTTCGTCCTGCGCGTCGAGCCCAACGACACCTCCTTCGTCGTATCCGTCCGTTCGGCTAAAAAGTGGCGGCCGCAGGGATTGAAGCTCCTCGTCCACCGCTGCGGCACGCAATGCTACTACAAGGAGTGGAACCCGCAGCACGCATCGCTCACCTTCCTGCGCGACGAACTGCCGGGCGGCCTCTACCAGATCCTGCTGCTCAGCCCTACGGGCGAAGCCTACTCCGAGCGGCTGGTCTTCA
>ENA-OOXT01000777-OOXT01000777.1-human-gut-metagenome-genome-assembly--contig:-NODE-777-length-22778-cov-2.990582_pt1 | contig 22778 bp, 19 predicted proteins | sample MGYA00241590_ERZ501349 | MGnify/ENA primary metagenome ERZ501349 (study PRJEB25962, sample SAMEA2042838) | human gut metagenome | biome: human gut; feature: human-associated habitat; material: faeces...
CAAAAGCAACTAAGATTGCCGGGGCGCAAAAAATCGCCCCGAAACGAACTGTTTCAGGGCGATCGAAACCGCGGTACCACCTGAATTCCACGCAGATGCATGACACTCTTGTCTCTGTAACGGGAGAACCCGGCCGCCCTACTCCGTTCAGGCCGGCTGCTCCGGGGCGACCTTCATCTCCGGCATCCGAAAGGCTCGCACCAACCGCCTTCTCTCTGACGTCCGCCGGGAGACTACTCCTCCCCTTCTTCGCAAATGGATGGGAAAATTATAGGCCCTGCCGCGCCGTTTGTCAAGCGTTTCTGAGCCAGCGCACAACGGAAAGTGCCGCGCGGTTGCCCTCGCCGACCGCCGCCGGGATCTGATAGGGCGCGCCGGTGCAGTCCCCGGCCGCGAAAACGCCGGGAATGCTCGCGGCATAGCTTTCATCCACGACGATGTGGCCCTTTTCCGTGGCGATGCCGGGCAGAAGCGTATCGGCCGCAAAGCCCGCGCGCAGGACGAAGATAACGTCCGCCGGCTGTGCCGCGCCGTCGATCACGAGCGTGTCCGCCCGCTCGGCGCCGCGGATCTCAAAGCGGTGCTTTTTTCCGTCGTAATACTGCACGTCGCAGCCGATCTCACGCAGGAAGTCCGCCTCCGCCGGGGCGTCCGCCGCCAGGCCGATGACCGCCGCGCGCTTGACGCCCTCGGTATGGCTCGGCTCACCCAGCGGGCCGACGAAATCCAGCAGCGCGTCGCCCTCGTTCAGCGTATCGAGCTTCATGGTCGTGTAGCCGACTTTCTGGAAGATGATGGTGACAGTGCCCTTCTCGCGGTCGTAACCGGCAATGGTCAGCGGGATGCGTTCACCTTCCTCATCAATACGGAAGATGATGAACTGGCCCGGCAGCGCCTTGCGCGCCACCAGCGGCGCTTCGATTTCCATGAGCGTGACTGTTTCATTCAGCACACGCTTTTTGACAATGGGAAACATATTGTGCCTTCCTCCCTCTTGTGAAAAGGATATCAGTTTATTCTATCGCAAAGGCGGCGGAATTGCAAGCGAGAAATGTTCTTTTTGCGTATTCTTGCAACCAGCAGTGGCATTTTCAGGGATTCATGCGGAACCAGCAGAAGGATGTCGCGCTCGGCAGATCCCAAATCGTCAGCTTATAGCCGTCGGGCATATCGAACCACGCAAAGTCGTTGACCCCGTACGAGCCACGATTGGGCGCATCCGCAAACGGCACGCCGATGATGGAAATCGCCACGCCGCCGTCGGTCGTCTTAACTCCCTTGTAGTAGGAATCATCCTGATGGGCATCAAGGAACGCCTGAATGCGGTCTGTATAAGCGAAATTCGGCCCGCAATGAATCACCAGCGCGTAATCCAGATACGGCGCAAGCTCCGGCAGTTCCTCCTCTGTGTAGCCAAAATCGCGCAGCGTGCCGATGAACATCATGATATGGCGCGCGCGCTTCTTCGCCACCAGCAGATCGCCCACCTGCAGGTTCTCCGCCAGCTTGTCATACGACGGCATTCCCTTGCCCTTGCGGTGGCTGTACACATGGTTCTTGCCGTACTTGCCATACTGCAGAATCATGTTGGACAGGCTGTCATGCTTCGGCAGCCCCGCCTCGGCGTACACCCACTGCGTGAAGCCGGAACAGTCCAGCCCATAGAGATAGTACGAACCCTTGTCATAGAAGCGCGTCTGCTCCCAGATTTCGCGCTTGCTGTACAGCGGCGCGCGGGAGAACAGGCGCGTCAATGTCGTTTCGTCATCTGCCTTGCCGCCGAAGAAATACGGGCAGCCATCCACAAACGTCGCTGTCACCTCAGCGCCGGTCATTTCATTGTAGCGGCGCACAAAGTCGTTCCCCTCTTCCAGCATGGAAAAGGCAGCATCCAGCAGCTTCGAGCGCTCCACCTCCGCCTGCGCCGGCAAAATGGACAGCCCCATCGTCAGCATCAGCACCAGCAATGCTGTCAGTTTTTTCATCGTGTTTCTTCCTTTCTTCCTCCGGCGTTTGTGCCGAATGTCGACATTATAGCACATCCGCCATCATATGACAAGTACGCCCGCGCGGGCTTTCCATTCCGAAGTCGGTCTGCCTGACAGAAAAAAAACACCGTCCAGCATAAAAAGTCAGCGTGTTGATTTTTCCCGCGAATTTTATCGTTTTCCCTGTTGACATATTTAATAGGAAGATATAGAATAGACGGCGGACTGATTTTTTACCGCGTCTCCCGCGTGCGGTACAAGGAGGTTACGGGATGTTTTTTCTGCTTTTTGGTTTCTGGGTGCTGCTCAACGGCAGCTGGACGCTCGAAATTGCGCTGATTGGGCTGGTTGTCTCGGCGGCGCTGTACGCGTTCATCGTCAAGTTCATGGGTTACTCGCCAAAGAAGGAATGGGCGATTGTGCGCCGTCTGCCGCGCATCATCGGGTACTTTCTGTATCTGGTGAAGGAGGTTTTCCTCTCGGCGTGGGCGACGATCAAGCTCGTCTGGTCGCCGAAGCTCGTTGTTGAGCCGGAAATCACCTCATTCCACACCCATGTGCGGACACTGCCCGGCAAAGTGGTGCTGGCAAACTCCATCACCATGACCCCCGGTACGATTACCGTGGACATGCACGACGATTTGTTCCTCATCCACTGCCTTGACACGTCCTTTGACGTGGGCAAAGAGGGGTTTGAGATGGAGCGCCGCGTGATGGCGGTGGAAGGAACGCCGAAAGCCAAGAAATCCAAGAAGGGAGCGAAAAAAGCATGACGGACGCCTACGCATTTCTCTACAACGGGACGCTGATTGTCATCGGCGTACTGCTGCTGTTCTGCCTGATTCGCGCCATCCGCGGGCCGCGCATTGCCGACCGCGTCATTTCCATCAACATGATGGGTACGCTGATTGTTATCACCATCTGCGTGCTGGCATTCCTGATGAACGAGGGGTATCTGGTGGACATCGCGATGATTTACACGATGCTGTCCTTCCTCGCGGTGGTGCTGCTGACGAAGATTTACATGGGTGTCTACCGCGAAAAACGCCGCCGCCGGGAAGCGACGGAAAATCAGGCGAAAGAGGGTGAATCGCATGAGTGACTTCTGGCAGATTTTCCGTTTTGTGATTGCCGCCCTGCTGACGCTTGCCGGTGTATTCTGCATGATTTCCAGCGTCTTGGGGCTGTACCGCTTCCGCTATGCCCTCACGCGCATTCACGCCGCTTCGCTGATGGACACGGTCAGCATTTTCCTGATGCTCTCCGGTCTGTCCGTCGCGACCGGCTTTTCCGTGGCGACGGCAAAAATGGTCGTCGTGATTCTGTTTTTGTGGATTACCAGCCCCGTCGCGTCGCACCTGATTGGGCGGCTGGAAGTGACCATCAACGATGAACTGGAAAAGGACATGACCGTCATGGACGAAACGGCGGTTCAGCACGAAAAGGAGGGCGACTGACCATGCAGGTGCTGCACATTCTGCTGCTGGTATTCATCATCAGCTGCGCTGTCTCCGTCTCGCTGACGAAGAACCTGCTGACGGCGCTGGTCATCTTCATGGGGCAGTCGCTGGCGATGAGCGTTATCTGGATTCTGCTGGAATCACCCGACCTTGCAATTACCGAAGCGGCTGTCGGCGCAGGCATCACGAGCCTGCTTCTGTTCGTGACGCTGAAGAAAATCCACGCCATCGACATCCAAAAGGGCACGGACAAGACCACAAACAACGTTCAGGAAGGGGTGACGCGGCATGGCGAAGATCAGGAATAATTATGAAAAAAGCTGGTTTCCGCGGCTGCTGAAGTGGCTGGACGGCGGTTCGGGTCTGCTCGATGATGCCATGGCGCACGAGCTGGACGAAGGCAGTGAAGAGCACCTGCTGCCCGACTCGCAGGACGCCCTCACCCGCGAAACGAAATTCGAGCAGCACCGTCAGGAGAGTTTGGACAAGGACGAGACGCTGTACGAGCGCTACCATCAATGGGCGCACACGCGCGGCAAGAAGCTGCTGACGTGGCTGTACCGTCTGCTGGCGGTGGTTGTGTGCTTCTCCATCATCTGGGTGCTGCTGCAGACGGCCAGCTACCTGCCGCCATTCGGCAATCCCGACAACCCGGTCAACAACGAAGTCAGCCAGCGCTATATCGAGAAGGGCATGGAGGAAACCGGCGCGGTCAACATCGTTGCGGGCATGATTCTGGACTACCGCGCATTTGACACCTTGGGCGAATCGAACGTGCTGTTCATTGCCGCCTGCTCGGTGCTGATTCTGCTGCGCGTATCCGGCAGCAAGGACGGCAAGCCCTCCACCGAACAGCTGGAAGCCGAAGCCGACGACCGCATGTATGAGCCGAAGAACGACGCCATCCTGCAGCACGCGGCGAATTTTCTTGTGCCGCTGATTCTCATGTTCGGCGTGTACGTCATTCTGAACGGACATATTTCCCCCGGCGGCGGCTTCTCCGGCGGCGCGATTATGGGCGCAGGCCTGATTCTGTACCTGAACGCGTTCGGCTTCAAGCGCACGGAGCGTTTCTTCACTTTCACGACGTTCAAGATTGTGTCCTGCGTCGCGCTGTCGTTCTATGCGCTGAGCAAGGCGTACAGCTTCTTCACCGGCGCGAACCATCTGCCGTCCATCATCACAACGGGTACGCCCGGCATGATTTTCTCCGCAGGGCTGATTCCGTACCTGAACATCGCCGTCGGACTGGTCGTCTGCTGCACGATGTACGCCTTCTATACGCTTTTCAGAAAGGGGGACATGTAAGCCATGAATTTTACGAACTACGAAGAAATGGCCGCCATGATTCTCTTCGGCATCGGCTTCACGACGCTGCTGCTGCACAAGAACATGATTAAGAAAATTATCGGTTTCTCGATGATGGACAGCGCCATTTACCTCTTTCTGGCAGTCAAGGGCTACATTGCAGGGCGGAAAGCGCCGATTGTGGTGGACGGCATTACGTCCATGGAAGCCTACATCAACCCCATTCCGGCAGGTCTGGTGCTGACGGGCATCGTCGTCTCCGTGTCGGTGACGGCGCTGATGCTCGCGCTGACCGTCCGGCTCTATCGGCAGTATCACACGCTGGATATTGACGAGATTACCGCACTCTGCCGGAAGGAGGAGGAAACCTGATGTCACAGCCGCTCTGGCATTCCATCCCCTATCTGTGCATCCTGCTGCCGCTGGGTTCGGCGGCGGTGACCAGCGTCCTCAAGCCCCGCTGGGCGCGGTATTGGACGATGTTCGCGCTGCTGGTGGTCACGTCGCTCTCCGGCGTGATTTCCGCCATTTTCGCATCCGGCGCGGAGAGCTACACCTACATGATGGGTCACTTTCCCGCGCCGTGGGGCAACGAAATCCGTGCGGGTCAGCTGGAGGCCGTGACTGCCCTGTTCTTCAGCCTGATTATGCTGCTGAGCCTGCTCGGCGGCTTGAAAAAGATTGACGAGCACATTGACCAGAACAAGGTCAGCCTGTACTATGTCGTGCTGCTGCTGCTGACGGCGGCGCTGATGGCGCAGGTGTACACGAACGATATTTTCACCGCCTACGTCTTCCTTGAAATCATGACGCTGGCGGCGTGTGCGCTGATTGCCATCCGCAAGCGCGGGCGCACGCTCGTCGCCGCGACGCGCTACATGATCATGAACCTGATCGGCTCAGGTCTTTTCCTGCTGGGCATCATCCTGCTGTACGACCTGACGGGTCACCTGCTGATGAGCAACATGAAGGAAGCGGTTGCGGCACTGGCAAAGTCCGGGCAGTATCAAGTGCCGCTGACAGTTGTCGTCGCGCTGATTTCCATCGGTCTGTCCATCAAGAGCGCCCTCTTCCCGTTCCACACATGGGTACCGGATGCTTACGCCTATTCTACCCCGACGTCCGCTGCGGTGCTGTCCTCCTTAGTCAGCAAGGGCTATATCTTCCTGCTGATGAAGATTATGTACCGCGTAATTGGGCTGGACGTCATCGTCTCCACCGGCATTCAGGATGTGCTGTTCGTTTTCGCGCTTGTCGGCATGGTGATGGGCAGCATTTCCGCCATTCGTCAGACCGACATTCGCCGGATGATTGCGTTCTCCTCCGTCGCGCAGATTGGCTATGTCTTCATGGGCATCGGCTTGGGCACGGATGAAGGCATGATGGCGGCAACGTTCCACATCTTCAGCCACGCAGTGTGCAAGAGTATGCTCTTCCTTGCCGCGGGCGGCTTAGCGGACGCTTCCAACAACTCCAAGAAGTTCCGTGATCTGCGCGGTGCGGGCTTCCGCAGCCCGATTGCGGGCGTGGCTTTCACCATCGGCGCGCTGAGCATGGTCGGCTTCCCGTTCCTCGGCGGATTCGCATCGAAGCTGAATTTCGCCCTTGCCGCGATGGATGTCGGCGGTGCGCGGACGATGCTGGTGCTGATTACACTGGCAATTTCGACGTGGCTGAACACGCTGTACTTCCTGCGCACAGTGATTACGCTCTACCGCAAGCCCGTGCCGGGGGCGGTGTATTCCGTCGCCCGCGGTCAGCGCGGCTTCTGCTTCAACGCCTCTCTGGTGGCGTTCTCCATCGTCAATGTGGCGCTGGGGCTTTTCGCGCAGACCTTCGTCAGCGCCATCACCGCGGGTCTGGCAACATTTGGGTAAGGGAGGAAACGAATGATGAATCTATGGCTGCTTCTTCCTCTGCTGCTGCCCATGCTGGCGGGGCTGCTTCTGCTGACAAAGCCGTTCGCGGAGGGGAAAATCCGCCGCCTGACGGTGCAAATCGGGTTGATTTTGACGCTCGTGTCGCTGCTTCCGGCGTTTCTGACGTCTGGGCGTGACCTGACGCTCTTCACGCTGTCGGACAACGTGGAGATTGCACTGCATGTGGACGGCATCGGCATGTGTTTCTGTGTGCTGATGGCGTTCGTCTGGGCGGCGGCGGGGTTCTACTCGTTTGACTACATGGCGCACGAGGGGCATGAAAAGCGCTTCTACTGCCTGTATCTGCTGACGCTGGGCGTGCTGATGGGGCTGTGCATGTCCGGGAGTCTGGTCACCTTCTACATGTTCTACGAAGCCATGACGCTGCTGACCATGCCGCTGGTGATGCACTCCGGCAGCAAGGAAGCCGTCGCGGCGGGCATTAAGTACCTGATTTACTCCGTCGTCGGCGCGTCACTGGTGCTGCTGGGCATTTTCGCGATTGCCCCGTACGCGCAGTCGCTGTCCTTCGCGCCCGGCGGCGCGCTGGACATGGCGAAAGTCGCGGGGCACGAGGGCTTCGTGCTGGCGATTGGCGGTGTGATGCTGCTGGGCTTTGGCGCGAAGGCGGGTCTGTATCCGCTGCACGGCTGGCTGCCGACGGCGCACCCGGCCGCGCCTTCCCCGGCGTCGGCGGTGCTGTCCGGCGTGATTACGAAAGCGGGCGTGCTTGGTCTTTTGCGCGTCATCTACTGCTTCCACGGCGCACAGAACCTGCGCGGAACGTGGGTGCAGACGGTGCTGATGGCACTCTCGCTCTTGACGGTTTTCATCGGTTCGCTGCTGGCGTACCGGGAGCATCACCTCAAAAAGCGGCTGGCATGGTCTACGGTCAGTCAGGTGAGCTACGTCGTGTTCGGGTTGAGCACGCTGCATCCGCTGGGGCTGCTCGGCGCCATGCTGCACGTCGTGTGCCACTCGCTGGTCAAGGACGTGCTGTTCATGGGTGCGGGCGCAGTCATCCTGAAAACGGGCGAAACGCAGGTGGATGCCCTCCGTGGTATCGGCAAGCGGATGCCGGTCACGATGTGGTGCTTCGCGATTGGCAGCCTTGGGCTGATTGGCATTCCGCCGTGTCTGGGCTTTTTCAGCAAGTGGGAGCTGGCGCAGGGCAGCCTTGCCATGACGGGCGTAGCTTCATGGCTGAACTGGTTTGGGCCCGTTGTGCTGCTGCTCTCCGCCCTGCTGACGGCGGGCTACCTGATGCCGATTGTTCTGCGCGGCTTCTTCCCCGGAAAAGACGCGCAAGTCGGCGAAAAGTGCGAAGCGTCCGCGTCGATGCTCATTCCCATGCTGGTGCTGACGGTGCTGTCGGTGGTGCTGGGCATGTTCCCGTCGCTGCTGACCGGCCTTCTTTCCCCCATTTTGACCGCACTGCTGTAAGGAGGAAGCGCATATGCTGTTATTCTTGACCATCGCGCTGCCCATGCTTGGCGGCGCGGCAATGGGACTGATGCGCTTTTCCAGCGCGAAATCCCGCGGAATCTACGTTGAAACCATCGTGCTGGCGACAAGCATCCTGACGTGGGTGCTGCTGCTCACCCGCACGGATACCACCTACGTCCTCTGCCACATGAACAGTGAGCTGGCGCTTGCGTTCCGCGTGGACGGCATGAGCTGCATTTTCGCAGGGCTGGTATCCATCCTCTGGCCGCTGGCGTCGCTGTACGGCTTTGAGTACATGCAGCACGAGGAGCGTCCGAACACGTTCTTCAGCTACTACACGATGAGCTACGCCGTCACGCTGGCCGTCGCGTTCTCGGCAAACCTGTTCTCTCTCTACGTCTTTTACGAGTGCCTGACGCTGATTACCCTGCCGCTTGTCATCCACAAGAAGGACACCATGTCCATCCGTGCGGGGCGCAAGTACCTCACCTTCTCCATCTCCGGCGCGGCGCTGGCGTTCATTGCGCTGGTGTTCATCATCTACTACGGCACGACAACGGACTTTGTCCTCGGCGGCGTGCTGGACGCGGAAAAAATCAGCGGGATGGAAGAACTGCTGAAATTCGTGTTCCTGCTGGCATTCGTCGGTTTCGGCACGAAAGCGGCTGTTTTCCCGATGTACGCATGGCTGCCGGCGGCTTCTGTCGCCCCGACGCCCGTGACAGCGCTGCTGCATGCGGTGGCGGTCGTCAACGCGGGCGCGTATGCTGTCCTGCGCGTGATTTACTACTCCTTCGGCGCGTCGTTCCTCTACGGGACGTGGGCGCAGACGGTCGCTTTGCTGCTTAGCTGCTTCACGATTCTCTTCGGTTCGACAATGGCGGTTCGCGAGCAGCACTTCAAGCGCCGTCTGGCGTACTCGACCATCTCCAACCTGTCCTACATGCTCATGGGTGCGGCGCTGATGACCCCCGACGGCATGACGGGCAGCTTGAGCCATCTGGTGATTCACGGCGTGATCAAGATTACGCTGTTCTACTGCGCGGGCGCGATTCTCATCAAGACCGGCAAGGAGTATGTGCAGGATCTGCGCGGATACAGCAGGATTATGCCTGCAACGTGCGGCATCTTCCTGCTGGGCAGTGCGCTCTATGTCGGCTGGATCCTGCTCTTCATGAAGCGCCGCCGCAAGCTCGACTACATGCGCTTCCAAGAGGCGGCAGCCAACCAGAGCAATATCGTGCAGCTCATCGACGGCATGCAGGACATCAAGCTCAACGACTGCGAAAAGCAGAAACGCTGGGAATGGGAGCGCATCCAGGCGCGGCTGTTCCAGGTCTCCATCAAAGGGCTCGTGCTGGGGCAGACGCAGGAGGTGGGCGGCACGTTCATCGATCAGACCAAGAACGTCGTCATCTCGTTCCTCGCCGCCTCGGCCGTCATCGAGGGCCACATGACCCTCGGCATGATGGTCGCCCTGCAATATATCATCGGCCAGCTCAACGCACCGCTGTCGCAGTTCATCCAGTTCGTGCAGGCGACGCAGGATGCGAAGATCTCGCTCGAACGCCTCTCGGAGATTCAGGAGAAAGACGACGAGGAGCCAGCCGAGGAAGAGCGCATCCGCATGATTCCCGACAATGCCGACATCGAATTCCGGGGCGTAACGTTCCAGTACGACGGCCCGCACTCGGCCAAGGCGCTCGACGACGTGTCGGTAACGATCCCGGCGGACAAGGTTACGGCCATCGTCGGGGCGAGCGGCTCGGGGAAGACCACGATGCTCAAGCTGATGCTGGGCTTCTACACGCCGACCTCGGGCGAAGTGCTGCTCCACGACCGCCGCATCGCGCAGTACAGCCCGTCGTGCTGGCGCCGGGCGTGCGGTACGGTCATGCAGGAGGGATATATCTTTTCGGATACCATAGCCGGTAATATCGGCGTCTCGGACGAACGGCCCGACATGGAGCGGGTGCGCCGTGCGACGCGCATCGCCAACATCGACACCTTCATCGACGAACTGCCCTTGGGCTACAACACGAAGATCGGTACCGACGGCCACGGACTGAGCGTCGGGCAGAAACAGAGGCTTCTGATCGCAAGGGCCGCCTACAAAGATGCGAAGTACCTCTTCTTCGACGAGGCGACCAACTCTTTGGACGCGAACAACGAACGCACGATCATGGAGCGTCTCGACCGGCTCTTCGAGAACAAGACGGTCGTGGTGGTGGCGCACCGCCTCTCGACGGTCCGCAATGCCGACAAGATCGTCGTGCTGGACCGCGGACGCATCGTCGAGCAGGGCACGCACGACGAGCTGACGGCCAAACGGGGATATTATTACGAACTGGTGAGAAATCAGTTGGAATTAGGTAATTGAATTGGATCGAAAAATGCTTCAAACCATGAGAATCAAAGTATTGTTTATCTTCATTTCCCTGCTTGTTGTCTGCCCGACACACGGACAGGACAGCTATGTCTCTCCCAAAATAGAGGAGTATGTCGATTTTATCAACGACTGCAACACCTCACCCGTAGATTATGTAATGGGGCTGTTCGACAGATACGACGTCGTTATTCTGGGTGAACGGGATCACCGGGACACGACGCAATACGACCTGATCGAGCAGATTATGTCCGATCCCCGGTTTATCGATCAGGTCGGGCTTATAATGACAGAGATCGGGGTTTACAACATGACCGGAACGGTCGATTGCATCGTCAACGCCAGTTATGCGTCGGATCGGGAGTTCGAGACCGCGCTATGGGATGCCTATCAAAATCTGGATTACACGCCTTTGTGGGAGAATACCAATTTCCATCAGTACCTCTGTTCCGTTTATCGGATCAACAAGCGTCTCCCGGCGGAAAAAAAGCTGCATATCTCATGTACCGACGTTCCGTTTTCATGGCATCAGACGGAAGGGTTGACGCACGAACAATTTCAGGATTTCCTGCACATATGGGATTACAAAGACATCGTTATGGGCAACAACGCCTTGACGGAGTTGTATAAATTGTTCGACGGCCCCGATCCACGTAAAAAAGCATTGATCATTTTCAACTCGCCGCACTCCTTTTTAACCGGTCCGAACAGCCGACCGGCCCCCTACGCCGGGCAGATCATCGCGGAGCGATTTCCGGGCCGGGTCGCCAACGTGGCGATTAACTGGGCAAAAAGGCGGAATGAGTATCGGGGCCTGACGCAAAACGGGAAATGGGATGCTGCATTTGCTGCGTGCGGAAACAAAAGCATTGGGTTCGATCTGGCGGGCACGCCTTTCGGGGAGGATCGGTTCGACTTACGTCCCGGCTTCTTCAAAAAACGACTCGAATACAAAGAGGTTTATACCGGATTTATTTTTTATAAACCGGTCGGAGAGTGGGTTTTCGGGATTGGGATTCCGAACATGGCCGATGCAGGCTTTGTGGATGAACTGGTCCGCCGCGACAGCGAAATCTGGAGTGGGGAGACGATGAGCAGCCCCGAAGAACGGTCCGAGATTTATGATTATTACGCCAGAACCCGAAGTTTCCGAATTCCGGATTTGTCGGGGCAAACCTCATTTATAGAAAAAATCGACAGGCAGATCAGCCGGTACTATAAACCCGGAGTCCGAAAAGGGGAAACAGAGTAGGAAAAACCCAAAAATCTTGATTTTATGAAGGAGCAACAAGTTGTGAATCCCAAAACAATTTCCAACGGGCCGTTGGAGAAAACGGAGTTGTTGCACATTCTCGGAGGTCGTCCGAGCTTGAGTGAATCTCCCTTGAATTTTACAGAAGCGAAATGTGGGGATGGATGCAGAAAAGCTTGTAAAGACGGCTGTAAGAGTACTGCAAAGTAAATGAATCAAGACCCCGGGCTGATACCAAATATGTATTCAGCCCGGGTTGAAAAATATCAGGAAAGCTAACAATGGATATAAATGGAACCTACATATTGAACCCGGCATATTATCTTCGGAATGACGTTAAAAGATGTCTAATCGGGGCTTATGATGAAGCTCGATTCCCCGATTTGGAATTTGACAGTAATATAACTTGCCATATTCATCCTGCAAATGCTCAAATGCTATCGTTTTTTGATGGTAAAAGAACACTGGCAGAGTGCATTACAGATATTGCAGGTTATTTTGATTTGGAGCAAGAACAAATCAAAGATATACTCTCCAACTACATAGAGAATCCTCAAAGAATATTCTGGCCATATAAGAATCAGCTTATAATACTCCCTAAAAATGTGCTTGTCGATGGAGGTAAATATTTAAGAAGAGAATATTATAATGTTGATGATTTTATTTGCGGAGATGACATTGATTTATCATACGGACGGCAATATAAACCACTGTCTGCTATTTTTGAACTTACGATGACATGCTACACGGATTGTATTTATTGCTATGCAGACAGAAAGAACCCATGTGCAAAAAAGGCGTTGTCCGTAGAACAAATAAAAAAAATCATACGCGATGCAAAATCAATTCAACTCCCAGAATTAGATATCAATGGAGGTGAGGTGTTAATGCATCCGCATTTTAAGGAGATTGCCCTTGAATTAGTTGCCAATGGTTATTTTCCATTGATATCAACCAAGGCTCCTATATCCGAAGAAATGATGGTTTTTCTAAAACAAAATGGATTAACAAAAGTTCAAATATCCATCGATTCAATCAACCCCAAGACTCTGGCAACCATCTTAAACACAAATCAACAGTATTTCTCCCGGATTAAGAGCACTATGGATATGCTTGATGAAATGGGATTTGACTGGCAAACCAATAGTATTATTACCAAATTCAATAATTCACTTGAAGATGAGATAATCCCCCTGATGAGTTTACTTACTCAGTATAAAAATATAAAAAGCATTAGAATCGGCCCTGCAGGTTTTTCACTCTATAAATCGCCTGACTTCTATAATTCTATTAAGCCATCATTAGCATCCATTGAAAGAATCGAGCAATACATTCAAGAACTCGAAAAAGAAGAGCGACTTAAAATAGATTTTGTAATATCTTCTCCAGACACGGAGAATGATTATAACTCAAAGCGACACAAGGAGCAACATTTTGATCATCGCTCCGTGTGTACGGGAAACCAACGCTCATTTGTCATTTTGCCTGATGGTAAGGTAACGATATGTGAAGAATTATATTGGCACCCGAATTTCATTATTGGAGATTTAACAAAACAATCTATTCTGGAAGTTTGGAACTCTGACAAAGCTATTAGTTTGTTTAATATAACACAAAACAAAATGCAGCCAGAGAGTCAGTGTAAAATGTGCGGTGTATTTGACAAATGCAGAGGTTATCAAGGGGTATGCTGGAAAATAATTGTCGGTGCATATGGACCAAATAATTGGAGTTATCCCGATCCGAGGTGCCCGCAAGCCCCTGCGTGTTTACGAAAAATATATTTGGAATAATCTATTTCAATATACGATGCCAAAACTCAAATAACATGCCGCAAAGAACGAATTTTTACAGCGACGAGGCCCAGTCGATTCTGGGTCGTGCGCCGTCATGGGTGGTACGCTGGGGAATCACGGTCGTGTTTTTGATTTTTGTAGGAATCATCGTCGGCTGCTATTTTATTAAGTACCCCGATACGATCGAGGCTCCGGCGGTCATCACGACCGTCAATCCGCCCTCCGATCTGGTGGCACGCTACGACGGGCTTATCGACACGCTCTGCGTAAAGGACAAAGAGCTCGTCGAACGGGGAGAGCTCATCGCCGTGCTGCACAATGCCGCGGAGCGACGGGACGTGGAGCGTCTCTCGGAGCATCTTCTCGCCGCCGATACGCTCGCGCCCGCCGCCCTCGCAGCCAGTCCGTGGCTCGACGGGGAATATGCGCTCGGGGAGCTGCAATCCGCCTTCGCCGACCTCCAAAGCCGCTGCCGCGACTACCGCCACTACCTTGCGACGGACAATATCGCCCGCAAAAAAGAGCTTCTGCGCGAACAGATCGCCAAAAACCGTGAGTATTATGCCAAGCTCGAACGGCAGCGGTCGCTGCTGTCGCAGGACCTCGACTACGGGCGCCGCACGCTGGAGCGGGATTCGCTGCTTCTGGCCGAAGCCGTTATCTCCGCCGCCGACTACGAAACCACGGCCCAGAACTACCTCTCGAAGCAGAACGCCCAAGCGGGGTTCGACGCCACGCTCACCTCGACCGAGCTGCAAATCATCCAGTCGGAGCAACAGCTGGTCGAACTGACGCTCCAGCAGGAAAACGAAACGGCGGAATACGAGCGGGCGCTGGAACAGAGCCGCCAGCAGCTCGCGGCCCAGATCGCCCAATGGCGGCAGCAGTATGTGCTGGAGGCCCCGGTCGCCGGACGCGTAACGCTCGTGAACTATTGGAGCGGGAATCAGCATGTCGCCGTCGGCGACAAACTGGCGAGCATCGTTCCCGACGGCGCGACGGAGGTCATCGGGCGCCTGCAGGTCCCCTCGGCGGGCTTCGGCAAAGTGAAGGTCGGCCAAGGGGTGAACGTGAAGCTCAACGGCTATCCCTACATGGAGTTCGGTGTGCTGCGGGGCCGGATACGCTCGCTCTCGGCCGTGCCGGAACAGATACAGACCCAGAGCGGTACGGCCATCGCCTATACCGCCGAAGTCATCTTCCCCGACGGCATGACCACGTCGTACCGGCGCGAGCTGCCGATGATTCAGCGGATGGACGGCACGGCGGAGATCGTAACCGAGGACATGCGGCTGATCGAACGCTTCATCCAGCCCGTCGTGTCGCTTTTCAAAAACCGATGAGCCGTATGAAACGAACGTACATCGTACCGCTCGGCCTGCTGCTCTTCGGCACCTCCGGCTTCGCACAGGAACGGCGCTGGACGCTGGACGAATGCATTGCGCATGCCTACGAACACAACATCGAAATAAAGACGCAGGAGCTCACGGCCGCGGAGAAACGCATCGCCCTCGCCGAATCGAAGTGGAGCTATGCCCCCGACCTCTCCGTATCGAACAGTTCATCCCTCGCGACGGGGCGCGTGCTCGATGAGACGACCTACGAATTCGTGGAGAACGAGACCGTGGCGGGCAACAGCTCTTCGCTCGGGGCGAATATCCTGCTCTTCGGAGGGCTGAAGAACTACTACAACCTCAAACGCGCGCAGCTCGACCTGCGGTCGTCGCTGCTCGCCGTGGAGAAGATGCGCAACGACGTGAGGATGAACGTTACGGCCTATTATCTGGAGATCCTGTGTGCCGAGGAGACGATCCGCGACGCCGAACAGGTCGTGGCGGAACTGAGGATACAGGAAGAGAAGACGGCGAAGAAGGTCGAGGCCCGCAAGGTTACGACGGCCGATTTGCTGCAAATCCGATCGCAATTAGCCGATGCGGAGAACGACGTGCTGACCGCGCGGAACACCTACGACATTACGCGGCTCGATCTCTGCCAGCTGCTCGAAATCGAAGACTATACGACCTTCCGGACCGTTGCGCCCGATGAGGGAGAGCTGATACGCCGCGATATTGCGGACACCTCGGAGGAGGTGCTCGACGCCGCACGCGGGCTGCCCGAACTGGAAGCGGCACGCGTGGGAATAGCCCTCGCCCGACGCGACCTGCAAATCGCCCGTGCCGCCTATTGGCCGACGCTCTCGCTCTCTGCGGGCTACGGGTCGAGCTATTCCGACGTGCGGCAGAAGATGTTCCGGAATCCCGACGGCACCTATCGGTATGAGGCCTATCCGTTTTTCGAGCAGTACAAGGACAATGCGAGCAGCTATGTGTCGCTGTCGCTCAGCATCCCGATTTTCGGGAAGTTCACGGTCCGCAAGAACGTGCAGCGGCAGAAGCTCGCCATACGGCAGGCCGAATACGCCCTGCGAACGGCCGAGAAACAGGTGGAGAAGGAGGTTGCGCAGGCGCTCATCGACGCCCGAACGGCGTGGGAGCGATACCGCGGAGCGCAGCGGTACGTCGCCTCGGCCGAGGAGGCCGCCCGGCAGATCGAACGCAAGTACGACCTCGGCGCCGCCACGGTAACGGACTACAACGCCGCCGTAAGCGCCGCCGTCAAAGCTCGATCGCAGCGCCTGCAGGCAAAGTACGAATACCTGTTCAAGATAAAGACTTTAACCTATTATACGAACTACGACTATGGGGAATGAAGGACAGAAAACTAAAAAGCAAGTCATTTTAGGATGGGCGCCACCCGCAAATGTTTATATGCCTTCGCCGGCTATGTCGGTGTTAAAAGCCTATCTCCAAAATTTCGGATACAATGTCCGCATCGAATATTGGAACCTTTATTTGCGGAAGCTCCAGAACGAATTTATGTGGAGTGACGGTACTTTGGCAGATGAAGGAGCCGAACATCTGTTGCTGTACTACAATTATTTGGCGATCAAACATAAAGACACTTGTGCATATAATCGACTGAAAGTTTTGCTGAAGGCTATCAAACCTCAGTATATCAATATGTCTCCTAATTTTTGGGATGAACATATGCATCAATATGCTCAAAAGTTCGAAGATCTGTTGAATGAAATCATAGATAAATACGATTTCGACAAAATTCTGTATTTCGGGCTGGAGGTAAATTTGTATCAATGGGTTTGTTCGAGTATTATCGCAGAAAAAATCAAAGAGAAAAATCCATCTGCAGTAATCGTTGTCGGAGGCATCGGCACCAAAGAAGCGGCGATTGCCTATTTGCAAAATTTCGCACAATTCGATATCGCTATGTGGGGCGAAGGCGAGATTCCGCTGCTTCATTTGACTGAGAAAATTTCCGAGGATAAAACGGATGAATTATCCTCGATAGGCAACATAGCGTACAGGGTAAACGGCGAAATTCTGACATCCCGAATACCTAATATGGAGTTCGCCGATTTATCGTCTAAAGCCCTCCGGCCGGATTATTCCGATTTTTTCGATAAGATGGACTGCTATGGTGTTCCCAAGCAATATGCATTGTTATCTTTTGAAAACAGTAGAAGCTGCCATTGGAAGAAATGTCATTTCTGCTACTTAAACATGGGTTATAAATTCCGGAAAAAAGATATAGCCGTCACATTGGATGAAATCGCCGATTCGGTTAAGAAGTACGGAATCTACAGAATTCAGTTTTTGGATAATGATCTTATCGACAATGACTTTGCTCGCTTCGACGCTTTCCTTGACGGACTGATGGAAATCAGAGAGCAGTATCCTCGATTATCCATCGATTTAGGTGAAATCATATCGCACGGAGTCAATGCACGGATTGTAAAGAAGATGGCTTTGGCTGGATTCAATCATGTGCAAATCGGATATGAATCTCCTTCAGACAATCTTTTACGAAAGATCGACAAGAAAAATACATTTTCCAGTAATCTCTTATTCATCAAGTTCGCTTATAAGTACAGAATTCATGTAAACGGAGCGAACGTTTTACGGGGCTTGATAGAAGAAACGGAAGACGATATAATCGAGAGCATTGACAATCTGCATTTTTTAAGGTTCTTTTATGCCGAAAACTTTTTCAAGCATAACATATCTCAATTAGCTGTAATCAAGTCCAGTCCATATTATAACAAGATAAAGGACGAATTGCCATACCGATGGGCTGAAAATCCGATGTCTATGCTTCTGCCACGAAATTACTTGCAGGCCGAGACCAAGATCATCCTTCTTGAACATCTGAAATTATCTCAGAATTTATTGTGGGATAAATTTATAGAAATCGAACATTATTATAAAAGCCAGCATTATTCCTATCTTTTCGTTTCCTACGATGATAAGGCTATATATAAAGAATACTGCAATGGAACACTGATAAATGAGTTGGAATTCGATACGCATTCGACGGAGTGGAACGTATTGCAAAAAGCCAATGAGGAAGTCATTTCACTCGCTGAATTGGCCAAAGAATGCCATATCGAGGAAAAGAGTCTCATTCCCATTATAGATGGGTTGTTTGCGGAAAGGCTGATTTTCCATAGCAGCGATTATTCGGAAATTGTTTCTGTCGTCGATATATCCACTTCAAAATGATAAAGCCATGGTTATTCGTAAAATCATCGGTCTGCTGTTCGCAGTCCTTCCGGTGCAAATCGGGGCCGCCCAAGAAAACCCGTATGACAATGCAATCGGAGAGGCTATCTCCCGAAGCGACTGGTTCGAAACGAGAGCCCGTTATGAACAGAGTGCCGACAGCCTGAGCGATTACATGCGGCTGTTCTCGGGGGCGCTGCTCGACCATAATTTCAACAATCCGGCGGGCGCCGTCGAGAAAATCCAGCACATGTACGATGAGTACAACGCCCAAATGGGCGGCAACTTTTTCTCATTGTTCTGGATGATGTCCGACAATCTGGCGAAACTCGGACACTTCAAAGCTGCCCACGATATTTGTACGAGCTTGCTTGCGCAAGGCCGGGACTATATGGACGAGGGGACGCGGACTGCTTTCGAGACCAATGCCGTCCTTTTCGGGCTGAAATCCCAGTGGCCCCGTATGGGTATATCGGATGCCGACGCGAATTACGACATACCGTTCGGCGTCGAAGACGAACAAATCAAATTCACGGCCGTCCGCGGCATGCAACGAATCGGAGCGATGCTCGACTCCGGAGGTCAGATGACGATCATCGATAAACAGTTGGCATCTCAGTTGGAATTGCCCATGTCGGCGGATTCGATCCGATTCAACGAAACGCGGTGTCCTCTCGCATTGCTCGACACTCTGCGATTGGGAACAGCCGTGTTCGTCCATGTTCCGTGCGTGGTTCTGCCGCTCGGAGATACGGGCGTTACGGATTGCGGTCTTATTCTCGGAAACGACATATTGCAACTCTTCCCCGAAATCGAACTGGACTACGAACTTCGGAAATTGCATTTGAGATCCCGGACAGTCTCTTCGCCCGATGCTCCCCGGAACCTGATGCTCAACAAAGTGCCTTACATTCGGGTCGAACTGGACGGAATCCCCGCAACGATGGTTTGGGATACGGGAGCCTCGAAATCGTCCGTCGAACCGGAATTCCATGAGGCGCATCGCGACCGGCTTCCGCCGTTGCAGGCACACGGACGCAAACGCGGGAAAACCGCGACCGGATACAGCCCGGTACTCGAATACGCCATACTGCCGCAAATGGAACTGACAATCGGGGATAAAACGGGTGTGATGACTAACCTGTATGTGATCGAAGATATGCCCCATTCCCAGTTGATGGGAATACCCTTCGACGGAACATTGGGTGTACTGCCTCCCGCTGAATTCAAACAATTGACGATCAACTTTCAGGAAATGTATTTTGTCGTAAATTGATATACGGGGTGGGCTCCCGTATATTAAAGCTATAATTTTTTATAACTAAAAATTTAAGGAGCCTTAATAGTTCAGACAGTATTCAAATAAACTAAAACTTAAACTGCTATGAAAAAGAAATTCAATTTATCGCTACAAGATCAGCAGAACCTTTTTGATCGAATTTCAAGAAGGGAAAGCGGGGAGATTTCAGGCGGTAATATCGATCAACAGCAAAGCACCATCGTCAACAAACCGCCGGAAGGAAATTATTCATTCAATTATGATCCTCCTCCCAACAATTTTAATAATAGGATAAGCCCGGGGACGGTGGGTCATACTCACAGATTCTAATTTCCCAAAATGCAATTCATCCCCGCCAAAAATACTTTTGACGGGGATGATTTCATAAAACAATCGGGTTCGAAACATGGGCTGTCTCAGCAGATGAAGACGGGTCGTATCAGGTAGCGTCCCGCAATGTCTTGTCCGCATGGAGAATACGTTCAGGGTGAACTACGACCGTATCAAGGCCGAAGCCGTGAAGATCGCAGCGAAGGAACTCCGACGTCTGCGCGACGCCCCGTGCCGTGCAAGCTGCTGCCACTGGAATCGCTCCGAAAGTGCAACCCTTTTTCATGGAAAGTCAGTCCCGTCGGATGCGGAAGCGAGGCTGCCGTATAAACCCATCTTTTTTGCATAGGAATTGCATTATACATCGTGCAATTTTGTTATCTTTGTGCAAAACGGACAAAGCAAGTAAGTATGGATACTTTGATAAGAACCTTCCGGACGCGGCTTCAGAACACGCCGACCGAATATGTGCGCGACATTCACGACAAGATTTTGTGGGAGAGCCGCCTTGTGGCTATCCTCGGAGCGCGGGGCGTCGGCAAATCGACCCTCGTATTGCAGCACATCAAGCTGCACGAAGATGCGGCGGCCACGCTTTACGTGTCGGCCGACGACCTCTATTTCTCGACGCATACGCTCGTGGAGCTGGCCGGACAGTTCTATCGGGAGGGTGGCAAGGCGCTCTATATCGACGAGATACACAAATATAAGAACTGGTCCACCGAGATCAAGAACATCTACGACACCTATGCGACGCTGCGCGTGGGCTATACGGGTTCGTCCATCCTCGATCTGGAGAAGGGCGGGGCCGACCTGAGCCGCCGCAAGCTGGAATACCGCCTGCCGGGGCTCTCGTTCCGGGAATACCTGGCTATCGGCAAGGGCATCCGTATTCCCGCCCATACGCTCGAACAGGTCGTACAGAACAAGATCGACTTCCCCTATGCGGAACACCGTCCCGTGGCGCTGTTCAAGGAGTACCTGAAGGAGGGCTACTATCCCTATTTTCAGGAGAGCGGTTACTACCTCCGGTTGCTAAGCGTCATCAATCAGGTAGTAGATAACGACATTCCCGCGTTTGCCGAGATGACGACCTCCACGGCTCAGAAGCTCAAAAAGCTGCTTTATATCGTCGCGCAGAGCGTTCCTTTCAAGCCCAATTACTCGAAGCTGGCCCGCGACCTGAACATCAACCGCAACATGGTGGCCGATCTGATGGTTTATCTGGAAAAGGCGCAACTTATCAATATTTTGCGCGACGACACGCATGGGATCAGCGCGCTGGGCAAGGTGGACAAGATATACCTGAACAACACCAACCTCGCCTACGCCCTCTCGGACACGACGCCCGACGTGGGCAACGTCCGCGAAACGGTATTCCTTTCGTTGTTGGCTCCGGCGCAGACCATAACTTCTTCTTCGGTGGCCGACTTCCGGATCGGCGGGCTCACGTTCGAGGTGGGCGGCCGCAACAAGACGCAGAAGCAGATCCGCGACATCGGGAACGCCTACCTCGTGAAGGATGACATCGAGTACGGGCACCGCAACACGATACCCCTCTGGGCATTCGGACTGACCTACTGACCCTATACGCAGGGAATTGCGGTTACGACCGATCCGGATAACAGTCAGGGCAAAATTTTCCGGGACGAAGTCGGGTCGGCATATACTATACGACGAAGCGCAGCGCGAGAGATATATGCACGGATGCGGGTTTCGATGCCAGCGTCCCCTACCGCTGTATCGACAGAAACGGTCTGCCCTGCCGCAATGCGATAGCGGCCGATTCCGCACTCGTGCCGTTCCGGAACGGGCATCCGACGTGCGGGTATGCTTACCGGAGATGCTGCCGACAGAGCAGGCCGCACCCCTGCCCGGCGGCAGACGAAGATGCTCCCCGCAATCGTCTCCTACTACGAACATCTGAACTATTTCAAGGCATACAGGCTACCGATCAAGTAGTTCTGAAAATCGCTGCAGAAAAAGTACTTATCCGATGGAAACAACGAGGATAATACGCGGCTCTACCCAAGAACTCCAGACTATTTACAGGATGAAAAATGAACCGATCATATCAACCGGAGGCTCCAGCATCCCGAATCCCCAACCGAAGACGACGGAGCGATACCGCGAGGTCGTCGAACTCTATCGCTCGACCCGCCTCTCCTGCTGTGAAATCAGCCGGACGTGCAGCGTGAGTCTTTCCGGGCTGAAGGGACATATCTGCAAATACCACCGCACCTGATGCTGGCACGATACGATATTTCATGCGACAAGGAGGAGGCCGGAACTATCCGGCTCGGCCAGCTTCGAGGGCAGCAGCCTGCCACCCGTGCCGAATACAAGGAGGCGGTCGAGGCGTGCAGCAGCATGGATTACATCGAATACAACGTCTCGCAGATCGCCCGCCGCTTTGGGCTGGACGGCACGAGGAAGCACAGAAGCGGCGCAGGCGGGTACGAATCTGAAGCCGGCTTTCGGGCCTGAGAAAAACAAGGCAGCCATACCTTGCTTTACACTCCGTCGGTTTTCCGAGTCGCTGCACACGACCGGCTGCCGGAGCGTTCGCGGCAGAGCCGCGTTTACAGATCGGAGCCCCCCCCCCAAAAAAAACCGCCTTGACGGAGGCTTCGGACAAGACCCGCTTCGGCAGTCGGGTTTCGGAGGTACGGCGGTGTAAGGCGGGATATAGTTGCCAAAAACAGATATAAAAGGCAGGCAGCGTACACAGATTCCGTACCGATCCCTTGCGGACGACGGCTCCGCAGCCAATGGCAGCGGGGATCGTTCCTGTATGTCCATACCATAGAAAGCCTTCGAGCGTATGTTCCGGAGGCTTTTTCGGTTCGCAGGGTGGCGGCGCTTCCGGAGCGCGGAGGGTTGCCGGAAGGAGCGGATTTCGGAGTGCGGACAGCCATTGCGGAGTTTTCCGTACCGGCCGTCCGAATAATTGCCGTTGCAATTCATCGCCGCATGCGACCTCCGTTCGTCCGACGAGGCGGGCGGATATGCGGGCGAGGCCGTTGATATGCCACCG
>ENA-OOXT01000782-OOXT01000782.1-human-gut-metagenome-genome-assembly--contig:-NODE-782-length-22721-cov-3.350525_pt1 | contig 22721 bp, 16 predicted proteins | sample MGYA00241590_ERZ501349 | MGnify/ENA primary metagenome ERZ501349 (study PRJEB25962, sample SAMEA2042838) | human gut metagenome | biome: human gut; feature: human-associated habitat; material: faeces...
ATAAAGCCAAGTCGGGTGGCATCAATGATGACATGCGCAGAAAGCTGCTCGATTCGGTAGTCGACATAATGGAGAACACCACAGAATTCTGCAGCGCCGACTTTTCGCTTGCACGTATGGCTGCCCTTGTCGGCTCAAACAGTAAGTATGTCTCGCTCGTAATCAACGAGACATTCCACAAGAGTTTTAAGAACTACGTTAATGAATACCGCATCCATCTTGCTTGTCTGCGTATGTCTGATACGGAAGGCTACGGTTCTTATACGCTGAACGCCATAGCCGAGAGCGTCGGTTTCAAGTCGTACACCACATTTGTCGAGCTGTTCCGCAAAATTGTAGGCATCACTCCGTCAATGTATAAGGACAAACTTAAGGCTTGTATCTGACATCTGTTGCTTAAAATTATTACAGAATGGGAGTAAAATCCCGGAATATAAGAGGCTTTATTTATCTTAAAGCCTCTTTTTTGTATGAATTATCACCAATTTCAAGAAATTGGATATCTTCGGTTTGCAGTTGTTTAAAGCAATGCATACATTTGCAAGCGAGAAAAGTCTGCCGGACATAATGCCGTCTTGAGGGTGTCAGCATAAAATCTGTGCCATGTTATGGTTGGCTTAAATCTGATAACGGAAAATATTTATATGCGAAATATTGTTTTAAAAACTTTAAACCTTTTAGCTTATGAAAAAAATTTTATTATCAGCTTTTGCAGTCTGCTGTATGTGTGCAGCTCCGGCACAAGATAACCCTAAGGCCTATCAAAGCCACGCTGCTGTGTTTACTACCATGTCTGTCAATGGAAAGTGGGCGGTAGGATCAACTCAGGGAATAGGATACTTTCTGAATGCCCTGACAGGAAATCTTGAATTATTTAATGTTTCTGGAGTAGGATATGATATTTATGGCGTTTCAGGTACAGGCGTGGCTGTAGGTTCATTCATGTATGAAGCTGATGGCATACGTACACCTTGCTGTTTTACAGAAGACGGAAATATTGTGAATCTGCCGTTTGATGATAGTGGCGTAAGCATGGGTATTTCAGAGGATGGGTCAATTATCGTTGGTAATACTAATCAGAATGGTGAAGTTAATAAGCCTGTAGTATGGTATCGTAATGCTTCCGGTGAATATGATGAATATCAGGAACTTAGTTTTGAGTATATGGGATTTGACAACCGTCCAAATCAAAGTACTTGGGTTATGGGTGTGTCAAGCGACGGACTTAAGATATACGGGCGAATGATTAACGGTTTCGGTACTCTATATTGGCCTGTAATATGGGAGAGAAGTTCTGCCTCAAGCAGGGATTGGACTTATAGGAGATTATGCAAAGACTATTTTTTCAACAAGGATGAAATCTGTCCTGAATGGCCTCATGAGCCGAAAAAACCAGACGTATCAGAGTATTTTAATGAAGATGAGCAGGCTGCATTTGATCATGCCCTCGAGCTGTATAATGACTCAGTGGCAAAGGCAAGCTGGACTATACCTGTAGAGGAGAGAGGACCATATCCTACATATAATCCTGAAGAGCATGCGACAGATTTCTTTGATAAAAGCACGTCAGATGGTCTGGAGCGCCACGACAGATATGTAAACGATTATAATCAGTTTAGAGATGATGTAGTAGCATATAACGATTCCCTTGCTCTTTATAATGAGCGATATGATAAATATGTTATTGAAGAAAATGCATTTAAGATACGTGATTTGGCTTTCTGCGACAATGGAAAATATATAAGCACTTCTACGTACTATAGTAATGTTCTCATTGATACTCAGACAGAGAATGTAATAAAGTTGAAAGGGGCTGACGGATTTTATCCAACATCAGTACTCAACGACGGAACCGTATTCTTAGGTCAGCCAGCCGCCATACCTCCGCTTGACAGAATACCGTCTGTATATAAAGATGGAGCGGTGATAACTTTTGATGAATGGCTGAAGAGTCGCAGCCAGAAGGCATACGACGATATTATAGCTGATTTCCCCGACGGACATTTCGGCGTAGTATTTTCAAGGAGTTCTGAAGGTACGACACTTGGCGGCTTTAATGAAGGGTTCGGTTATGGTTATAAGGGATGGGTTATGGACCTGAATGCATACGATGACTTTACAGCCGGAATATCTGATGCTGAAATAGCAGGTGATGACATCAGCGTATCTTATAACCGTGAGGCTGGCAGAATATACATTACAGGTGCTGACAATGCCGATGTCCGCATATTTGCCGTAAACGGAAGCTGTGTATGCAATGCTTCAGGCGTAAGCGGAAGTCTTTCTGTGCCGTCGCTCGTAAATGGTGCATACATCGTTGAGGTGAAAGCAGAAGGCAAGGTGATTCGCAAGAAAGTTATACTGCAATAATATTCCTGTAGCCGCAGGCAGTGTCGGCATGCAGCTGACACTGCCTGAATCGGCAAAGGTCTGATTTGTGAATGATTAAATAGTGATACTTTATAATCTGATTAATGGGGTAATATGATTATGTCTTTCTGCGGCTTTTACGGCAGCCTGTACTTGTCTACAAATGTCAAGGCTGTGCGAGGCCGCTGTGTATAGTCTTTCTGATGAGTATTTATGGGCGGGGCATATATTCACTCCGCCCTATTTTTGAAGCCTTATTTTCTGCGCTGACAAGATTTATTTTCATGCCTGTCTGTTTACTGCCGGTGTGTATGCAGGCTGTTTTCTGATAAATATTTTGTCATCGCCGTGCAAGGAAGGGCAAAAGGGTGGGCTTTTATGAAAAAAGCACTATCTTTGCACCCGTTATGCACTTCACACTGAAAAGATACACAACACACTACCGCGCGCTCGTTTCGCTCGGCGTGCCCATTGTGGTGGGACAGATCGGAAACGTGGTACTCGGCTTTGCCGATACGCTCATGATAGGCCACCACAGCATGATGGAGCTGGCAGCCGCCAGCTTTGTCACCACCATGTTCACCCTCATCGTTATCTTCGCCATGGGCTTCTCTTATGGTCTTACGCCCATCGTGGGCGCCATGTTCGGCCGCGGCGAGAAGGAAGAGATTGGCGGCATACTGCGCAACAGCCTTGCCGCCAACGGACTGATGGCCGTCATCTTGCTTGCCGTCTCCGTGGTGTTCTATCTCAACCTGCACCGCATGGGGCAGCCCGTAGAGCTGTTGCCCTACATGCGCTCATATCTTCTGGTGAACATCGTGTCGCTGCCATTCCTGTGCATGTTCAACGCCTTCAAGCAGTTTTACGACGGAATAACCGACACGCGCGTGCCGATGTTCGTCATCCTGGGCGGCAACGTGCTCAACATCTTCGGCAACTATGTGCTCATCTACGGAGCCTTCGGCATGCCCGAGCTGGGTCTTCTCGGCGCCGGCATCAGCACCATGGTGTCGCGCATCGTGATGTTCGTGGCCTTCGTTGCCGTGTTTGTGTTTCACCGCAGCTATGCCCCTTACCGCCGCGGATATGCCGCCGGACGGCTCAACCGTGCCGACTTCCGCCGCATCAACACCCTTGGCTGGCCCGTTGCCATGCAGCTCGGCATGGAGTGCGCGGCCTTTTCGCTCTCTGCCATCTTCGTGGGCTGGATAGGCATAACGGCCCTTGCCGCACATCAGGTTACGCTCACGGCCTCGCAGCTGCTCTATATGGTCAACAGCGGCATGGCTGCCGCAATAGCCGTCAGGGTGAGTTATTTCCACGGACAGGGCGACACCGCCGCCGTGCGCGACGCTGCCTATGCCGGCTTTCATGTCATCATGCTCATAGCCTTCGTGCTCTCGGTACCCGTGTTCCTGCTGCGCAACACGTTCAGCTATTGGTTTACAGACAGCGCCGAGGTGTGTGTCCTCGTGTCGCAGACCGTCATACCGCTCATCGTCTATCAGTTTGGCGACGGCCTTCAGTACACCTTTGCCAACGCCCTGCGCGGTATTTCGTGCGTGCGTCCGCTCATCTGGATAGCCTTTTTCTCCTATTTCGTGGTGTCGTTGCCGCTCGGCTGGTTCCTCGGCATACACAGCGGCTGGGGCCTTGTAGGCGTTTGGAGCGCTTTTCCCGTGTGTTTGCTGTGCGCAGGCATACTTTATTGGCTCTGCTTCATTCGACGCCTCAGACGGCCTTAAAATGGCTCCTGCGGCCATTCTTCATGCCGTATGTCCTGCGGTGCTCAGGTTTTGTGGCGATAAATCCATTATAAAACGATATTAACCCAAATCGGTCATTAGACCGCATATTACTTTATCAATTTTGTGCATTGATGCTTTCAGCCAGTCTTTTTGTTTCTATTGGCGTCTTTTTGCTAGTTTTTTCTTGACATAGCCCGCTATGCCTGCGAAAAATCTAACGAAAATCCGCTCAATATAAAGCAAAAATCCCGACCGAATCCTTATAACCGATTTGGGATAAACAAGAAAGGGAGACATGCCTGTGTCGGCGTGTCTCCCTTTCTCGTTTTATGGTGTTTCGGCATCAGCATGCTTCTTGTCAGGGCATGCTTACTTCAAATCCTGCCGCCAGTTTACGTGCAGTGTTATTTCTTCGTGCCCCACATCATTGTGTCAATTAGCTTATACCGCTCCTCGGTCTGCCTGTCGGTGGTCATCGTCGTGTTTACGTCGAGCCGCAGCACGGGCACTGCCTCTTGTCCGTTTGCCGGCGTCCAGTCAGGCAGCCCCAGTCCGTTGGGGTTGCCCGTCTTTATGAAGTTGGCGTAATATCCCGAGAAGATGTCCGACATGAGGAAGTCTTCCGGCTGCCAGTCGAACACGCGGTTGGTGGGCAGCGTGCCCATGGCATACTCTATGTCGGCCGAGTGTACGGCTCCCTTTGCCTCTGGTGCCTTGTCGTCGCCGTCGCCCTTGTCCTTCACTCCGCCAGCCAGTCCTGCCACCTTTCCGCTTATTCTCATTGCCGGGCGCGGGTGGCAGTAGACGTATCTGTATACGGGCTGACCGCTGCTCAGGGTGTGCATGTGTGCCCATTTCCACGTGCCGAAGCCTATGAACATGTCGGAGGCAAGCATCATGCCCGGCTCTCCGCTCACGTCGGCGTCGGTGCTGATGCCGTAAAGCTGCACAACCTTCTCGGCGTTGCTGCCGAACACGGCTCGGGCTGCCTCTGTGGCGTTGGCCACCGTGGCCGGCTTGCCCTGCAGGATGAATGACGGCTGAGCCTCCTCAGAGTTGCCTCCAACCAGCAGCGGCACCCTTGCCTGCCTGCCCCCAGCAAAGGTCTGTTCGGGCTGCTCGGTGAAGAAGTAGCCGTCTATGTTGTATGCCGGCCTGCTCCTTACGGCCGCGCGCTCCATCAGTTCGTCGGCGCTGAGAGCCCTGAGCTCCTCGAGCGACTTGCACCCCATCTGCTTCATCTTCTCCTTTCCTGCCTTTTCGGCCTCCTTCAGCGTGGCAATCTTGCCGAAGGCTATCACCGAACCGCTCGAGCCTATTGCCCTGCAGAAGAGGTTTCGCGACACGGGCGATGCCATGAGCGCGCTCACCGACATCGAGCCTGCCGACTCGCCGGCAATGGTTATCCTGTCGGGGTCGCCGCCGAATGCCGCTATGTTGTCCCTGAGCCACTGTATGGCTGCCGCCTGATCCATAAAGCCGTAGTTGCCCGAGCCCTTGTATGCTGTCTCCTTTGACAGGTCAGGATGCGCGAAGAATCCGAATATGCCCTCGCGGTAGTTTGCCGTAACGGCCACGATGCCCTTGCGCGCCATGCTCATTCCGGCATACCGCGGCTCGCTGCCGCTGCCTGCCATCAGTCCGCCGCCGTTGAAGTAGATCAGCACGGGCAGCTTCTCGTCCATGCTTTTTGCCGGCGTCCAGATGTTAAGATACAGGCAGTCTTCGCTCATCTTCTTTGTGCCGAAGTTCATGTCGCCGTATATAGGCTGCTGCATAGGGTTGGGGCCAAACTCCGTTGCCTTGCGCACGCCCTGCCATCGGGCTGCCGGCTGCGGTGCCTTCCAGCGCAGTGGGCCTGTGGGCGGCGCTGCAAAGGGTATGCCCTTGAATACCTTTATGCCCGACTCGCAGGTGCCTTCAACCACTCCGCAGGCTGTCCTTACCTGCGGTCCTTGTGCCGTTGCCACTGCCGCAAGCAGCGCCAGTGCCAGCGATAATATAGATTTTTTCATTGCTGTTTATGTTTTTTGTTATGTCGTCATATCTGTTCCGGCTCACTCCTTGGCGCATATTATCAGCACGTGCGAGCCGTCGGCCGTGGTGGTGGCCATGATGTAGCAGTCGCCCCCGTCGCCCAGCTTCAGCCGCTTTCTCAGTTCCTCGGCCTTCATCGGAAAGTTGCGCGTGGTTATGTTTGCCTTGCCTATGCCGCCGAGCGCCTTCTTCAGTTCCTTGCGGTTCATGCTGCTGACGGCCTTTATGACGAAGGCGCGGCCCGGAAATCCGACGGCTCTCTGCTCCGACACGAACAGATGGCTGTCGCGGCTTATCTGTCTTGCGCCGAAGGCTGCCTCTATGCGGCCGAAGCATCCTGCCTTCATCACCGACGGATTAGGCTCATAGAGGCTCATGCCCGGCTGCAGGCTCAGCGGCGCGCGGCTGCCGTTGCCGCCGGCGTCATCGCCCGTACCGTCTTCATCCGTTATATTTCTCTGTATGTCTGTCTGCGGATTATAGCTGAATATGCTGCCGTCGTTGACGCATGTAACGCTGGTCAGTCCGTCAAAGCGTGCCGACATGACGAGCAGCAGCTCCTTACACTCGTTGCCGGCCGACACTATGTGCACCTCGCCCACACAGCTGCCGAAGTCGGCCACCGTCTTGTGCCAGTCGAGCATGGGCGACAGTTTCAGCATCACGAAGTCGGCCTTGGCCAGCATCTCGTCGCGCATGGCCAGCACGTCGGGCGTGCAGTCAGCCACGGCAAAAGTCCTTCCGCCATGGCTGTCGCGCCGTGCCGGGTCGGCAAATATCATCGTAACATGCCCCATTTGGCCCATAAATTGCTCAGAATCGGCGCATACCACCTCGGCCTGACTGATGCCCAGCACGCCCATGTTATGCCGCGAGAGCTCACACAAATGGCTCTGTCGCTCAACGTAGACGCCACGGCTGAAGCGGCGCGCCATGTAAGAGAAGTCGACGCCCAGTCCGCCTGTCAGGTCAACGAGCACGCTCTCTGCCTCGCGTGGCAGCCCGCTGATGAGCCTCTGCGCCACGTCTGCCTTGTAGGTGGCCGTCTGTTCCGACGAGCACTGCTCCATCGACAGGTGCGGCGGATACTTTATGCCCTCTGTCGCGGCCCATTGCGGCAGCTTCCTGCGTGCCGTCTGCCATCCTGCTATCTGGTCGAGCGCGTAGCCCAGGTCTATGTCCTTCGCTCCGGCAGCCTTCAGGGCGAGCGCCCTGACGTCGTCGTTGCGGTGGAGCATTATAAATTCTTCAGTGTTCATTGTCTTCATATAAGTTTGTTGCGGGCTCACCGTGCCGTTCCCGTGGCCGGTATGCCGTGCGGCGTGCCATGCGGCGGTGCAGCCCTTCGTCAGGCACAAATATACAACGTTTGAGGCTCACGCACAAGTAAGGAGACCATAAATTTTGCCTGCCGGGCATGATTGTGCTGCCGGGGCAGGGTGGTGTGGCGTAACGGCGTGATGTAAAATATTTTCAGCACTGATGCCTTCTGTTAGGCATGCCCTGCGATGCCGTTTTCCGAAATGCCGTGTCTTGCGCTGCAAAAGGCCATGTTTCGCCGCCCGAAAGGCCACCTTTTGCAGGCTGAAAGGGCACGTTTTGCATGGCTGTTTTTATGTGCCTGATTATCAGAAGGTTATGAAGTACGTTGGCGTCAGCCGTTTTTGCACATCGAATACACATGAAGAGGCACGCTTTCCGGGCGTGTAAGCGTGCCGCAAGAAAAGCAAAAGGCGACAGGGATGTTGTCCTTGCCGCCTTTAATAGTGCTTAATTTTAAAGAAAAAAGAAGAATTTGTTATTTCTTGTGGTTAACCGTGTATACCACCTTTCCGTCCTTGTCGATGAGATGGAGCGACAGGGTGGTCTTGTCGGCACATACCAGCGAGAAGCCCGTCACGCCGCTGCAGAACTGTGTTCCGTCTACAGCCTTCACCTTCGGACGGCTCAGCGAGCCGCTCGTGTTCACCACGTAGTCGATGTTGCAGCCCGGCTTGCGTATGTGCTGGAAGTTGTGTATGTGTCCGCATATATACATGCTCACGTTCTTGTGCTTGGTCAGTATCGGGTTCAGGCGTGCCTGCATGTCGCCGCGCTCAGATGTGTCCTTGCCCGTGTCGGCATAAACGGGGTGGTGGCCCAGCACGATAACCCAGTCTTCCTTGGCCGAAGAGAGCACAGAGTCGAGCCATTCGAGCTGCTTGTTGTAGTCCTGCTTGCCTGCGTCGGGATATTTCTCGGTGTCGTTGCGGTATTTGTCAATCATCGGTGCAGTGTCTATGAACACCAGTCTTACGGTCACTCCGCCGTCCTCAATCACCTTTGTGTAGTATCTTGCCGGCATGGCCCAGCGTGCGCTCATGTTTGTGTAGTCGAGCACGGCCTGCGTGTTGCCGCGGTACTCGTGGTTTCCGAGCGTCGGATACCAGTCGAGCATCAGTTCGGGATGGCTGTATATAAGCTCATAGTTGGTCATCCAGAGAGGGTCCTGCGTGCTGCGCACACCCTCAAAGTGGTGCACGTCGCCCGGCGCTGCCACACATTCTATGCCCACGGTCTCGGCCATGCGTCCCATCAGTTCAGCTATAGGCTTCTGGTCGTAGTATCCGTTGCGTCCCAGGTCGTTGGCCACGTAGAAGTTGACGTCCTTCTCCAGCTTGGCCCACTGCTCGGGAGTCTGCGCCATGATGCTCATCACGGCCACTAAAAGCAAAATCAGAGTTGTTGAAAGTTTCTTCATTGTTGTGATGTTTTTGTTGTTTATATTCGTTTTGAAAGCAAAGCCGGGACAGCAGGCCGAGCACATACTGATAACTTGCCTTAAGTCATTTTGTACTCTCTCACGCCTGTTTTCCCGGTTTCATCTGTGCTAATCCGTTTCAGGAATTCATTATAAATCTATTCTTCTTAAACATTACTCTCATGACCGTTCAGTCGTTTCCGGCTTAGAAGCTGAGCTTGAATCCGGCCTGGAGTTTCACTCCGTAGTACTCCACCTGCATTGTGCGGTCCTTCTCTCCCTGATAGTAGCGCAGCGGCTGGTTCAGCAGGTTGTTGGCAGCGGCATAGAATGTGTACTTGATGTCCTTGCCCCATGTGTAGCTTGCGTTCAGGTCGAGATAGTTAACCTTGTCGTAGTAGCGGCGCAGCTGTGCCTCTTCCTGATACTCCTCGTCGTCCTGGAAGGCAGAAGTGAAGTTGTAAGAGAGACGCACGTTCAGTCCGCCCTTGTCGAAGTAGAGCGACGCGTTGGCCATGTGCTCTGGCGAACCGGGCAGAGCCTGCTCGTCTTTGTTGCCGAATACTGACTTGACCACGTTGCTGTGAGTGTAGGTATAGTTGCCGTAGAAGCCGAAGCACTTGAGTGACGGATGTATGAATCCGAAGTCGCGCTGCAGTCCGAGCTCAACGCCCAGGAGGTCTGCGTCGAATGCGTTTACGGGTCGTGTTATCTTGCAGTCGTCGTAGTTGCCGTAGCTGCCTTTAGACACATGCTCAACCATATAGTCGTTGATGCGCTTGTAGAAGAGTGATGCAGACACCAGACCTACGCTCTTGAAGTAGTATTCTGCCGACAGGTCGTAGTTGTTAGAGATAACCGGCTTCAGGTCAGGGTTGCCCACGAACACCTCAACAGGCGATTCGGTGCGGTTGATGCTGCTGCCCGGCATCATGTGAGAGTATTTAGGACGTGCCAGCGTCTTGGTGTAAGATGCGCGCACCTTCAGGTCGTCTGTGGCGTTATATTTCAGCAATACGCTCGGCAGCCAGTTGATATAGTTGTTCTTGTAGGTGCCGGTCGGCTCGAGATATTCGTTCTCGTCCTCGTCGACAATCCAGTTGAAGCCGCTTGTCTTCAGGTTTGTGGCCTCCATTCTGAGTCCGAGCATAAGCTCAAGTTTCTTTCCGAGCTTCTGCTCAAAGCGCAGATAGCCTGCCGAAACCTGCTCTGTTGCGTCGTAGTTGCCTGCCGACTCCTCGAGCACCTGCTCGCCGCCCATGGCTGCCAGGTCAACGTGGCTGATGCCTCCGAGGTAGTTCTTGTCGATGAACATTGTCGACTTATACTGGCTTCCGGGCATGAATCCGTCGCGTATGCGGTTGATGTAGTAGTTAGAGTAGTCGTCGCCGAACATTGCTTCGTAGCCGTCGGTGTAGTCGTAGCATACAACGTCCTTTGTCTTCGACTTGCGTGTGTATTTTCCTCCGAACTTAAGCTTGTTGCCGTAGAGTCCGTTTGCGAGCGGCAACTCGAAGTCGAGCTTGAACTTCCACTCGTTCTCTATGATGTTCTCGTTGGCGTTTGTAAACTCGTCGAGCTTCCATTCGCCCTCGTCGAGGTTGATGTATGTTGTAGAGTAGGGCTGGCGCAGTCCGGCGTCGGCCATGTTGATGGTTATGTCTTTCTGCTCAAGGCTCATGTAGCGCTCGTCGGGGCGTCCCTCAGAAGCTCTTGAGAACGATGCCGACCAGTCGGCAGAGAGCTTGTCCCAGAGCAGGTGCTCGCCGCCAAGGGTGTAGTCCATGGTCTGCTGGCGCTCAAGTCGTGCGCCGCGGTTGTCGGCCGATCCTCCCTTGGTTTCTATCGTGGCCTTCATCTCTCCCTCGCCGTCTGCCAGGTCTTTGTATGACACGCGGTAGCGGTTCTCCCAGTCGTTGCGGCGGTTGTAGATACCGTTGAAGAACACTTTATGGTTGGGGTTGAACACGTAGTCGAGTGAGAGCGAGTAGCTCTGACGCTCACGTGTAACGTAGTATTGTCTTACCTCGGCGTCGGTGAGCACCACCTTGCCGTCGTCGTCGATGTCGTATTCAAACTCAGTGTTGTCCGATCCTGCCGGTGAGTTCTGGTAAGATATGGCTGCCATGAAGCCCAGCTTGTCGTTGAAGAAGCGGTTGCCATAGGTCAGTCCGAGGTTAAGCTGCGGCTTTTCGCTTATCCAGCTGTAGCCCGTTCCAGCCGTTATGTTGAACACTTCCTTGTAAGGAGTGTTTTTGGTTATGAGGTTTATCGATCCGCCGATGGCGTCGCCGTCCATGTCGGCCGTAACAACCTTGTTCACTTCGATGGTCTGAATCATGTCGGCCGGTATGAGGTCGAGCTGCACGTTGCGTATGTCGCCCTCGGCAGAAGGCAGACGGTTGCCGTTGACGGTTACCGATGTGAGGTCGGGTGATGTTCCGCGCACCTGTCCGAAGCGTGCCTCGCCCTGGTCATACTGCACGTTGATACCGTTGATACGCTTCAGGGCGTCGCCGATGTTAGAGTCGGGGAACTTGCCGATCTGGTCGGCCGACACGACGTTGGTTATGTTAAAGTTATTCTTCTGAGTGTTTATCGCACGGCTCTGTCCGTGGAACGCTCCTTTTACCTCAACGCCCTTAAGCTCCATTCCCTCTGACAGCACGAAGTCTTTCACTTCTGTCTTTTCGGCAGATATGGTCAGTTTAGCCGTTGTCGGCTGGTAGCCTACGTAAGAAACCTTCACCGTGTAGACTCCCGGTTTCAGGTTGGGTATTGTGTAGAATCCGTTAGCGTCGCTAACAACTCCTGTGTGCAGATTCTCGATCATAACGGTTGCGCCGGGCAACACCTGATTAGAGTTGTCGACGATTCGTCCGCGCATGGTTCCTAAGTTAGCTTCGTTAGAGTCAGTAACAGCCACTGCTGCTACAGAAAGCATCGCAGATAAGCAAAATAGCGATAATTTTTTGTAATTTTTTCTCATAAAAAACTAAAATAATTTTAACGCTGCAAAGGTCTGCATTCTGTGTTACAAAGCCGTTACGCTGCGGTTATAGTGTATTTAACAACTTGTTACAAATTTATTTCAATTTATTAAAATCTGTTTAAATACCTATTTATATAGTCTCCGCGTTAACATAATATGACATTCTGACGGCTTTCGGGCAGGTTTTAGGGCGTGGCGCACGGGGTGGCGTGCGGGTGGTGGCGGGGGCGCTGTATATGGCTTGGCGGCGATGCGTCGGTATGCCCTTGCGTAACGCCCTGATGCTCAATGCGTTGCAAAAGGCCATGTTTTAGCCTGCAAAAGACGGCCTTTTGGCGTGTAAAAGGTGCCCTTTCGGAATGCAAAAGGGCACATATCGGAAAACGGCCGCTGCACGGGCACATTTCAGCACGGCACGGGCGCCGGCACGACATGCCCCGCAGGCAAGACAGAGCGGCGGCAGGGCGGCCTGCCGGAAACAGTGACGCCGCCGTCTGCCTCGGCTGAGATATTCTTATGGTTTTGCGTGATTATAACAAATAAAATGCTTAACTTTGCATTCGACTGAAAGATAAAAGAATAATGGACGATAATTTCGATATAAGAAAAGAGTCGCTGTCGTCGGCCGAGAAGGAGTTTGAGAACGCCCTGAGACCGCTGCGCTTCGGCGACTTCAGCGGACAGCAGAAGGTGGTGGAGAACCTTGAGGTGTTCGTTGAGGCTGCCAAATACCGTGGCGAGCCGCTCGACCACACCCTGCTGCACGGCCCTCCCGGACTGGGAAAGACCACGCTGAGCAACATCATTGCCAACGAGCTGGGCGTGGGCTTCAAGCTGACGAGCGGCCCCGTGCTCGACAAGCCGGGCGACCTGGCAGGCATACTGACGTCGCTCGAGCCTAACGACGTGCTGTTCATCGACGAGATTCACCGCCTGTCGCCCGTCGTTGAGGAGTATCTCTACTCGGCTATGGAGGACTACCGCATCGACATCATGATAGACAAGGGACCGTCGGCGCGCTCTATACAGATTGACCTCAACCCCTTCACTCTCGTGGGGGCTACAACCCGTAGCGGACTGCTCACCGCGCCGCTGCGCGCCCGATTCGGCATCAACCTGCATCTGGAATACTACGAGCCCGAGACGCTCACCAAGATTCTGAAGCGCTCGGCATCGATACTCAAGGTGCCCATCGACGACGACGCTGCCGTAGAGATAGCCCGCCGCAGCCGCGGAACGCCACGTATAGCCAACGCCCTGCTGCGCAGGGTGAGAGACTTTGCTCAGGTGAAGGGCACGGGACGCATAGACACAGCCATATCGAAGGTGGCGCTGACGGCGCTGAACATCGACCAGTATGGCCTCGACGAGATTGACAACAAGATTCTGCTGACAATCATCGACAAGTTCAAGGGCGGCCCCGTAGGCATAACCACCATAGCCACGGCAATAGGCGAGGACGCCGGAACGGTTGAGGAGGTGTATGAGCCTTACCTTATCATGGAGGGATTCATCAAGCGCACGCCGCGCGGACGCATGGTCACGGAGCTTGCCTACAACCACTTCGGCCGCAATCCGTATGCCGGCAACGTGATGGAGCCCGACCTCTTCGGCATGGGATAGGCCATGCTGACGGTGCAGTCAGACTGAATGTATATATAAAAATCAACAAAACAACAGATAGAAATCAATGCATAGAACAGGCATTTTCGTAGGAAGCTTCGACCCCTTCACCACCGGTCATCATGCCATCGTCAGACGCGCGCTGCCGCTGTTCGACCGGATTGTCATCGGCGTGGGCTTCAACGAGCGCAAGAAATACATGTACAGCGCGCAGACAAGGGTGAAGGCCATTGCGCGCCTGTATGCCGACGAGCCTAAGGTGGAGGTAAAGGAGTACAGCGACCTCACCGTCGACTTTGCCCGCCGCGAGGGCGCCGGCTTCATCATCAAGGGCGTGCGCAGCATCAAGGACTTTGAGTATGAGCGCGAGCAGGCAGACATCAACCGCAAGATAGGCGGCATAGAGACCATCCTGCTGTATGCCGAGCCTGAATATGAGAGCGTGTCGTCGAGCATGGTGCGCGAGCTTATCCACTTCGGCAAGGACGCCGCCGAGTTTCTGCCCGCACCTGATCAGGGACGCAAGACAGAGATTAAGGAGCCTTAAGACGTGCCCGCAGAGGGCAATATAACGCCTTCTGACGCACTTAAACGCATCTTGGCTATAACTTACCGCACGCCGTGCGGCAAGCCTTCAGAACGAAAATAAACAGCAAAATATGATAACATACAACACCGACGGCGTAAAAATGCCGGCAATAAGAAAGCGCGACACATCGGCATGGATAAAGGCCGTGGCCGCCGAATATGGCCGCAAGGTTGGCGAAATAGGATATATGTTTGTCAACGACGACAAGATTCTTGAGGTTAACAACGAGTATCTGGGCCACAACTACTACACTGACATCATCACGTTCGACTATGACGAGGACGACACAATCAGCGGCGACATAGTCATCTCGCTCGACACCGTGCGCTCAAACGCCGAGCAGCTGGGCAAGGACTACAACGAGGAGCTTCACCGTGTGATTATCCACGGCATACTGCATCTCTGCGGCATCAACGACAAAGGCCCCGGAGAGCGCGAGATTATGGAGGCTGCCGAGAACAAGGCGCTTGCCATGATTAAGCTCTGAGAAGACCCGAGAGGATAAAAGTAATGGGACCAATAAGACCGATGGCCGTGCAGCAATATCAGCACAGGCGCCATATCAGTCTTATTGGTCCCATTTCTCTTATCCCGTCAGCTCTTTATTTGCCTGCCGAGAGCTCCACTCCCTTCTTAACGATGTCGCTTGTCTCGTTGATAATCTGGAAGTATTCGCTCATGTCGAAGAGGTCGCGCGCCACGAGAGCCTTCAGCTGCGATTTCAGATAAGGCAGCGTGCGCTGCAGTTCTTCGTCGTCTTTCGGCTTTATCTTCTGCTTCTCCGCCTCCTTCATTATCTCGTCGATAAGTTCCTGCGGCACCTCAAAACGGCTTCTGAACGCCTCGAACGTCGGGTAGTCGCCTACGAGTTGCTTGCGGTTCTTGTCGATATATCTCAGGTCGGTGTTTATCACTATGCCCTTCAGCACGAGCTGACGGTGGAACTTGGTGTACTGAAGTGTGTCCAGAGGCACGAACGTGTCGGGCATTATTCCGCCTCCGCCGTACACCGTGCGGTGCTCTTTCAGTGTGTAGAACTTCAGCGAATCGGCAAAGTGAATGCTGTCGCGGTTGGTCAGTTCGCCGTGTTTCAGGCGCTTCTCAAAGTCCATTGCATAGTCCTCAATGTCTCCTTTGGTGTATGGCTTCTGTATGCATCGTCCCGAAGGAGTGTAGTAGTGGGCAATGGTTAGTCGTATCATAGAGCCGTCGGGCAGGTCGATCGGGCGCTGAACGAGGCCCTTTCCGAACGTGCGGCGGCCGATTACTATGCCGCGGTCGTGGTCTTGTATCGCTCCGGTGACAATCTCTGCGGCCGACGCCGTAAACTCGTTGACGAGCACATACACGCGTCCTGTCAGGAAAGAGCCGTTGCCGCGCGCCTTATAGTCCATGCGTCTGATGCGGCGTCCGTCGGTATATACAATCAGATCGTCCTTCGGCAGGAACTCGTTGGCTATCTCCACGGCAGCCTGCAGATATCCTCCGCCGTTGTCCTGAAGGTCGAGTATCAGGTCTTTCATGCCCTCGGCTTTCAGCTTCTCCATGCCTTCCATAAACTCCTTGTATGTCGTCGCGCCGAAGTTTCCTATCCTTATGTAGCCTATCTGCGGGCGAATCATGTAGACGGCGTCCACGCTCTTCACCGGAATCTTGTCTCTCTTCACCGTGAAATACATCACGTCGGGCACGCCGCGGCGCACAATTCCCAGTTTCACCGTTGTGCCTCGGGGGCCGCGCAGACGCTTCATTATCTCCTCTTTCTTCATCTTCACGCCCGCAATGGCAGTGTCGTTCACGTTCACTATGCGGTCGCCTGCCATGATGCCTACCTTCTCCGACGGGCCTTTCGACACGGGCTGAATGACGAGCAGCGTGTCGTCAACCATGTTGAACTGCACGCCAATGCCGTCGAAGTTGCCCTGCAGCGGTTCGTTCATGGCCTTCACTTCCTCCGGGTCGGAGTAAGATGAGTGGGGGTCGAGCTTCTCCAGCATGCCCCTTATAGCGTCCTCAACGAGCTTCTTCTCGTCAACCGAGTCGACGTAGAGGTTGTTTATTGCCATTTCGGCTATCTGCAGCTTGCGCAGCGGACTGTCGTAAGAGAAGTCGATGTTCATCTGCGCGCCGGCCGGAAGGCACGACATGACAGCCGGTGCCATGGCAACGAGGGCCTTTGCGGCCGTCTTTGCCAGTGCGGCTTTTATCTTTTTGATGGTTGTGTTTATCATTGTTGTGATGTTTCTTTTATGGGATGATTGTGGGGGATGGGACTTATGGGAGGAACGGATGTTGTGGGAGAGAAGGGAGGAATGGGACTGATGATGCGCGGATGAATGACTATTGCATTGTTTTTATGCTTATTCTGCATTGTTTTGATGCTTATTCTGCATGGCTTTTGTGCTTATTTTGCATGGTATTCATTCTTCTTCCGCATATCATTAATGCCCCTTCCACGTATCATTAATGCCCTTTCCGCATGCTCATTATGTTTCATCAGCATTGCCGTTGGGCTTATTCTGCGTCTCCTTTACGTTCCTTTTGCCCCTTGTCAGAACTTTTCTTCCTCTTCAGGACGGTCTTCCTCTATCACCAGGTTGTCTATGATGAAGTTCTGTCGCTCGGGCGTATTCTTGCCCATATAATACTCCAGGAGCTTCTGCACCTGGTCGGTCTTGTGCAGAGTAACCTGCTCGAGGCGCATGTCGGGGCCGATGAAGTTGACAAACTCGTCGGGACTTATCTCTCCAAGACCTTTGAATCGGGTTATCTCAGGGTCGGGACCAAGCTCCTCTATTGCCTTTACGCGCTCCTCGTCGCTGTAGCAATAGCGGGTGATGAAGTCGCCCTTCTTGCCTTTTACGTCCTCGAGCGCCTTCTTGTTGCGCACCTTCGTGCGGCGGTTTCTTACGCGGCGTCTGAAGCACATATACGTGCCCCTTCTTGATGAGTTCGGGGAAGAACTGCAGGAAGAAGGTTATTATGAGCAGTCGGATGTGCATGCCGTCGACATCGGCATCGGTTGCAACAATCACCTTGTTGTAGCGCAGTGTGTCGAGTCCGTCCTCAATGTCGAGGGCTGCCTGAAGCAGATTAAACTCCTCGTTCTCGTACACCACCTTCTTTGTCAGTCCGAAAGAGTTGAGCGGCTTGCCCCTGAGAGAGAACACAGCCTGCGTGTTTACGTCGCGGCTCTTGGTGATAGAACCGCTCGCTGAGTCGCCCTCGGTGATGAAGATGGAGCTTTCCTCCTTGCGGTTGTTCTTCACGTCGGAGAAGTGTATGCGGCAGTCGCGCAGCTTCCGGTTGTGCAGGTTGGCTTTCTTGGCGCGCTCGCGTGCCAGCTTTGTCACTCCTGCCATCTCCTTTCTTTCCTTCTCGCTGGCCTGAATCTTCTGCAGCATCACCTCTGCCACGTCGGAGTGTTTGTGCAGATAGTTGTCAACCTCGTTCTTGATGAAGTCGCCTACGTACTTGTTCACGCTGACGCCGTCGGGGCTCATGGTGAGCGATCCGAGCTTAATCTTGGTCTGACTCTCGAACATCGGCTCCTCAACATTGACGGCTATGGCAGCCACGAGGCCGTTGCGGATGTCGGTATATTCAAAGTTTTTGTTGAAAAACTCCTTTATCGTGCGGGCTATGTGCTCCTTGAATGCGCTCTGGTGAGTACCGCCCTGCGTGGTGTGCTGTCCGTTTACGAACGAGTGATACTCCTCGCCATACTGGTTGGTGTGCGTGAACGCTATCTCGATGTCTTCGCCCTTGAGGTGTATTATGGGGTAGATGCCGTCGTTGGTCATCGTGTCGTTGAGCAGGTCTTCAAGTCCGTTGCGGCTCAGAATCCTGCGTCCGTTGTACATGATGGTCAGTCCTGTGTTCAGGTAGGTGTAGTTGCGCAGCATCGTCTCCACGAAGTCGTGGTGGAAAGAGTAGTTCTTGAAGAGCGTGTCGTCGGGCACGAAGTATATGTATGTACCCGTCTCGTCCTGCGTCTCCTCGGTTGTGTCGCTCTTCAGCACGCCGCGTTCGAATGTCGCCGTGCGCACCGTTCCGTCGCGGTAAGACCTCACCTCGAACCTGGAGCTTAGTGCGTTGACGGCCTTGATGCCCACACCGTTGAGTCCGACGCTCTTCTTGAACGCCTTGGAGTCGTATTTACCTCCGGTGTTTAGCACGCTTACGGCCTCGATGAGCTTGCCCTGCGGTATGCCTCGTCCGTAGTCGCGCACCATCACGCTGAGGTTGTTGTCTATGTCGATCTCGATGCGTTTGCCGGCGTTCATCTTAAACTCGTCGATAGAGTTGTCGATAACCTCTTTGAGCAACACGTAGATGCCGTCCTCGGGCATGGATCCGTCGCCAAGTCGGCCGATGTACATTCCCGGTCGGGTGCGCACGTGCTCCATGTCAGACAGGTGCCTGATATTGTCGTCAGTATACTCAGTTGTAATTTTATTCTCTTCGCTCATAAAATTCCAAAATTAACAATTAAAAGTTAAAAATTAAACATCGTGGCCGGCATATTGTGGCAGCTGGGTGTGGCGTTGTCATCTATTTCTTGCTGTCTACACCCTTCAATGATCTCAATATTGAGACAAGAAGACTTATGATGTTCTTCAAGTCGGTGTTCATTGAGTAGTAAATCTTGTCTTCCAGTATGTCTGTCGAGTGGAGCAGCCACAGCCAGTATTTGGTTTCAGACGCTTCTTTAAGCGCGATGCTCATCTTGCTTATAAAGTCGGCTTTGCTTTGTGCAAATTCAGCTTCATAAAGATTGGCACCTATGCTGGTGCCGTAACGCAGCAGCTGGTCGGCAAGCGAGTATTCACGTTTGGTTTCCCTTATGAACCTGCTGCACTTAACAATGCGTATGGCGAACTTCTCCGCCTTTTCTTTCACAATGTTGTTGCCGTCAGCCATAATCAACGTTGTTTAATTGTTACCACACTTCTGCCAGCTTAAGTTGATATGATCACCGCCTGCCATCCCCCTCGCTGTTTAATTTTTACTTTTTAATTTTTAATTATTTTCTGCCGTTTGCCGGCAGAAAATCTATATCCACTTCTTGTAGCAGCGTCTTCTCTTGTGGAGGATGGTCTCGAGATACTGCCACTGGCTCTGCACGTTCTCGTTGGTCTCCATCTCAACCTGGCTCTCGCCCCATTTGAATCCGTAGGCCTGATAGCGCGGGATGAGGTCGTAGAACATAAGGGCATTGGCACCCTTCATGCGGTATTCGGGCAGCACTCCGAGCAGCAGCAGGTCTACGCCCTCGGTCTTGTGAGCCTTCAGCGCCCTCAGCACGTGCCACCATCCGAAGGGCCAGAGCCTTCCGCGGCGGCACTTCTGCAGCGCCTTCGACAGCGACGGGATGGTGATGCCCACGGCCACGGGCTTGTTGCCGGCGCTGCGGTCCTCTACTACGGTGATGAGGCTGAGGTCGGCCAGGGGGAAGTACATCTTGATGTACTGGTCGATCTGCCTTTCAGACAGCTCCGAATATCCGTACAGGTCCTTGAAGCAGGTGTTTATCAGCTCGAACATCTTCTTGCCGTAGCCGCCCTCAAACACGTCCTTCTTGGTCAGTTTCCTGATGTGCAGGTCGTAGCGCTTCTGTATCATCTCGGCTATCTTGGTGTATTTCTCGGGCACCTTGTCGGGCACCATGAGCTTAAACTCCACATAGTCGTTGTCCTTCTCGAAGTCGCCCAGCTTCTCCATGTGCTCCGGATAGTACGGATAGTTGTATATGGTGGCCATAGTGCCCAGCTGGTCGAATCCCATTGTGAGCATGCCTTCGGGGTCGAGGTCGGTGAATCCGAGCGGACCTATCATCTCTTCCATGCCTTTCGACTTGCCGTATTTCTCTACGGCGTCGAACAGGGCCTTAGACACGTTGATGTCGTCGATGAAGTCTATCCATCCGAATCTGACGCACTTGCGCCCCCAGCGCTTGTTGGCGCGGTGGTTGATTATGGCTGCCACGCGGCCCACCATGCGCCCACGTCCGTCGAACGCCATGAAATACTCGGCCTCGGAGAACTCGAACGCCGCGTTCTTGTCCTTGCTCAGGGTGTTCAGGTCGTCGCTGAACAGTGTGGGAACGTCATACTCATTGTCCTTGTAGAGGTCATAGTGAAAGTCTATAAACCGCTCAAGGTCTTTCCTTGTTTCTACTTTTTTGATTTTAATAGTTGACATTTGTCTTACTTTATATTAGACAACTTAAACATGCAAAAATACGAGTTTTGCGCCATATAAAAAAATAAATAACGCTAAATCAGCCTTTTTAAGGCTTTTTGGGCATTGTATGTAAGCTTTTTATGCACATCTGCCACATGGCCCGTGCCGCCTTCAGGCGGTGTCCTTGCAGCCTGTCTGTGGTCGTGCCGAGGCGCGCCCTGATGCCGCCTGCCGTGCGCCTGTTTTCCGAAAGGTGCCCTTTCAGCCTCCAAAAGGCCACCTTTTGCACGCCGAAAGGCCGTCTTTTAGAGCCTGAAACGTGGCCTTTTGCAACGCGCTGAATGTCAGTATGTTATAAAGGCGGATAAAACCGGCGTCTCATCGGGCCGCAATCAGCGCCGCGATGTCATTTTTTCGGGTCTCCGGCACGTTTTTCAATGTATCTTTAAGGCTTTTTATTCATTGCGCCTGAACATGCGGACGATAAATTTAGTATCTTTGCACATATCAATCATGCCGCGGCATAATGGCAGTCAGTCTGACACTCCGCGGCATGTGAAAGACAAACTTTTTAACCAGTAAAGATTATGAACACAGTTATAGAAAACATGAAGACACGCCGCAGCGTGCGCGCCTTCGACCCCGACCGGATGCCGGAGCGCAGCCTTATCGAGGCTGTGGCAGAGGCAGGAACCTACGCCCCAACGGGCCGCGGAGCGCAGTCGCCGCTCATCGTTGCCGTAACATCAAAGGCCGTGCGCGACCGCCTCTCTGAGCTCAACGCCGCCGTGATGGGCACCGAGGCCGACCCCTTCTACGGCGCTCCCGTGGTGCTCGTGGTGCTGGCCGACCGCACACGCCCCACTTATCTCTACGACGGATCGCTCGTAATGGGCAACCTTATGAACGCCGCACACGCCCTCGGACTGGGCAGCTGCTGGATTCACCGCGCCCGCGAGGTGTTCGACAGCGAGGAAGGCAAGGCCATGCTGCGCGCATGGGGCATTGAAGGCGACTATGAGGGCATAGGCCACTGCGTGCTGGGATACCCGCGCGAGGGTGCCGTCAGAGAGGCTGCGCCGCGCAAGGATGACTACGTAAGATTTGTTGAATAACACATAACGCACACACACAGATGAAGATAAACATGACCGAATGGGCCAAAGCCGTCATCGACAGCAAGAAGGTGATGGCTGTGCCCATAATGACACATCCCGGCATCGAGATGATAGGGCGCCGCGTGATCGACGCCGTGAGCGACGGTGAGGTGCACTTCAACGCCGTCAGGGCGCTTGCCGGACGCTACGACACGGCTGCCGCCACAGTGATAATGGACCTCACCGTTGAGGCTGAAGCCTTCGGCGCCGACATCGCCTTCGAACCCGACGAGGTGCCGGCCGTGAGGGGGCACATGCTCAACAGCGCCGACGACATAGCCCGTCTGCAGGTGCCGTCGCTCAGCGCAGGCCGCGTGCCGGCATATCTCAAGGCCAACCTGCTTGCCGCCCGTGCCATAACCGACCGCCCCGTGCTGGCCGGATGCATCGGACCTTTCTCGCTTGCAGGCCGTCTCTACGACATGTCGGAGATTATGATTCTGATATATCAGAACCCCGAGGCTGCCGCCATGCTGCTCGACAAGTGTACCGACTTCATCCTGAAATACTGCATCGCACTGAAGAAGACGGGCGCCAACGGCGTTGTCATGGCCGAGCCTGCCGCAGGACTGATGTCTGACGACGACTGCATGCGCTTCTCTTCGGTCTACGTAAAACGTATTGTCGAGGCCGTGCAGGACGACTATTTCACCGTCGTGCTACACAACTGCGGCAACACCGGGCAGTGTACCAATGCCATGGTTGCCACCGGAGCCGCTGCATATCACTTCGGCAACAAGTGCGACATGGAGCAGGTGTCGCGTCAGGTGCCGCCCACGGCTCTCACCATGGGCAACCTCGACCCCGTCAGTCTGTTCAAGTCTGCCACGCCCGACGAGATGCGCCGCGCCACAACAGACCTGCTGCGCAAGATGAGCAACTATCCAAACTTCGTGATATCCAGCGGATGCGACACCCCGCCGCACACTCCGTTTGCCAACATCGACGCCTTCTTTGAGGCCGTCGGCGAGTGGAACAGCAAGCTGTAAGCGCAGGTTCTGTCAGTTCGTCAGAGGCCTTGCAGCATGACGTAAAGGTCATGGTCAGCCTCAATTCATATTGACAGACCCCGCCCGACATACTTAACTACATAAGCCGCTGCACCCTCCGAGGGCTGCAGCGGCGTCATGCGGCGCAGTGTTGTGCCGCTTTTTAATCAGAATAAAATGCTAAAACAGGAAATAACTTTCGACGACCTCAATATCCTTCCGTCTGAAATCTACGAGCAGATGGGCTATGGCGACGCCGTGCCCGACGCTGCCGTGCAGGCCGAGAC
>ENA-OOXT01000787-OOXT01000787.1-human-gut-metagenome-genome-assembly--contig:-NODE-787-length-22654-cov-2.643613_pt1 | contig 22654 bp, 17 predicted proteins | sample MGYA00241590_ERZ501349 | MGnify/ENA primary metagenome ERZ501349 (study PRJEB25962, sample SAMEA2042838) | human gut metagenome | biome: human gut; feature: human-associated habitat; material: faeces...
GTATTTGGCAGACCGGCCATAGTGACGGACACGCATTGTATAAGGCTGTCGAACAGAATAGGGCTGGTAGACGGTATTACGGAACCTAAGAAGGTAGAGATGGCATTGTGGAAAATCGTGCCGCCAAAAGAGGGCAGTGACTTGTGCCACAGGCTGGTGGAACATGGCCGCGAGGTATGCACGGCAAGAACACATCCGCATTGTGAACGATGTGTATTATCAGATATATGTAAGAAAAAAATCTAAATTTTTACTTACACTTTAAAAATAAAGTGTGTTAAAATTTAATTACCGGAGGTTTGATTGAAACGGAAAGGTGATGGAATGTTCAAGGTAGGAGAATATGTCGTATATGGCAACACCGGAGTCTGCAAGGTGGAGGACATAACGACGATGGATATGGTAGGCACAGAGAAGGAATATTATGTTCTGGTTCCGGTATATAATAAGAATGGCAGGGCATTTCTTCCGGTCGATAATACCAAGGTAGTTATAAGACCTGTACTTACGAAAGATGAAGCACTGAAGCTGATTGATACGATACCGCAGATAGAAGAGATTCCGCCGGTCAATGATAAAGGCAGGGAAGAGCGGTATAAAGAGCTTGCAAAAGCCTGTGACTGCAGAAGCTGGGTAACCATAATCAAGACGATTTATATACGCCGTCAGGAAAGGATGGCACAGGGCAAGAAGGTCACATCCACGGATGAGAGATATTTTAAGCTTGCCGAGGACAGCTTATACAGTGAACTTGGATTTGCGATGAATATGGATAAAGAAGATGTATCCGATTTTATTAAAGAGAGAATAGATGCATGATTAAACCGCCGGAGGGCAATAAGCCGATCCGGCGGAAATTTTATGCCATTTCCTGTTTACTTTGTCTGCTTTTGATAACGACCAGGGAGATTACCATGATGGCTGCCGCGAATAGGAGCTGTATGCCCATGGAAATCCATGAATTGCTGCTCAATGAACCTTTGTAGTATTTTAACTCTTCTGTGACATTGATGTACCAGTATGTCGGCAGGCACTTTGACAAAGCGACAACCTTATCCGGAAGAAGCTCTCTGGAAACGAACACGCCACACAGAAATGAGGTAGAGAGGCCGATAATGTTCGACCATATCGACAGTGCGGAAAGCTTTTTGCTTAACTGTGCGATAAGGAACGTTACCGAAATCGACACCAACATATAGCACAGGGCGTTGAGACCGAAATACAATGTGGCTTTTGTGAAAAAGTCATCCTTATACATAACGACACATACTGCCGTAAAAATTAATATGACGATAGATGCAAAAGTCAGCATGCCAAATACAATCCCGGCATTTCTGGTGGCAAAGCTTGTTCCGGAAACCGCGGTGCGGGCCTTTAATTCCGGCTTGTTCCAGATTATCAGTGTTGAGCCGAGGGTATTGATAAGAAGACACAGTATCACATACGGGAAATATGTGAAAAAGTAGCTTATCGTTTTTACGGCAGGCATCGCATCGGAGACGTCATCATTTTTACCGGATCCGGAAAGTGCGACATCAACATGTATTTTGGCAATGTCGGCGGCTTTTTTGCATGCTTCTCCCATGGAAAGACCGGAATTCAGGCACGCACTGACGTTCTGTATATAAGATTCGGCCTGGGACTGCACGATATACGAAGTATTTGAATCGGGAGCACTGTATGACTCAAGCATATCGGCGTAGGAGTTGCCGGCCATGCCATCCTCGAAGCCTTTGTTTATCACAAGAATATAATCCACGGTACGGTAGAACAGGTCATCGGCCCATTTTTCTTTGTTATCGTTGATGCTCACGATGTTATGGCAGGAACTGATGTAATCCACCAGCGATTTGGAAAGTTCGGAATTGTCATCGTCAATAATCGCAACATTTAATTTGGAGGAAGTGAATGATGCTATATCTTTATTCTGACCGTTGTTTGTCACGACAATTGCTATACCGACGAAAATACCGAGATAAAGCAGGCCGGATGGCAGATTGCGAATAAGCATTTTCAAAAACGTCTTATAAATTTGCATAATTTTTCCTCCTTGTCATAAGATATGACAGTGTACACAAAATTACTGAAATAACTGTCAGAGTTATAATGTTGGTAAAAAATCTTTCGTGTGTATTATATATTACCAGTGAGTACAGCGCATCCTGTATAAGTGTCGCAGGATTGATGCAGTTGATTATTGGCATGCTCTTTTCAATCCATATCTTTATCGGGTGTATCATAAGTCCCGAGAGAAATGATGAACCAAGTGAATACACGAGAAAAATAGCTATCTGTACATTCTCCTTGACAGGGAGTGTGCCGACGAAAATACCACTCGCGATACCGACCAGCGAACCGGCAGCGCAGGTAAGAGCTACATAACCGGCTTCATTACCGAGATTAATATGGAGCACACATATCATATAGAACAATAAAATTGCCATTGAAATGAGCTGCAGTGTGTAAGCTGCCAGAAATTCAGCAGCTATCATGGTATGCCGCTTAACCGGTGCAGTTGACTTGCGCATGCCTTCAGGAGTGATGTTGGGCTGCATCTGCCTTGCGACCGAACTTCCGAGAAAACCACCGAAAAGTGCCGCCATTCCTATTAATGAGAAATAGTATACGGATATTTCGTCCATAGGGCTGTCGGTAAGTTTTTTCTCACTTATGTATGTCCGGGAAGAGAAAATATTTCCGATAAGCGAAACAAGCTTGTCAGGATTTTCTTTGACGATATCGGATATCAGAGAACTTTTCTGTTCAAATTCATCCAGAAAACTCTGAACCGCCGTCTGGTTAAGGCCGCTTTTAGCTACGGTCATGGAGATTTCGTCACCCACATAGATGATAGCATCGATTTTACCGTCATTTAAAAGCGATTTGGCCGAAGCAATGTCGGTTTCGGTCACATTAAGGAATTCCTCACCCTGAGTATCGGATTTGGATACGGCATCAAGTGTGGCCTTGAAAATCGCGTTTTCCTTTTCATATACAACCGCTGTCGGAATGGAATGGAAGTTGTTGGTCTTGTCGCTTATGCCCGAAAATGCTGCGAAAAAACATGTACACAGTATGATCGGAAAGAACAGACACCAGAAGATATCCTCCTTCATGCGCAGAAGCGATTTTAATCTGTATTTATATAAATGTCCGAACATAAGCGCCTCCTTAATCCCTGAGTGCCTTACCGGTAATGGCTAAGAATACGTCATTTAACGTCGGCTGTTCTGATGTAACTTTTCCGAAACTTACATCTTTGCTCTTTAAGTAATCGAGTATGCGTATGAGATTGTGTTTTCCGCCGTCATACGATAATGTAAGCAGTCCGTCCGTATATTCTGCCTGGTAGAGGTGCTCAAATCCACTGATTTCTTCAAGCATTGAATCTTCAAGAGCCGGAATATGTATTTTGATCGTCTCGGAATTACGTATCATGGACTTGAGCTCGTCAGAAGTTCCGAGAGCGATATTTTTACCCTTATCCATTATGGCGATGCGGGTGCATATCTGTTCAACTTCTTCCATGTAATGTGAGGTGTAAATTATGGTTGCACCTTTCCGGTTGAGTTCGACAATGCCCTCAAGGATTCGATTACGGCTTTGTGGGTCAACGGCTACGGTCGGTTCGTCAAGAATGATAAGCTCCGGCTTGTGGGCGATGCCGCATGCTATGTTAAGCCTGCGCAAAAGTCCGCCGGAAAGCTTCTTGGGACGGAATTTTACGAATTCACCGAGTCCGGCAAATTCAATTGCTTCTTCGACATATTGTCTGCGCAGTGTTTTATCTTTTATATATAATCCGCAGAAATAATCTATGTTTTCGTACACGTTCAGCTCTTCAAACACAGCCACATTCTGCATCACGATACCGATTCGTCGTTTGATATCGTAATTATCGGGTGTCATCTGCTGCCCGAATATTTCGATGCTGCCTTTGTCATATTTTAAAAGGGACAGGAGGCAGTTGATAGTGGTTGTTTTGCCGGAACCGTTAGGACCGAGCAGACCGAATATTTCACCTTTTTGTATTTCGAGATTAAAATGGTCAAGCGCAATAAGCTCTTTGTAACGCTTAACCAGATTTTCTATTTTAACAACTGTTTCGCTCATAAAATATCCTTCTTTCTTTTTTGATGATTTAAGTGTAATATATTGGTAAGATTAAAGTAAGTGAATGTAGTCACAATCAGATATGACATTTGTCACAAGGATGGGTATGAACAGAAATACAGATAAAATTTTATTGACTTTTTTTACAGTGCTTTATATTGTGATGTCAGAGTGCGCGCAGAGGCCGGTAATTTCTGTGCTCATTGCCATAATATGTGCCGGAGCCGGAATACTTACGCTTAACACCCGGTACCGCATTATCTCGTATGTGCTTGGCGCGGCAGCTGCGATAACCGGCAGACCGTTTGAGTGCATCATTATATATATCGTTTATGATATGGTGAGCGATACGGCTTATCGTAACCGCCGCGAATGCGTTATGGGAATTGCGGGAATTGTCCTTATCGCGGTGAGATACATGATGTATCCCGGTACTGGAAGTGTCATAGATGACATATCAGACAAACCGGTTCCGGCGATTATCTTCTTAGCCGGTATGCTTGCGGCTGCATATATTGCGTGGATTGATACGCAGTATGAGATTACGAAGCAGGCCAATATCAGGATGCGTGATGATACCGAGGAATTCAGGCGCAATATGACGGAGAAAAATAAGTTGTTACGCATGCAGCAGGATAATGAGATTGCCGTGGCAACACTTTCCGAGAGAAACAGGATAGCAAGAGAAATACATGATAATGTAGGACATCTCCTAAGCCGTGCGATCATACAGATGGGTGCGTTACGTACAATTAATACGGATAAGAATATGGCGGCACCGTTAGAACAGATAAGTGCGACGTTGTCCGAATCGATGGATAATATAAGAAAGAGCGTGCATGACCTTCATAGTGAGTCGGTAAATCTTGAGCAAAAACTGCGCGATGAAATTTCCAAAGAAGATAACTGTGATGTAAGGCTTAACTACGATGTCATTAATGATATGCCGGTACAAGCCAAATACAGCGTGATCTCGATAGTTTCGGAAGCACTTCATAATATAAGCAGACACTCGGATGCGACCAGAGCGGATGTCACGGTAACCGAACACCCGGCTTTTTATCAGATTATAATAAATGATAACGGACATCCGGCAGCGGTAAATGAAACAGGAATAGGAATACATAATATGGAAGCCAGAATTAATGAACTCGGCGGAACATTTATGATAGATACACATAAAGGATTCAGGATTTTTGCGACTATTCCCATTAAGGAAAGGAACTAATATATGATTAAAGTAGCGATAGTCGATGATGATGCCATTGTGGCAATGTCGATGCAGACAATTCTGGGCGCAGCATCCGATATGGAGGTTGTGGCTCTTGGATATGATGGCGGTGATGCCATAGAAATTTACGACCGGTACAGACCGGATATTCTTCTTACGGATATACAGATGAAGGAGATGAGCGGACTTGAGGCAGCCATGCGCATTGTCAGACAGTATCCTGATGCGCGGATAATATTGCTTACAACTTTTCAGGATGACGAATATGTTAAGGAAGCTTTGAAAATTGGTGCCAAGGGATACATCCTGAAACAGGACTTTGCCGGAGTCATTCCTGCAATAAGGGCTGTATACTCAGGACAGAGTGTCTGGGGAAATGAAATAATAAGCAGGATACCGGATATGATTAAGGACAAAGATGATGCGGCATACAGTGTCTACGGAATAACGGACAAGGAGTATGAAATAATAGAACTTGTTGCACAGGGATTTTCCAACAAAGAAATAGCCGAAAAGTTATATCTTGGTGCCGGAACCGTGCGCAATTATATAAGTACAGTACTTGAAAAACTGCATTTAAGGGATAGAACACAGCTTGCAGTGTATTATTATAAACATTAACTTCTGCGCCAGACATAAAGAAGTTCGGGCTCATTTGGCGTCAGCTTGTCGTGACCGGATTTCTGAGTGAAATCATGCTCTTCATAAGATCTGATCATAAAAAATCCCCATATCCCTAATACATTACATAATAAGTATAACCAAAATGTATGAATAGAGATAGGGGGAAATTAGCGAAAGTATGCTTTAAAATTCTAATATGGTTTCGCCTTCGTTTTCGTATTCATCAAAATAAATGTATGATGAAACATCACCGCATTTAATGACGTTAAAATTATCATGACTGATATCGGCAGTGCTTTCGGCACCTTTTCCGAGAATAAGCGCGTGATTCTTTCTTACCCATATTAGAACTTCATTGACATCAACGCTTACATAGTGATGCCCGGCACTCATCATTTCTTCGTCATAATCTATCGGACTTCTGAAACGCAGCATAAGCATATCCTCCGGGAGATATACATATCGTCCGCGCGCATTTTCCTTGTAAACCGGTGCGATCATAATGCTCTCACCCACGAAAAGCTGATCCTCCACAAGTCTTGCCTCGCGGTCTTTTCTGTATATCATTCCGATTGGCGTAAAAAGCAGGGTGCCGTTCTTTACAGCTTTGATATATTCGCTGTAGAGATACGGAATGAGGCTGTAGCGCAGGTTCAAAAGATTGCGGAAACTGTCAATGTCTTTGAACTGATAGATTTCCTGAAGCCTTGTACCGAGTGCGGCATGATTACGCATAAGCGGCGTAAACATGGACATTTCGATGAATCGCATAAGGAGCTCTTCTGTCGTATCCGCACCGAATCCGCCGGTATCCGCTCCGCAATAGAGGAAACCACACATATTGAGAGCCGGAAGCTGGTGCATAATCAGTTCAATATGTGACCACCATGAAGCGTTGTCGCCCGTCCAGATTCCGCCGTAGCGGTGCATGCCGATATAGGATGAACGGGAAAACATAAGAATCCGTCGTCCCGGTGCTATTTTATCGAAAGCCTCCGAAGCCGAACGTGTCATACTGTATCCATAGAGATTGTGTACCTTATCATGACGTACCATTTTGCCGTCAACATTGTGGTAGAAGCTTCGGTAATCCTCCGGATTATTTGCAAGGCTGTTTACCATTCCCTGAAAAGCCCATAAATCCTGTAAATCAATGTCTTTGCCATCATATTCATGAAGTTTTTCAAATACTGCCTTGAGAGATTTGTCAGAGTAGAAAAGAGCAGGCTCATTCATATCATTCCAGAAACCGTCAATTCCCTTGTCCGTAAGGCAGGCATAGTGTTCGCCGAACCATTTTCTGGCCTCAGGATTGAGAAAATCAGGCATATGAACCCTTCCCGGCCATACAGCTGCAACAAAATCATTGCCGTTGGCATCCTTACAGAAGTAATTATTTTTAACACCCTCTTCATATATTTCATATCCGTCCTCTATCTTGACACCGGCATCGATAATCGGAATAAGATGAATGTTGTCGTGCTTCATTTCAGCCACAAAATCCGCAAAATCCGGGAAACGTTCCTCGTTGATGGTGAAATCCTCATATCTTGTCATATAATCTATATCCATACAGATACCGTCAAGCGGAAGGTGATTGTCCCGGTGGCCGGAAACGACCTCACGGACGTCTTTTTCATTTATGTAACCCCACCTTGACTGTATATAGCCAAAAGCCCATTTTGGTGCAATATAGCTTTCACCAATGATTTTTCTGAACTCGCCGATTATTTCAAGAGGGGATTTTCCTTCTATTATATATAAATCATAATCAGCTTCATCGACCTCGATTGTCATGACATCCTTGTCGGTAAAAGCAATATCAAATGTTACAATTGACGGATAATCGATAAAAAGTCCCATGCATATATTTTCACCGTCAATAACGGCAAAATTGTGCGCAGCATATAATGAATGCCTGCTTTCTGTCTGGTTGGGATCATCCGTGCAGTTGCTTATATATTTGCGTCCGCGCTTGTTGATTCCGCCGATGTTTTCGCCAAGACCATATATAATGTCATCCGGAGCAAGTTTGATTGTGAGAGTCCTGCTGTCCTTTGAGATTCCGACGGCATCCGGCAAAGCCTGTGTGCAGGCAGGGATGTCCGCGATTACAGCTTCCGTCCTGAACGGACTGCCAAAAGTATATTTAGTAATCATAGAGCCTCCTTAGTTATTTTGATACTGTGATTATACCGCAGCCAAGGCTTTTTTTACAGTGGAAAATATTTTTTTGAAAAAAATAATATTTCCTATTGACACACTAGGAAATAGATGTTAATATAGCCTCAACAACAATTCATAGCAACTTGATATGAATTAAACACGATAAGAAAACAGCGAGAAAAAGGAGAATAACATTATGAGCAAGAAAACATATTCAGAGAGAAATTTAAAGTTTGAGACATTACAGTTACATGTAGGACAGGAGTCGGCAGATTCTGTTACGGATGCGAGAGCGGTTCCTATTTACCAGAGTTCATCATATGTGTTCAGAAATTCACAGCACGCTGCTGACAGATTCGGACTCAAGGATGCAGGCAATATTTACGGAAGACTTACGAATCCGACAGAGGATGTATTTGAAAAAAGAATAGCAGCACTTGAAGGCGGCGTCGCAGCACTTGCGGTTGCATCAGGTGCGGCAGCGGTAACATACACCATCCAGAACCTTGCACTTGCAGGAGATCATATCGTAGCAGCCAAGAATATTTACGGAGGAACATACAATCTCTTAGCACATACACTTGTTGACTACGGAGTTAAGACAACATTCGTTGATCCGCTTGACTTAAGCGCATTTGAAAATGCTATTCAGGATAACACCAAGGCAATATATATTGAGACACTTGGTAACCCTAATTCAGAAGTAGCCGATATTGAAGGCATTGCCAAGATCGCACATGCACATAAGATTCCTCTTGTAATCGATAGTACATTTGCAACCCCTTATCTCGTAAGACCGATTGAATACGGCGCAGATATCGTGGTTCATTCAGCTACCAAGTTCATCGGAGGACACGGAACCACAATCGGCGGCGTGATCGTTGACAGCGGTAAATTCGACTGGAAGGCATCGGGCAAATTCCCACAGCTTACCGAACCGAACCCAAGCTATCACGGAATCAGCTTTGCTGATGCAGCAGGTCCTGCAGCATTTGTTACAAGAATCAGAGCTATTCTTTTAAGAGATACCGGTGCAACACTTTCACCACTCCATGCATGGATATTCCTTCAGGGACTTGAGACACTTTCTTTAAGAGTTGAGAGACATGTTGAGAATGCTCTTAAAGTAGTTGAATACCTTAAGAATCACCCACAGGTTGAGGCAGTTCATCATCCGTCGGTAAGCACGGATCCGGAACAGCAGAGACTTTACAAGAAATACTTCCCTAACGGCGGTGGCTCAATTTTTACATTCGAGATTAAGGGCGATGAGAAGAAAGCACAGGAATTCATCGATAACCTTGAGCTTTTCTCACTCCTTGCCAACGTAGCGGATGTTAAGTCACTTGTAATCCATCCGTATACAACAACTCACGCAGAGCTCAACGCAGAGGAGCTTGCAGACCAGGGCATCAAGCCTAATACGATCAGACTTTCAATCGGTACAGAGAATATTGATGATATTATCGAAGACCTTGACGAAGCATTTAAAGCAGTACAATAATAATTTATAATAAATAATAGGAGGAATTTAATTATGGCAAAAATATACGCAAACGCATCAGAATTAATCGGAGGAACACCGCTTGTAGCATTTGATAAGCTGGCGGCTAAATATGAAGCACCGGCCAAAATACTTGCAAAGCTTGAGTATTTTAACCCGGCAGGAAGTGTTAAGGACAGAGTTGCGAGAGAGATAATTGAAGATGCAGAGAAGAGCGGAAAGCTTAAACCGGGCGCAACAATCATTGAGCCTACATCAGGTAACACCGGAATCGGTCTTGCATCGATTGCGGCAGCCAAAGGATACAGATTAATCATTGTTATGCCTGAGACCATGAGCGTTGAAAGACGTAATATAATCAAGGCATATGGCGCGGAAATCGTTCTTTCCGAAGGCGCAAAGGGTATGCCCGGGGCAATTGCAAAGGCCGAGGAAATACAGAAGGAGACTCCGGGCAGCATAATTGCGGGACAGTTTGTGAATCCGGCCAATCCACAGGCACACAGAAAAACAACCGGTCCGGAGATCTGGAATGATACTGACGGCAAGGTGGACATTTTTGTCGCAGGTGTAGGAACCGGCGGAACCGTCACAGGTGTCGGCGAATATCTTAAGTCGAAGAACCCGGATGTTAAGATCGTTGCGGTAGAACCTCTTACATCCCCTGTTCTTTCACAGGGCAAGAGCGGTTCACACAAGATTCAGGGTATCGGTGCAGGTTTTGTTCCGAAAAACTATAATAGTGCCGTGGTAGACGGAATTTTGCAGGTGTCCAATGATGATGCTATCCGTACCGGGCGGGAACTGGCGAAATACGAAGGCCTGTTGGTGGGGATTTCTTCGGGAGCGGCTGTCAGTGCTGCAACCCAGTTGGCGCAGTTGCCGGAGAATGAGGGTAAAAACATAGTAGTGTTGCTCCCTGATACGGGAGAACGCTATTTGTCGACGCTGTTGTATGCCTTTGAGGAATATCCCTTATGATGAGTTATGTGCTCAGTCCTATACAGAGACTACCTATGTGACTGAAGTACTTTGAGTATAGGACTGGGATACCTTGAATATGCAGGTTAGTGGCAATCAAACTTCGGGCAAAGTTTTTTGTAGAGATTATTTCAATTCACTCGGCCTCAGCCCGAACGATTTGCAGCTTATTTCATCTACTTTCACTTCCCATATTTTCACATTGCGTACAGCCGGTTCGGCGTAGCTACATGCATTGTCCGTATATTGCTTCATAAGCAGGTCGAGTATCCGTCGCTTTTCATCCATATCTTCTATGAAACGCACTTTGCCTTTACAGATAACGCTGCGGGATTTCATGCTGTAACTGCAAGCTATCTGTTTATGCATATACACCAGTTCGTGCCCTTCACAGAAGGTGATGCAGACCTGCGGATGCCGTGCCACCATTTCTACTTTACTTCCTTCGGGGCCCGAATGCAGATAAATAGTATCATTTTCCCAGGCAAAGTTCATAGGTATTACATACGGATTACCCTCTCCGTCGATAATCCCGACCGTACAATAAGGGCATTTACGGATGATATCTTCTATTTGCGAGCGGTCTGTAATAGTAATTGTCTTCATGTATGTGTAGGTAAGCTTTTGTAACTGACAATGATAATTCCGCCTATTCAACCAGTGCAAAGTCCAACTGCTTTTTCTCCAGGTTGGCGCGTGCCACCTTGATGGTGATAGCGTCGCCGAGGCTGTATGTGCGTTTCTTCCGTCGTCCGCGCAGGCAATAATTCTTTTCGTCGAATTCGTAGTAATCATCATCGAGGTCGCGGATAGGTATCATTCCTTCACATTTATTCTCGTTCAGCTCAACGTACAGTCCCCATTCGGTAACACCGGAAATAACGCCGTCGTAAGTCTGTCCCAGGCGTTCCGTCATGTATTCCACCTGTTTGTACTTGATAGAGGCGCGTTCCGCATTGGCAGCTATCTGTTCCATGCTGCTGGAATGCTCGCAGAGGGCTTCGTATTTCTGTTCGGAAACGCTTCGTCCGCCTAAATCCAGGTATTTGGTCAGCAACCGGTGCACCAGCATGTCCGGATAGCGTCGGATGGGAGAAGTGAAATGGGTGTAATAATCGAATGCCAATCCGTAGTGACCGATGTTGTGCACGGAATAGCGTGCTTTCTGCATGGCACGGATGGATACGGTTTCAATAAGGTTCTCCTCTTTCTTTCCCTGAATATCATCCAGCAGATGGTTGATGGATTTGGATACATCCGTTTTGGTTCCGCCGGTGCGCAGTTTGTAGCCGAAGCGGGCAATGAACTGTGCCAGATTATCCAGTTTTTCCGGGTCCGGAAGGTCGTGAATACGATAGGGGAATACTTTCGGCTTTTTGCTTTTGGGTACACGTCCTATTTTTTCCGCTACAGTGCGGTTGGCGAGTAGCATGAACTCTTCTACCAGTTTGTTGGCGTCTTTGGATTCCTTGAAATATACGCTGACAGGCTTGCCCTGCTCGTCAATCTCAAATTTCACCTCATAGCGGTCGAAGTTGATGGCGCCGGCGGTAAACCGTTTTTCACGCAATATCTTGGCAAGCGAGTCCAGCTTGAGGATTTCTTCCTTAAAGTCTCCCTCTTTGGTTTCGATAATCTGCTGCGCCTCTTCGTAGGTGAAGCGGCGGTCGGACTTGATAACCGTATGCACAATGCGCGAGTTCTTCACTTCTCCCTTGTCCGTCATCTCGAAGATGGCAGAGTAGGCCAGTTTCTCTTCATCGGGGCGCAGGGAACAGATGAAGTTACACAACCGTTCGGGCAGCATCGGGATGGTGCGGTCTACGAGGTAAACGGATGTGGCGCGTTTCTCGGCTTCTTTGTCGATGATGCTGCCTTCCGTTACGTAGTGCGTCACGTCGGCAATGTGTACACCCACTTCCCAAAGATTGTCCTTCAGTTTGCGGATGGACAAGGCATCGTCAAAGTCCTTAGCGTCTTTGGGGTCTATGGTAAAGGTGGTTACATTGCGGAAATCCTCACGTTTGGTATATTCTTCTGCGGGAATTTCGGCAGGTATCCTGTCTGCGGCTTTTTCCACGGATGCGGGGTAAACATACGGCAATCCGAATTCGGCCAGGATGGCGTGCATCTCGGTGGTGTTATCTCCGGCTTTCCCCAGAATGTCGATAACCTGACCGATAGGATTCTTTGCCTTGTCAGGCCATTCCACCACTTTGACGATGGCCTTGTCGCCTGTCTTTCCACCTTTCAGTTTCTCTTTGGGGATAAAGATATCATTGGCCAGCGTGCGGTTTTCCGTAACAAGGAAAGCATATGATTTGGCAACTTCCAATGTTCCTACGAAGGTATCGTTGGCGCGTTCCAGTATCTCGATGACTTCGCCTTCGGCTTCGCGTCCGCGGCGTTTGGCATAAAAGGCGATACGCACTTTATCGCCCGCCATGGCGTGTGCCGAGTTCCGTTCGGCAATGAAGATGGGGTCGCCGCCGCCTTCGGGTATGAATGAGTTCTTTCCGTTGCTCTTGCGTTGGAAAGTGCCGGTCATCTCCACACCATGATTGTTCAGTTTGTATTTATGCTTGTCCACTTCGGTGATGTAATCGTCATCCGACAGTTCAGACAGTATATCCATACACAGCATTTTCAGCGGGTGTGTAGTGAGATGCAGTTGTTCGAAAATGTATTTCAGGGACAGTACTTCGTCTTGTTTTACGTGGAAGAAGTCCAATAGTGCTTTGACGAGCTCTTTCTTCTTCATTCGCTTGCCGGCTTTTTTCTCTTTCTTTTCCTTTTTTGTCTTAGCCATAATCTGATGTCTTTTTATCTTTCTTGCAAAGTAAACAAATAAATGTATTCACTCGTTCACTCCGGCTTCAAAATCTTTCTGTCTTACTGAAAATTATAAGAGAACGACCGGTCATAACGGATTTATGTACTATATTTGCAACAACTTAGAAAAACGTCATGGAAGTACAATCTATGGATAAGGAAGAGGTTGCGAGGGAAAAAGGCATTTACCGCGTAACGATTGTGGGGAGCGTAGTGAACTTCCTGCTGCTTCTGTTCAAGTTCTTTGCAGGCATCATGGGGCATAGTGCCGCCATGCTGGCGGATGCCGTACATTCGTTATCGGACTTTGTTACAGACATCATTGTCATTGTTTTTGTGCGTATCTCTTCCAAGCCGGAAGATGAGGGACACGACTACGGACATGGCAAATACGAGACTTTGGCAACTGCCATTATCGGCATAATATTGCTCGGCGTCGGTTTTGGGATTTTCTGGAATGGCGCTTCATCTATCTATCGGTTTCTTCACGGTGGTTCTTTGCAGGAACCGGGAATGCTGGCACTGATAGCGGCATTGGTGTCCGTTGCCTTTAAGGAAGCGCTTTATCGCTATACGGTGTTTAAGGGGAAGAGGTTGAATTCTCAGGCAGTGGTGGCCAATGCGTGGCATCATCGCAGTGATGCTCTTTCTTCCATAGGAACTGCCATAGGTATCGGCGGGGCTATTCTTTTGGGAAATCATTGGCGGGTGCTCGACCCGATAGCCGCCGTTGTGGTGAGCATCTTCATCATACGCACGGCAGCCATGCTCGTGAGTGGTGCGCTTGACGAATTGCTCGAGAAGAGTCTGCCCGACGCAGAGGAGCGGCAGATAGCAGAGATTGTGCAGAGCGAGCCCGAGGTGAGCGGAATGCACCATCTGTGCACACGTCGTATCGGCAGTCGCATAGCCATAGAGATGCACCTGCGTATGCCGGGCGATATTTCGCTCAACGAGTCGCACGCCCATGCCACGAACATCGAGCGCAAGCTGCGCAGCCACTTCGGCGAGCGCACGCACATAAACATTCATGTCGAACCACTAAAGTGAACAGTAGGGGGGAGGATGCGGTATTTCCTATGTTTTATACATCTCTCCCTAATATATTAAAACCTAAGCAGTATGGACAAATCAACAGACAAACAACCTCTTACTCCCGAACTTGAGGCACGTGTGCAGCGTGCGGTGGACAACTTCATGCAGGGCTACGGCTGCTGCCAATCGGTTGTGGCTGCCTTCGCCGACTTGTACAACCTCGACGACACGATGGCGAAGCGTATTGCGGCAGGCTTCGGTGGTGGAGTAGGGCGTATGCGCATGATGTGCGGTGCCGTCTCGGGCATCGTTATCCTCGCCGGACTTGACCGCGGACAGATTGACGGTGCCGACCGCAAGGGCAAGTCGATGTGCTATAAGGTGGTGCAGGAACTGCTTGACGAGTTTAAGGTGCAGAACGGATCGGTAGTCTGTGCCGAGCTGCTCGGACTGAAGGGGCGTGAGAAAGCGCAGTCGAGCTACGTTGCCTCGCCACGCACAGCCGAATACTACAAGACACGCCCGTGTGCAGCAAAGGTGGAGAGCGCAGCACGCATCTTCGCTGAATACCTTATGAATTATTAATTTTTAGTTATTAATTATTAATTGGCGGCTTCGCCGATGAGGAATTATTCAATTTTGAATTAGCAAAGGATTAGAACAGCCTATCTCCACAAGGGCTTAGACAGGCTTAAAGAGGCTTAGTTCGGCTTAAACGCTCCCTGAAGTTCGGCTTAAACGCTCCCTGAAGTTCGGCTTAAACGCTCCCTAAAGTTCGGCTTAAACGCTCACTAAAAAGACCGCTCTCCAAGAAAAAACAATCTACAGAAATAAAAACAATGAACAGCAAATCTATTCTTTCTCTTGCAGCCCTCTCCTGCGTTACGGCAGCGTACGCCCGGCAGCAGAAGGCGCAGCAGCACCCTAACATTGTTTACATCATGTGCGACGACCATGCCTACCAGTGCATAAGCGCATACGGCAGCGCACTCTCAAAGCTCGCACCGACCCCGAATATCGACCGTCTCGCCGAGCGTGGCATGCGCTTCGACCGCGCCTTCGTCGAGAACTCGCTCTCTACGCCGTCGCGTGCCTGCCTTATGACCGGTCAGTACAGCCATCAGAACGGCCAGCGTCAGCTGGGCGAGGGCATCGACACCACGCGCACGTTCTTCACCGAACTGCTGCAGGAGGCGGGCTATCAGACAGCCGTTGTGGGCAAGTGGCACATGGGTTGCGACCCGAAGGGCTTTGACTACTATCATGTGTATAACGACCAGGGACAGTACTGGAATCCGCAGTATCGTGGCACCGACACCAACAACGAGTTCGTCGTTGAGGAGGGCTACTCTACAGACCTTACCACCGACCATGCTCTCGACTTCATCGAGCATCGCGACCCGTCGAAACCATTCTGTCTGCTTCTGCACCATAAGGCACCGCACCGCAACTGGCAGGCAAACCTGAAATATCTCGGTATGTACGACGACGTTGAGTTCCCGATGCCAGAGAACTTCTACGACGACTATGCTACGCGCGGCTCTGCCGCTCGCACGCAGAAGATGTCTGTGACACGCGACATGCGTTGGGAGCAGGACTTCAAGGTGCCCGAGATGCTCGACCTTAACAACCCCGACAGCAAGGACTCGTACAACGCTCTAATGGGCGAGATAAACCGTATGACTCCTGAACAGCGTTCGGCTTGGGGACGCTACTACTTCCCGCGCAACCGTCGTCTGCTCGAGGCGCAGCTCAAGGGCAAGGACCTCGACAACTGGAAGTATCAGGTGTACATACGCGACTATATGTCCGTGATAGCAAGTGTTGACGAGAGCGTGGGTCGTGTGCTCGACTATCTCGACAAGAACGGACTCACCGATAATACGATGATTGTCTACACCTCCGACCAGGGCTTTTTCCTGGGCGAGCACGGGTGGTTCGACAAGCGTTTCATGTACGAGGAGTCGCTACGCACTCCGCTCATCGTGAGCTACCCGGGTCACACCAAGCCGGGTTCGGTATGCAACCGTCTTGTGCAAAACATCGACTATGCGCCTACGTTCCTCGCTCTCGCCGGCGTTCAGCAGCCGAAGGACATGCCGGGACGTTCGCTCGTGCCGGTACTCGCCAACGGCGACAACGTGAAGAATTGGCGCCAGAGCATCTACTACCACTACTACGACTATCCGACGTACCACATGGTGCGCAAGCACGATGGTGTACGCACCGACCGCTACAAGCTCATCCACTTCTACGGCAAGGGCGGACTCGATGCTGTGTCTGAGAACAAGTATCAGAACGTGCCGGGCACACGCGAGTATGGCACGATGAAGGGACTGGAGTCGATAGGTTACTTCGAGCCGAAGGATGAGGCTGTAGACTATTGCGAGCTTTACGACCTGCAGGCTGACCCGCACGAGCAGAACAACATCTTCGGCAAGCCGGGCACGGAAAAGATTACGAAGCAGTTGCAGCGCGAACTTGATAAATACAGAAAGACACTCGCTGTGGACGAATATTAGAAAAGTAAAAGAGTAAAAAAGTAAAAGAGTAAAAAGGAGCCCCTCCCAACCCTCCCCATCGGGGAGGGCTTAGAGGACCTAAAGCGGCTTAGTTCGGCTTATTCTTTTTACTCTTTTACTTTTTTACTTTTAATAGTTAATCTTCATTCCGACATAGTAGCTTCTTGGCAGCGATGGACCATAGATGTAGCCGGAGTCGCGGTTCCATCCCTTGTCGAAGTCCTTTTGGTAAGAATTGGTGATATTCTGCACACCGCCATTCACCTGAAGTGTGAGATACTTGTAGACGGGGAAGTCGTATGCCAACTTGAGATTTACCTCCATGAATTTGGGAGTGTTTACTGCCACGGGTGCTTCAACCCCCGAGCCTGCAGCGTGACCAACGAGCATACTGCCAGTGTAGTTTCCGGTTACGGAAGCTGTGAAACGCTTCACGGGTGTGAAGGAAGCTGTGAAGTAGCCGTATGTGTTTGGCGTGCGCATCATCTTCTTGTACTTCTGTTCTGGCACCTCATCGTTCCAGGCAATAGCCTCGTCGTAGTGGCTTTGCTGCAATGTGAGTCCGGCTTGCAGCATGAACCATCGTGTGAACATAGCCTTTCCTTCGATGTTCAGTCCGAATACCTTCGCACCATAAGCATTGTAACGCTCCTGCACGGTGTTGCCCTGTGCGTCGGGTTGGTCGAGCTGGCGAAGCGCAAACACATTGTTCAAGTCGGTGTAGAAGCCTTCTATCAGGAGGTTGGTCTGTACGGAGCCGAAATTATGATACAAGTCGGCTGACAGGCTGAAGCTGTTTGATCGCTCCTCCTTCAAGTTGTTAGCCAATACCGTAACCAGACGTTCGCCACCCACAACGCCCACATGCAAGTCTTCGTCGAATGCTTGCGGTGCTCTAAATCCTCCGGCATAGGTAAGGCGGAGGTTTATATTCTCCGTAGGGTTGAAGCGGAGGTTGGCACGCGGACTGAATATCATGCGTTTCACTAAATTGTGCTTATCCGCTCTGCCGCCCAAGAGCAGGCTCCACTGCTTGTTCTTCCACTCGTTTTGGAAGAAGAAACTACCGATGTGCACGTCTTGCTTGAAATTGCGGTTGTAGCCGAGGATTACGTCTTTCAAACCGTCATAGTTGTACTCTGCACCGAGAGTCAGGTCGGATGGCATGAAGAGCAATTTCTTAAACGAGTGGACGTACTGCGAGCCTGCGACGTATGTGAAGTCGTGAGTGTTGCCGTATGCCTTTGTAGCAGCTTGTATGTCTTCTTCGGTTCCCTCTCCGATGCCGCCATAATAGCTCTTTCGTGATGTGGTTTGGAACGAGAAGTAAGCCGACAGGCGGTTCTTCTCGTCTGGCGAGTAGAAGTTGTACGTGAGTCCGCCGCCCTGTATGTTGTGCTCCACCTGCTCGGTGATGTTCGCCTCGTGAGAAGGCAGATCGAGTTTGTTGCCGCCGCGGCGGAACTCATGTATGCCGTGATACTGAAGACTCAGCTTGGAGTGGGGGTTAAGTCGGAGGTACGAGTTAAGACCGAAGGTCTGGCTCTTCAGTTCGGGCAGTTCGGTGTATCCGTCGCCGTCGTGGTCGTAGCCCTGGCGTGTGCGTGTTTGTCCGTAGGCATATACACCAGCCTTGTTGTCGTCGGTAACCAAAGACACGTTTCCGGTCGTTACGTTATCGAACGAGTTTGCACCTCCCTGCGCCATGAATGTGTGTCCGAAGGATGCCGAATTGCGTATGGGCTCCTTTGTGATGATGTTGATGGTTCCGCCGATAGCGGATGCACCGAAGAGAGCGGAGCCTCCACCGCGCACCACCTCTACACGATCTATCATGTTGGTAGGTATCTGTTCCAAGCCGTACACACCGTTGAGCGAAGAGAATATGGGGCGCGAATCGACCAATATCTGCGAATAGTGTCCGTCCAAGCCGTTTATTCTTACCTGTGTGAAGCCACAATTCTGACAATCGTCTTCTGTGCGTACGCCGGGTTGGAAGTTGAGTCCCTTAGCAAGGCACGTCGATTGGGTGATATCAAACATTTTGCTGCCAATCACGCTCACCAAGTTCGGAGCCAGTCGGCGTTTTGTTTCGCTGCGGTTGGCAGAAACGACGACCTCGTCAAGCGCAACGTCGTCGGTGAGAAGCTCAAAGTTGAGTTCCTGAGTGGCATCCTTTTTTATCGTTATTGTTTTCTCGACGGGCTTGAAGCCCATACACTTTACCTCAAGAGTGAATTTACCCTCAGGCAAGTTCTTAAGAAAGTAGTGTCCCGTCTTGTCTGTAGTACAGCCTATTGTTGTACCTTTGATATGGATGGTGGCGTAGGCAATGTGTTCGCCACTCTTTCTGTCGACCACATGTCCGTAGACGTTGGCATCGGTAGGCGTGGGCGTGTGTTCCGCACTGTTATCCTTCACTTCAACACGTGTTGTGTTTTCGTTATCCTTTACTTCGACTGCATTAGCCGCAAATGACACTGTCAATGCACCGGTGAGGAGCATCAACTGATAATTCTTTGATCTCATTTTGCTTTGTCTTTTAAAATTTAGTGTTACGTAAAAATGTTATTTCAGCATTTGAGTTGCAAAGTTATTTACTTTTGTATATATATGAAATACCTAATATGTATGTTTTGTTTGATGTTCGGTTTGTTCCGATACCTATAAATGATTATTCGAATGGTTGTTTGATGGGCTTTGATAATATATATAATGTGTATGTGGTGTTGGGTCATCAAAAGTAGGTAGTGGTATGTGCTAACTTTCTTTACTATATTTTAGGTATTGTCTGTTTTTTTTCTTCAAAGTACCTTTGCAGTCGTGAAAATTATATAATTAAAATGAAGAAATCTACAATCGTTTCTATGGCGTGTGCAGCGATGGCAGTATGCAGTCCGCTTGCAGCAGACGCGCAGACTGTGGCTGCCGACAGTGTGATGCAGCACGCCAAGGGTTCCCGACTGAGTGTTGGCGGATATGGTGAAGTGGCTTACAGCCGTAACTTCTACAGCGACAGTGGCAACCGCTACAGTTCGGCTAAGCTACACAAGAACGACCCCAGTCACGGACGTTTCGACATACCGCACGCTGTTATCTACTTAGGTTATGACTTTGGCAAGGGCTGGACGTTGGGCACGGAGATTGAGTTTGAGCACGGCGGCACCGGTTCGGCTATAGAATATGAGGCAGAGGAGTCTATCGAGTTTGAGCAGGAGCAGGAGCGTGGCGGCGAAGTGGAGTTGGAGCAGTTCTGGATTCAGAAGTCGTTCGGACGCTTTGCCAACATACGTGCCGGCCATATCGTCGTGCCCGTAGGTCTGACCAACGCCTACCACGAGCCGCTCAACTTCTTCACCGTCTATCGTCCCGAAGGCGAAAACACCATTCTGCCTTGCACATGGCATCAGACTGGCGTTTCGTTCTGGGGCCATGCCGGCGACTTCCGTTACGAGTTGCAGATGATTGCAGGTCTCGACGCATGGCAGTTCTCGCGCGACAACTGGATCAAGCCCGGTACTACGAAACCCTTCGAGTTCGAGGTGGCTAACAAGTACGGCTTTGCAGCGCGTGTAGACAACTATACAGTGCCCGGCTTGCGCTTGGGCGTGAGCGGCTACTTCGGACAGTCGATGCACAACGCCGTTCCGCACGACATGGAGAAGGGCAACAACAAGCGCATCAAGGGCAACATCTATCTCGGTGCGTTCGACTTCACATACAACGCACACAACTGGGTGGCACGCGGAAGCGCCGACTACGGATATGTTAGCAACGCTAAGGAGATTAGTGCTATGCGCAAGCCGAACACACAGTACGTGAAGCCTTATCAGTCGAACCAGGTGTTCGGCTCGCACGCCATTGCCACAAGCGTGGAAGTAGGTTACGACGTGTTCTCGCAGATTGAGAAGTTGCGTGCAGCCCGTCAGAAGATGTACGTCTTCGGTCACTTCGAGTACTACAACTCATGCCTCGGCGGATCGAAGGAGTATACAAGCAAGAAAATATTCTCCGGCGGCGTCAACTACTATCCGTTGCCGCAAATCTGCGTGAAGGCAGAATACAGCTATCGCAAGTTCAAGCAGCAGTACAACGACGAGCCGGCTCTGAACATAGGCGTGGCGTATCAAGGACAATTCCTTTAAAAGTAAAAAGAATAAAGTTCCTATAGTAATAATAATTAAACATCAAAGACACAATGAAAAACTTTCAACAGTTAGTAATGGCGTTCCTCGTCGGAGTCGTATCGTTCGGTTTTACTGCATGTAGCGAAGATAATAGCGAGCCGCAAGATTTCCAGCTTCCAGAGGTTGGTCAGGCAACAGTGAGCGTAAGTTCTTCGGACAAAGCGATGCAGAAGGTAGCGAAGGTTTACGTCGACCAGGTTGTTTACCCAACATACCGGACACTCGCCGCAAACGCACGCACACTCTACACCACAACAGCCGCTCTCTACAGCGCTGCTGAGGCAGGCACAATGACTCAGGCGCAGATTGACGCCGCTTGCGAAGCCTTCAAGGACACACGTCGCGAGTGGGAGCGCAGCGAGGCTTTCCTCTACGGTTCGGCTTCCGACAACGAGCTCGACCCGCACATCGACTCATGGCCTCTCGACCACGACGAACTTGTGAACGCCCTCAAGAACCCTACACTTGTAGCAGGTTTCAAGGGCAGCGACCCAGCTAAGTTCGTGTCAGACAACAATAGCAAGTTCCAGTCGGTACTCGGTTTCCATGGCATGGAGTTCGTGCTGTTCCGCGAAGGCAAGAACCGCACCGTAGATGCACTCAAGGCTAACGAGACAGAAGAAGGCATGAGCTCAGTAAAGGGCATTGACGAACTCGCATTCCTCCAGGCTGTAGCAGCCGACGTGCGCAACATCACCGCACTTCTCGAGTTCACATGGATGGGCAGCGCAGCAAGCAACGAGACAAAGACAGTGCTCAGCAACGCAAGCTACGTGTTCTCTTCGCTCCGCAACAACGGTTTGGCTGCCAACGGCACAATGTGCTACGGTCAGTTCCTGCTTTCTCCGTCTGTAACAACGGGCTACAACTCATGGCAGGGCACCATTCGCCAGATTTTCGTAGGCGGTTGCTCTAACATCTGCGCAGAGGTTGCCGACCAGAAGCTCGGTCAGGCTTACCGCACAGCCACCGGTTCTGCCTCAGCAGAAGACTCTCGCGACTATATCGAGTCTCCTTATAGCCACCGTTCGTTCATCGACTATCAGGATAACATCTACTCTATAAAGAATACGCTTTACGGCACACGCGACGTAAACGCCACTTCTCCGGCAGAGCACTCGCTCCTCAACCTGCTCAAGGCTATGAACTACTCTGGTCTGAACGACCTCACAACAGCCCTCAACAATGCTATTCAGGCACTCGAGACAGCCAAGAACAGTGGCAAGTCGTTTGTTGAGGCTCCTGGAGCCCAGCACGTAAAGGACTGCATCGACGCTGTCTCGGCTCTCGACGAGGAGTTGAATAAGGCTGGCGACTGGGTGAACAAGCAGGATGCGCTCTAAGCCGACTTGTTTAGCAGTTTAGAAATACAAAACCAAGGCTTTTTAAAATTATACATTAATGAAACGAATCTATCTCATGGGCTCATTAGCAATGGCCCTCTCTCTATCGCTGTTCT
>ENA-OOXT01000788-OOXT01000788.1-human-gut-metagenome-genome-assembly--contig:-NODE-788-length-22648-cov-1.896340_pt1 | contig 22648 bp, 24 predicted proteins | sample MGYA00241590_ERZ501349 | MGnify/ENA primary metagenome ERZ501349 (study PRJEB25962, sample SAMEA2042838) | human gut metagenome | biome: human gut; feature: human-associated habitat; material: faeces...
CTCGTTTGCTGTTCTCGGCTATCTTTATCCGTCGTTCCTGTTAGCCTTCGCGCTTTTTCTTAATAATAAGGAACGTCGCCGCGCCGACGGCTACAAGCATAGAAACGACAAAAGCAATAATCAATCCGACGTTTACGGGCTTTTTTGCCTTTATGATTTCAAATTCATAAACGCTTTCGTTTCCGCATTCGTCGGTAACGGTTACGGTATATTTGCCGACTTTCGTCAAGGTTTCGCCTATTTCGTACTCAATGGTTTCGTCGTTCAGTTTAATCGTTACGGTCGATTCTTCCGAGAGTTCCGAAAGAGTAACGCCGCCCGAAGTCTGCCCGCCGATTTCAACGCCGGTTATGACGAGCGTGGGCACAATCTTGTCTATTTCAAACTCGACTTCACTTACGTTACCCGCCTTATCCGTGGCGACGACTTTGTATTTTCCGCTTTCCGTGATTAAGGTTTCGGAAACGTAATCGCCTGCAAGTTCGCCGTTTTTATAAAGTTGAACAATCATGTCATTTTCAGCAAATCCAACGCTTACGTCGTCTTTTCCTTTGCTTCCGCGAGTCGTCCCCAAAACAGTTAATTCGGGCGCGATTGTGTCGATAACGAACTTATAGACCAACTTTTCGCCGTCGAAGTTTTCAAAAACGATGACGTATTCGCCGTCGTCTTTCAACTCATCGCCGCTGTTATATTCGAGCATTTCTCCGTCCTTTGTAGCCGTAACGGTAACTTCGTCCACCCATTCAACAGATACCGTTCCGTTCGTATATCCGCCGTTTTCTACACCGATGAGCGTCGCGTCAATCGTAGGCTGATTATATTTGACAATTTCGATTACGGCGGCATCGCCCGTTCTGAATTCATCGGTCAAAACAATCTTATACACACCGCTCGTTCTGAAAGAGAAGAAATACGTTCCCGCTTCTATAATCACGCCGTAATCGTCTTTATCGAGTTTAACCCACGTTTCCTGCCCGTCGGTCGACTTATAAATCTCTATTGACTGAATCGAGCCGAGTTCATCTTCGCTTTCGCCGATCGAAATATCAAGTCTTTTATCATCTGTATTTTTATCCGCTTTAATTACGGGCGCGTTGCGAGATATAATGACGGAAAACGGCTCCGACCAACCGAAACGGTTGATTGCCTTTACGAAATATCTCCCGCTGTCCGTAAGTTCAAACGTTTCGCCGAACGAGAACTTACCGAGTATATTTTCGTTCTCATCATACACAACAAACATTGCATCCAAATCATAGGCATCGTCTATCAAAACCGTCAACTTATCGTTAAAACGATACACTCTGTCAAGTTCGGCGGTATTCGTATCGCCGTCATTTACCGTGTATAGAATATCGGGCGCGTGCCTTATAACTGTAACGTTGTAATCGCAAGTATTGCCCCACTCATCGCAAATCGTCAGAACGTGTTCGCCTTCGAGATCGAAAACGTTATCTATAAATTCTTCGCCGTTCACAAGACAATGCACGTTTTCTCCGATAGTAATCTTATCCGCAATTATATTTCTCGTTTCGGGTAAAATATAAATCGTTTCGCCTTCAGCGGGCGTTGCGGGTTCTTTCTCCCAATAATAGAAAGAATTTATGCCGACTGCCGCATATTCGGCGATTACTTCGTCCAGTCGTTCCTGCGTGAAATACGCGACTTCTTCGTTTTCGCTGCCCGATTTCTTGTAAATGAAATACTCGCCGTTTTTCGCATTCACGCTGTCTTTTAAGTCCATCGCTATGCCCGTATCCCACGTCGCGCCATTCCACACGCCCGTTCTCACGAACGACTTTTCACGCTTGATTGCAAACTCAAAAGCCGCGCTATAGGTCGATAAACTATATATTTCGCCGTTTTTATCGAACGTTTCGAAATACTCTTTTATCAAGGTTTCGGTTAAAATATTGCGCTTGGTCGAAACAAATTCGGCAGACCATTTATTGCCCGCCGCATCGATGGATTCGACGAGATATTTGCCTGTATCGATAGTAAATATAATATCGCCTTTAGCATAAGGTTTTCCGTTCACCGTTACCGTTTTTACGGGCGCGAATTTACTCAAATCTCCGTCCGTCCACTCTATCGTGACATCGCCGTCCGTCTTTCCGTCTAACACGTTTTTGATCGTTAACGACTTGCTTGTTCTGTCTATGGTAATCGAGTAAATATAACTTGCAGTCCCCGCTTCCGTTTTACCGTAAAAGTTATATCTTCCCGGCTTGTAATATTCCGTTCCCGAAATATAATCGGTAAAGGTGCTGCTGTCGGGCAACATAACGTAACATTTCGCCGCCGAGCAAACGAAACTTATATTCTCCCCGTTGGTGTACAGTCCGCCGAACGCCTTTCCGTCCACGCGGATTTCGCCTGTAGGCATCTGTCTGTTTATCGTAACGGTATAATTTTCGGAGCGATTTCCTGCTTTGTCTATACAATAAAAAGTATATTCGCCTTCATCGGATAACTGCGAGCTTAAAGTATACGCCACGAAAGACGAACTGCCCGGCTTTTTAACGAAACTCGAAGCAACGCCGAACGCTTCCGTCGCGGTGTACGCTATCCACGAAGTATTCGTGTGACTGCCGTTTTTTATACTCGTTCCGCCGACAGTCGAAGCCATTCCCATGGGCTTCGTTTTATCCAGCACGATCGATACCGTGGTCGATTTGTTCCCGCTTTTATCTACCGAATAGAAATAATATCTGCCTTCGGTTGCGAGTTGCGTTCCCGACGCGTAATTCGTATAATACGAAGAATTCGGCATCTTGACGTAACAAGCGTCGATTCCCGATTGAGCGTCCGCCGCAACGTATTTTATATACGCGGCGTTCGTATAATCGCCGTCTTGTTTTATCGAAGTTCCGCCGTATAACGTTCCCGTGGGCGATGCCGCGTCGTAATACACCGAGTATTCTTCGGACACGTTGCCCGCTTTGTCCGTACTGCGGAACACATATTTGCCCGTTCCCGACAGTTTTGTTCCCACGGTGTACGAAGTCCATGTCGAAGAATTCGGTTTTTTAACCTGATAACTATTTACGCCTTGCGCGTCCGTGGCGGTATAAGATATAGCCTTGTTCGCATAGCCGCCATTTTTGATTACTGTACCGCTCGAATCGGTCACCTTTCCGACGGGCGCGATCGTGTCGTAACATACCGAAACGGTATCGCTCGAAGCGCCGAGTATATCGGTTGCGTAAAAATACCACCAACCGTTGCACGCTTCAGTATTCGGAATCGTGTAGTTTGTCGAATACGACGTCGTGTAGCTGCTCACACCCGGGCGATAATACCTTATCTTGCTGAAGTTCTTGTCGTTTGCAGAATACACAACTTGTTTATTCGTATAACTTCCGCTTGAAATAGAAGTACCGCCCGCTTTCAATGAGTTTACCGGCGCGGTTTTATCTACTTCGAACCCGAACTTATATGAATAGTTCGTCGTTACCAGCCCTAAAAATCCGCTTTTGTAGTCGCAGGTATATTCGAACGCATATTCGCCGTCGGTAAGCGAGTCGGAATACAACGTGATGTTTCCATTACCCGACAAAGATTTTTTGTATATCGTATAACCGTTTCTCGTCATTGAGAACGCAATGTGATTGCTCACGTTTTTGACTTCCACCGTGATCTTGTAATACGTCCAATCGATGACCGCATTCCTGTAAATCTCCGACGTTTTATCGTTCGTATATGCCCCGCACATATACACTTTGAAATTATCCGGACAACCGTTTGTAGGCGTTGCGCCGTCTACCGAAGTCGTGCCTTTGGTTAGGAATTTCGACGTTCTGTAAGTTTCTGCTTTAGCTGTTTTGACGTTGCTCATACTCGTGAATCCGAACACGCCGAACGTCAACGCAAGAATTGCAAAACCGAATAGAAACCACTTTTTAATTTTCATTTCTTTCTCCTTTTTTTGTTATATTTTTTAGCATAAAAAAACTACCCCTTAGGGATAGTCGTCGTTACGGCGGAACGCCGCTTTTTATTTTATAGCACAAACTGCTTTTGCCACCGTTCGGTCTGTAGCGTTGCTCGGTTGTCAGAAGTTCCGCCTTTTTAAGTTCTTTCACCGCCCGCCGAACCGTCGATTCGGAAATTTTCAGATCTTCCGCTATCGTCGGTATCGCAGGCCAACACTCGCCTTGCTTGTTTGCGTGGTCGAGCAGATATAGAAAGACGGCGACAGCTTTTGACGAAACGTCGCTTGAGTATAAAAAATCAAGTCGGCTCATTCTCACCCCTTTCTTCTTCCGTTAAACTCGGCGGTAACGGTAACTGCCGCTTTACGGACGAGGTTCTCAAAAACGGTCTGTCCGTTTTTCGTTCGGGTTCGAAATGTCGTCTGCTTTCCACTTGCGTTTGCCCGCCTATACCGCCGCGAGTTTTCGATTTTTCTTCCGTTTCGTCTTTCAGATCGGGACAGTATTTCTCCACGATTTTCTCTACAAGTTCTTTCTTCTCGGCATATTCCACTTTGCGGTTCGCGTTCTCTTTTACGGTGTAAGGCTCGCCAAACGAAATTCCCCAATCGAAAAACAATTTTAATCTCACTTTCATCGGGTGCGCGCCCGTTTTCATTACCACGAATTGTCCTTTCGGCATTGCCTTTAATTCGTCCGCGCTCATAAGCGGGCGTTCCGTCATTTGCAACGACTCAGACGGATCGTTCTTTCCCTTATTCACCGATCCCGTAAGCACCGTTCTCGTGCCGAGTGCTTTGGACAAAACTTCCGCAGACGGACTGTTTGGAGCAAACCCGCCGAAAATCGTGAGTTGCGTATTATCTACAATAATTTCTTCGCCTTCCTTGCCGTAGTTTTTATCGAGTTGTGAAAAACTTTGAATTATAGGCACGATTTGTAACCGCCTTGAACGCGATGCCGAAAATATCATTTCCGCGTCCTGTATCTTCGGGAGCGTTCCGAACTCGTCGCAAAAGAAAATACACCGATTTTTAAGTTTGCCGCCCTCTTCGTCGGCGACCGCTAATATCTCGCGGTATAACTGCTGAATGATAAGCGAAATCATAAAGAACGTCGTGGGCGCTTCTTCGGGCATTATGATAAATATTGCAGACTTTTCCGAACAGAATTTTTCCGCGTCTATTTCGGTATCGAAAAAAAGTATTTGTTCGAGTTCCGAATCGAGAAAAGCGTTAAGGCGCGACAACGCCGTTGACATTACGCTTGCCATAGACTGATCGGAAGCGTTCAACGCCGCTCCCGCAAACCATTTTGCTTTATGGTCGTTCGGAAGCAACGTCATCAATTCCTGAAACTGATTTTTATTGCGTTTTTCCGACGGCGCGAGGAGTTCCTGTATAATTTTGAACACGGATACGATATGCCGTTTCTGCGGTTCGCAAAATTCCGCAACGAGCAATATCGTCGCCGTGAGTATTCCCTCCGCCGCGTCGTAAAAGTACGCGTTCTGCCCGAACGATGCAGATTCCGCTCCCGACAGAATTATCGTTTTGGATATGATTTTCGCATACTTTTCCGCTTTGGCTTTATATGCGAGTTGGTTCGGGTGTTCCTTGTATAAGTCCATATACTTATTTACGAGATTCAACAGATTGTTACCGTTGGATTTCGTTGGGTTTCTTAAATCAATTACGGACACGTTATACCCGTATTCTTTCGCCACGCCGCCGTAATTTCGCATAACGTCGCCTTTGGTGTCGGTAGACAAAAACGACATTCCGCTCGCGCAGGCGTATTCTATACAAGGGTACAACCAGTACGCCGTTTTGCCCACGCCCGCCGCGCCGATCATAAGCGCGTGTACGTCGCCCGTATCCACCATAGCCGTTGTCTTTTTCTTTCCGCCTTTGCACCCGACGATGATTCCCTGCGGCAGTTTTTCTTCAATAGATTTTTTGCGATTAGTGAGCCTATAGGTCGGTTTTTCGCCGTTTCGCGCCTGCTCTCGCCACTTGTCCGGTGTGAACGGAATATGCTTGTAAACCTTCTTTATCTCGCCTCTCGTTGCCCACCGCGCAGAGCCGTGTTGTCCGTCGCCTACCGTCTTGCTTTTGATATTGTTCAGCGTATAGACGTGCGCCAGAAGCGACACCCCGCCGAGCGTACATATCATTGCCGCTGCCGCTATTATGAGTATCGTAATTCCCGACATTCTTTCACCTCCGTGTTTTGTAACGTTAATTGTTCTTTCGTCGACAAAAGGTCCTCGTTCCAATCTTTGCCTTTAGGTATTTTTATATTGAACTCAACCCCGCTTTCTTTCAGTTTTTCCGCGATTCGGTATTCGGCGACTCGCCCCGCCCAGTCGTTATCCAGACACAAAAACACTTTTTTTATATTCGGATTGTCTTTCATCATCTGAAACAGCACTCTGTCGCCAACGCCGCAACAAGCCGCATAACTATGCTCCTGCCAGCCGTCGCCCTTCATCGCTATAAAAGAAAGCATATCTATCGGCGCTTCGAATAAATACAGTTTTTCGCTGTTCCCCGTGTAATGAAACGAATATTCGGGCGTACTGCCGGGCGCGTTGCCTTTGAAAGTCGCGTTCGAATAGGATGTTCGTAAATTAACGTGCTTCAGATTGCCGTCCGTATCGTACCCCATAAACGCAACGTTTGCGTACTTCTTCGTTTCGCCTATTAACTTCTTTTTGAAAAACGGCACTAATATCTCTTTCGGTATTCCGCGCCGAACGTTTAAATACGCATACGCCTTTCTCGGATCTTCGGCAAGTGCGGGCGGCTCGAATTGCCTTTTTTCTTTTGCTTTAGCCTGTTTCGGCTCGGCTTGTTTTACTTCGCCCGCGCCGTCGCCGAGAATGAATTTCATCGCCTCGACGTAGGTCTTATCCATAAATTTCTGCACGAACGACACGGCGTTGCCGCCTTTCTGCTCGTACTGATGATACCAAAGATTGCCGCGTATGGTTACTCTTTCGCTGCCTTCGCCCCACTCGTATTCCGAACCGCTGCGCTTTAACCGTTCGCCTTGCCGTTCTAACATTTCCGCTATATCCGCGTTTCTCGCCGTTTCTTTTTCCTGCGGCGTGAAATATACAAACTGTGCCATTTTCGGCTATTCCTCCTATTCTAATTTCAGTCCTTGCGCCTGCTTCTTCTCCGCTATTTTACGGCGAAGTTTTCTGTCCGTTCTCGCTATTTTTACATCGAATTCCGCTTCGGTTTTTTCTTGCAATGCCTTAACTAAATATGCGAATAATCGACCTATAGCAAGATTTATGCTTTGTTTTTGAAACAATTCTCTTTGCGCAAGCAACGCTTGAGCGTATTCGTTTCCGTTTGCCGCCGCGGATTTCAGATACTCTAACGCGATTTCCGTATCTTTGGGGATATCGTTACCGAAAAGATATATTTTACCGAGTTCGTATTCGGCGAAATCAAATCCCTTTTCTGCCGCGCGTTTAAGATATTCGATTGCCCTTTGAACGTCTTTCGGGAAGTTTTCTCCGCGCAAATATTCTTTACCGAGAATATATTCCGCAAATTTATTACCGTGTTCTGCCGCTTTCAAGAGATATTTTTCAGCGTTTGCGGCATCATTCCCGATTTCTTCGCCTTTCAAATAAAGTTTACCGAGAACATACTCCGCAGCTTCAAAGTCCTTTTCCGCCGCAAGTTTCAAATATTCAACCGTCTTTAGTACGTCCTTCTCGAAATTTTCTCCGCTTAAATACTCTTTTCCGAGCAAATATGCCGCGTATTTATTTCCGCGACTTGCGGCTTTTAATAGGTATTCTTCAGCCGCGATCGTATCTTTTTCCACTTCTTTCCCTTGCAGATAAAACCTGCCGAGCGCGTATTCCGCGAACTCGTTTTCTTCTGTTGCCGATTGTTTCAACCATTCGATCGCTTTCGGTATATCCTTTTCCACGCCGTTACCGTTCAAGAACATCTTGCCGAGTTTGTACTTCGCCACGGTAATGCCGCCGTTCGCCGCTTCCGTAAACAATTTCACAGCGAATTCGGGATTGTAATTTTCGCCGTCTTTATCCATACAAGCCTTTGCCCAGTCATAAAACTGCCATGCCGTTTTGTAGTCCTTTCGCGATTTTTTCTCGTTTTTCTCTATTTCTTTATCCGTCGGTTCAGCGGGAGTTTCTTCTACCGTCGGAGTGTACGAAAACAATAAATTCAACGCTTCCGTAATCACCGCATTACGCACCGATTTGAATTCTTCATTTGCGGAAAGCGGCATTTTTGCGGGCATTTTATCCCGATACGTTTTCAATACGTTTTCGCGTTGTTCGTACCACAATTCGTATAATTTTTGCAAGTCGCTATCTCTCATAAGTTCGTCTATAACACCGTTAACAAGGTTTTTTATCTCTTTCGGCAAATATCCGTAAACTTTCTTGCCCTTATGCTTTTGCAGTTTCTCGGCAAGGGTTTTCAGCATTAGTTCAATCGTTTCGTTTTCATATTTTTTGCCGTTTATCCCGCGTATGATCTCCGCTATTTTTTCTTTACTCTCGGCGCGCAATTCGTCGCGGTATTCCGTCTGCTTTTCGTAAATCTCATATAAATCGTTTTTAAATATCTCGTGCGCGTAGGCGGCTTTTAAATTTTCAAGTCCTTGCCTCGTCATATACGGTTCTTTGCCCGTCGAATACGAAACGAGATGGACGTGCGGATGACCGCTCTCGTTATGAAACGCCGCATACCATTTCATATCCGTTATAGACACACCCATAGCGTTTGCAAGATCCTGCGATTTCGCCCGCAAAAGCGTTTTCCAAGCCGACAAATTATCATAGCCGAGTTTTGCCGCGTCCTCGCGTTTTAATGATATTACCGTCGTCCAAACAATGCCGTCGTGATTGCCGACTTCTTTCGCTACTTTAGATAGTTTTATAGGCTCGTCCGTATAAGAGAATAACCCGTGCGAGCACGACTTTTCAACGCGCGGGCGCATCGCTATATACCCGATATAGTTTTCTTTCTTACCCATCCTATCCACGTTTTCTTCTATCGCTTTGTCTATAAACGTTGTCGCCGAATATTTCGTCTTTGCCGACAAATAATCCTGATACTCGAAACTGTCTTTACAATCGGGAAAGTCATCTATAAGTCGATTAACTAACTTTTCCTGTTCTTTTGTAGCGGGTTCGACCTTCCACTTTTCACCCTCGATTTCAACGCCTTCGCGCGTTGCGATATAGTCAACGTAATGCTCGCCTTGCTTGGGCGCGCCGGGTTTGATATACCGCCACTTTACGATTAGCCTTGCCATCACCCTTTCTGAAATTTATACGCGTCGTCGAACGACACCGCGCCGCGGATACGCTTTACTTCGTCCACGCAAAGTCCGCGAAGTTTAACAAGCGTTTCTTCGTCGATTTCGCTGTTTGCCGCCGTAACGTGTAACGACATTGAAAGTTCCACCGCCATTTTGAACAGCAGGCTTGCCATACGGTTTTCAAACGCGCCGAGCGTGCCTTGCAAGGTCGAAACGATCACTTGCGGGAAGTATTCTTTGCCGTCGTTTGCCGTAAGATAGCCGCAATAGAAATTGATTGCTTTCTCTATAAATTCCGAGCGACTTTTCACGTTTTCCGAGCGGTATAATTTCTCTACTTTCTCCATCGTTCCTTCGCGTACCCACAGCGCGAATTTCCTTTTATCTTTCGGCTCGGACATAGTTTTTCCTCATTTGCGCCCTGCAACGCCTTAATTATTTTTCTTGTTTTGCCGTATTTTGCAACGTCCTACTTTTTTCTCTGAAATAGGTTAATTTTGCAACGCCTTCCCCGTTTTTCTCAAAATTCCTTATGCGGTCGGCATTGCCGTCCGCCGTGAACCGCGAAGGCGCGACTGCAACCCCTTCGCTTATTCCTGCAACCAAATAGGAAACGACTTTTACTGCATATTCATTTCAAGCGAATACCCCTTTTCCGTTCTTTCATCGTGGTCGCTTTCGTCGTGATAGATATCTTCGTCGGCTATATTCGAGCCGAGCATTCCGAGCATATTTAACGCACGCTCTTTTTCCGAACAACATTTCGGCGCGTTCGCAGCATATTCCGCCTGCTCCGCAATATCTTCCGCCGAGAGCATATCCGTAACCTTCTGTTTTTCATCGCTTTTTTCGTCCTTTATTTCTTCTCCGCGTTTACGTTTCGTTTTGTTCTTCTCGCCGTCATCCGAATCCTGTTCTTCGGTAACCCGTTGCATAAATTCGTTTGCGATTATTTTCGCTTTCGGTATAAACGCCGCATATCGCGGATAATTACAACCTTGCGTATCCACAAGTATTCCGTCGTCACCGTTTTCACTTAAGAGCAAAACGCAAGTGTCATCGCCGTGTCTGCCCGACAGATATCCTCTATCTTCCAGTGAATTTTTCATAACGTCTCTGAATTCCGCATCGGACAAAACTATTACTTCCGACACTTTATATGACAGCGGTTCCAGAGTTTCAGGTTTACGCCACATCATTGCGTTTAATTTCAATTTCTCTGTCGGTTTTATGGTTTTGATATTATTATGCAGTTGCTTAATCTCTTTCTTTAAGTCGTCCATATAGTCCAAGACAAAGCACAGTCCGGTTCTGTCGCCCTCGTTCTGTTCGAAAGGCTTTTCGCCCGAAATATCGTCCTGTAATTTTTTTGCAAGATTATCGAGTGAATCGTACCATCGTTCGACCGCATCATACAACTTTGCCTTTAATTCTGTTTCTTTTTTCATTTTATCCGCTCCTTTCATTCTCATATTCTTGCCTTACGCTCTCTAACACGGCGACGATTTCTTCATACGCAAAATTTGTTCCGAACGCGGTGTTTATCTTTTCAACAAGTTCTTCGTCCGTTTCAGCAGAAAAGCAATCGGAAAGTTTCTGCGCTAAATCGTCGACAGCAATATCAAAAAGCGCAAACGAATATATCGCCTGCGCTTCCCGTATTTTTATTTCGTTATACCCCGCGTCCGTCATTACCCGCTCTATCTCGGCGTGCCGTTCCGCCTCGATTTTTTCTCTTTCCTGCATTATGCCTTCTATTTCGCTCGTATCGATTCTTACATCGTTCGAAAAGATTCCCATCACCGCTATCGCGGGTAACGTTACGATTATCGTTACGGTGAGTATGATATACAGAACCGTTTTTCTACCTTTTTTGTTCGACAGTACCGCCGCGCCGACCTTTTTGAGTATCGGGATAATAGGCACAGCCATTATCTGCCGCCCCCTTTGCCGAATAGTTCTGCCTTATATTCGGGCGCGATTACTTCGAGCAAATACCTTTCGTTTCCGCAACGGTACAAGCACGTTCCGCGTTCGGGATATCGAAAAAGTTCAAACTCGCTCGGTTCAATCTGCAACGCGTCCATATATTCTTTCGGGTTGATTTGCCCTGCATTGAATAAAAATTGATGCGTCGGAATAGAAAACAGCGGTTTCGTAAATTCGCGGATCGAAGGCAGAAGGAAGTCCTCTATATTCTGACTTGCGAGTATTACCGACGAGTCCTTTTTTCTTACGCGTTTCATGGCATTTCGGATATACTCGATTGCCGTCATATTCGTTAAAAACAAATACAATTCGTCAATGCTCGCCGCCGTATTGCCTTCGCCGAGCAATTTGTTCGACATATACGAAAGGATATTGAACAGCATTGCGTCTTTAAGTCTGCGGTTTGACTCCAACAATCCTTTTACCCCAAAACACAAAAAATCGTCCGAAGTTATATTCGTATGCCCGTCAAAATATTTACTTTCCGCGCCGACGCACATAGAGTGAATCCCGAGGCACACTTCTTGCAACGTTTCTTCCGAATACAGATATTTCTTTTCCTTGTCGTATGAATGGTATTCTTCTTCGCAAAGCGCGTAAAAATCCGACATCGTGGGATAATCTTTCGCTGTTTTTTGCATATAATCCGTTTCATCCGTAATGCCGAACTTATCATATAGTTTCGTTAAAAGAATTTCTATCGTATCGATTTGAGTGTCGTCGAAATCTTTATACGCCTTGAAGAAATCTTTTAAGAACGCTATATGCTGCGACAGGCGCGTTACCTTTTTGAACGCTTCGGGGCAGTTTTCCGTATTTTCTTCTTTCCTGCTCGTTTCGCCCGTTGTTTCCGTCCATGCTTTCGGTTCTAACGGGTTTATCTTATACTCTCCCGATAAAAAATCGATATAGCACCCGCCGAGATTCTTGCACAATTCTTCGTACTCGCTTTCGGGATCGAGGCAGATTACTTTCTTGCCCGATTCGCGGATATTCGTGAGCAGAAGTTTCATCAGATAACTTTTGCCCTGTCCGCTGTTACCGAGAATTAAAACGTTGCTCGTCGTTTTATCTTCTGCCCGGCGATCGAGATCGACGATTACGTTCGTGCCGTATTTATCTTTCCCGATATAAAAGCCGTTAGCATCGGTCTTACCCGAAAAAGCGAACGGATAGAAATTCGCCGCCGAACTTGCGGGCAATACACGCTCGTACAGCGTTCCGAACTGATTCGCGCCGAAGGGCAAAACAGACAAAAAACCTACTTTTTGTCTTAACGTAAGCCTGTCGACCGTAATCTTCGCTCTTGCAAGTTCCATAAGCGTTTCGTTTTGAAGTTCTCGTAAACTTTCGAGCGATTTCGCCTTCAATTCGATAAACACGGCGCAGTGAAGTAAACACTCGCGGCTCTTTCTTAAACCAGCTAAAAGGTCGATTACGTCCTGCAAATTGCCTTCGGCTTCCACGCTGTCCGTCATATCGTTCGCGGTGGATTTCATCTTGTTTTTTCTCGTGGCGTTCTGAATGATTTTTCTTTGCTCTTGCGCTTCCACAAGTCTGTGATATATTCGCAATGTTACTCCGTTTTTATTCGCTATTCTCGCAAAGATCGCTTGCTGTTCGGTAAGCGGCGGATATTCTCTCACCGCCCATGCGCACCTGTAACTGTCGCCGACGATATAATGGTCGACATTGAATTTGATTATTCCCGGCAGAACGCAATCGAAAAACGTTTTCGTATCGATCTTCTCCGCCTTTTCAGGCGATATCTTTTTCTTTGACATTATTCGTTCTCCTTTAAGTTAAAATACTGCTCGCCGTCGTAATCGGGAATGTTTTCGCCCGTTAAAGAAGCGTCGAAATATAGGGCTATAAGTCGTTTAATCATAGGTTTCTTCATTCTATGAACGTCAAAACCTTGTTCGGACAAGACCTTACTTACCGTATTCGCATACGAGAAAACTTGCGACGGTCTTAAGCCTTTGCACCTTGCAATAAATATAAACTGTCGAGCCGTGGTGAGTTCCGCCTGAATCTCGTCGAGAAACGCCGCATCCTTTTTCAGAAGCGTTTTTATCTGCGAGTTCGGCTCATTGTTTATCCTTTCCTGCAAATACACCTTATTGTCGTCAAAACGTTCCGCCGAATCGGCGCATACGATTTCCATATCCGGCGCGGCAGACAGCGCAAGAGTGAATTTCCTTACTTTACTCTCTACGCTATCCGAACTTAAAACCGATATATTTGTCGGCGAAATAACGAAAAACAATAATTCGCCGCCCGCCGTCGAGAGTCCGTATTCGGTGAAATCTTTTATTCCTATAAGCGTCTGCACAGCCGTTACATTTTTCTTTTTCTGTTTTTCTTTTCCCATATTACTCCTTCCACTTATACGTTTGTTGATCGGTTATAAAGTAGCGAACGGCGTATTTGATATAATACAGAACCGTCGCGTCATCTTTACGAATAGTTAAAAATCCATAGCACAAAGTTACGACTGCGGGAGTATAGATTTTGAGTTCAACCAAGGCAAGAACCGAAACAAGCGCCGCAATGCAAAGAATAGCAAAATCTTTCATGCTCCACAGCCATAAATTTGCTTTGGATTTTAAGTTTTTAGGATATAAATATTTCATATTTTTTCTCCGTTAATTTTATAAAAGTAAGGCTATAACACCGTTATCAAGCATTTTGGCATATCATCACGCAAGTCTGTCCCGCAAAAATCGCGGCGAAAGGCAGAAGAAAGGTAATCGCCATAAATATTATAAACTTTTCATTTATTTCCCGCTCCTTGCTATTGCGCGCGTTAAGTTTATAGCCGTTGTCGTCGCGTGTACCGCGTTCATCATATTGAACTTCGTCGAACTGTCGAGTCCGAACTGTTGAGCGATTCTCGGCACTTCGCTTGCCGCAAGCATTATTCCAAGCCCCAACAGCATATTCACCGAAAACGTCATCAGTCCCGCAAACAATAACGTCGTCTGCATAAACGCCGTCAGACACAGCGCGGCAACCTGCTTCATCCATTGCGTAAACCCGTCAGAATAACCGCGCGGCACGGAAAACATATACAGCGAACCGACCGACATCTGCACGAGAAGTATTCCCCCGCGCTTGATATTCTGAAAGAAAACCTTAATTATGCAATACGCAAACGCTATTAAAAGCAATGTGTTAAGCAATATATTGTTATTGATCATCACCGGCGAAAACGCATTGCCGAGAATAATGCCTGCGCGTGTAGCGAAATCGATTCCACTTTCCCACGAAAAGATTCTTGCGAGTTCGTCGGCAAAAGTGTTCTGAAGCGATATACAAAATTTATATACTTCTATCGGCACTATGCCTATAAGCGAACAGGCAAAGAAACCTTTAAGAATGTTCAGCATAGTATTCTTCACGTTTGCTCTGCCGCTTTGAAATTCTATGGCAAGATCGAACACGGCGACGACCACTCCGGCAACGAATAATCCCCACCCGAACAGCGTAAAAAGTTTCACTATCGCCTGTATCCAGGCAAGGTCGAAAATCTCCGCTCCCATATTGCCCATCATCGTGAAAAAGTCGGCTATAGCACTGTAAACGCTGTTATACAACCATTTCAGCATCAGGTTCCATATCGAGTTCGTCACCTCGTTTGCCGCGCTTTTGAACCCGCCGGTGATGGCGTTTACGATGGCGTCTATAAGTTCCTGTAGCCACCCGAACATATTCGCCCTCCTATCCGATTATTTTCCAGATATAAAGCGGAGCCGTCAAAGTGAACACAAGGCAGGCAAACAATATGCACGGCGCGGTGAACTCGAACTGCCCGTGCTTTCTGTAATCGAAATACGCCGTGCCGAGTTTTACAAAAAACAGTATTGCGAGTATCATATCCACCACGGGAAAGATTACGTTGTTCACCACTCGCTTTATCTGCTCTTTCGCAGAGCCCCATGTTTCTTCCACCGCGCCGGCAACGTCACCGCCGCTGCTCGACGACGCCGCATACACCGAAACTTTCGGCTGCGCTACGCTTACCGCGACAAGCAGAAGAAGGGCTACCGCTGCGACTATTAAGAGCCGCTTGCGCGCATTCTTACATTTCAATTTTGTCATAAGACTCTCTCCTTTTAATTTTTTTCTTCATTTCCACGCCCGAAAATCTTTTAACGGGTATGCGGAGATTCTCGCAGAACTTTATTTCTTCTTTCATGCCCTTTGTGATTTCATCCCCGAATACCCACATTTCGTCGCAAAACCATAAAAGCGACATTCCCGCGCTCATACCCAACGCGCGATCTTGCGGATTATTATCGTCAAGACACAACGCATAAAAATGAGTCGTTACGGGCGCAACTCCTTGCTTTAACGCATACTTTGTGTACAAAATCGCGTTTTCTAAATTTTCTTTAACATTCCCGCCGAGCGGAGCGCAGATATATACTTTCTTTTTCATACGCTCGTCCGCCCTTTTCGTTTTCTCTATGCCACCCCCTTATCCGAAAAACATAATACCCGCCGACATGACATTTTCAACTTCTTCTTGTGAAATATCTTCGGGTTCGGCAAACCTTTTAAGATTTTCTTTTGTTTCTTCGTCCGTAAGAGACCTGAATTCGTCGCCGTCTTCACCGACAATGAAAAACGGACCGGCAATTATATCTTTACCGATCCGTCTGTTTCCTTGCATTCCGCTTAACTTGCCTTCTTCGTTGCAAATAAGCAGTTTTCCGTCGCCTAACGGCACGACTTCGATATATCCGCCCACCGCTTTCTGCTCGGCTTCGAGAGTGTTATCTATCTCCGTTTCATAAGCGGGTTTGCCCGGCTCCACCATTACCACCCGCAACTTATTTTCTTCGTTCATTTTAAATCCTCCATTTTTCTTGTTTGTCCGCTCGTAAGTTCGGCTATTTTTTCGTTCGCCCAGTCGGGAATAAGCTCCAACTTCACAGCACCGATCACTTCTCCGCGTAAAAACACGCACTCTTCGCCGTCTTTGAGTAACACGCCGTAAATCTTTCGCCCAAGACTATCCGATTTACACCCGAACCCGCCCGTTGCGTAAAACAACTGATCGTCGGGCGTTTTGTATTCGTCTTTCAAAATATCCGGGCGGATAGCGACCACTTTGCCCGCGTAATCGGTCTGATCGTCGTAACAACTCTTAAAATCGTAAAGATGCAGTTTTACCCATTCTTTTCTTGCCTGATCGACAAATAAATTTACAAGACCGGGATGCGAATTTACCGAATAATTATGACTGTATCGCCATTCTTCTTTCGGAATTGCAAAACTTTGCGACCATTCTTTATTGCTTTGCGAATATCTTCCGTCCGTCATTCCTAAATCCACGGTATTTGCAAGCACGCGATTTACTCGGTCGAACCCGTATTTTTTTATTGCGGCCTTTACGCCCTGTTCGTTCAGCCGATTATCCGCATAGTTTGCAGAAATCTGCTTTTCGATAAATCTCGCGCAAGCGCAATTTACACGGTAACTTTCAAGCCATAATATGGTTTCGCCGTTTGCCTCCGCTTCCGCTCTCGACCACCGATACGTCGGCTCAACTTTGCTCATATGTCTTTCCTCCCGCTTGATTTTGCGCCCACTTTACCGATAAATGAATAAGCGCGGCGCGTTGCTGTTCGGGCGATAAGCTGTTCAGAAAATCATAGAGCGTGATTTCGTCGCTGCGGTCTTTTCTTTCTTTGCTTTTCTCTCCGTTGCAGTCGCAGATAATCTCGCGTTTTACGATTACCGATCTGCCGTCCTTGCTTTCTTCGAACGACAACACGTCGTTTTGCTTAAAACCTACTTTGCATCTGATTTCATACGGCACGGTAATTCTTCCGCGCTTGCCGAGTATTCTGAACGTCTTCATTTTTCTTCCTCCTCACAGTTTTTATAACACGGACACTCGATACAGTTTTCGTCACATTCGGTTTCGTTCACAGGGCAGTTATCGCAATCGCCGTCGCATACGATTTCGCCCGTATCCGTCAGTCGCTCGATTACAAGTCTGTTTCCGTCCGCGTAAATCTGCAACACGCTGCCGTCTACGATGCCCGCGTCTTCGAGCACCTCTTTCGGTACGCTTATAAGGACAAACTCGTCTACTTTTTTATTTTGCATGACAATATACACTCCCTTAATATTTTTTCGTAATTAAAATCTTCGTATCTGTTAAAAATCGTCAGTTGTTTCGGGCGATTTTTCTCCCTCTCGTATAGGTCGTAATTCCCGATAAGCAGTTCTTTGAATTCTTTACCCGCCGCATACCTCTGCGCCATCGAATGTTGACGCGAAAAATCAAGGATAGAAAAATCCGAATACAATTCACGGATTTCTTCACAGTCGTTATATGACAGCAAAAACTTACCCTTTACGTTTTCAAGCGTGCGTTTAAGTCGCAGATGGTCGTCATAATTAAACGATACCTCATACATTCCTTCCGTCGATAAATACGGAGGATCTGCGTAAAAAAATGCGCCGTCTCTGTCGTAATGCTTGATGAGCGTTTCAAAGTCCTGATTTTCTACCACAACGTTCGCCATACGGCTTTCAACTTGCTTTATAAGGTCGAACAGCCGCCTCATATCGAACGGTTGCGAAGCGTAAGACTTGCACCCGCTCGAATAACTGTAACGCAATAATTTCAGAAACATTGCCGCCCTGCGAACGTCGTAATCTTTGGTTATCTTCGTCCTTATTTCTTTCATTTCGCTCGCTTCGAGCGGCGGCAAAATGAGTTCCGTTAAAAGTTGTTCTTCATTGAAATATTCATCTTCAAATTTCTCGCTTTCAAAAAAATCGCGCAAGGCGTTAAAGTCCTCACGCGAATTTAAATTGCAAAAGCCAAGTTCCCGAATCGTCGCCATCGTCCGTTCTTTCATGCATCGGAACAAATTGACAAGGTTTCTGTCAAAATCGTTATACACCTCGAAATTACACGGATACGGGCTACCGAGTAATACGCTCCCAGAACCGCCGAATACGTCTATAAACCTTTCGTACTTTGGCGGAAACACGGCGTACAAAATATGCAGGATAGACGTTTTATTGCCCACCCGCGATACCGGCGTTTTCATTAAACCTCCTTACTTATTTTTCGGTAAATCTACGCCTATAGGTCGATTAACAATATCTTTCCGTTTCCATAGGCGCGATTGATACCGTTAATTTTTATTGTTTTATTATGCTTGCGTTTGCTCTACAGGTTGAGCAATAAACCCGCCGAGGTGATTATCAACGTAGTCCGAAAGCCACATACAACCGAATACTTCCCGAGCCTTCAACCGCCATATAGCGAATTTCCCCATATCCATCTTCGCGTTGCCGAAAGGAAAATACAGGTTTGTCAGCCCGCCGTTTTCAAAACGATAGCATTCTGTTAATTTCGTACCGTCGGGCAAAATTTTCTCGTCTTTCAACAGTTGATTTACACCGTCCACCCAGTCTTTCGCGTCGCCGCCGCAGCCCTGAAACACGATTCCTTCTTCGCCGCCTTTTTGCCGCAATTCTTCCGCTTTTATATCTGTTACACTCATTGCTTTAACTCCATGCCGATACCTGCGCTGTAGCCTTCTGTCCATACTCTGTCCGAAAACTCGCTTTGTTCTTTTTCGCTTTCGGGATAATATTCCGATTGAAGTTTCCCGTTTTTATACTCATACCTGCCTTCTCCGCTCCCGGAAAATTCCACCGCCCACTCGACTTCTATCGTTACGCCCGGGTATTTTTCGGATAATTTCTGTATCAGTTCCTTAGGGCTACCCCACGCCGTTTCAAAAGAGATTTTATTATCTTCGATAAGTCCGCAACCGCCGTCGTAACCGTAGGCGTTCCACTTCGTTCCCCAATGCTTGTTCGTCCATTCATACCACGTCGGAGCGCCGTATTTTAATTCGTTCCTGTAAGCTTGACGCCCGAGTTCCCACGCTTTACGGTCGATATCTTTCCTCACCTTCAAAAAAATCTCTTCTTTTTCTTTCGGAATATTCAAAAGTTCGTCTTTCGTCCGTTTCGCAAAAGCCGTGTATACGTAAACGAAGCCTTTGTAATATTTTAATCCTTCGTTCGTTTTACTGCCCGATTCGATATTCAGCTCCGTCGGCATAGGCTCGATTTTATTAAAATCTATGCTCCCGTACCCTATTTCGTCGGCTTTGATTGCTTCGAGAATTTCCTGTAACTTTTTATTGTTTCCGTTAAACGTAACAACGTTCATCACGTGATTAGGCATTTGTTTTTACTCCTTTCTTTGTTTTTTCATGCAAAACGGCGAGCATGTATTTACATAACCCGCCGTTTCATTCATATTGTTTTTTTACATCGTCAACACGGGCGATTTATCCTCGCCCTGCGCGGTTTCTTCTTCCGCAAGTTCCTGCGCCGTCAAAGCCCTGAAATCGTCTTCTCCCTCGATTAAACCGAGACTTCTGCCGCTATCGAATTCGCAATGCACCGTGCCTATATCGTCTACCGCCTCTACCGTTCCGCGCATTCCGCTTTGTATCGGTCTCGGATCGTTGCCCATCGAATTCAATACGATTCGTGTCCCGGGCGGATATGCCTTTTTCAAATATTCCGCTTTTTTTCTTTGTCTTTCCCATTCGTTCATTTATATCCCTCCCATTTTTATTTCATATTTTTGCAAATACTCGTCCATTTCCTCACCCGATTTCAAAAAATATTCCTCGTGATTCCAAAGCGAAACGTGTATTTCTCCGTCTTCAGTCTTTATTCCACACTGCTCGAACCCTTCGCCGAAGCCGTCGGAATTTTGTCCCGTAATAGTATCTTTCAACCTTTCTGTTTCTTCCTCCGTTATAGGCTCACGGAAATAACAGGAGATTTTGCCGTACAAATTGCCGTTCCTGTTTTCTACGGTCCATTCTGCATAGAGCAATTTATCTTCTATATCTGCCTGTTCCCCTACATACGGAGTCATCTCGTCCTCTTCTTGCTCGGCTTCTAATCTCTCGCAAATTGCGTCTTCGAACTGCGCAATATCTTCTTTTTCGAGATCGATATCATACCCATCGGCATCGTGAGATCTGACATGAAGAGGACAATAAAAATCTTCGCGCACAGAAGAAAACTCGATTTTTGTCTTGCGGATATCGTTATAAAGGTCCTCTTTCCTTCCATATTGTCCGTTCACCGCATTCCGTTCGATTTCTTCCTTAATATCATCGTCTTTAATGCTATTCAACTGTTTGGCGACGAGAACCGCGTCATATAACGTGTCACGATTATCCGTGAGAATTTTTGTAATCGCCGCGTCAAAATCATTATCCGCCACAAGTTTAATCGTTTCGCCGTCCTCGTTATCGCCTATTTTCAACTTTCGCATCCATGAATCGATTTCAATTTCTCTTAATGCCGAATAAACAATACTTTCCTCGCTGCAATCCACAATCTTTGCTTCGCCATTTTTGTTACTGATTTCTGCTTTATACATATTATATACCGCCTATTTTTATATCGTTTTCGCCAAGTATCTCGCTCAAAGATTGATCTTCTCGCAAATATACCACGTCGCCGTTTTTCGTATATGCCCCGCCTTTTTCTTCCAAAAAATCTCGCGCATATCGCTCATAGTCCATATACTTATCCATTGAGTCTGGAATATCGCAATACTCCTGTTCTTTCAGTGTTCGCCCAAGCATTTCGTCGTCTTTCATTTCTCTGTAATAACAGAATTCTTCAAGACACATGGCAAGACGAATAACCTTTGCAGTATCGTCGAACGTCACCCCTGCAAACTCCATAACCGAGGATAGTTTATATAAATTCTCTGAAATTGCATCCGAGTTTGAACCCAAACGGTTAATGGCTGATGAAATGGCATTTACGCTTTCTATATCGTTTTTCTGCAATAAATCGTTGAAATAATCCTCCCATTCTCTATCGCCACTGCAAAAATCGATATTTTTGCTGCATTCGCTTATATCGCTTGCACCGATTCTTTGTAACGCCCTGTCTATTTCTGTTTCTTCGCACGGGAAATAAATATAATCTCGTTCTCCGCCGTTTTCTATTTCCACGCCCAACACTTCGCCGCCGGTGTAATAGTAAGCAGGAAAACCTTTGCCTTTGTATAACGTTTCGAATGCCACATCTTCGTTTCGAAAAAGCAGTCCGTATTTTGTAGGGACTCCTTTGCCCGACGATAACAATTCTCGCCCGATTTTTTCCAAATCCATTTTTTCGAGTTCGTCCGCACTTATGGCTACCTCACTACATAAAACGTAATTTCTCCCGACGCTTTTCAAATTCGATACGTCTCGTATAAGCGTATAACAAGTTTGATTGAACGTTAAATTTATCAGGTCTTTCGTTGAAACGTAATCACCCGCTTCTACCGCCGCAAAAAAACTAAATAGTTCTTTCTGATCAAAACTGTTCATTCTTTTTGCAAGATAATTTATCTCGTCCAAATTCACGAACGTGTCCTTTTTAAATGCTAATGCTTTCGGCTCAACCACATCCCTCACAAAAGCATAATTGTCTTTCAATTCCAACTCTCTGCACACCGTCTGATATTCCGATTCGGAGCAAGGGAATTTAACGTTTATATTCCTACCTTTATTCTGCAATAATAGTTCAATTTGTATCATTCGTCAATCTCCCGCAAATTTTGCGTCGCAAGAAGTCCGCAACGCCGAAGTTGCATCGCTTGACACAGAACTTGATATACTTTCTGCGTTATAAGATTTCTATCGGTTAAATCGCCGAGCGTCAGATATTTTGTTCCGTATTTGATATCTTTCGCCGCGCCGAGAAAAACGTATCCGTCTTCGGATATATTCGTCAGTCTGATACTGTTCAGCATTATGATTCTATTGCCCGCCGATTGTTTCGCCCTGCGCCATAAACATGAATCTGCCGATAATAGATAAATAAGACACAACGTTTCTTTGTCTTTTTTATTCGCCTTTTTAATTCCGGCTTCGAATGCCTGTCTGTGCTTTTCGTTCTTGAAATACATTTCCTTTCTGCCTCCTGATTTTTGGCATAAAAAAAGACGTATAGTTTTTACGCTATACGCCAGGTTTTATGTATTTATTTTCTTTTGCCGCTAAAATCACGCTTACGGAAGTTCAAATCTTGTCAGTTTTGAAAAAACGGCAAAAAACATCTACGGTTTTTGACACTCGAATTTCGGCTTTTAAGTATGAAAAAAGTCCGATAAAATCGGACCTTTTGCGGGCAATATCTTTTTTATCGTCCTAATATGGTCTGAGTGAGAAGATTTGAACTTCCGGCCTCTTGAACCCCATTCAAGCGCGCTACCAAACTGCGCTACACCCAGTTATCGCTCAATGCTCTAAGATTATATACTATTTTTTTGAAAAAGTAAAACCTTTTTAGGCAATTTTTTAATTTTTTTTGTTTTAATTTTA
>ENA-OOXT01000791-OOXT01000791.1-human-gut-metagenome-genome-assembly--contig:-NODE-791-length-22625-cov-4.333496_pt1 | contig 22625 bp, 20 predicted proteins | sample MGYA00241590_ERZ501349 | MGnify/ENA primary metagenome ERZ501349 (study PRJEB25962, sample SAMEA2042838) | human gut metagenome | biome: human gut; feature: human-associated habitat; material: faeces...
TCCTTATACTCTATTCCGGCATATTTTTCGCTGCGCTCAACAACTCGTGCAAATCCGACAGAACAATAGCTTTGTAGTTTTATTGTCGTTATAGAGCAACTCAGCATTTGAATTGTTCACTTTTCACTCTATCTAAATTCACTCAACCCTGATCATTGCAGTTTTCAAGGAAGTATATTTCTTTCTCGTGGAACGATAAGCCAAAAGACGAGATAAAGAATGAAACCTGTGCCATAACTCACCATTACGGCCAAAGCCCATAATATACGTACAATGGTAGAATCTATTCCAAAATATTCGGCCAGGCCGCCACATACGCCCGCAATCTTGCGGTCTTTATCCGACAAATATAATTTTCGGCCTATCATACCGTTATCTTTCCTCGTCCTCGTGTATTCCGTAATAAACTCTCAGTGGAGTGCTCAGCACCTTTATGAAGCCCTTGGCCTCTTCAGCTGTCCAGCCGTGCTGCATCTCGCCGTACTCGCCAAGTTTTGACTTAAGCAGATCGTCGGGCGAATCAACGCCTACGCACTCGAAGCCTAACGGACGGAGCTTCAGTATGGCCGTACCGTTCACGTTGCGCTGACTGCTTGTTAGCATAGCCTCGATGTCGGGCATTACAGGCTCAAGATACTGACTCTCGTGCAAGAACATTCCGTACCAGTTGGCAACCTGGTCTTTCCAGTACTGCTGCCATTTGCTCAACGTATATTTCTCGAGCATGCGGTGAGCCTCTATTATCAGTTTCGGAGCGGCAGCCTCAAAGCCTACACGGCCCTTTATGCCGATGATAGTGTCGCCAACATTGCAGTCGCGGCCTATACCGTAAGCAGCGCCAATCTCTTCAATCTTTTGTATGGCCTTAACCTTGTCGTCGTATTTCTCGCCGTTGACGGCAACTATTTCTCCCTTCTTGAACTCTATGCGCAGCTCGCTCTCGTCGTTGCGTGTAACGTGCTTCAGGTAAGCCTCCTCGGGCAGTCCCTGTGCCGAGTCGAGAATCTCGCCGCCACAGATGCTCGTGCCCCAGATGCCAACATTGTAAGAGTATTTCAGTTTGGTGAAGTCGGCAAAATATCCGTGAGCGTTAAGATAGTCGACCTCCTCCTTACGCGACAGAGCCTTGTCGCGTGTAAGCGTGATAATCTCAACGCCCGGAGCCATGACGAGGAACGTCATGTCGAAACGTATCTGGTCGTTGCCTGCTCCTGTTGAGCCGTGAGCAATGGCGTCGGCACCAATCTGCTTTGCGTAGCGCGCAATGGCAATGGCCTGGAAGATGCGCTCTGACGACACTGAAATGGGATAACAGTTGTTGCGGAGCACATTGCCGAAAATCATATATTTCAGACTTTTCTCATAATATTCGTGTGTAACGTCGAGCGTGACATACTCCTTTGCGCCCAGTTTGTAGGCGTTTTCCTCGTTCTGCTTGAGCTGCTCGTCGCTGAATCCGCCAGTGTTGGCGCATGCAGCATAGACCTCATAGCCCATGTCGTGCGATAGTTTCATCACTGTGTAAGAGGTGTCGAGTCCACCTGAGAATGCCACAACTACTTTTTTCTTGTCTGCCATAACAAATATGTTTTTTAATCAGTTTCCAATTCTTTTAATTCTCTCAATAACGTTTGCGGGCAACTCTATCGGAGTTTTGTCGCCCTCGTGCTCGGCCGGGTCGTAAAGCATGCCTGTGCAGATGCAGTAGCGGCGGCCCGTGCGCTTCAGCACGTCTACGTTGATGCAGCCCTCACATCCGCGCCAGAATGCCTCGTCGTCAGTAAGGTCGGCAAAGGTTACGGGCAGATAGCCCAGCTGCGTGTTCATGCGCATCACGGCCGAACCGCTCGTCAAGCTGAATATCTTTGCCTTAGGCCAGCGTGTGCGGGCCAGCGTGAAGGTCATGTCCTTTATGCGCTTAGACACGCCCATGCCTCTGTAGTCGGGATGAACGATAAGTCCCGAAGTGGTTACATAATGTTTGTTGCCCCATGTCTCAATATAGCTGAAGCCGACAAACCTTCCGTCACACAGGGCTATAACGGCCTTGGTTTCTCTCATCTTGGTTGCCAGATACTCATGGCTACGGCTGGCAATACCCGTTCCGCGCACCTTGGCGGCTGCCGCCATTGTATCGAGAATGGTGTCAACATATTTCTCATGTGACGCATCAGCCACCATTACTTCAATTTCTTTCATCATTGTAACGTTTCTGCCGTAAAGGACGTCAAGTCCCTGCCCGAACCAAATGAGGCACGGGAAAGACCGGACGAAACCGGCATTGATACATTGTTTATATTAAAAAGTTTCTGTTATTTATTATCTATTGCCACCTTTATTTTATGTCAGGAATGACGTTGCGCAGCTCGGCCACAATGTCTCCGTGCCTCACACCGTCCTTTATGACAATAAAAATAGTGTCATCGCCGGCAATAGTGCCCAATATCAATGGTATGCCACTGTTGTCGATGTTGTAAGCCAGACTGCTGGCATAGCCCGGACGTGTCCTAATAACGCCCATGTTGCCAGAAAAGTTGATAGACATAAATCCAGACGTAAGCAGCATCTCGGCAGCCGTCTTAGGGCTCGACACGCGCTTATACATCGTCTCGTTGGGCAGCACATAGAAGTATTTGCCGCTCAAACTTGTAGCCTTTGCCACCTTAAGCTGTTTCATGTCGCGGCTCAACGTGGCCTGCGTAACCTTGTAGCCTTCTTTCTCAAGAGCCTTGAGCACCTCGTCCTGACAACAAAGCTCCTGGCTCGAGATAAGCATACGCAAAGTCTGTAATCTACCGTTCTTTGATTTCATTTGCCTGTATATTTATTCATTTATGTTTGCAAATATACAACCATTCACGTATATATACAAACATTTTTGTATAAAAATACGTCAATAGAACTATTTTTCACATATTTCTGAATATATATTCAACAAAAAAGCAGGATGCACAACTGCATCCTGCTTCAACACTTATAATTTGCACCATCAAAAGGCGCAACTGATGAATCTTTTATTCTCTGCTGTTTCCGAATATCCTGAGCAGATAAAGGAAGAGGTTGATAAAGTCGAGATAGAGCGAAAGCGAGCCTAAAAGGGCTATCTTTTGTGTCTCCTCGTTAACATCGTCTGCCATAATCAGCATCTGCTTTATCTTCTGAGTGTCGTAGGCTGTAAGACCGACAAAGATCAGTACGCCGACGTAGCTAAGTATAAGACTGAAGCCGCCGCTCTTAAGCAGGAAGGCGTTGACCACAGTGGCAATGATCAGACCGATAAGGGCCATCATAAGTATCTTGCCCAATGAAGACAGGTCGGCCTTGGTGAAATAGCCTATGGCTGCCATAACGGCAAACGTGCCGGCCGTGATAAAGAATACGCTGGCAATAGACTGCATTGTATATACGAGCAGAATAAGCGACAGCGTGGCTCCGTTGAGGGCAGAATAAAGGATGAAAAGCAGTGTGGCTGTGGTGAGCGACAGGCGGTTGATGCGTGCCGAAACAGTCCATACCAGAGCCAGCTCGGCTATGAACAAGCCCCAGAACAGCAGTTTGTTAGACACCAGGGCTGTTATTATGCCGGGACTTGAAGCCACGCCATAAGCCACAAAGCCTGTTATGACAAGGGCCAGAGTCATCCACACGTAAACCTTGCGCATAAGCGACGGGAAGGCTACCGACGCGATGTTTTCTTTCTCGCGTATGAGATCATACAATCTTTCTTCGTTCATTTTTTCTTTTCGGTTTTGTTATTTTTATGATTTCTTTTTTATCTCCTAACTCTTAAATGCCCGGCAAAGCAGGCATAATATGTTATGCAAACATAAGCAAAAAAAGCGACAAATGCCTTTGTTTTAATAAAAATCATTGATTATTCACAAATATTCCGTATATACAGACATTGTGACAGACGTAAATGTCGCTGTACATGACAGATAGGCCCCGTGTCAGACCTCAGCAGGCCTCTCGGCAACACACTCTATCATCACCGGCAAGCAGCCGCCGGCTCCGTCGGCACATACAATGACGTGAGGCACATAAGGGAAAGCCATGGAGAGCAGACGGTCGACATCGGTATAGTCAGAAAAGTCACGAAGATAAGCCACAAAGCAACTTACGTGGTTCATCGTCAGACCGTAGCGCTTAAGCCTTACGCCCATGTCGCCAAGAATCTGTCCGGTATACTGGCGCACATCGAGCTGACTCATGTCGGCATCAGTCGCAGAAGGAAGTACGAACGGCGGGATGTCAACACGCAACCCGCTGCCTAAATCTACGCCAAGGTCTATACAGCCATAGCCTGCGGCAGACTTATCTTTTGCCGAGCCTTCATCAGAGCAAGGAGGAACGACAGCCTTGGCATCGCCACCAAACGACAGAAAGTCGAGAGCCACCACGGCTCCGTCGGCATGTGTTACGCCGCCAACAACCGTAACGGCCATACGCAATTTGCCGGCATCAATGCCATGACGCCCAAACACGTCGTCGCGTGCCTTCTCAACGGCATCAAGACAGCCGTCAGTATCAGCCACATAAAGCCACACGCGCAGGCAGCCAACTCCTGAAGCGTCATCGGCAAGATGAGCCGAGCCGACAAACTTTTCGAACAGAGCCACAGCCTGCCCATAGGCATCCTTACCGGCCATATCGGCCTCGCAGAGCCTTAAACTGCAAAACGAAGAAGCCGACGAAGCATCTGACGTGCATACAAGAAGCGAAACCTTCGACCCGTCAAGCGGAGCCTGCCCTACCACGGAACACGGCACATGCGAAAGATAGTCGTGCCACAGCTGCGACTCGAGCAGAGCGGCATATTGGTTGCGGATGTCGCTAAGAAACACCTTAACATAAACGATATGGCGGTTTTCAAGATTCTCCATATCAACATAATCGCCCGTCTTCATGTAGAGATGGCACAGCCGCTCCCAGAAATTTCCCCTGGCAACGGCCGACAGAACAGCATATTTTTCCATAAGCAGATATTCTTTTTAGGCGCAAAAATAATGCTTTAAAATTTAAAGCATACGCAAAAACAGCTTTTTTATCACAAAATTGACATCAAAGACATAATATTTCATTCACACCGGTCAACATCTGCGCATCAAAATATCAGCGTAAGCAAAGGTATGGTGACAACGGAAAGAATGGTAGTGATCAGCGTGCCCTCAACCATCTCGCTCTCATCGCGCCCGTATCTCAGGCAAAACATCGTACCATAAGAGGCCACCGGCATGCCAATAAGCACGGTGTTGATGCGGTTGATTGTCTCGTCTACTCCGCAAAGGCGCAACAGGAAATATATGGCCACGGGGATTATCAAGAGACGGAAGGCCGACATGACATAGACCGACCTTGTGCCGAGTATATGGCGGGTATCCATCTGGGCCATCGAAGAGCCGATAACAAGCAACGCTCCCGGAACGGTGATGCCTCCCAAAAGATGAAACGGCTCAGACACAACCCTCGGTATAGAATCAAGTCCAAGGGCCACTATAACTATCGAGACATAAGACGCCACCATTGGCGGACAATACAACGTGCGGACATTAAACTTGTGTCCGTCTGTGCTTCCAAGAACAAACGACAAACCGACAATAAAGATGAAAAGTGTGTTGGGGATGTTGAGCAGGCTGGCATAGAATACGGCCTGGCTGCCAAAGATTGATGCCACAACGGGATAGCCGATAAAACCAACGTTGGCAAACATAAGCATAAAACTATACATTCCGCGATAGTCGGCTTTGCGGACAAAATAGCGTGGAAGGAAATAGGCTATCAAAAACAGCAGTACATAAGTAATCATGCCTACGCCGAGCAATGGCAATATCATGCCCCGGTCGGGAAAAACGTCGCCCATCACTGACGATATGATAAGACAGGGACACGACACGTTGATAATAAAACCTGACAACTTACGGTCGAAATCGCCGCCCATAAGTCCGCATCTGTTTGAAACAAATCCCGCCACTACAAGCAGCAGGAGTATGATCATCTGTATGACAATGTTATCCATTTTTATTTTTAATATATCCTTTTACTCAGTAAAATGAGTATTAATATATATGCCTGAATTATTTCCGGTTGTAGCCATAAAGAATGCAGACCCGACTTGTCATCATCGGCCTGCATTCTCCGTCAGCAAATATGATTTAAAATGTAGAATTCTATAATGACTCGAGCATTCGCTTGATTACCACAGAAGCTGAAATCTCACGATTGGCTGCTTCTGGAATGACGAGCGAATTAGGACTTTCTATCACATCGTCTGTTACGATAAGACCGCGGCGTACAGGCAGACAGTGCATAAACTTGCCGTTATCTGTAACGGCCATGTGTGCCGCGTCTATTGTCCACGACATGTCCTTGCTTAATATCTTGCCGTAGTCAGCCGGACTGGTCACGCCGGGACAGCTCCAGTTTTTGGCATAAACGAAGTCGGCTCCTTCAAGGGCTTTCATTTGGTCGTACTCAACACGGGCATTGCCAACAAACTTCGGGTCGAGTTCATAACCCTCGGGATGAGTGACAACAAAGTCTACGTCGGCAGCGTTCATCCACTGCGCAAACGAGTTTGGAACGGCCTGCGGCAATGCACGGCAATGAGGTGCCCATGACAGGACAACCTTCGGACGGGCTTTTGTCTTGTGCTCCTCAATGGTTATTAGGTCGGCAAAAGCCTGAAGAGGATGCACCGTTGCCGTTTCCATGGCAAACACAGGACGGCCGCTGTACTTGATAAACTGATGGAGCACGGTTTCGGCATAATCATACTCGCGGTCGGTCAGGCCTGCAAACGAGCGCACACCGATAAGGTCGCAATAGCAGCCCATCACCGGAATGGCTTCGAACAGGTGCTCGCTCTTGTCGCCGTCCATTATTACTCCGCGCTCTGTCTCCAGCTTCCATGCACCGGCATTTACGTCGAGCACTATCACGTTCATGCCAAGATTCATGGCTGCCTTCTGCGTGCTGAGTCGTGTGCGCAGACTGTTGTTGAAGAAAATCATCATCAGCGTCTTGTTCTTGCCAAGATGCTGATACTTAAAGCGGTCGTTCTTTATTTCTTGTGCTTCGGCAAGTGCCTGCTGCAGATTGCCGATATCTTCTACGTTTATAAATGTATTCATATCTTTTTATTAAAAATTTCCCTAATACCTGAAAGTTCACAAAAACGTCTGACTTTCCGTCAGACAGTGTAACAGATTTGCAGCCCTGTATTCTGCAAAGTGCGACAGGAGGCCTGCGCATCACGCATGGCAGATGTCGTATCGTCTTACACCTTCTCAACAAATCAGAGTTTGTAGTCTTAATAAAATTCAACATTTACAGCCTCATCGCCCACAAAGAGCAAACCGGCTGCATACTCACAAGGCGAAGCGACAAGTGCCTTTCGGCTAACCCAGCCAGAGGCTTTGGCATAGCAGCCGCCATGAGCATTTCTTATCTTCACCTTTACACAGGCTTCAAATATAACTTGCCAAAAGTAACAATTAAATTTGAAAAATAAGAAACTTAAATAGCGAAATATTCTACAATCCGTAAATTACGGATAAAACTTGCATTATAATTTATCTAATATACAGGTTTCACTGTTATCAGAAATTCATTTTGAAGTTTCGGTCTTATTTCGACATTCCGGCTTTCAGCCCGCGTATCACAGAACTCGTAAATCCGGCATGCTCCATTTCGTTAAGTCCGCGTATCGTCATGCCTCCGGGCGTAGTAACTTTGTCTATCTCAACTTCCGGATGACTGCCGCTGGCCTGCAACAAGTCTACGGCTCCCTTCATCGTCTGCATCACTATCCGCTGCGCGTCATGCGCCTTAAATCCGAGTTCAACGCCGCCTTCTGTCGAAGCCCTGACATACCTCATGGCGTAGGCTATGCCACACGATGCAAGCGTAGTGGCAGCTCCGAGCAGCTGTTCCTCCGTAACCATCTGCAATCCGGTTGAGTCAAACAGGGCTGCCATTGCAGCCGTGGCTTCTTCATCTGCATTAACCGGAACGATAAACGTCATCGAACTTTTCACGGCAATGGCTATGTTGGGTATCACTATGAACAGCCGGGGCAGCTTTCCGTCTGTTCCACGAAGCCATTCCTTAAGCAGACTGCCGCTTACGCCGGCCATAACCGACACAATGGTCTGCCGGCTGTAGTCAACTGCCGGCCGTATTTCGCCTATAACCTGCTCTGCCAGCCATGGCTTCACCACGACAAACACCACATCGCCTGCAGCTGTCGCTGCTTTGTTGTCAGTAGTAACATTAACTCCGAGACTTTTAAAGCGCTCTAGCGTCGCTTCATGAGGAGCCGAAACAGTGATGTCGGCTGCCGCCAACATCCCGCACTTGACAAAGCCTTCCACCATGGCTCCACCCATGGCACCGGCACCAATAACCGATATTTTCATAACCTGCAATATTATTTATAAGTCTGTCAGCCCTGTTATGCCTGTCGCAGCAAACCGACTGCCGTCCGGGCAAAGACATACTTTATATTATAAAGACACCCACTCCACTGGCTTTAGCATTTTAATCATCATGCTTAAAGCACAAGCCATGCCCCCGTAATGATACAACGGGCATACAAATATACAAAATTATTGTGTCTTTCTGTCCAAATATCCAACTTTAATAAAGCTTCAAAAACCAAAAGAGGCCAACATGCTGTCTCCAACCTGTTGACCTCTTGTGGTCGGGATTACTGGACTCGAACCAGCGACCCCTACGTCCCGAACGTAGTGCGCTACCAACTGCGCTAAATCCCGATGCCTTAAAAGCGAGTGCAAAGGTAAAGCATTTTTTTGAAACTCGTGCATTTTTTTCAAAAAAAATGCTCAAAAATTTGTATGATTAACAAAAAAGGCATATCTTTGCACCCGCAATCAAGCAATAACGATGGTGCCATAGCTCAGTTGGTAGAGCAAAGGACTGAAAATCCTTGTGTCCCCGGTTCGATTCCTGGTGGTACCACTCTCAACAAACAAAATCCTGATTTCGTTTTGAAATCAGGATTTTTTGTTTATTATCACCGAACTAAAAAAGAGATTTGCCTCTATCCGTCAACAAATATGCCTGTTTGGCACTTGTAGGTTTATCCGGATTAGCCATTACAACATACCCTAGTTCCGTTAACGGAAGAATAATTTTTCGTTTTAGCTCTTTTACAGATCCAAAGTCAAGTCTTTTATCCAAGTCTTTAGCAGACAGGCTGCCAATCTTTAAAAGACATAATAAATCTATCGTATCAGATACAAAATCAAGAATATTATCTTTAGAACGAGACTTACTCCATACTTGGACATTCATTTGTCCAAGTATCTGTCCAAGTTGTGTTTTATCTACAATAACAGACTGATTTATAAGTTCTTGAACTTGTACATTCATTTGTCCAAGTTCATTTTCAAATTTATCTTTTAAAATATTATTAACTCTATTTTCAAGATTGAAAACTTTATCTTCAAATCCTTCCCTACATGGAATTGTAAGCAAAAAATACGTTCTGTCATCATCTGTTTCAATAACAGCAGGAGCAGAACCATTGTTCCTAAGAGCTTTCTGTATAGTAGGAATACCGGTAGCTCTTCCTTCAGTCAAATCAAGTTCTTTCAAGAAATCCCCCAATCGACGGTTTCTATATCTTCTCGCCTTCAGTTTACGTGCAGCTTTTATTGCCTCAGCACTTATTGAACGGTCTGGGCCGGCATAACTCAAGACATCTATGTGTTCTGGCTCTATCGTAATCTCCACCGGCTCACGCTCTTGGTAGTCACGATGATACAATGCATTTACAACCGTTTCTTCCAAGGCTTGATAAGGATAGTTAAATATCTTGTCTGAATTTTCAGTATCTTTAGGCTTCGTAATTTTTTGTTTGATAACATTAGTACGAAGATAAGACAATGTTTCTTTAATAATTTTAGGAACAGGACCAACAATCTTCGGCACTTCAATCATCAAATCGGGCTTTTCTATACTTCCTTCCGGGAAGATGACAATATCAACCTGAGTAACAGGGAAAAACCTTTCAGGATGTTCACAAAACATCATCACCGCACAATTTTTTATCAGCCTGTTTTCAGATGGTCCAGTCAACAAATCCATTTCATCAAGAATATCAATCAATGGTCTGCCAATAAAGTTTTCTGCCAATTTACTTTTTACAGTTTTCAAATATTCGTAAACAAGTATTCCGGAAATATCATCAATTTTAACAGCTTCATTTCCTCGTTCATCAAATGGTACACGGTTGGCCAATTCACGAACCTCATCCAATATTTCACCTTTGGCTTCAATCGTAGAAGACTTGCTTCGTACATAAAATTTTGGCGTTGACTTATTGGCTACAACACTTTCCATTACTGAATAAGGTCTGTTTATTCCAGCAGGAGCCCATATAACAATAATGAGTTTCCCATCTATTTCTTCAAGCGACACCTTTGTAAGATACGAAGGAGATATTTTCGCATCGTATCCCACCATATCTTTCATTATTCGGTCAATTTCATTTTCTGGCAATCCTTTAACAGGACGCTTTGCTATTCCATTTTCTTCTTCCACTCCAACAATAACATATCCGCCACCTGTATTTTCTAAATCAGTGGCAAAAGCGCAGATTGTATGATAAATCTTATCAGGATTCCATCCTGCCTTAAACTCTATTCGATTGGATTCAACCCTTCGTTTATTGAGTAAATCTTCTATATTGATTGGTAGTGCCATATTATTAATATCTTGAAAAGCGGATTGTATTAAAGAAAGACATTTCTAGTGTTTTTAAATTCTATGCAGAATATTAGAAAATTCATCTTTCATTTCTTATCCACAACAAGGAATCTTGCCACAGACATAAGTAATATAATATTAAATCGTCTATTGGTTACAAGAATTTAAATTCATACGCAAATATAATGATATTATTTGAAATCAGCGTTTTTATAAGAAAATAAATTTAAGCCGCAGAAAACATGTATCAAATATATACTTGCACATTTTGAAACAACTATCAGGCACAACACTACAACAAGAAGAAATATCATTCCGCATATCAAAACATCAATACGACACAATCCCCCGCCCAATTAAAAGTTAAAGAATATCCTTGCCATTACCGACCTTGGCCTCAACTGCATGACCTGATAACGGCATACAGTTGTACTTATGGTTTGTCTGCTGTATGTGTTGTTGCCAAAGATATTATTAAGCGAAAGGCCTATTTCATAAGTCTTGCGCCTATATGACACGGAGATGTCTGAGAAATAATTGAACGACACGCTCTTGTCATTGCTGTGATAAATCTCGTTGTCCCATTCTATTTGCCAATAACCGGGCATCAAAAAAGCCTTTATGCCATGGTTGAACGAATTTAAAGTCGGCATTAAGTGCTCACCATTACTTTTGTTTTTCAAGCCTGACATTGTATAACTTGAATACGCTTCAAACGATAGCCATTCTGCCGGCTGCAAGGAAATGTCTGCCGAAACAACAAGGTTGTCCATCTTAAACGGAGTAACTACATCCGACACCAACAAATCGTAATCGCTGCCTGCATAATATGCCGTAACTCCAATATTCAGCCTTGACCAACGGAACGACTGCGCCAGACGTGCAAAGACACTCAGAACATGCGAGTCTGACGTCTTGTCCGTCGCATAACTCTTATAGACATCGTCAACCATCTCGCTTGAATAAAGAATATTGTCGAACATGTTGTTCCACGCAACTGAAAGTGTGGCAAACTGTCCTTTTATTGTATTTTTATAACTTACCTGTCCGTTCAACACGTGCGACATGGTCTTGCTTAATCTTCCGGCACCCTGTCTCATGGTTATATAATCTGTAAAAATTGGCAAACTGCCTGATAACGAAACGTCGAGAGGATTATATGAATAAGAATACGATGCCGAGAAGTCCCAACGAGCCGTAGGACTGAAACTTGCTTTCAGACTTGGCTCTAACAGAAAATCGTTACGTGTGTCGCTGTTTAATCTGCGCAAGAGCCACACCAAAGGTACACTTGCCGTTAACTTGAATGAGCCAAGAGAATAATTCGCCTGCGGAGTAAGACGTGTATCCGATTCGTCATACTTGTCCTTGCCGTCTACCATTGTATTATTTATTGATAGCTGCTGCGACTTTCCGTTTGTCGAGAGTGTATATCTGAAGTTAAACCGGCCTGCCCTATGACTGAAATATGTCTCAGCACCCCAATAAAACGACTGCATGCCGAGTCTCTCCATCGTGCTGTCTGACAACAAAAGGCTGCCGGGCAGATTGTTATAAGAGAAATATGCGCTCAGCGAAAACAGGCGCTTGTTCTTCAGCCGTTTGCTCATTGTGAACGAGTCTTGAACATAACGTTTGCGCGGTTTCACGTTTTCATACATTTCCATGCCGTTAAGCATCGTCGTGGCGGTGCTTCTGTTAAAGTCGGCATATCCTTTCAGCGTGTTCACAAGATAAATGTCATCACGGTTTTTCTCATACTTCAGTTCGGCCGAAATCTCACTTGTATGCTGGGCGGCGTCCACATCCTCTACAATGGCATTTCCGCCTGCCAGGTCTGTATATACGGTCTGCGTGGTCTGACTCTGCGTGGTTTTGTCCAGCAGTCCGCTTACCTGCAGGCGCAGGTCGTCGCCCTTGCGGGTTTTGAACAGCCAGTTTGTGGCCAGCAGGTTAGAATTGTTGAATGTTGTGCGCGTTTGATCAAGCGAAGGCGCAGGCATGGTTATTCCGCCAAGTATGCTGTTCTCAACAGGAGCGTCGTTCTCAATTGCCTGTCTGTCGTGCACTTCCTTCATCACATCCTTTCCCGTATTGTTATATTTATACATCGAGATGCTCTGCATCTTGCGCGAAAACATCATAGCCATGATACGGCCGTCGCCCAATGCGCCGGCTCCTCCCTGTACCTTGGTTCCGGCTCCTATATCGGCCAGTCCCTGCCATACGTTGCGCGCATCATCGGTCAGCACGATGTTAAGCGCAGCCTGATCCGAGAAGGTTACGTCGCGCAGCAACTTCACCGGCTGATGCCGTTCATACACCTGAACGCTCTTCACCTTGTCTGCCGAAATGTTTTCTGAGGCCTGCGAATATTTCGAGCCAAGCAAATCAAGTCCCTCGATATAGAACTTGTTAATACGTTTTCCCTGATACGTTATTGTTCCGTCATCACCTACCTGCAGTCCGGGCATTTTCTTTATAACGTCGGCTATAGAGCGGTCTTGCTTTTGCTTAAAGCTTTTCACAAGAAAGCTAAGCGTATCGCCACGCTGTGTCACCCTCGGCGCTCTAACCTTAACTTCTTTTATCATCACCGACTTCTCGTGCAGCACAACAGTCTGTCCCTGACGAAAGTCTTTTATTCTGATTGTGTCGCGCGCATATCCTATATAAGAAAACATCATGCTTACGGCACGCTTTCCGCCATTGTCTTTCTCGCTGATAGCAAAACTTCCGTCGCCGGCTGTACGGGTGAAGCTAAGTGTAGTACGTCCGCCATCGGCCAGCAAAACCACACTCGCCGAACGTAGCGGCTTACCATTTTCATTCACCACCTTACCCTTATATGTCTGGGACGTCGCGGTGAGCACAGCTATGAATGACAATATCGCAGCTAAAAATGTTTTCACCATTATTTATTATTTATAAAATTCCATCAGACACGGTGTGAACGACTTTTCATGTTCTCCCATCGGGACAGACACCCCGATGGACTTACGCAAAATCCAATTACTGCCATTCTCACAATAAGCACAGAAATCATCCTGAAGCTGCTTGGGCGTGCAACGCTCATATTTCTTAGCATTGATGAACGACATTGGATAATCGCACTTCTCTATTCCTGCAAAGCTGAAGCTGTAGATGCCTTCGCTTTCTGAAGCCGCAAGGATAAGACCGGGCAGTCCGCAGAGTTTCCAAGGGCCGTCGCTGTAAGGCAAATCCAGCGTGTACCATGCCGTCCATTTGCGCCCGCGCAATTCGCATACGGCTTTCTTACAGGCATATCCGCCTATCACCGAGTCGCCTTCGGCCAAATCCCATTTCATTGCAGGCATATCCTCTTCATACAGATAAGGAAAATTAAATAAGATGTAAGTGTATGTCAGTTTTCCTACCGTAGGATAATTCTTGAAAACTTGATAATCGTCACCACCCTTCGGACCATTTTCGCCATACAGTTGCGATGTCACTTGCATATCGCTAAATCCGGCATTTCTCAAAGAATCTGCAATATGCTTAAACTCATAATCATAAATGCTGTAATACTTTGAACATTCGTTTCCAACCTCAAGCGCCTGTAAGTCTTGCTCGATCTTACTTTCCTGCTTAGTTTTAAATGTGGCGTTATACGTTACCTTAAATATAACGCTGTCCGTCGGCTCTTTTCCCTTTGTCTGCAACGTACCGACGAACAATAATAACAACATTATCTTCAAATATTTCATAAGTCAAAAAAATTAATCTTAACAACATCGTATCATGACATAAACATCTACGTCATGAAAAAATCTATTCTATTATGCTTTTGTCAAAAGACCGTGCAATTTTCTAACGTTACAACATTGCAATCTCTGTCTTCTGACATCCGGCCTTTACATCTACCTTACACGAAAGTTCTTATAAATATAAGATCTGCCGCTCTTAGGCAAACCGTCTCTACACCGCTGATTTATTTTTACATCCGGCATATTTAACTATAAAATTAAGTTAAATCGGATTAAGAGCTTCGAGCATCAATTCTTCTCATATTCTAGAAAGTTACATTAAGCAATGCAAATATAAGTTTTTTTTCTATTTGCAAAATAATAACGGCAATATTCACTAAATTAACACTACATATGCTTATTATTTAACACTTCCCGTGTTATCTCAGGGCATTAAATATGCTCAATTTTCGCAATAGCATTGCCTTTCTAAAGGTAAACATTTTTTACTACACAAAATTTACATCTGAATATTTAGCCAAACATTTCTGCATAGCCATCCTATCTTAACTCATACATAATTTTAAACATTCAGCTGATTACAGTTTGCCATACAAACAATACTATTTTTTTGGAAATTGCAATTTTTTCTTTTCCTAGCATAAAAGCATATTTGCTGTGAAAACCAACAAGATATATCATCTTAGCATCAGCGCAACCACACCATCATACGGCAGAAATTACATACCTTGCCGTCTTTTGCGGACAATAAGCCGCAAAATATGCGGTTAATTGTCCGCAAAACTATCAAGACAAAATTTCTACGCAGAATATATAACAGCAAGAATTTCATATGATTACTTACGGATCAAAACTAACCTAAAATTCCTTACATAATGAATAAAGCAGAATTTTTGATAATAATATCATTTATACAAAAATTCATTATTACCACCATTTGCAATGTCTTAAATGTTCTTTTAAAGGATTACAACGATCTCCCTCAATATAAAGTTTTGCACGTTTTAAACGTACAATAACTGCTTCTTTAGAAACATTAAACTTATATGATAATGCTCCAACAACAAAATCACAATCATGTATATTACATAACTGATAATCATGATAAAGTTTACCTGTTGTTATTCTTTTTTCTTTGAAAAGTTTGTCTACTTCTATATTGAATGTTTTTTCAGGCATAAGAAGAAACGATGCAAATGTATTTGCTTGGTATTCCATTCTACTTTTAGCGGATTCACTGGTAATCATATTCATATCACTTTCTCTATCTTCTACTGAAGATAAATTTTCCACAATATGCGAATGTAAAACTATATGCCCTAATTCATGAGCAATAGTAAAATTTCTACGATGTTCGTTCAAAGTAGAATTAATCGTAATTAAATGCTTCTTAAAATCACATTTTCCTAGATAATCTTCTTGCATCTCAACAAAATCAAATTTATAATCTGGTGCAATTAAAGATATACAGCGATTTATAAAACTTTCTTTTATCATAAATTTAGTTTCTTGCAAAATATTATTCACCTTTTTACAAATATCATCATCTCCAATAAATGGTATACATAATGCCTTAGACATTGAAATTCCACACTCTTGTAATAAATCAGAAATTGTAATAAATGAACTTTCGCAATAAACTATTGGACTGTTAGTTGATGCTTCACCAATTAAAACTCTATACTTGAATTGATCCTGTTCAAAACGATTTATTTGTCTCCAAACAAATGTTTCCCAATCACTTTCCTCTGACAATACGACTAATGCTATATTATCTTTTCGTGCTAACGTTATCACTTGTCGCGTAAAACCTTTTGATGAAATCATTATACCACGAATACCTGAACGTGGATAATCTGAAAGATTTCCTACAAACTCACGATAAATAGAATTATCTATTTTTCTTTTGTGATTTTTACATTCAATCACAATAAGATTACTCCATACTTTTTTTTCTGAATTAGGATATATTTCTATAGTTATGTCTGGATTCAACATAACTTCAGGTGCCGTCTTACTAGCATATTGTTTATGCAAAAAGATTTCATTGTATCGTGATACACCAGGTATATCTTGTTTTTCAATAAGTTCTTTTAATTTTTTGAAAACTAATTTTTCAAAATCATCTCCCTTATGTTGATTGCTTAACTTCTGTACCATTAATTAGTTCTTTTAAATGTCGTTTGTAAATAACATCACATACCATATATGTGAGTGCTAGCTAAAGCAACACACATAAAATTTGGTAAACATACAAATATTTTGTATTTTTATAATTGGAAATCAAATAATTACAAATAAGATAATCGATGATTACCAAGGACAAAGTTAGTGAAATTTTATATATTATAGATGAATTTGAATGTCAAACTTTCAAAAAACTGTATCTGCCACACCTTGTAATAATGGTATAAGGCACAGGAACAGTAATGGTCGCATGGCAGAAAGCGAAATCATGACATTTCTCCATTTTAAGCCATACCACAATCTTTCGACAAAACATAAAGAATGGCTTTGGCGTGGCATACTTACAGGATATCATTTCGACACCTACCACAACTTAAAGTAATACTATCTCAACTGTATCCGAGGCTGGTTAAGAAGTTATTTTCCGTAGGCAGTTTTCTATAATAGCTTTGTTGAGCTTATGCCACAGATATTCTATGAACTGCCACTGTTCATGTACATATATTCTTTCGGAAGGTTTTCCTGCATAACTTTCGTAAACAATACAATGACTCCCGTGTACCATAACATTAGGAGACATTTTAACAAGGTGTTTGATGGTCTTGCAAAAATGAAAAAGGTATTATGGAATAGTGCCCAGGCTTCAAGATGAAGCTTTACTTGATATGCCAAGTATAGGAAGTCGGATATGGGGACGTCCATTAAAATGCCTTTACTTCAAAGCTAAAAGGGACAGAAATATAGAACTAAATCACAGGCTCATAATATACATACAGAAAGCCCACAAACAGCCCTATTCCCAAAAAGAATTGGAATATAGGGAAAAGTGTATAGAACAGAAAACTGTATTCAGACAGATAAAATACAATATAAAATACAAGCGTTTCTGCCATTTTGGAAAGGATAAGGTTCTTATGGTCTTTTTCTTTTTTACCATCGCCTTCAATATAAAAAATGTGTGCTAAATAAGCACGAATGGCATAAATTGGTTAATTAAACACTTTTACGTATTTACCACAACATATTTAAACCGTTTGGAACAAAGTAAAAGAGAATATCTTCAGAATATCACTATATGAAAAAATTAACAATGATCTCTACACAGATCAAGAAAAGAGGGAGCATCGCATATTATGACGCGCCCTCATTAAAATCAAAGATTTCTTAAGAAATTATCAAAACTATCACATATAAACTCCGGTTTATAATGACCTGACATAGTACGATAGACCTTATGATTCATTAAAAATACTGGATCTCCATTCTGTGTTGCAAAAATTATGCACTCATTTGGTAATTGATACTCCTGACATAAATCTTCTAACTCTTCAGCGGGATAGAATTTAAGATTCACGCCATCAAGTATCATTTCTACATCCAAAGGGTTTGCTGTAGCATAGAAATTTTGCAATTCCAAAGGTAGATTTTTGACATCTTCATAATGTCCGAATTCATTGCGAGAATCGAATTGCTTTGCTTTTTTGATGAAAAAGTTATAATCCATATGACAATGATTTAAATGTTTTCTCTATACTATATACCTGTATCCTGTCAGCTAGCACTTTGTTGTGATAAATATTGTACATACTATAACTTAACATTATAGCAGAGATACCAACCCCAACAGCAATTGAGGCAGGTCCGCCATATACAGATTGAACAATAACTGTTGTCGCCAATGATGCAACTGAAATAACCATTTGTTTTCCTACTGATGATAGGCTTTCATTTACAGACAGACCTTGTTGTCTTAATTTAATGTAGCTATAAATAGAAGTGGCTATAATGACAATAGATCCAACAGCACCCATATTACAAGCATTGGCAATGTTTTCAGTTACATCAATACCTAATTTAGTTAATACACCTGTAAGTGCAGAAGTCGCAATACTACCAACCAAACGAGAAATACCATAACTAACAATAGATAATGCAGCTCCTTCTACGCCAAAGATACCTCCATCTTTTAGTGCGCCTTTAATACTCTCAGGGCTAATTCCATTCTGAGCGAGGGAAACAATAAAACCAATTGATGCACCTGTTGCGAATCCGATTAGCGCTGCTAGCCCTGCTCCCCGAAGTTCATTTTTGAAGACTCTCTTTCGGTTGGTGTTTTTTAGCATTTCTTCTTTATCTATTTTAGGTGCATCACTTTCGTTTTTCCAATCTCCATCATGCCCTTTTTGAAGATGTTCTTTCTTTGAACGATAAAATTTAATATTGTCAGGATCTGCTTGATATTCTGGGTGATCAGCTACATTTTTTTGATGATGCCCTTCTGCACCACGAACAGTCCCTCTAGATAAAATATCTTGCTGTTCTGATTCATTCCAATTATTAGAGCCTCTTCCTCCCATTTCGATATCGGCTTTTTCATATTCCCAAGCCAATGAAACACCATTCTGCCGTGCACCTGTATAATTGGGGTCAGTTGCTAACTTTTCATTAATCTTACTCTGAAACTCCGCCTTCTTCACTCCTAATGTATCTATATAATTCTTGCACTGTCTATTATAACCTATGGTTGTTGTACGAGTTCTATAGACAACTGTAGAATGAACAGGAGTTACAGATATAGAGGAAAGCGTCAAAGTAGATGTACTTCTTCCCAAAAAACTAGAATAAGAGGTTTGCTTTACATCCATATGTTTTAAACTTTAGGAACGTCAAACGAAAATTGAGTGAATCTGAACTTTCCTTCATCACTTAATTTGTTGAATATATAGGTATAAACGTGGTTATAATAAACCAAAGTCTCATTGAAAAGACGTTTTGCATCATATGCAAACAAGTGTTTAGCTACTAGTTCGTAAAGATTACGCTCATTTCCAGTGTATTTGTCTGAGTCATTCTTGAAAAGTTCAAAGGCTTTTCTAAAAGAATTAGCCGCTTTTTTATTGTATTCAATATCTAAAGCATTTGTAATTGCTGCCATACTTTTTGATACTAGATCTGAAAATTCTCTAGTCAGTGAATCATATTGAATTTTCTGAGTATCTGTAAATTCTCCTTTATCTAAATGTTCTTCAATAGAGGCCATTTGAGATATTAATTTATCAAAAACAACTTGGCTATTGCAGACCAAAAATTCACCCTTAAGTGAAACTAACTCTCTTAAATAAGAATTATTGGCTTCAATAATTTCTGACTTTGTCATATCGAAATCTTCCTCAATCTTTTTATTGATCGCATATGAGGTTTCAATGAGAGTCTGACGTTTTTCTTCTATAAATTTTAGACTATCTCTTGACATCTCAGCTCTTTCGCTAAAGATTGACAAAGCTAAATCTGCCTCTTTAAGAAAGAATCTACGTGTTTCCATTTCTATAGGATATGATGCTACTGTACAACAGAAACAGAAGTATTCGTCAAAAATATTCTGATTATCAGGAGACTTACAGAATAAATTCTTCCCAACTGTATGGGCGTCCCAAAAATTCTTTTCAGCTTTCAATTCTTTGAATAAAACAATATTTTCCATCTTACTTTTCTATTTGATTTAGTAATTTTGAAATGAAAACCAGCTTATTATTTTCATTTTTTATTTGATTCATAATCTGAGTGTCATCAATCTTGGTCTTTTCACCAAGATCATCAAGATACTTCACATAACTATCTCGTAGATTGTTTACAGCTTTTATAAAGGCACTTTTTGTATCATCCCAATATTTTTCAATAGCATTCTTAAATTGATCCAGACCATTTTTCTTATCATATTCTTTAATAATATTTTTTGCAAAACGTTCTTCCCAAGAAGAACCAAAAATCCAAGATATGACAATGGCTATTAGTACGGCTATTCCAATAGCAACAACAACAGGGCCTCCTATTAATGAGATAGCAGAAATACCAGCTGCCGTACCACCTACACTAATACCCATTGCAGCTAATAAACTCACACCTTTTGCGACAAGAATATATGCACCAAGATTACCTAAACTGGCAGCCCACATTGCTAAAGCTCCATATGCAGCAACACCAGCTAAACCTCCAGCAAAAGTCCCTTTCACATCAAAACCACTATCTACATTAAGATCTTTTATTGGTCCATCAAAGATATTGTTCTCAAAATTGTCAAGAAGGGAATTTACACAATCTGAAAATTCTTCAGAGTATCCTTTTATGGAATTTAAATATTCCTCATTAAGTAGATTGGATATTTTAGAACAAACAGCTTTTTTGTCCTCCGATTTATTTTTCCAACCATTTTTCTTTATGATAGCCACAATGCTTTCCTTGGTCATAATTCTATTATAAGCATGGGTAAAAGCAATGATTCCCTTTCTTCTATATTCTGTATCGATAAGATTTACTATATGTGCCTTCTGGCTTTCAAGTTCCGAAAGTTTGTTAGGGGCTTCGTCTGAGGCTTTCCTATATGCTTCACGTTGTTCAGCACGGTTATTGAGTATTTTTTCGAACTGACTCTTACTCGCTTTAATTTCTTTTTCTGTTTTCCCAAGAAAGTCCGCAGTCATCTTCTTCAGATTTGACAAAATGAGATTTGGTAACACTGTTAAAAGATTTTTGAAATCATTTTCAAAATCTTTCCTTAGACTCTCCTGATCTGTATCAAAAGTAAAAAATCGTTGTCTAAAATCAACTGGAGTTGCATTTTGTCCTAGATTTTTCCAATATCCATCTGATAAAGTACTTTCAAATCTTTCAGCTGCTTTTGTCAATATTAATTTTAGCTGTTCATGTGAACCATTTTGAATAGTATGGGCTTGAGAAGCTATTATATAAAGATTGGATAAAGGTTTTAATTTATCGCTATTCAGTGTAATAGGCGCTAAATTAACCATTTCTTGTTGAAGCCAATTAATATCTTCACCTCTCATAAAACCATTAGCAATAGAAAGATATAATAGCACATCTATATCGTTGACACTTGCAAGCATGGAATCGTCTTCCTCTCTATCACTAGTTCCATATCCAGGAAGATCTATGAAATCACAGTTTTTCAAGATCGGAGAATTAATAAAAACTACTGCAGAACTAGCGGATGTCTGATTGAATTTTTTTCCTTGTCTTGCACCATATTCTCTAAGGAGCGAATAATCGCCATTGGCAATACACAAAGGCATAGTATATTCTTCGTCATCTAGTCTTGTGTCATCCCATAATGCACCATTAAAGTCTGACTTGAATATCATAACGTTCTCTTTGCAGAATTTAGGACGGTCATCAACATGTTTAACATACATGATAATTGAAGTCGTTGGAGTCCATTCCTGTGGGAGCACATCCGAATCCATTAGTGCATTAATCAAAGTGCTTTTTCCAACATCAGATCTACCCACTAATGCTACTCGTGGCTTCCTTGCCATACTATTAACTAATGAGGAGAGTTCTTTGAGCTTTTTCACAAAATACTCATCGGCTCTAAATATACTCTCATTCTGCCTTATATAGGTATTAAAACTATCTCTAAATGATTTTACAGAATTCCAATTATCACCTATTTTGAATTCAACTTTAGTTTTTTGTACGTTAATTAAATAATCAAGTGATTGTCCTGTGGCCTGAGATAACTTAGTTAACAATACCAAGTCAACCTGATTCTTTTTTACAGATTCCGCTTCAAGGTGTATGTATTCATTTAGTGACATACCCAACTTCTGAGCTAAGTCTTCTTCACTTAACCCAAGAGCGTTGATTCTGATTTCTTTTAAATTATTATTCATTTTAATTTGTTTTTTAAGTATTTATTTTTAGAAAAATCTATTGATTATTGCTTTAAAGCATACAAATTCTAACTTCTGAGGCTAACAATTCTCATCTAAAATGCAAACGTACATATTAATTAAAACCATACCCAAAATTCAAGAAGGTAGTGTTTCAATAAATGTGTGTTGATAGAACCCATTAAAGTCTGTAGAATTCAAATTACATTGCAAATGTAATGTATTATTTTTTAATTGTTCGCAAGTTCAAGATAGAAGTGCAATCGGTTGTCAGGTACAGACCTTAATAATC
>ENA-OOXT01000799-OOXT01000799.1-human-gut-metagenome-genome-assembly--contig:-NODE-799-length-22551-cov-6.523560_pt1 | contig 22551 bp, 20 predicted proteins | sample MGYA00241590_ERZ501349 | MGnify/ENA primary metagenome ERZ501349 (study PRJEB25962, sample SAMEA2042838) | human gut metagenome | biome: human gut; feature: human-associated habitat; material: faeces...
ACGGTATCGACACCATGCGGGACAACAACGACATTGCGCCGTTCAAGAACATCCTGAACGAGATGTACAGCAAGGACATTTCCAAGAAGGTACATTCCTCGTATCTGCTGAAAGCCCAGCAAGGCCAGTTTACCGGCTGTGTGGCTCCCTTTGGGTATCGGAAAGACCCAGAGGACAAAAACCACCTGCTGGTGGACGAGGAAACCGCCCCTATTGTCCGGCAAATCTTCCTTTGGGCGCTGGAAGGACATGGCCCCAACTTCATCCGGCGCAGGCTGGAAGAACAAAAGGTGCCTTGCCCTACATGGTGGAACCGGGAACGGGGCTTCCGCAATGTCCGCACCAAATGGGAAAAGAAAGACCCGGAAAACGGGAGGTATATGTGGGATTTCTCCGTGATAAAGGACATCCTGATGAATCCCGTTTATACCGGGGCAATCGCTTCCCAGAAGAAGGACTACCGCTTCAAAATCGGCACCATTGGCGAGAAGAAGCCGCAGGACTGGATTGTGGTGGAGGAACGGCACGAACCGTTGATTGACAGCAAAAGTTTTGCCATTGTGCAGGACAAGCTGAAATCCCGCCAGCGCCCCCGGCAGAATGGGGAAACCAGCCTGTTTGCCGGAATTATCAAGTGTGGCGAGTGCGGTAAGTCGCTGACCATCCGCACCACCCACGCCAAGCACCCGCAGCAGATTTACGCCTGTAAGACCTATGGTGCGTTCGGCAAGAACCACTGTTCCCAGCACCGGGTGGAATACAATACCCTTTACCACCTTGTCCTGAACAAAATCCGGGAGTGCGCCAAGGCTGCCCTGACCGATGGGGAAGCCATTGCCGGGAAGCTGACCAACACCTGCGAAGCCGAACAGAAAGGCCAGCGGGAAGCGTTGGAGCGTTCCCTGACAAAAGACGAGGAACGGATTGAGGTCCTGGAAAAGATGGTGCTGCGGCTCTACGAGGACATGGTTGCCGGGCGGATCAGCGAAGCCAACTTCAATCTCATGCTGGACAAGACGCAGAAAGAACAGGCCGAGTTGAAAGAACGGGTTGCACAGGGGCGCAAGAAGCTGGCCGATGAAATGCGGCTGGCGATGGACGCCAAACAATGGGTGGACGCCATTCAGGAATATGCCGACATCACGGAGCTGGACGCAGCCACCTTAAACCGCCTGATTAAAGAAATCGTTGTCCATGAACACATCGACAGCGATAAGACACGACACATTTCTATCGAAATTCACTTCAATCTCAAACCCATCCCGGAGGTGGAACAGGTCAAGGGCTGACCTGTCCACGCCGGGGCAGTTCTAAAACAATTCCATATATTTTTTGACACGCCGCCGCCCGCCATCGAGCAAGGTTTTACTCTTAATTAGGGATAAAACAGCTGATGGCAGGCGGCGGGGTGGCGCTGATTGGCACTACCCTTGTTCCGCTGCTGTCCGGTCTGTTCGGATGAACAAAGCACCATCTTTCACCCGCTTCCGGAGGATAACGGAAGCGGGTTCTTCAGGAGGGATGTCCTTTGAATTTCATCTGGGATAAAATCACGGAATGGCTGAAAGGGCTGCTGGTCAGCGGCATCATCAGCAACCTGTCTGGTCTGTTTGATGCCATCAACACCCGCGTGGGCGAGGCGGCGGCGGTCGTCGGCACAACGCCGCAGGCATGGCACGGCGGCATCTTCCAGATGATTCGCAGCCTGTCGGAAAACGTCGTTGTACCGATTGCAGGCATTATTCTGACCTTCATCATGTGCTTAGAACTGATTCAGATGCTTATTGACCGAAACAGCCTGCATGACTTTGACACCTTCCTTTTCTTCAAGTGGATTTTCAAGACCTTCGCCGCAGTGCTGATTGTTACCAACACATGGAATATCGTGATGGCGGTTTTCGATGTTGCGCAGAACGTCGTCAGTCAGGCATCGGGCATCATCATCGGCGATACCGCGCTGGATGCTGCCGCGCTGCTTGGAGACATGGAGCAGGCGCTGATGGCAATGGAAATCGGCCCGCTGTTCGGGCTGTGGTTTCAGTCCTCGCTGATGGGCATCTTGGCGTGGGTGCTGAGCATCTGCATCTTCATCGTCATATATGGGCGTATGATTGAGATTTATATGGTCACATCCATTGCGCCGATTCCGATGGCGACGATGGTAAATCGGGAATGGGGGCAGATGGGCAGCAACTATCTTCGGTCGCTCTTTGCACTGGGTTTTCAGGCATTCCTCATCATGGTCTGCGTCGCGATTTATGCGGTACTCGTGCAGGGCATCAGCGCCGGCGGCGACATCGGCACCGCCTTGTGGACGTGCATCGGCTACACGGTGCTGCTGTGCTTCACGCTCTTCAAAACCAGCAGCGTCGCGAAATCTATTTTCAATGCGCACTGACCTCTCATCCCCAAAACAGCAGCAAAGGTTTCTGGGACAGCTTATCCACACTGCATCCACAAGCAATCCACAAGAAATCCACAAGCAATCCACAAGCAATCCACAGGCGCTGCAAAGACTGTGGAAAACAGCGGCGCAGGGAACCAAACCTACGCGCCGCAGGAAGGAGCAATAGGCAATGGCATATGTCTCGATTTCCAAGGACTTGTCGCGCGTCAAGTCCAAGTTTCTTTTCAACCTGACGAAGCGTCAGGTCGTCTGTTTCGGGCTGGGGGCGCTGATAGGCGTTCCCGCCTTCTTTCTGGCGAAGGATGCGCTGGGTGTCAGCCCTTCGGTGCTGCTCATGATGCTGCTTATGCTGCCGTTTTTTTTGCTGGCGATGTTTGAACGGCATGGGCAGCCGCTGGAAGTGCTGATTCGGCATTTCATTCAGGCGCGATTCGTGCGTCCGCGCATCCGTGTCTGGCAGAACGACAATTTCTACAAAACGATTGACCGGAGTATCCGCAATCAGCAGGAGGTGCAGAAGATTCTTCGTGGCAAACAAAGACAAAATCAGACTGACAAGGGCTGAGAAACGGCAGCTGCAGGCACTCATGCGCAGCCGTCAGCAGCGGAAGAAACCGCCGCATTCCGTGCAGGAGACGATTCCGTATGAACGCATGTGGCCGGATGGCATCTGCCGCGTCAGCCCAAGTTACTACACTAAGACTGTGCAGTTCTGGGACATCAACTATCAGCTGGCGCAGAACGAAGATAAAAGCGCCATCTTCGAGGGCTGGTGTGACTTTCTGAACGCATTTGACAGCAGCGTGCATTTGCAGCTTTCGTTTCTGAACCTGACAGCGAATGCGGATGCGGTTGAGCAGCGCATTCTGCTTCCCGACAAGGCGGACGGCTTCGACGCAATCCGCCGCGAATACACGGAAATGCTGCAAAACCAGCTTGCCAAGGGCAGCAATGGTTTGAGCAAGCGAAAGTATCTGACTTTCGGCGTGGAATCGGAAAACTACCGGACGGCAAAGCCGCGTCTGGAACGCATTGAGACGGATTTGCTCAATCACTTCAAGCGCCTTGGGGCGGCAGCCGCTCCGATGGATGGCAGAGAGCGCTTGAAGCTGATGTACGATATGTTCCATCTGGATGCGCAGACACCGTTCCTGTTTGACTGGAAATGGCTTGCGCCCACCGGACTGCGCACGAAGGACTTTATCGTTCCCTCTTCCTTCAAATTCGGGGAGCGGCAGCGTTTCGGCATGGGCAGCAAAGTGAGCGCGGTCAGCTTCTTCTCCATTCTTGCGTCCGAACTCAATGACCGCTGTCTGGCGGAGTTTCTCGCAATGGATTCCTCCCTTGTGGTGAGCTTTCACTTGCAGGCGATTGACCAGACTGCAGCCATCAAGGACATTAAGCATAAGCTCACGGCGCTGGATCAAATGAAGATTGATGAGCAGAAAAAAGCCGTCCGCGCCGGATATGACATGGAAATTCTGCCGTCTGATTTGGCTGCTTACGGCGGCGAAGCAAAAAAGCTGCTGGAAGAATTGCAGAACCGCAACGAGCGCTTCTTCTTGGCGACACTGCTGGTGATGAACACGGCGGACAACCACCATCAGCTGGATTTGGACGTGAAGCAGGCGCAGAGCATTGCTTTGCAGCACAACTGTCAGCTGATTCCGCTGGACTACCAGCAGGAGGATGGCATGGTATCCTGCCTGCCGCTGGGCGAGAACCAAATCCAGATTCAGCGCGGACTCACCACTTCGGCGGCGGCGGTCTTTATGCCGTTTACAACGCAGGAATTGTGTCAAAACGGCGCAGAAGCACTGTATTACGGCTTGAATGCGCTGTCAAACAACCTGATTATGGTGGATCGGAAACAGCTGAAAAATCCCAACGGGCTGATTCTGGGTACACCCGGTTCAGGCAAATCCTTCTCCGCCAAGCGCGAAATGAGCAATGTCATGTTAGCCACGGACGATGATGTTATCATCTGCGACCCCGAAGGCGAATATGCACCGCTTGTTGCGCAGTTCGGCGGGCAGGTCATTCAAATTTCGCCGACCAGCAGCAATTACATCAATCCGATGGAAATCAACCTGAATTACAGCGACGATGACAACCCGCTGTCGCTGAAATCGGATTTCATTCTGTCCTTGTGCGAGCTGATTGTCGGCGGGCGGGACGGCTTGCAGCCCATTGAGAAAACGGTGATTGACCGTGCTGTCCACATTGTGTATCAGCCGTACCTGAATGACCCGCAGCCGGAGAACGTGCCGATTCTGGAAGATTTGTACAACGCGCTTCGTCAGCAGACGGAGAAGGAAGCGCAGACGCTGGCAACGGCGCTTGAAATCTATGTGACGGGCTCGCTGAATGTGTTCAACCACCGCACGAATGTGGATGTCAACAGCCGCATGGTCTGCTATGACATCAAGGAGCTGGGAAAGCAGCTGAAAAAACTCGGTATGCTGATTGTGCAGGATCAGGTCTGGGGGCGCGTGACGGCAAACCGCAGTGAAGGCAAGTCCACCCGGTATTACATGGATGAGTTTCATCTGCTGCTTCGCGAGGAGCAGACCGCTGCTTATTCCGTTGAAATCTGGAAGCGATTCCGCAAGTGGGGCGGCATCCCGACGGGCATTACGCAGAATGTCAAGGATTTGCTGGCCAGTCAGGAAGTCGAGAACATTCTGGAAAACTCCGACTTCATCTGCATGTTGAATCAGGCATCCGGCGACCGGGAGATTCTGGCGAAGAAGTTAGGCATTTCGCCGTATCAGCTATCCTACGTCACGCAGAGCGGCGAGGGCGAAGGGCTGCTGTTCTACGGCAATGTGATTCTTCCATTTCAGGATCACTTCCCGAAGAATACCATGCTGTACAAGGTGATGACCACCAAACTGTCGGACAAGGCAGTGCAGAATGAACATTAAACACAGGAGGTGCATTCCATGACATATGGTTTGGTGCTGGGCAGCTGCATTTTCTGCACCGTGCTGACGCTGGCAGTGTACGCGCTGCTGCGTGCGGCAGCGGAAGCAGACCACGGGAGCGAGGAAATGTATCAACGGATGCAGCATAAGGAAGGGCGGCGCTGATGGAAAAGGAGCGCCATCGCGGCACATCCCGCTTGCAGTTCAGCAAGGAGGAACAGATGCAGGCAGTACGCGCCGGTCAGCCTGAAAGAAGCCATTCGCCGCTGCTTCACCAAGGTATTCATGCAGCCCATGCCCAACTCCATCATCAGGCGGCAGAAGCCAATGAAGATGAGAACAGCGCTGTGCAAGCCGCGCTGACAGCAGACGACATGCAGGAAGAAGCGTTCCGGGCGGCGGCGCACGCGGGGAAAGCCCCCAAGCGGCACAATGCCCGCTGGCAGCAGAAACGCGCCATCCGGCAGGAGTATGCCGCCGCAAAATCTTCCCGCAGTCCAGCCAATCACATTGCTCCCGCGCCGAAGGTAGCAGCAAATGCAGTTCCCAAAGCCGAAAACATCAAGAAAAGGCTGCGCCAGACGTTTGCCCGCCATCCGACGGCTTGGGCGGTGCTTGCGCTGGCGGCGCTGCTCCTTGCGGTGATGAGCAGCCTGCAATCCTGTACGCCGCTGGCGCAGTCGGTGCTGGAATCCATCGTGATTGGCACTTATCCGGCGGAGGAAGCGGACGTAAAAGCGGCAGAAAGTGCGTATGCCGACATGGAAAGGCAGCTCAAAGAGGAAATGAGCAATTACGCCCGCCATCATCCGGAATATGATGAAGTGCAAGTGGATGCAGACGAAATTTGGCACGATCCCTATGTGCTGATGGCCATCATCTCCGCCTGCTTCGATGGGCAGGATTGGACGCTGGAAACCGCTATGCCGGTGCTGGACAAATACTTTAAGCTCCAGTACATCGTGACAGAATCCGTAACGAGAGAAACACGATACCGCACGGAGACCGAGCAGCGGTACAACCCGGAAACAGAACGCTTGGAGATGGTGACGGTTCACGTACCGTATGCTTATACAGTCTGTCATGTGCGGCTGGAAAACAGGAATCTGTCGCACCTGCCCGTTGTCAGCATGAGCCATCACACGATGGGCATGTACGCGCTGTACATGGCGACGCACGGCAATATGGAGGGCATTTTCCACGGCAATCCTTACGCCGCCCCGCTCAAAGACCCCATGCTGTACGACATTCCCGACGAGACGCTCGCAAGCAGCCCGACTTTCGCCGCACTCATGGCGGAGACGGAAAAATACATCGGCTATCCATATGTCTGGGGCGGCGCGTCACCCGAAACCAGCTTCGACTGTTCGGGCTTCGTCAGCTATGTATTCACCAATTCCGGCGTATACAATACGGGCAGACTGGGCACAAAAGGACTGCGGAGCTTGTGCCGGAATATCCCGGTGGCGCAGGCAGAACCGGGCGACGTGGTGTTCTTTGAAGGCACGATGGGCGACGGCGTGGATGGCATTACGCACTGCGGCATTTATGTCGGCAATGGTATGATGATCCACTGCGGAAGTCCCATTGGTTACGCGAATTTGAACGATGTTTACTGGAAAAGTCACTTTCATTCGTTTGGGCGGATGCCCGGTCTGTAACCATTTTCGGGGAGTCCAGCGCATGGACTCCCTTTTTCCTACCACTTTTTATCCACATTTGAAAGGAGAACAATATGCAGAGAAACATGAACCGTTCGATTCCCGCAGGGGAAGCAATGGATATTGCCAAGCAGGTGCTGCTTGCGATGCTGATGCTGATTCTGCTGTCCGTGCTGATTCCGGCGCGGGCAGAAGAATCGGTATCCCCGATGATTGTCAGTGAGACGGCGAACAGCACCGAATATCCTGCGCTGGAAGCGGATATTCCCGTCATCACCTCGGAGGGCAAAAGCAATGTGAAAATCGCCGGGGTCAAGTCGAAAAACAAGCTGGTGCGCTACACCATCCCGGAAACGCTGCTCCGGGCGGACGAAAACTTTCTGGCGCTGATGGTGGAAGCGGAAAAATACATCGGCTATCCGTATGTATACGGCGGCAGCAAGCCGTCCACCGGGTTTGACTGCTCCGGCTTCGTGTGCTGGGTATTCCGCCAGTCGGGGGTCTATGATACCGGTCGTCTGGGTGCAAAAGGGCTGTATTCGCTCTGCACGGATGTCAGCCGGGACGAGGCGCGCCCCGGCGACTTGGTATTCTTCACGAAAACGATGGGCGCAGACGTGAAGGGCATTACCCATGTGGGCATTTATGTCGGCAATGACATGATGCTTCACGCGGGCGACCCGGTTGGTTTTGCGGATTTGCAGAGCGACAAATGGGCGAAGAAAATCTATGCCTTTGGCAGACTGCCCGTCCAGCAGGGAGCGCAGGCGGATGAGTGAACCCAAGAAACGCTATCCCGCAGACCGCATCAAGCTCCATGCATTGCTGGAACGGAAAGAAAACGAGCTGTGCCGATTAACCGAAGAGGTCAATCAACTGCGTGCGCGCGTGAAAGAAGCAGACCGCACTGCCATCAATGCCACCTGCGAGCTGTATGCGCTGACGCCGGAAATGCTCTCGACCTTCCTCCGCGCGAAATTCGGCACGCAGGACAATGCCCCTGAAATCCCCGCTGCACCCCAATTGCCCGAAGGAGAAAATGAATGAAGCGAAAATTGAAACAATGGACAGCTGTCCTCTGCCTGCTGATGCTGCTGGCGGCGAGCCTGCATCTTGCGCGGGCGGAAAGCGCGCCGGCGCAGGAAGAATGCGCCCCGTACCGCATTGTGCTGACAGCCCCCGGCGGCTGGAACCGCAGCAACAGCGCCATCATCACGGTGAGCGTGAAGGATGAGCAGAATCTTGGCTGGTACCAAATGGCGTACCGGATGAACGACGGCGACTGGACGGACTGCGAGCAGCTGTTTGACAAGGGCAAGGCGGAAATCGTGGTGCATGAGAACGGCACGTTTACCTTTCGCATCACCGACCCGCACGGACACACGTTTGAAGAAAGCACCCGCGTCGCTGTCATTGACCGAAGCGCACCGACCGTGAAAGCAAGCATCACCGGGACGACCTTGCAGGTAGAAGTGCAGGACGACCTCTCCGGCGTGGCAGGTGTGCAGGTCAACAGCATGCTTTTCACCGAGCAGCAGGCAGGGAGCATCATCCGGATTGCGCTGGATGATACGCTGGCGCGGTACGACACGCTGTTCATCCGCGCTTTCGACTATGCCGGAAACTTCTCCGAGCCTGTGCTGCTCAATAATCCCTGCTACGAAGATAACTCGCGGGTGACGGCTGCACCGACCAATTCGCCGAAACCGACAAAGCAGCCTAACGAGACAAAGCAGCCTAATTCTACGGCGGAAATTACCGCCCAGCCGACGGCAACGAAGCGTCCGAACGGGCTGGGCGGCTCGCTGATTTACGTCAACGAAGAAACTGCACCGACAGCAGCGCCGACGCAAGCGCCGTCCCCGACACCAGTCATCCAGTACGTTCCTATCGGACCGGGAATGGCCTACAAGGCGGACGGCAATGCCCATACGCTGGATGTGTTGTACAGCGCTGCGACCAACAAACAGTTTATCACCCTGCAAAGCAAGAACGGCAGCACCTTCTACCTCGTTATCGACTACGACAAGCCCATTGACGAAGCGGCGGAAATGTACGAGACATACTTCCTCAATCTGGTAGACGAGCGGGATTTGCTGGCGCTGCTGTCCGACGAAGAGAAGGAGGAACTGCCGACCCCGTCGCCTGAAATCATCTATGTAACGCCTGTCCCTACGACCGTACCAATGCCAACGGCTGCGCCGGAAAAGGGAGGCAGCTCCGACCGAATGACGGCAGTGCTTGCGCTGGGCGCTATCCTGCTGCTGGGCGGCGCGGGTGCTTTTGTGCTGGTGAAGTACCGCCAAACCAGCGCGCGGCATCGGGCAGACAACGATTTTATGCTGGATGATGACGACGAAAGTGCTGAATAAGGAGGAGACGCATGGAATTGTATATCGCAGAAAAGCCCAGCGTGGGGCGCACCATTGCCAGCGTCATCGGCGCAAACGAGCGAAGAGACGGCTATTGGGAGGGAAACGGCAGGATGGTCAGCTGGTGCATCGGACATCTGGTAGCGCTGGCGATGCCGGAAGCGTACCGCAGCGATTATCAGCGCTGGCGTTACAGCGATTTGCCCATTCTGCCTGAAAAGTGGCAGTACAGCGTCGTCGCAGAAACGAAAAAGCAGTTTGAGCTTCTCCGCCGCCTGATGCATGACAGCCGCGTGACGAGCCTTGTCTGCGCGACCGATGCAGGACGCGAAGGCGAGCTGATTTTCCGGCTGGTCTATGCAATGGCAGACTGCCGAAAAGAGGTGCGCCGCCTCTGGATTTCCTCAACAGAAGAAAGTGCGATTCGCCAAGCCGTTTGCCGGATGAAGCCCATGTGCGATTATGATAATCTTTATCGGGCGGCGCTGTGCCGCGCGCAGGCGGATTGGCTGATTGGCATCAACGCCACGCGCCTGTATTCGCTGCTGTACGGGCGGCCGCTTCCGACGGGGCGCGTCATGAGTCCGGCGCTGGCGATGCTGGTGCAGCGGGAAGCGGCGATTGCTGACTTTCGCCCCACGCCGTTCTTTGCCGTGAAGCTGGAAACTGACCCGCTTGCCGCAAAATCGGAACGCATGGATGACCTGACCGAAGCGCGCACTCTGCTGGAATGCTGCAATCAAGCGCCGTATGCAGTGGTGAAGAAGATTGCGCGCAGGCAGCGCAGCGAGCATCCGCCGCTGCTGTATGATTTGACCACGCTTCAGCAGGAGGCCAACCGGCTGTTCGGCTTCACTGCCCAGCAGACGCTGGATTACGCCCAGAGCCTGTACGAGAAGCAGCTGCTGACCTACCCGCGCACGGACAGCCGGTATCTGACGCAGGACATGCAGGAGAAACTGCCGGAACTGGCTGCCCGCGTGTGCCGTGCGCTGCCGTTCGCATCCGCCTTGGAACTGCACCCGCATCCCGAACGGGTTGTGGATGACAGCAAAGTCAGCGACCACCCCGCCATCATTCCAACCGCCGCAATGCCCGCTCAGGCGCAGCGCATCAATGCCCTGACGACGGGCGAACGCGACTTGCTTCACCTCGTCTGCACCCGGCTGCTGTGCGCGCTGGAAGAACCTTTCGTGTATGAAGAAACAGCCGTTACACTGATGTGCGGCGCGCATGAATTTGGGGCAAAAGGCAAGAGGATTACCCGGATGGGATGGAAGCGCATTTGGTACACCTTCCGCGGAAGCCTTGGCGGACGGATGAATGAGGAGGAGAAGATGCAGGAAAACGTCATCTCGGCTGACCTTGCAGAAGGCATGAAACTGCCGATTCTCCGTGCATCCATTGAGGAAGAAAAGACCACCCCGCCGCCGCATCACACCGAAGGCACGCTGCTGCACGCAATGGAAACCGCCGGTGCAGCGGACATGCCCGAAGAGGCGGAGCGGAAAGGCATCGGCACACCTGCCACCCGTGCCGCCATTTTGGAGAAACTGATTGAAACGAAGCTGATTGAGCGCGTCGGGGAAAAGCGGAAGAAGGTGCTTGTGCCGACGACCAAGGGGAAAGCCCTTGCCGCGGTTCTGCCGGAAAGTCTGCGTTCACCCCTGCTGACATCTGCATGGGAGCAGCGCTTGCAGCAAATCGAACAGGGTGCGGAGAAGCCCGAAGATTTCATGCGGGATATTCAGGCTTTCGTCAAAGAGCTGACGGTGAATCCGCAGCGAGTTGAACATGCGGAGACGCTGTTCCCACCGCTCCGGGAGAAAATCGGCAGCTGCCCCAAATGCGGTGCGGCAGTCACGGAGCATCCCCAGGGGTATCTGTGCGAAAACCGTATCTGCGGATTCGCACTCTGGAAAAAGGGCGGTATCCTTGCCCATGCGGAAACGCCCCTGACTGCCGCTGAAGCAAAGACGCTGCTGACAAAGGGGGCTGTCCGCAAAACCGGTTTGCACTCCACCCGGACTAACGCCCGCTATGATGCCGTGCTGCATCTTGATTTCGGCAAGGATGGCAGGGCAATCCTGCGCCCGCGTTTTGACTGATGAAAGGATGATGAAAATGAAGAAACTCATGGCGCTCCTGCTTGCGCTGCTGACCTGTTTTGCTGCTGCCTTGGCGGATACTGCCAGCGCACCGGACATTCCGCAGGGAACGCTGAATGCCGAGGTAACGCCGTTTACGCCGGGGCAAACCTATGCGGTGTATTCCGCGCCGGACAGCAGAAGCATCCGCGGCGCGAAGGGACGCGCGCGGGTCAGCACCAACGGCTGGATTCAGGTGTTCGGCGCGGAAGGCGACTGGCTGCTGGTGCAGTATGCCATCACCCCGGAGCACTGCCGCATCGGGTATATTGACAAGAATGCACTGCCCCAAGATGCCGCTGTTCCCGCACTGGCGCTGGAAGCCGTGCCCGCCATCGTCAGCTATGACGTTTCCGTAACGGATGACCCGCTGATGAGCCAGACGCCGCTGACCCGCCTGACGGAAAACACCAGCGTAACGGCGCTTGCGAGCATGGGCGACTGGACGTACATCGAAGCAGGTACGGGCAAGAGCCGCTTCCGCGGGTTCGTCCCCACCGAGTGCCTGCTGGGGACAGTCACCGACACCCGCGAGGCGAACCGCGCCATCCTCGGCAGCTGGAAGCTGTACGCGGGCAGCTCCGTGGCTGCGGAACAGATGACCTTCCTTGCGGATGGCAGCATGACGGGCTGCGCAGTGCTGGCAGATGGGACGCGCGCTGATTTCTGCGGTACATGGGAGATTCAGGAATACGATACCCGCCGCGAACGCTACTGGAACGAGTCGGAGTTTGAACTGACGCTTTCGCGCGGCAGCGTTACGGAACAGTATGGGCTGCGGATTTGCCGCCAGATGACGGCGGATGGCGGATATAAGTACGCACTGATTCTCTCCGACGGCACAAAGGAAAGCAGCATGGTACTGGAATAACGGAGGTGCGATTTCTCCCAAACGACAGCCGCCCTCCCGATTTTTCCGGAAGGGCGGCTGGGGTCAGTTCCATTCAGGCTGCGTCAAAAAGTCGCGGATGTTTCGGTGCTTGATGCCGTCGCGGCTCATGTCAAGCTCGTCCATCGACACCACATATTTGGGGAAGTTGTCCGGCACGGAAGCGTAAACGCCAAATTCCCGCTGAATCGTCTCTTCGGAAGCCAGCAGATAGCATACCTGCACATAGAGCTTTTCGTGCTGCTTCTGCCCGACGAAATCAATCTCCCGGCTGCCGATTTTACCGACGGTGACGGTGTAGCCGCGGCGCAGCAGCTCCATGTAGACGATGTTTTCAAGAATGAGGTTGATGTCCTTCATGTTCCCGCCGAACACCGCTTCCCGCAAGCCGTGGTCTGCCATATAGTATTTCTCGTTCGTCGCGAGAATCTGCTTGCCTTGCAAATCCTCCCGATTGACCTGATAAAACAGGTACGCTTCGGTGCAGTATTTGATGTAATTCAGCACCGTTTCGGGCGCAACCGTGCGGTGTTCGCTTTTCAGAAACTTCGCAATGGATGTGGATGCGAACGTTGTGCCGATATTGCCGATGACATACGCCACAATGCGGGCAAGCAAATCCACATCGCGGATTTTGTTGCGCCTGACCACATCGTTGAGGACGACCGAATTGTAGATGTCATGCAGATACTGCCTGCATGGTTCGGGCGCATAGCGGAGATTGGCAAGGTAGGGCATCCCGCCCAGCGTCAGGTACTGCTGAAAAGCTGCCGCGTCTGATGCACCGGGTTCAACCGTTCGGTAGAGTTCGAGAAATTCAGCAAAAGAGAAGGGGTAAATGGTAAATTCCACATAGCGCCCGCCCAGCACGGTCGCCAGTTCGCCGGACAGCAGCTTGGCGTTGGAGCCGGTGATGTAAATGTCGCAGTCCAGCTCAATGCGGAAGGAGTTAATGGCTTTTTCCCACTGCGCAACTTCCTGAATCTCGTCAAAAAACAGGTAGACTTTGCCCTCGATGGCAGCTGCCTGTTTCAGCACCTCGTCGTGCAGCGCCTGTGCCGTGCAGAGGTGCGCATTGCTCATGACCTCGAAGTTAAACGAAATCATCTGCACATCCTGAACGCCTGACGCTTTCAGCTCGTCCTGGATGAGATTCAGCATGACGGACTTGCCGCAGCGCCGGATGCCGGTCATCACCTTCACCAAATCTGTCCCGATAAACGGGCGGATACGCTTCATATACATTTCCCGCTGAATCATGCGGCACAGCCTCCCTTCGATGATACACATAGTATGGCACATCTGCGAAGAAAAATCAAGCAGAAACAAAAGACTTTTTCAGCTATAACTGAAAAACTTCATCTTTGACGCAGAAAATTCACTTACAGATTATCTCACTTGCGCTTTTCCTGCGCCGAAGCACTCATACCACCAAAACAAAAAGAACGAAATGGAGCGATAAAAAACAATGACATACCTAAATCAGCTGATGCGCGCCCGGCGCCTGACCAAGGCGGAACTTTCCCGGAAGAGCGGCATCCCGGACACCACCCTGCGCGATTTGCTCAGCGGCAGCGTGCGGCTGGAGAACTGCAAGGCGGGCACGATTCTCCGCCTTGCGCGCCTTCCATGTTTCCGTTGAGGAACTCCTGATGCACGGCGGCGAACATCCTGCGGATTATCCGGAGCATCGCGCGCAGTCCGTGCCGGAGGACGAGCAGACGGCGCTCTGCGCGCTGCTTCATGCCCTCTCGCAGCTGCTGCCCGATTCCTGATGACCGCGCAGATGGTGGACTGCATCGGACTGCTTGCACAGCAGGAATGCCCGCGCTGCCGGCAGGGATTCTGCACGGAAACGGACGAGCGCTGCAGCCTGATAGAGCAGGACGAACGCAGCTTCCAAGCCGGAAGCCTCGACTGCGCCTATTTTGCTGACTGCGTAATGCCCGCCGACTGGACGCTGACCGACCTTGCCGCCTACGCGCTGTGGTATGCGAGCGGCGCAGACTGACGCAGAGGAGAAAAACATGCAGACAAAAGTACAAGCCTATGTGCAGCTGGCGGACGAAACATCGCTGAAAATCACAGGCAATTACCTTGACTGGTTGTCGTTCCTGACCACGGCATCAAGGCTCTATAAATATCCCTATCACGACCAGCTGATGATTTATGCGCAGCGCCCGGATGCAAGCGCCTGTGCCGCGTATGAGCTCTGGAACGGCACTATGCACCGCTACATCCGGCGCGGCGCAAAGGGCATTGCCCTGCTGAACCCCACCGCCAACGGGATGCGCATCCGGTATGTCTTTGATGTGTCGGACACGGGAACGCGGGCAGATTCGCGGAATGTAGACGTGTGGCAGCTGACGGAAGCAGCAGAACCGGCTGTCCGCAAGATGCTGGCAGAAGAATTTTCTGCGGATGCGTCGATGCGCCTTTCCTCGCAGATCGACCAGCTTGCCGAACGTCAGGCGCTTGGCTACTGGAATGAACACCGCCGCGACATCCTCGACAGTGTTGACGATTCGGCATTATCGGAGTACGATGATTTTGCGGCGGGGGCGTCCTTCCGAAAAGCAGCGGCGGCAAGCATCTCGGCTGTCATCCAGACCCGATGCGGACTGGAACCGGAGCTGCTGCGGGAGGATTTTCAAGAGGTCATGGACTGGAACACGCCCGCAGCCGCGGCGGAACTGGGCAAGGCAGTCAGCACGATTGCCGAGCAGGTGCTCCGCCAGATAGAAAGAACCGTCCGAAATGCGGAAAGGAGCATGGAACATGAGCGAACTGAAGTACACACAGCACGGGGATTGCCTGCTGCCGGAAATGGAACTGACCGAAGAGGAACAGCAGCCGCTGGGCAAGTACGGGATGATGCGCCAGCAGTATCTGGCGAGCGAGCGTCCGGGGCTGTATACGCGGCTGCTCCTGAGCGGCCGCCTGATGACGCACCTGCACGAAATCGAGCAGAGCGCGCAGTATCGGCTGAACAGCCTGATGCACACCCTGCCGAAGCAGAGCGGCGTGACCGAGGACATGAAGGCGGAGAACCCGATGCGCTGGGCGGCGCAGATGAACAGCCTGAAACATCAGGCGGAGGAAATGATTCTTTCGGAGCTGATTTACAGCTAAGCGGTTATACGCCGCAGCTGGAGCAGATGAGTTTTTTCCTGCCGACAGAAAATGAGCAGATTCAGCTGGTGGACAATTTTGAGGCGGAGAGTGCGCAAGCACCCTTCGCTTTTTCTGTGCCGCAGGAAGTGGTGGATGAATTTCTGCGCAGCGGCAGCAATACGACTGACCATCGGATGAAGGTCACGGCGGACTTTGCCAAGCAGCTTTCGCCTGAAACCATTGCCCAGCGCCTTCCGCGGATTTATCACGGCGGATTCGGCATGATGTACATGGGCAAACCGTACAGCGCGTGGTATGACGAAAGAGGCATTCGGATTGCCAGCGGGAAAAGCGCCCGCGATGTACCGAATGCGCAGCGGATTGCATGGGCGGATGCCGCACGGCGCATCGGGGAGCTGCTGGAATCCGGCGAATTTCTGGGGATGATGGAGCTGGCACAGACTCCGGTGCATGAGCGTTCAATGGCAGCGCAGGGACTTTGGTACATGTACCACGATATGGCGGAGAAAGGCAAAGGCTATTTTCCCGCCATGAAGAGCATTCGCGGCAGCAGCTTCCCCGAAGAAACGGCGCGGCTGACGGAGCAGCTTGCCAACCCGGAATTTCTGTCAAGGCTGACAGCAGAAGCAGCGCAGTTTGCGGAAGATGCGCGGGAAAATCGGAACCTACTGCGATTTCCCTTCCACAACCCGGAGGCTGTCCTGAACACGCTCAAAGAGCTGGCGTTTCCGCGGCGCGGCTATGACTCCCTGCTTGCCGAAGTCCCCAAGCCGGACGGCTTCATCACGGAGGACGAAATCGACGATACGCTCAGCAGCGGCGGCAATATGTCGGGCGGCAAACGGCGCATCTACCAGTATTTCACCGAAACGCCTGCACGCTCGATGACCGAAAAAGCAAATTTCCTCAAAGACGAGTATGGCATAGGCGGGCGTTCTCCTGCGGTATCCGGTGCGGATGGCAGCAATGAAGCGCATGACAGCAAGGGCATTGTGCTGCAAAAAAACGGCTGCGCGCCTGTCAAAATGCAGTGGACGAAGGTGGCGGCGCGCATTGACACGCTGATTTGCCGGGGGCAGTATCTGACGAAGGATGCAATGGCCGATTTTGGCAGGCAGGAAGCTGCCGAAGATGCCCTCCCAAAGGAAGTAGCGCCGGATGTGGACGATGAAAATCGGGCGGAGCAAGGCAAAGAAGCAGACGAATCTGTTTCCGCCGAGGAAAGCGCCGCACCTGCTGATGCCGCTGAAAATCCAGCATCATCCGAAACTTCTGCCTATGCGGTTGGCGATACGGTCTATCTGGACGGTACGCCTTTTGTGATCGAGGCAAAAAGTGCGTTCGGCGTTCAGCTGCGCGACCCGTCCCAGCGCTATCCTATTTTCCGAGCGGAAAGTCTGCCGCGCTTTGAGCGGCTGCTGGCAGCGGACGAACGGAACGCACATTTCCTGCCAGCAGCAGAAACTGCGCTGCGGAATATTGTGCTTGATTTGTCCGCCAGCGCATCCGAACAGCGCGAACCAGCGCCTGAACAGCCAGCGGCAGAAAACTTCCGCATTGCGGACGAACATTTGGGAGAAGGCAGCGCAAAGGCGAAATTCAGCGCGAACATCGAAGCCATTTCCGTGCTGAAGATGGTCGAAAGCGAGCATCGCCCGGCGTCGCCGCAGGAACAGGAAGTGCTGTCCCGCTATGTGGGCTGGGGCGGCTTGCCGCAAGCCTTTGACGAGCGCAACGAGGCGTGGCGAAGCGAATACAGCGCGCTGAAATCCCTGCTGACACAGGAAGAATACGAAGCCGCCCGTGCATCCACCCTGAACGCGCATTATACCAGCCCGCTTGTCATCCGTGCCATTTATGCGGCGGTGGAACAGCTGGGCTTCCGGTCGGGCAATGTGCTGGAACCCAGCTGCGGCGTGGGCAATTTCTTCGGGATGCTGCCGGAGAGCATGAGGGAAAGCCGCCTGTACGGGGTGGAGCTGGACAGCATCACGGGACGCATTGCCCAGCAGCTGTATCCCAAGGCGCACATCACCATTGCAGGCTTTGAAACGACTGACCGCAGGGATTTCTTTGACCTTGCCATCGGCAATGTGCCGTTCGGGGCGTATCAGGTGCAGGACAAAGACTTTGCCCGCCACAATTTTCTGATTCACGATTACTTTTTTGGTGCGACTCGTTCCTAAGTGAAAAGCTTAGGTGCAAATTTTGAAAGGCAGGTGAACCAGAATATTTGCAAACTAACAATTCGATTGGTGGAATGATGGGGTAACGCCCTGAAACGCCATCCTTAATACTCCGACTGGCTCTGCTCAAAAGGCAGATGTTCAGAAGCTCGGTGAAGTCGGCAGAGAGCTACCGTCTTGCGGCTGTGTGAACACCGCAACGAAAGCTGTCCAGCGGTGGATGGTGTAGCCTATATGCCGGAGGTCTACAAAATATCTATGGTGAGAATGACCGTAAAAAGTCTGACGAATCCTCGAATGTAAGGGTCTATAAGTAGGCTGTATAGAAATGTGCAGTTATCCAAACGGATAGTATGTGGGGAAAAGTAAAAATCGAAGATATGAAATTCCCTATGCCGTTACAGGCGGTATCAAGCATACAGGCTTAGAGAGGACACCTACGGATATATGTATAGATAGAATTGTTGGAACGAGGAAAGCAGAAAAGCTAACCAATGGTTAGTAAACGCAGGAAATCATAACTGCGTGAGTTTTCTGTGAGAGCGATGGCACGACCGTTGATGTTTCTGTAATGTAAACGGAGGAACAGCCATTAGCCGTTTATGATTTTCAAATAATAACAAAGTAAACATTCACAGCTTCGAGTATGACAAAGAAAATCAAATCCGAAAGGAGGAGATGCCTGTGACAACTACGAAGCAGAAAAAGAACTCAAAACTACGCTATTTGGAGTATTACGACCTGCAAGATACGCTTGATATGTTGTATGCGGATAGTGGACGAAGAAAGATTTTCAATAATCTTATGCCGCTTATCGAGAGCGAGGAAAATATTCGCCTTGCATATCGTAACATTAAACGCAATTCTGGAAGCAATACAAGCGGAGTAGACAAACTGACGATTAAGGATATTGAAAAGATACCCGAAACGAGGTTTGTTGAAATTGTGAGAAAGAAACTCCAATGGTATAAACCCAAAGCAGTTAGGAGAGTTGAAATTCCAAAGCCCAACGGAAAGCTAAGACCGCTGGGTATCCCTGCAATATGGGATAGGATAGTCCAACAATGTATTCTCCAAATTCTTGAACCTATCTGTGAAGCTAAATTTAGTGACAGAAGTAACGGATTTCGACCTAACAGGTCGGCAGAACACGCTATCGCACAAGCCTATGCGTTTATGCAAAAATCACACCTGCACTATGTTGTGGACATTGATATTAAAGGCTTCTTTGATAATGTCAGTCACAGCAAGCTGATGAAACAGATGTGGAATATGGGGATACAGGATAAGAAATTGCTATGTGTAATAAAAGAAATGCTGAAGGCTCCGATTGTTTTACCCAATGGAGAAACAATTTATCCGCAAAAAGGAACACCGCAAGGTGGAATCCTATCACCACTTCTTTCTAATATTGTTCTGAATGAATTGGATTGGTGGATAGCGAGCCAGTGGGAAAAGCAACCTGCTCACAATATTCGTGACCATATCACAAAAACAGGTGCTACTCACAGAGGTCGAGCCTATGACGCATTCCGCAAGTCTGGTCTAAAAGAAATGCACATGGTTAGGTATGCAGACGATTTTAAGATATTCTGCTCAAACCGAAAGGACGCAAAAAGAGCGTATGAAGCAACAAAAGCGTGGCTTCATGACCGTTTGAAGTTAGAGGTAAGTGAAGAAAAATCTAAAATCGTAAATTTGAAAAAGGGCTATTCGGAATTTCTGGGTTTTAAACTCACTCTTATGAAAAAAGGTGCGTCCTATGTTGTCAAATCACATATCTGTGATAAGGCAAAAAGGCGAGAAACGGACAAGCTGAAAGGTCAAATCAAAAAGATAGCACATCCCAAAAACGATGAGGAACGAGTAACCCTCATCAATGAGTACAACGCTATGATTATGGGTATGCACAACTATTTTCAGATTGCGACCTGTGTAAGTTCGGATTTTGCAGACATGGGACGAGAAGTTGATGTTGTGAAATTAAGCCAATTAAAGCGAAAGGCACTTTCCACAAAGGGAGATTACAAAGGGTTTTCGTTCATTGAAAAGAAATACGGAAAAAGCAAACAAATCCGTTTTTACAGCGGAAAGCCTTTGGTTCCTGTGGGATATATCAAGCACAAGAATCCCATGTGGAAGAAAAAATCGGTGTGTAAATACACCCCAGAGGGTAGACAGAAAATTCATAAAAATCTTGGCATAGACACCAATACTATGCTCCTACTTATGAAAACAAAGGAAGTTGGTAGAAGTGTTGAGTATATGGATAACCGAATTTCTCTCTATGTGGCACAATACGGAAAATGTGCAATAACAGGACAAATACTGGCGTTGCATGAAATTCATTGTCACCACAAAAAGCCTGTCAGTCAAGGTGGAAATGATAGATACGAAAACTTGATTATTTTGCACAAGGATATACACCGATTGCTACACGCAACAAAAGAAACAACAATCAAAGCTTACCTTTCACAACTGCAACTCACCTACAAACAGAAGGCAAAGCTGAACAAGCTACGCCAACTGGCAAATTTGCAAGCTATCTAATATTAAAATGAGTTTCTTTACTGCTCGAACATTGTAAGTTTACTTTAGTTAATACCGAATCATAAACGGTGGAACGCCGTGTGCGGTGAAAGTCGCACGCACGGTGTGGAGCGGGGGAAAAGGTGGAAAGCGGTGCTGACGCACCGCTCAGACCTTACCTATCGCTATCGAATGCGCCGTCCAGTTTTCGCGATATAGGCATTTCGGTTCAGCAGGAACTCTTGGTCAGCGGTTTCGGGCGCACAGGCATAGGCGGAAATCAGTTTACCCTGCTCAGTCTTGTCCGGGTTCTTCACATAATCCAGCCGTGCTTTCAGGCACTGGGCGATTGTCTTGCCCTTGTTGATGTGCATCGACATGATGCGGGTGGTCGCCATTGTTATCCTCCTGATTGCAGAAAAACGCGCCCCTCCGAAGAGAAGCGCGTTTCATGATTTTTGCGTTTTTCACGTCAGCATCCGCTCGAAAAAGCCAAGCACTCGGCTGACATTCTCCAAAATCAGATGGGCGATACCGGGCAGACCGACGGGACTTACCAGCAGCATCAGCACCGCGAAGGCAATCCCGTTCTGCCAGCTGCCGGTGACAAACGCCATCAGCGACAGGATGCCAAAGAGCGATGCGCTCAGCCCGATGACGGAACCCGCCAGCGAAGTGACGAAGGCAGCGGCGCACAGGATGAGCCTTGCCATCAGGATGACGGGGCACAGGATGATTTTCAAGATTGTCTTGCGCATAGAAGTTCCTCCTTATACTGTGTTCAGCTGGAGCGTGGAAAGCAGCTGGTTCATCATGCCCAGCAACAGATTGACGTTCTCCTGAATTTCGTCAATCTCTGATTCGTAGATGCTGCCGTGTTCGTTGACCCTGCGGGCAATCTGGTTGACGTTGTTCGTTAGATTTGCCAGCAAGCGAATCATTTCGCGAAGCTGCGGCAAATCGAGTTTCAGAACATAGCCGTTCAGCACCATCGCGCGGAGAAACGCCGACATGTTCCGAATTTCCAGCTGCTTCATCTTTGCGTCGATGATGCGTGCTTCCTCTTCCGTCACGGCGAAGTGAAGCATCTTCGACCGCCGCGCGTTCTCCTTCTTCATTCTCTCTCCTGAAACGCCTTTGTGCAAGGCTGTCGAATCGCTTCTTTGATTTTTGCAGCAGGCGGACGTTCGCGTTTCTGCATTTCCTGCCGTGCCAGATTGATGAAGTCATTCAGAATCACCGGATGCGCGGCGACGGCATACGCACTCCAGCGGTCAGGCTCGCGGGGAATCTCCCTTTCGAGCGCCCAGCGCTTGTTTGCATTAGAGAAGCGTCCATCCCAGACCTTTTCCTGCACCGTCGCCGCCAGCACCAGTGTTACCCGCTCGCTGCCGTATTGGTCAAGCACCTCCTTGACACACGCTTCGTCCAAGTGCATCCCGTCGAAATGCTTCGCAATCGCTTCTTCGATGGCGTCTTTGCAGGCGATATTGCGCCGGCGCGCATTCCGATACGCCGCCAGTTCACCGTGCGCGCGGGCATATGCCGCATCGTGCGGATAGACGGCTGTCATTGCAATCGTGTCCATTTCATCCTCCTTTTCGGATTATCGTTCCTGTTCTGCGCTCTTTTCTCGGCTGACAGGGCGCTGATCCATGTTCAATTCTGCATCCAGTTCCGCCAGCCTTGCGCTTTTGGTTTTCAGCTCTTCCTCCTGCGGAAAGGGCTTGCCGAGCTCCGCTTTCGCCGCTGCCACCTGCTGCTTGGTCGCATCAAGGCGTGCTTGCACCTTTGCCATTCGGTCGGGAAGTGTCTGAATCAGGTTCGTTAAGCGGGTGATGTTGCCCCTTGCGTCGCTGCCGACTTCCATGATATGCGAAACCGCGCCGCGCAGGGTGAGCCTGAATTTATTGGCAAGCGAATCGAACTGGATGCTCATGGTCAGCCCGCGATAAGCGCCAAACTCCACCGGATTTCCTTGCGCGGCCTCCTTGCATGCGGCAAGTATGGCTTTGCCCGCCGCTTCCTTCTCTTCAATGAAACTTCCGCGAACGGTCAGCCCGCCGAACTCCGCTTCGGGTTCGGGATTCGCCGCCAGCGTTGCCCTATCCTGCGCAAAACCTTCCAGCAGCTGTGCATCCTGTTCCAGCTGCCGCGGAAAAACTTTCAGCAGCTGATCTTCCAGCCGATACTGCTGGCTTTGGTGATCGGCCTTCATCAACCGCAGACGTGCCACGTCCACATCCAAATCATGAGGTAAGCCAGCATTACTGACTCCCTCCAGAACCGTGCAGGCAC
>ENA-OOXT01000823-OOXT01000823.1-human-gut-metagenome-genome-assembly--contig:-NODE-823-length-22232-cov-3.544844_pt1 | contig 22232 bp, 20 predicted proteins | sample MGYA00241590_ERZ501349 | MGnify/ENA primary metagenome ERZ501349 (study PRJEB25962, sample SAMEA2042838) | human gut metagenome | biome: human gut; feature: human-associated habitat; material: faeces...
TGTCCGCCGCCGGCAATGCAGCCGCCGCGGCAGGCCATAACCTCAATAAAGTGATAAGGCATTTCCTCGCCGTTTTCCCTGGCGGCGCGAACCTTGTCCAAAACCTGTTCGACGTTGCCGATGCCGTGTGCCACCGCAATTCGAACCTTGGTTCCTTTAATGTCGACTTCGCACGCTTTAATGCCTTCCAGACCGTCGATTTCCTTAAAGTCCAGATTTCCGAGCTCTTCGCCGGTAATATAGAAATAAGCCGTGCGCAGCGCCGCAGTCATAACGCCGCCGGTAGCGCCGAAAATCGTTGCCGCACCGGAATATTCGCCCAACGGACTGTCCGCTTCTTCGTCATGCAGCTTGCGAAAGTCAATGCCGGCCTGTTTAATCATTCTGGCCAGTTCGCGGGTCGTAATCGATACGTCGACGTCCTGAAAACCGGAACTGCGCATATCTTCGCTGCGGACGATTTCCCACTTTTTGGCTGTGCAGGGCATAACCGAAACCACGCGGATTTTGGCCGGATCAATACCCATCTTCTCGGCATAATAGGTTTTGGCCATCGCGCCAACCATCGACTGAGGCGATTTACAGGTTGAAAAATGCGGAATCATGTCATGATGATATTTTTCCAGCAAATCAACCCAGGCCGGACAGCAGGACGTAAACATCGGCAGGCTTTCCGGACGCTTTGTAAAGCGTTCGACAAACTCGGAAGCTTCTTCAATAATCGTCAGGTCGGCGCCGAAATTGGTGTCAAAAACCTTTTTGAAACCCATGCGGCGCAGAGCGGCATAGGTTTTGCCGGTCAGATTCTCGCCGAAATCGTAACCGAACTCTTCGCCGATGGCCACGCGAACCGCAGGCGCAATCTGTACAATGGTATACAGGTCTTTGTCATTGAGCATGTTCCATACTTTTTCGGTTTCGTCATATTCGACAATCGCGCCGGTCGGACAATGCGCCGAACACTGGCCGCATTTGATGCAGGGGCTGTCCGCCAGATTAATGCCGCCTGCGGCGGTAATCCGGGTGGCCAAACCGCGGTTCAGATAGCTCAGAGCCCAAACGTTTTGCTGATTCTGGCAGACCTCGACGCAACGGCCGCAGACAATGCACTTGGACGCGTCCAGCACAATCGCCTTGGTTGAGTCGTCAATGTCATACTTTTTGTTCAGGCTCGGCAGCTTGCTGTCGCGAATACCGAACGTATTGGCCATATCCTGCAACTCGCAGTGTCCGGAACGGATACAGGTCAGACATTCGTTCGGATGATTGCTCAAAATCAGTTTCAAAACCGTCTTACGAACATCAACCAGTTCCGGATCGGAAGTTATGACCTCCATACCTTCGCCGACCGGCGTACAACAGGAACGCATAACCCTGCCGTTGACCCGCACGATACACATGCCGCAGCCGGCGCTCGGATCAACGTCGGGATGTTTGCACAAAGTCGGAATTTCAATCTGCACCGTCCGCGCCGCGTCCAAAATAGAGGTACCGGCGGGAACTTCGACGTCATAATTGTCAATTTTCAATTTTACCATTGTCAGTCTCCTCTATTTCTTCTCGTTCGGCTCAACTTTGGCCAGATATTCGTTCTCATAGAACTTCAGGGTAGACAGAACCGGATTCGGCGCCGTCTGACCCAAACCGCAGAGCGAAGCTTTCTGCATTGCGTGGGCAATTTTGCGCAATTCCTCAATATCGGCTCTGGTTCCCTTGCCTTTGTTTATCTTCTCCAGCAGCAAAAGCATCTGCTTGCCGCCGATACGGCAAGGCGCGCATTTGCCGCAGGATTCGTCAACCGTAAAGTCCAGATAGAAATTGGCCAGACTTACCATATCCTGCGTGTCGTCAATAACAATCATGCCGCCGGACCCCATAATCGAGCCGACTTTTTTAAGTTCTTCGTAACATACCGGCAAATCCAGATATTCAAGCGGAATAACGCCGCCGGACGGGCCGCCGGTCTGCACCGCCTTCAGTTTTTTGCCGTTTGGCACGCCGCCGCCGATTTCGTTGACGATTTCATTAATCGTCGTTCCCATCGGCACTTCAATCAGTCCGGAATGCTCGACCTGTCCGGTCAGGGCAAAAACTTTCGTCCCTTTCGAGGTTTCGGTTCCGAAAGAGGCAAACCAGTCGGCGCCTTTCAGAATAATCGACGCCACGTTGCCCAGCGTTTCCACGTTGTTGACGCAGCTCGGCTTGCCCCACAGACCCTTGTCGGTCGGGTACGGCCGCGGCCGCGGCGTGCCGCGCTTGCCTTCAATTGAATGAATCAGCGCCGTTTCCTCACCGCAGACGAAAGCGCCGGCGCCAAGACGAATGTCAATGTTAAAACAGAAATCCGTACCCATGATGTTATTGCCGAGCAAACGGTTTTTCTTGCAGGCCTTGATGGCTTTTTCCAACCGTTCGACCGCCAGCGGATATTCGGCACGGATATAAAACCAGCCTTCTGTCGCCCCGATGGCATAGGCGGCAATCATCATACCCTCGATAACCGCGTGCGGATTCGCTTCCAGAATACTGCGGTCCATATAGGCTCCCGGATCCCCCTCGTCACCGTTGCAGATAATAAACTTTTCGTCGACCGTTGGCACTTTTGCCGCCAGTTCCCATTTCATGCCGGTTGAAAAACCGCCGCCGCCGCGACCCCGCAGGCCGGATTTTTTAATCTCGTCCACAACCTGCGACGGCGTCATGGTTTTCAGCACTTTTTCCAGCGCCAGATAACCGCCGTGGGCAATATATTCGTGAATGTCTTCCGGATCCATGTGCCCGGCCAGTTTCAACACAACTTTTTCCTGCTTCGTAAAGAAAGGCAGATCCAGCGACAGAACATGCTGCTGCAAAAATTCCGGTATTTCGAAAGTTTCGCCGTCTTCCAGCTTCAGCGCCGGCACCACGTGCTCCGCAACGACCAGACGGGCAATCAGCGGTTCCAGACGTTTGTAAAGAACGTCTTTCTGACCTTTGATTTCCACGCGCATCAGCGGTCCCTGGGCGCATAATCCCATACAGCCGGCCGCCACAATGCGAACCTTGTCCTTCAGGTCGTACTCCTCAATCGCGTCCTGCAACAGGGAAATGATGTCGTCGCTGCCCGAAGACTTGCAGCCGGTGGAATGACAACAGTAAATCGTACAGCGAAAACGCTCCAAATCGGCGTTTTTGTTCTTGGCAATCTCATGGATGTCAAATCTTTTGTCAATATCGATATCGGCCATCGTCCTTACTCCTTATCATCGGCTAATTTGCTGCGCCATTCGTCAAGAATGTTTCTGACGTCGTTGGGAGAAACGCGGCCGTAGGTTTTGCCGTTGACCACGCAGACCGGAGCCAGGCCGCAGCAGCCCACGCAGCGAACCACCTGCAGATGAAACATCCGGTCGGCAGTGCTTTCGCCCTCGTTAATTCCGAGTTCCTTTTTAAACTCTTCCAACACTTTGTCGTTGCCTTTTAAATAACAAGCGGTTCCAGTACAAACTGAGATAACCGCTTTGCCGGGAGCATCTAACTTGAAAAAATTGTAGAAGGTCAGAACTTCGTAAATCCGCGCCAGGGGAATTCCCATTCCGTTGGCAATGTCAACGGCGTCTTCCCACGGCACATAACCCTTCACACTCTGAATTTCGTGCAGGGCCATAATCAGAGACCCTCTTTTTTTGCGCCATTTGGCGGCAACCTGCGAGGCAGCTGAAGCGTCGGTCATAATTTTACCTTTCGAAAGATTGAGTTCAGTCCGCAAACGCCGTTTGTCAGCTTTTCCGGACAATAACGTTATGCTATCAGACTATTCGTAAACAAAACCTTATTCAAGCACAAAAAAGACTTATCGGAAAAAAACGTATGTAAATTGAAAGATTTAATAAAAAAGGAGAGCCTTCCGCCCTCCTGATACGCCTTTTGACATAAATCAGCCGGCCTGCCGGCCTCCCTGCAACTCTTTGGTCAGACGATACTGCTGCATATTGATTTCCTTGCCGCTTTTCTCCGCAGACGCCGCCCGGCTTTTTTCCGGATCGATTCGCAGTTCCGGTCTTTCGCCCTGACGTTCTTCCGCCGCCGGTTTTTCTTCGTTCCGAAAGGCCTCGTCCGTTCCCGGCCGGCCGCTCAGAGCCAGCAGTTTCTGCCGATCGGTTTTCTTTTCCTCCCTGCTTTTTCCTTTGTTCGGATCAATCCCCTGCTCAGCAGCTTTTCGTTTAAATTCCGGCGTGACATAATCCGGAACCAGCGTCGCCGTTTTAAGATTTTCTTCGGCCTTTGCCGCCGTATGTTCCATTTTTGTCAGGCTTGCCTCGTTAACCGCGCCGCCTTTTTCCGCCGCCGGAAGTTCTTTGGCCTTATAAGCCTCCTCCATTGCCCGGCCGGCTTTTACGCTCGGCAATGCCTTTGCTTCTTCGGCGCTGAATCTGACTTCGTTGGCGCTGCCGTCCGCAACCTTTCCAGCCTGCCGTATTCTTCGGCGTTGCAAGGTTTCAAGTTTCTCGCGCAGTTTTTCAATTTTCCGCTCCAGTTCGGCACGGCGCAGCTCGTCGGACTTCTTCTTGTCTTCGCCGGCGGTTTTTGGCGGCATGCTTTTATTTTTATCGGCTTTTTCGCCGTCTTTGGTCACAAACCGGCTTTCCGTACGGACAGCCGTGACGCCTTTCTCGTTATCTTTCTGAAGTTTTTTAAACGCGCGTTCCTGTCGGCGCTCTTCTTTCATCAGCCTCTTTTCCGCCGCGCGGCTCAAACCGGTTCCGGCCAGCCGCAAACCTTTGTCGCGCCCGTTAATCTGCGCTCGGCTGCTCCTTTCCGCCTGAATGGCCGAAACTGCGCTGACCCCGCGCGCCACTTCTTTCAATTTGGTGTTTTCGCTGCGTTTGAGAGCCGAAGCCACGCCGGCCGCCGTCATTGCCGCTGCCGCGGCTTCCGGAGACGGGCGCAGCCGGTCTTTTTCTTCCGGCGTTTTTTCTTCCTTTTTGCCCTTGTCTTCTTTTTTTCCGTCGCTGCCGCTCTCTCCGTCCTTATCGGCATAAACCCTTTGTTTCGGACTGAAACCGATTAAGTCAGGCAGTTCTTCGCGGCTGTCGGAACTGATGATTTTTTCCAGACGTTCCTTTTTTCGTCCGGCAATCTCTTCCAGCAGGCGGCAGTCGGCCAGCTCCTCTTCCGCCCATTGAATGTCGATAACCTTACCTTCCTTGGCTTCTTTGGCTTTCTCGATTTCCTTTTTCAGGGCCTCGATTTCTTCCCTGATCCGCTTTTCGTCAGCCTTGGCCAGCTCCAGACGATGCACGGCTTCCGCCTTGTACGTCTCATCCTCGGTCTTTTTTTCTTCTTTGTCCTGAGCCATCGGCTGTCTCCGCCCGGTTATTTTTTGTCTATTATAACACCGATTCTGCGCACGGCAAAATAAAATCTGCAAATTTTTAAAAATATTAGTTTTTTTATAAGATATTTTGGTTATAATCCATAACGATTTGTACAAATAAAACTCTGATGATATGAAAAAATTAAACGTCTACATCGCCAAACAGATTTTTGTCGGCTTCCTGCTGGTAACTTTTTCGCTGCTGTCCATCCTTTGGCTTACCCAGTCGCTGCGCTTTGTCGAACTGATTACCAACAAAGGGCTGCCGCTCAGCCTGTTTATCGAAATGACGTCGCTCTTGATGCCGAGACTGTATATCATTCTGTCGCCGATAGCCTTGTTCGTCGCCGTCCTTTTCGTTTACAACCGCATGCTTTCCGACCGCGAACTGGTTGTAATGAAATCCGCCGGCATCAGTCCCTGGCAAAACGCCAAACCCGCGCTGTTCATGGGTATCGCCCTTTCCGTCTTCGGACTGTATGTCAACAATATCGGCATCCCGCAGGCCGAAAAGGCTTTTAACGAATTGGAGTGGAAAGTCAAAAATGACGTTTCGCATCTGATGTTCCGGGAAGGCGAATTTACCACTTTGCAGTTCAATCTGACCGTTTTCGTTACCACGCACGAAAAAGACGGCTCTCTGACCGGCATTCTCGTCAACGACGAGCGCAACCCGAAAACCAAAACGACGCTGTCTGCCGAGCGCGGACGCATTGTTTATACCGACAAAGGCCCGCGGATTATCCTCGTCAACGGCGTACGACAGGAAATTAACCGGAACAGTTCGCAGTTCTCGTCATTGGCCTTCGACCGTTATTCGGTCGATTTTGGCACGACCGGCCCCAAAAAGGAAAAGGAAGAGGGTGTCCGCGAAAAAACGCTGATGGAACTTTTCAACGCCCGCAACGACCCAAGCCTGACGCCTGCCGAGGCAAACCGTTACATTACCGAAGGCAACAAACGCCTGTTGACGCCTTTGTACAACCTGGCCTTTGCACTGCTGGCCTGCACCGGGTTGCTGGTCGGCAACTTTAACCGCCGCGGCCAAACCAAAATCATTTCCGTATCTATCTTTATTATGGTTCTTATCCAGGCGGGCGATCTGGCCTTTACCAACCTTTCGGCCAAAAATCTTTATTTTCTGCCGCTTTTGTACGCAAATTTTCTGGTTCCGCTGATGACTTGCATTTATCTCTTATTGTTCTATAATCCGGCTTTCTTTACGCGGAAGAAAAAACTCAGGGAAAGTACGGATGAATAAAGTTTTCGGCAAAAAAATCCTTTGGACGGCAACGGCTCTTTGGGCCGCTTCGGCTGTCTCCGCCGCCGCGTTTGAACCTGATCCTTTCGGCAGGGAGCCGGATAAGGCCAAACCCTATGCCGAACTGGAACCGAGCTACAACATTACCTCTTTCATGGACGCCAAACCGCAGCCGGCCGCCGGGATTGAAAAAGAAACCGACGATATTTATTTCAGTGCCGACGAAATGATTGACAATAAAGACATGCAGACCATTACCGCCGTCGGCGACGTCAATATTATCCGTAAAGACCAGACGCTGAAGGCCGACAAGGTCATTTACAACCAGAAAGACGATATTGTCACGGCCGTCGGCAACGTCAGCATCGTTCAGGCCGACGGAACCGTCGTTTTTTCCGACTATGTCGAACTTGACGACAAAATGACCAAAGGCCACATGACCGACGTCCGCATCATCATGAAAGACGAAACCCGCATCGCGGCCAGCAAATTCCGCAAAATGGCCAACGACAACAAGGTTATGGAAAACGTCGTCTACTCGCCCTGCGACGTCTGCCGCAGCAAAGACCCGCTCTGGCAGATTAAGGCGCGAAAGGTAAAGCACGACGCAAAAAATCAGGATGTTTACTACAATGACGCGTTCATTGAAGTCAAGGGCGTGCCGGTTTTCTACACGCCGTTTCTCTCACACCCCGATCCTTCCGTCAAACGCCGTTCCGGTTTTATCGCCCCGACAATCGGAAGCTCCTCTTATTTGGGCGGCTACTTCCAGCCTCGTTATTTTTGGAACATTTCGGATCATGAAGACTTGCTGTTTGCACCGATGTTAAGCTCGGACAAAGGCATCGTCTGGAACGGCGAATATCGCAAATATTTCTATAAGGGCGACATTGAGGCGCAGGGTTCCTTCCTCACGGACGAAGACAAAGACAAGAACCGCGGCAACCTGTTTTTAAAAGCCCGTTATGAAATCAACGACTTCTGGCTGGCCGACACAGACATTAATTACGCCTCCGACAGCCTGTATCTGAAAGACCTCTCCCTCCCATATAAGGACAATGCCTGGCTGACCTCGCGGATTCGCTTGCAGGGATTTGACAACCGCAACTATGCTTCGGCCGAAGCTTACTATTACAAACTGGTCAGCTACAATCTGCGCGAAGCGGACAAAAACGAGTTTAACCGCCGCAATCTCAACAAACCTTTCGTCGCCCCGCTGATTTCTTACGAAAACATCAGCGATGTCGGCACTTACGGCGCCTACACCAAAACCAATCTCGACTTTGCTTCCGTTTACCGCGAAGACGACGTCTCCACCCAGCGCGCATCAATGATAAATTCATGGGTACTGCCCTACACCAGCCCCTACGGCGAAAAATACCGCATGGTTGCTTCGGTAAAGTCCGACCTTTACTACGTTGACAATTATACCAACGAAGATGACCAAAACTTTACCGGCGGCGTTGCCCGCGTTTTCCCCCAGGTCGGTTTGGAATGGCGCCTGCCTTTTGTCCGCGCAACCGAAACCTCCCGTCAGATTCTGGAACCGGTCATTGTCGCCGTCGCCGCGCCGAACGGCGGCAACAAAGCCGATAAAATTCCCAACGAAGACAGTCAGGATATTGAACTTTCCGATTCTAACGTCCTCGACCTCGACCGTTATCCCGGTTACGACCGCAATGACACGGGCAGCCGTATCAGCTACGGCATCAACTGGAGCTCCTATGGCAACATTCTCGGCCGCACTTCAGCCTTTATCGCCCAAAGTTACAAATTCAACAAAGACGAAAGCTTTACACAGGGCATCGACGAAGACAGCAACTTTACCGACTACGTCGGCCGTATTTACGCCGCACCGGCCGATTATCTGGATTTAACCTATCGTTTCCGCCTGGACAAAGACACCTTCGACATTAACTACAGTGAACTGGGCACGTCTTTCGGTCCCAGTATGCTGCGCGGCTACATCTCTTACATCTATCTGCAAAGAAACGATTCGGCAGCTTATGCCTATGATGCCCGCGAACGCAAAGAACTCTATACGTCACTGACCGCCAAACTGACGCGCGACTGGAGCCTGACCATTTACAACCGTCAGGACTTGGCGCCCAAAGGCGGCTCCATCGAACACGGTGCCGAAATAATTTATGAAGACGAATGTCTGAAACTGATAACCGACATCCACCGCTACCATTCCAACGATCCGGAATATGAAGGAAATTACGAATTCAGCGTTTCCTTCCTGCTGAAAACGCTTGGCGGCTTCGGTTCCAAATAAGGTTTTTTAAGATAAGGAGAAAGTTAATGAGAAAAATTTTTGCGACGGCTTTCCTGCTTGGTATAACCTCAGTTTTTCCGGCTCAGGCGCTCGACCTTTCCTCTATCGGCCAAAGCACCAAACCGGCCGGCAACTCGGTCATGTTTCAAAACGACGGCGAAAATGAAGAAAACGAAACCTCCGTTGTCCGTCAGCAGCCTGCCGAACCGACCGCACCGGCAACAGCGCCCGCCGCGCCGAAACCGCAGAAGCTTTTTCCCGGCGCCGTTAAAATCGTCGCCGTCGTCAACGGCGAAATTTTGACGACCGAAGATTTGGAAAACAGGGTCAATGCTTTCGTCATGAACACCCGCATCCCCGTCAACGACCAGACCCGCAACATGATTATCCAGCGCACGCTGCAGGCTGCCATTGACGAAAAGCTTAAACTCCAGGACGCCGAAAAAAACGGCATCGTCATAACCGACAAGGACATTGACCAATCCGTTCGTTTTTTTGAAACCAGCAACAAAATCCCTCAGGGCAAACTCCGGCAGATTCTCAAAGACAGCGGCGTCAGCTATCAGGTGTTTCTGCAACAGATGAAATCCGATTTGGCCTGGATACGCGTTATCCGCAAACTGTCAATGGCCGAAGGAGAATTGACCCAGAAAGAAATTGAAGAAGCCCAGGCCGAAGCCGACCGTGACCTCAGTACCGCCAAATATATGGTTTCCGAAATTCTCATCAAACGCAAAAACGCCAAAAATCTGGACGGTCTGGTTGCCAACCTGCGGCAGGATTCCCGTTTTGAACTCTATGCCATGCAGTTTTCGGAAGCTCCGAGTTCTTCCAAGGGCGGCAGCCTTGGCTGGATTAACCGGGAACGTCTTATAACTCCGCTCAAAAACGCCCTCGGTAAACTGAAACCCGGCGAAGTTTCTGATCCGGTCAAAGTCGGACAGGATTACTATATCCTCAAGCTTGACAAGATATTCGACCCCAAACGCGATAAAGCCGAAACCCCCACCCAGGAAAACATCAAAAAATTTCTTGAAGAACGCCGCATGGAAGAAATCGCCGCCCGCCATCTGCAGGAACTGCGTCAGGCGGCGGTTATCGAGGTTAGAATGTAAATGAACCTGAATCTCGGCGAAAAAATTGACATGCTTCCTTCGCTTCGCACCACGGTCGAAGCGCACGGTTTGCTGGCTAAAAAGGCTCTCGGACAGAATTTTCTTCTCGACCGCAACATTACCGGCAAAATAATCAGGCTTTCGCTGAATGCGCAAAACCTCTCCGATTACCGCGGCGCCGCCGTGTACGAAGTCGGCCCCGGCCCGGGCGGCCTGACCCGTGAAATTCTCCGCGCCGAACCGGACAAACTGATCGTGGTTGAAATGGACGAACGCTGCATTGCCATTATGGAAGAAATCAAAGCCAAAGTCGGAGAACGCCTGCAAATCGTCAATGGCGACGCCCTGAAGCAGAACTTTGCCGAATTTAAGCAGACTCCGCGTCATATCGTCAGCAACCTGCCCTATAACATTTCTGTCCCACTGCTGGTCGGTTGGCTGAAAGAAATGGAAAATTTTGCCAGCCTAACCCTGATGTTCCAAAAAGAAGTCGCCGACCGCATTATGGCGCCGGTCGGCAGCAAAGACTATGGCCGCATATCCATTTTGTCCCAGTTGCTTTGCAAAGTCGAAAAACTCTTTGACCTCAATCCCGAGTGTTTCGTACCCGCACCGAAAATCTGGTCTTCGGTTCTCCTCTTCACGCCGCTTCGCAGCGGACTTTCCGCCAAAGACATCGCCGGCATCGAAAAGCTGAGCGCTTTGGCATTCGGACAGCGCCGCAAAATGATTCGTCAAAGCCTTAAATCGATTCCCGGTCTGGAAAAAATATGCTGCGAACTGCAAATTCCGCTGACTTCCCGAGCAGAACAAATTACGCCAAATCAGTTCCTTGCCCTTGCTCGGCGCCTTTAAGGAAATTTTGTCGATTTTTGTTGATTTATGTTTAAAGCTGTAGTATAAGATAGGTTCGAAAACTTTGAATTATGATGCAGCATTAACTATTATATACAGAAGTTAAACCTCAAAAACAGAAAAATTATGGCAACAGCAACATTAAGACGGAAAGAAGCAGTAAACATTATCCGTCGCAAAACAGCCTTCTCCAAAGAACAGGTTGAAGACCTTATGATTTCCTTAAACAACGGAAAGGTGTCTTACCCTTATTTTAAGGAAATAGTCGAACTGATGCGCTGTCGTGCCGGCCGTTCCTCATTCGCTCTTAACAATCAGGCTGAATGGAAATATGTCGAGCGCCGTTTGCGTGATTCTGATCTCCCGGCAGTCAAATTTGCCGAATATTTTTGCTCAGACCCACAGACTTCGGCCGAAATCCGCGCCGAACTGATGAAACCGAAAACCACGGCCGCGCAGGTAAAACAGTTTTTAGCCGATTGTCTGAACATCAAAGCCGAACAGTTGGATGAAAACACCCGGATAGATTTAATGCTTCCGGCTGATTTCAAAGATTACAATTTTTATCTGACCGTCCTGAACTGGTGTCGGCAGAGGTTTGGAAAATTCCCGGACAAAGACCTTATTTCCAAAGGTACCGTCAGGGATTTAATCGCATTTTTTTCTGATGAATAGAAAAACTTAACTTCCTTTCCAGAGAGCCGCCAAACGGCTCTCTTTTTTTATACAGACATATTTTTGTCCATTCCGCCCAAATAAAGCTTGATTTTTTTGTCCGATGATGTTACTTTGTCTTCATTAAAACCCTATAAATTTATATAAATTATGGAAAAGAAAAAAGTTTCTGCTTTATTGGCTCAGGAGCTGGTAAACAGATCACCGAAGTTGAAACCTCTTTATGCAAATGCAAACGGAGAGGTCGTATTTAACGCCAAAGACGAGGTACAGGTTGCCGAAGTTTTGATGAAAGCCCCCGCTTTTTTCAGACCCGCAGTCTTTTGCAGCGCCGTAAAAGCCGTTGCGAAACAAACCAATCAGAAGTTCTGCCGGCTTGCTTTGGAATATTTCCAAAAGAAACTGAACTTTGAAGCAATCGTCAATTTTTATTGCGGAGAAGCTCTCAACCTGTTGAACTTTCAGGATTCTTACGACATCAAAACCTTCTTTATCAAAAAGTCGGGATGTTTTGTCCGGGATCTTGAGCGTCCGGTTTCCAGCCCCGTCATTCCGCGCACTCTTCTGATCGACCTGGTTGAAGCGCTCGAATTTTTGACCGGCCGCCCGCTGAGTTCGGAAGACAATCAGCCTTTGGCCTACTTGGATTCGGAAGCCACTTTTGCCGACATTGCCGAATATTTCAGCGCCGGCAGCAACAAGGTCAACGATATCCGTGCCCGGATTCTGAAAGCCTTGCCGCCGACCAAAGAACAGCTGATTGAGCGGTTCCGCACCAAGACCGCTGTTATCTTTTCTCAGCAGGTTGGCGAAAAACTGGATGAGGACTTTCTGAAGAAGAAAGTAAAACAACTGCATCCGGTCGGCTTTGGCCCTCAGGAATGGGATTTGGCCGTTGCCTGGACCGAAGACGAACTCGACGTTCAGGTTTTCCACCGACTGTCGGCTGAAATCTCCGACGACAGCACGGTCAGAGATCTGCTCGACCTCTTCTGTAAGAGCTACGAGCAGAAATTAAAATAAAAATTATGTTTAACCTTTGGGAGGAGTTGCTCAACCGCACCCTCCCTTAAATTTTTTTAAAACAACCGCAAAAACCGCTCATCAACAGAACTGCACCGCAGCCGCCTTGCACTTCACTGGCGCGGCTTACCTCGTTGTGCCTCAGGAATGACGAAAGAAAAACCGTCATTTTCGGGCTTGTCCCGGACATCCATAGATGCTCGTATCAAGTGCGGAAATGACAAAAAAGTTAGGACTAAATCCGGAAAAACGGAAACGCTTAGTTGAAATTGGTACAAATAAATTTCTGTACTAGATGACCATTATACAAACTTTTTAGCCAGAGGATGCTTGCTCTGCACCTTCTTAATCAACGCTTCTGAAATGATATGCGTATAAATTTCGGTCGTGCCGATATCTTCATGGCCGAGCATTTTTTGTACCGAACGCAAATCGACGTCATGATTAAGCAAATGGGTCGCAAAAGAATGACGCAAAACATGCGGGGTAACCCTTTCGCGCGGCAGTCCCGCCTCAATCGCCGCCGCCTGAATATTCTTAAAAAAAGCGTCACGGGTAACATGTCCGGAGGAAGAAACTTTTGACGGGAAAAGCCAGACGGATTTCCGCCCTGCTTTCAAAAAGAAATCCCGATACCCCATATATTCGGAAACGGCATTCAGAGCCGCCGGCGCAACCGGCACGATTCGCTCCTTGCTGCCCTTGCCTTTTACCATAATCTGCCGTTTGTCATAATTCAGACAGTTTTCCGGCAAACTGACCAGTTCAGATACGCGCAAACCGCAGGCATACATCAGTTCCATCATTACCGCGGTACGACGGTGTCGGCAGTCGTCGTGCACTTTGGCCGCTGCAATCAACCGCCTGATTTCTTCTTCGGTCAGAAATTTCGGCAACGGCTTTTTCTGTTTCGGCGACAAAACATTGGCGGCCGGATTGTCTTTGATTTCTCTTTCGGAATAAAGAAACTTGAAATATTCGCGCAATGCCGAAATTTTCCGTGCAATCGTTTTCGGCGCCAGCTTGTCCTCACTCAGTTTCTGTACAAATGCAGAAACGTGGCTCTGACGAAAAGCCGACACGCCGGAAACCTTCGCAAACACGGCAAACTGTTCAACATCGCGCCGATAAGCCGCCAGCGTATTTTGCGCCGCGCCTTTTTCCGCCGCCATCATTTCCAGAAAATCGTCAATGCCGAAATTTTCCATAAAAAGCCTTATTTGTTCAAAAACGTATTTTCCAAAGGCTGTTCGACATGCTCCGTCTTTACGCTGACTTCGCGTGAAACCACAAACAGGATTCCGGCCAGCACAACAGCGCCCAAAACGTAAAATATAGCGTTTGATTTTTTCTGTCTCATGTTATATAACCTTATAAAAAATATTGATAATTGCTTAATTCACTATATTATTTATCAAAAGAGATTGAAAGAAAAATTAAGAAAAAATGCAACAGTTTGATAAAATAATTTTGCTGGTCGGCCTGATGGGCAGCGGTAAAACCAGCGTTGGCAAAAGACTGGCAAAAAAACTTGATCTTCCGTTTGTCGACGGAGACCAGGAAATTGAAAAAGCCGCGGGGCTTTCTTTGGTAGACGTTCTGAAATGTTTCGGCGAAGAAGAATACCGCGCCGGCGAACAGCGGGTTATGAAACGCCTTCTGCAGGGAACGCCCTGCGTTCTGGCGTCGGGCGGCGGTTCTTTCGTGGCTGAACAGACCCGGGCATTGGCTAAAGACCACGCCATTACCGTCTGGCTCAAAGCCGACGTTGACGTCCTCTATCACCGCACGGCCGGCCGCAAACACCGTCCGTTTCTAAAAGGCAACGACGAACATCTGAAAAACAAGCTGGAAAAATACATCAGTGAAGAATACCCCTATTATTCGCAGGCCGACATTGTCGTCGAAACCCGCGAAGAACAGGTTGACAACACTGTCCAACGGGTTGTTGAAGCCATAACCGACTTTCTGAAGGATAAAAAATGATAATTTCAATCGCCGCGGTCATCGCCTTTCTCCTCCTCTCAGCTTTCTTTTCTGGATCGGAAACCGCCTTGACCGGAGCGTCGCAGGCTTTTATGCTCGACCAGGAAAAAAACGAGCATAATCCCAAAGCCAAAACCATCAACCGCCTGTTCAAACACCGCGACAAACTTATTATCACAACCCTGCTCGGTTCCAACCTGTTCAACACCATGGCCACCTCGCTGGCAACCAGCGTCCTCATCAGCCTGTTTGGCAGCGAAGGCGTCGCTTACGCTACGGTTATTATGACTGTTTTGATTCTTATTTATACCGACATGCTGCCCAAAAGCTATTCGGTAAAACACGCCAACGCCGTTGCTCTGGTCGTCGCGCCGATGGTCAATTTCTGGGTTGCCGTCTTTTCGCCGCTGACTTACGTACTCCAGAAAATCGTCAATCTTACTTTCCGCCTGTTCAAACTTCAGTCCTCGGGCGAAAACAGCGAAGACGCCGCCATTTCCGAAATCCGCGGCGCGATAGACATGTATAAGGGCGAAGAAATCAAGGAAGAAAGCGAAATGCTTAAAAGCATTCTCGATTTGGACGACGTCGAAGTTTACGACGTTATGAACCATCGCCGCAACCTGTTTGCGCTCAACATCGACATGCCGGTAAAAAAAATGGTCGACAAAGTCAAAAATTCGCCGTTCTCGCGTATTCCGCTTTATCAGGACAAACCGGAAAACATCGTCGGCGTCATCAGAGTCAAACATCTGTTGAAAGAATGCGTCGATAAGAAAAACGATTTCTCCAAAATCGACGTTCGCAAACTGATGTCGGCACCATGGTTCATTCCCGAAAACACAACTCTGCTGCAACAGCTGCAAATGTTCCGCAAACGCCGGGAGCATTTCGCCATCATCGTCGACGAATACGGCACCCTGCAAGGCGTTGTCACGCTGGAAGACATCCTTGAAGAAATCGTCGGTGACATCAACGACGAAACCGACATTCAGAATCTCGATACCATGGGCATTCGCAAAAACGGCGAAAACAGCTGGCTGGTTGACGGACAGGTTCCCATCCGCGACATCAACCGCAAATTCGGTTGGAACATCGACGATGAATGCGCCGTTACCGTTGCCGGCTATTTGCTGGAAATGACTCAGTCGATTCCCGAACCAGGACAAAAATTCGTCTTCGGCGGCCTGTTGTTTGAAATTGTCAAACGCAACAAGAACCAGCTCAGCCTGATAAAAATCACGCCGCAGACGGATGAAAACGCCGCAGCCGAAAAGAAATCCGATTAAAGGCAGTTTTCCAGCGTTTCGGCCAGTTCCACCAAAAACGGCAGCGTTTTGGCCGTTACGTTTTCCGGCCTTTCATAAAAATCCCTGTACGCGCGGCCGATTTCCAGTTGCAATACCTGCGGTTTGCCGGTCTGTATCTGCATTCGCGCCGTAAAGGCTTTCATTCCGGCGATTCCGCTGTAATGGGGATGGTTAAGCGCCATTCGCAGCCCATAGCTTTTACCCAGTTTTTCAACGGCTTTAAGTGCCTTAGCATAGGCGTCGGCTTCCAACAACCCGGTACCGGCCGCCAATTCAAAATTCTCATGATCAACCATGCCGTGCAAATCCAGAAAGAAATGACCGGACAAATCTCTCTCCTTCACAAATTCGTCGGCCAGATATTCCCGCTCCAGATAAGCCGTGCGGATAAGCGTAGAGATACCGCGGTTTTCGCCGACCAGCTCTGCCAGCGCACCGGTAAACAAGTCAGCGGCCTTGACCTGTCCGTTAAGCTGCGTTTTGACGGCATGCGGCGCCGACAACACCAGTTTTGAACAACGGTCGGTAAAGACAAATGCGTCCTTGCCGGCACCAAAGCCGTTATTCTGAACATATTTCCGGTTTAATTCCGACAGTTTTGCCAGCATGCCTTGTCCCGGTTGCCTTTATCTGGCGGCCAAAAGCGACAGTGAAGAAATCGTGTCACCCATGCCGACCAGCGTCAGCGGCTTTTCGATGATTATCGTCGGCAGGGCAATGACGTCAAAACCGCCATAAGAACCGACACCGGTTTCAACCAGCTTCTCATTGCCGATAAAATCTGCCAAATCAGCCAGTTCGCGCAAACCGACGTCGGAAACTTCGCGGCCGCAGGCCCAGAGCAGATTTTCAGCTTTGTTGATATTGCCGGTACCGGCTTTGCCCGCAGCGACGGTTGCCGCCAGCATCATGCCGCGCAGATTGGCTTCCGGTGAAATTCTGAACCCTTTGTCAGTCAGCGTTATATATAACCCGAACATATGCAGTTGGATTCGCGGCGCCCCGATACGATGTTTGATTTTCAGCAGCGCCTTGAACATATTGACGCTCGTCGTATGGACATTGCATTCTTCCGCCAGTTTCTCCTCGCCGATAACTTCCAGAATGTCTATCGCTTCCCTCTCGTTAATGCCGATGGAATCAGCCAGCGGCGCAATCTTCCTAATCAGCGCCCGGCGAACCGCAATGTCCTGCGTCGAGGCTATTTCCAGATGAATCAGGCTTCCCTGGGCTTTCCAGGCCTTGATAATCGGCAGAATATCGTCTTGCAGCTCAACGCCGTTATTTTGCTCCGTAAGGGCATGAAAACCGGAAAGAACGATATATTCCGCCTTATCTTTGCTCAGCGCGCGGATAAAGTTCTCGTCAACCACCAAATGCAGATTCAACGGATCATAAGTTGCAATAAAACGATTTGACTTCGGGCACACGAACTTTTCGCCGTCAACGCTTACGCTGTCGTCCTTGTCAAATTCGATAATCCAGTGTATCAGCGGAATATCGGTCTGACGATCAATCTTGCAGGCCGGTTTTTCAACGCCTTTTTCGTCATAGGAAACCAGATTATCCAGTTTCAAAAACTGGTCGGCCTGCAGCTTCGGCAGCGAATTGGTATGGGCAATGACTTTGCCGACGCCGGCCACTGCCAGCGCATTGGCGACAATGCCACCCTGACCGCCCATTTGCAAACGGTCATACCCCAGATTTTTAACCATCCAGTCATAAACGGTCTTATCTTCGGTCAGCCATTCCTCGGCAATGCCGCTTTTAAAACATTTGAAAATGCCCTTAACGACGTCTGACGGCGCCAGCAGCTTGGTTCTTTCAATATTCGTCAAATCCCGAAGCGAAAGCTTTTCCGCAGCAATCAGTTTTTCCAAATCGGCGCCCTTCAGTTTCAGCACCGCATCAACATTGGTATTAAAAGCCGTTGCCGCTGATTTTACCTGCCTGACGTTTTCCAGAATGCCGGGAACCTGCTTAAACTTTTCGGCCCAGATTTTTTTCAGTTCTTCGTTTTTCATTGTTAACCCCGTTAAAAAAACAGCCGGCGGAAAACACCTGCCGGCTGTGACCGGATAAAAGCTATTCGTCGTCGTCCGCAGCCTGAACCTCGACAACCGGCTCATTCTCGGCTTTTTCGACATACAGCCGCCAATGGCTCTGGCCAAAGGCGTTGCAGTGCGGACAAACGGCTTCCCATTCCGCGGAAGCATGACCGCATTCGTCGCAAACCCACATCGCGTCATCGGCGCAGCTGGCTTCTTTTTCTTTCCATTTGGCCGCTTCTTTTTTGTCATTGTTGCTGAATTTCTCATATTTCGAAATCATTCCCGCCAGCTTCTTGGTTGCCGGATTGTTAATCAGGAACATTTCTATTTCGGCTTTGGCCTTGCCCCACAATCCCGCTTCGGTCGCCAGCTCGGCCAGAATAATGTTGTTCAGCGACGGACGCAGAACGTTAGTCTGCGACAAAGTTTCCATCCGCTGGATTTTGGCGGTAATGTCATCTTTCGGATACAGTTTCAGATATTCGTAAGCCACGTCGGCAGTCGGATTTTTTGCCCAGGCATTCAACAGAACCTTTGCCGCCTTGCGAAACTGATTGTCGTTCGCCACATAATAGCGGGCCATGGCCACCGCGGCCGGAACCAGCGTTTCGTCACATTCAATCGCCTGCGAACAAAGCCGGAAGAAATTGACGTCGTCGCCTTTTTTCTGGGCTTCCAGCGCCATTTCAAACAGCACGATGGCTTTCAGGCGCTTAAACTTGTCCTGCGGAATAATTTTTTTCTTAATCCCCGAAGAGAGCACCTGCAAAGCGCCGTCCCAATCTCCGGCTTTGGCGCGAAGTTCAAAAGCGCTCTCAATGACCCAGTACAGATCCTGACGAAGTTCGAAAGCCTTGTTTGCCGTTGCCAGCGCCTCGGCAAACTCTTTCTTCTGCATCTGCGCTTCAACCGCCGCTTTCATGCCGACCAAACGGATATCTTCATTCTTCATGATTTTGGCGGAGAGTTTTTCCATCTTGTCAAAATCTTTTTCGCCCTTGTAAATCTTCATCTTCAGCAAATCGATAATCGGGTCGTTGCCGATGAGTTTTTTCAGCGCGCGCAGATTCATACGGGCTTCTTTCATATCGCCGGCGGTAATGCTTGTCATCGTCCGCAGCACCAACAACAGCGAGTTGTCAAAATCATGGCGGTTGATGACGATTTTTTCGCTGATTTTGTCTGCCAGCACGTTAATCGCCTCGCCTTCGTTGACCGTATTGCCCAAATTATAGCGGTAGGTTTCCTTGACCTGAGCCATGACCAGCTTGCGCAAAATCCGGTTCAGGAAATCAACTACTGCCACAAAAACCAATACCAGCAGCATCGCTTCCGGAATGGAAAAGCGGTTGACATAACCGCGCCAATCCACGGTAATCACGCTGTTTTTATCCGACATCCACACGGCTAATGTAAAAATCAGACCAATAAAAATAAAAGACGAAATTTTTCTAGTCATGGTTGGTCTCTCCTTTAAGATAGTTCACTTTCATCAAAGCCAGCGAATGAGTGGAAATCCGGCTCACCGCTCTGTCAAATTCAATTCTTGCCCGTGCCTCGGACATCCAGCCGCTTAAGGCGGCATCAGCCGCGGCGTCTTTGTGCTGCGCTTCGTCAAGCAGACTGACGGCCTTGGCGATTTTGCCGGCGTCAACCAGCTTTTTGGCCTTTTCGAGAACCTTGTCTTCTTCAAATTCCGGAGCCTCTTCCTTAACCCGTTTGACCTTGATAATCTCGTTCAGTTTGCTGTTCAGACGGTCCTTCCAGGTTTTGGCAAACTCTTCTTTCTGTTGTTCGAGCAGTTCGGCGTAAATTTTGTTAAAGCTTGCCGCCAGTGCCTTTTTGGATTTGATTCCCTGCGGTGCGTATTTGACGATTTCCGCCACCGGCTGGCTGATTTTCTCATCGCCTCTGGCCAAAAGGTCAAGAACCTCAGCCTCATAGGCAAAAGGCTCGCCCTTGGCAGCCGCCTCCTTAATCATCACGGTTGCGCTCAAAATCAGCGCCCCGTCGTCGGAAATTTTCGCCAGCCTGCCCATCTGCGTTTCAACCTTGTCCATTCTGGTCAGAAGCCCGAGCACAAGCGCCACGTCGGCCTTGGAATCAATCACGTTCAGATTTTGCTTTTCAATTGCGTTCAGCCTGTCTTTCATCTCGGCCAGCGATTCGTCGTCAATCATGACGTTGGCGGTCGTCGGCGCCTGATTCTCCAGCCTGTATTGCATATCCGCCAGCTGTCGCTGCAAAGAGCCGATTTCCTGCCGCAGCGTTTCCAGCGGGTCAGGTTCCTGCGCGGCGTTCCGGCGATGCAGTTCTTCCAGATAGACATAGGCGTTTTTAACCGCCTGCGGATAAGCCGCCGCTCCGATAACGGCCAAAATAACGACCAGCCAGACAAACAGTTTCAGTTTGGAAACCCCTGCCTTCGGCATTTTTTCCGCGGCAGGTTTCTCTTTCGTCCCGGAATCCTCGGTTTTGACCATTTCTCAATCCTTTTGCTGATAATTCTTGGCAATTTTTCATTTATAGTTTATTACTATGCCTATAATGTATTAAGAATTTGCAAAAACTGCAACAGATTTTAGGATATTCGGATGATAGTTTTAGGAATAGAAAGCAGCTGTGACGAAACCGCCGCTGCCATTGTCAGCGACAAGCGCGAAATTCTGGGCGAAAGCCTGCTTTCTCAGGAAGAACACAAGGCTTTCGGCGGCGTGGTTCCCGAAATTGCCGCCCGTTCGCATCTTGAACATATTGACGAGATAATCGAACTCTGCGTCAAACGCGCCGGCATAAAGCTGGAAGACGTCGACGCAATTGCTGCTTCTTCCGGTCCCGGCCTCATCGGAGGGGTCGTCGTCGGCGTCATGGCGGCCAAAGCTCTGGCCCTGGCTCTGAACAAACCGTTTGTCGCCGTCAATCATCTGGAAGGCCACGCGCTTGCCGCTCGCCTGACCAGCGACGTACGCTATCCCTACCTGCTGCTTCTGGTTTCCGGCGGCCACTGTCAGATTCTGGTCGTTAAGGACGTCGGCGAATACGAACGTCTCGGCACCACCATCGACGATGCGGCCGGCGAAGCCTTCGACAAGGTTGCCAAAATGCTCGGCCTTGGATATCCGGGCGGCCCGATGATTGAAAAAATGGCCGCCGTCGGCAATCCCGACCGCTGATTGGTTCCGGCGACTGCAACCTTTCTTTTTCCGGTTTGAAAACCGCCGTACGCAAAATCATTGAATCCTATTCCGAAGACGGCAGCATCGAACACGCCATCATGCGCAAACGCGAAGCCGCCGACATCTGCGCCGCCTTTCAGGTTGCCGCCACCGACTGCCTGACCCGCAAACTTGCCAAGGCAATCGCCTATTTCAAACAAAACTATCCTCAGGGCAAAGATCTGGTCGTCTCCGGCGGCGTGGCGGCCAACGCGTTTCTGCGCGGCAAACTTAAAGAGCTGGCCGACAAAAACGGTCTGGAATTTTCCGCCCCGCCGATACGTTTCTGTACCGACAACGGCGTAATGATCGCCTGGGCCGGATTGGAAAGATTCGCCAAAGGCTATGTCAATGACCTTGATTTCAAACCGCGCCCCCGCTGGCCGCTGGACGACAAAGCCCCCAAAGCCGCCGGAGCCGGAGGAGTAAAAGCATAATGCGCAGCAAAAAAGAAATTATGGAGATTATGGACATCTTCAATCAGCGCGATCCCAATCCGCGCTGCGAACTCGACTACCAAAACGCCTACACGCTGCTGGTAGCGGTCGTTCTGTCCGCACAGGCCACCGACAAAGGTGTCAACAAAGCGACCAAAGCCCTGTTTGCCGTTGCCGACACCCCGCAGAAAATGCTTGCTCTCGGCATCGATAAACTCAAAGAATACATTAAAACCATCGGCCTGTTCAACAACAAGGCCAAAAGTATCATGGCTCTGAGCAAAGATCTGGTCGACAAATACGGCGGCGAAGTTCCGCATAACCGCGAAGCTCTGGAAAGCCTCGCCGGGGTCGGACGCAAAACTGCCAATGTCGTCTTAAACGTCTGGTTCGGCGAACCGACACTGGCCGTCGACACGCATGTCATGCGCATTTCGCACCGGCTTGACTTCAGCCGCGGCAAAACCCCGCTGGAGATAGAAAAAGACCTGTTGAAGGTCCTGCCCGCCAACTATGCCAAAAACGCCAATCACTGGCTGGTACTGTTCGGACGCTATATCTGCAAAGCCCAGCGGCCGGACTGTGCCGAATGCCCGATTGCCGCTTACTGCCATTGTCCGGATAAACGGATTTAGCAAAACGCCGCAATATAAATTGCGGCGTTTTTTTT
>ENA-OOXT01000840-OOXT01000840.1-human-gut-metagenome-genome-assembly--contig:-NODE-840-length-21986-cov-2.872783_pt1 | contig 21986 bp, 20 predicted proteins | sample MGYA00241590_ERZ501349 | MGnify/ENA primary metagenome ERZ501349 (study PRJEB25962, sample SAMEA2042838) | human gut metagenome | biome: human gut; feature: human-associated habitat; material: faeces...
AGACAGACAGACAGACAGACAGACAGACAGACAGACAGACAGACAGACAGACAGAGCTGAGTGCAATTAAGCTCATTCAATATGTGTTTGGTTATGTTTCCATTGAACTTGGTGCTATAGCAACTGTTACAAAACTTGCGGGGTATGAATTTACTAAGTATGTCACCTATTCGGATGAAGGTAAAATTATTGCACTTCGTGGGTTAAATGTTAAGAATGGAAAGCTTGATCTGACAGATGTAAAATATATTGATAAAAGTGATTTGACAAAGTTAAACAGAAGTAAACTTTGTAGTGGAGATATGTTATTTACATATGTTGGGACAATTGGTCAAGTTGCAGTGATTAATGAAAATGATAAGTATTATCTTGCACCTAATGTTGCATTAATAAGAGCAGACACTCAACTTGTAAATCCAGAATATATGCGTTACTTTTTTCAAACAAATGCATTTTGGGATACACAAATAAATCGTCTGCTTCAATCTTCATCCATGAAAAATATACCGATGGAGAAAATTCGTAAGTTTATTTTGCAGATACCATCAATTGAGGAACAGAATCGTATAGTGGAAATTCTCGACCGCTTTGATACTCTCTGCAATGACCTGTCCGTAGGACTTCCGGCAGAAACCGAAGCACGCCAGAAGCAGTATGAGTATTACAGGGATAAGTTACTGTCTTTTAAAGAATTATCATAACTGTTCAGAGCCAGCCTCCCAAATGCTACGCATTTTGGAGGTGTGGCGTATTCGCCAAATAGATTTCTGGATAAGAGTGTTCGCTCGTGCGAGCACGGCTTTCACTCTCATCGGAAATCTGCTTGGCTCTGAACAGTTACAAATTACCAAAGTAAGGAGGCGAGGATGTGTCGTACTTTAATATTGTAGCGGAGACATCGGAGAATACCGTTGTCACAGAATATGAGCCAGTCAAGAAGCGTTCTGACAGTTACCAGAGCGAAGCAGAACTGGAACAGGAGTTTATCCGTCTGCTCTGTGAACAGGGATATGAATATCTGCCTATTCACACAGAGAAAGACCTGATTGCCAATCTTCGTAAGAAATTAGAGGAACTGAATAACTATCAGTTTTCGGACACAGAATGGGATGATTTTTTCAAAAATGCTGTTGCCAATCCCAATGAACATATCGTGGAAAAGACCCGGAAGATACAGGAGGACAATGTCCAAGTCCTGACTCGTGATGACGGTTCTTCCAAGAATATTACACTCATAGATAAGAAGAACATCCATAACAACAGGCTGCAGGTCATCAATCAGTATGTGATTGGCACAGAAAATGGTGCGAAGCATGACAATCGCTATGATGTTACAGTATTGGTAAACGGTCTACCTCTTGTACATATTGAACTGAAACGCAGAGGAGTTGCTATCCGTGAAGCATTCAATCAGATCAACCGCTACCAGAGGGATTCTTTCTGGGCGGGATGCGGATTGTATGAATATATTCAGATTTTTGTCATTTCCAATGGTACAAACACAAAGTATTATTCCAACAGCACCAGACGGAATGCGGAAAAGGAGCATGAAAAACGGGGAGCAAGTAAGACCAAGACCAGTAACAGTTTTGAGTTTACCTGCTTCTGGGCAGATGCCAATAACCGTGTAATTCCAGATCTGATTGATTTTACAAAGACTTTTTTTGCAAAGCATACGATTCTGAATATCCTTACGAAGTACTGTATTTTTACATCTGAGGATATGTTGATGGTCATGCGTCCGTACCAGATTACGGCTACGGAGCGAATTCTTAATCGTATCGAAATTGCCAATAATTATAAGAAGTACGGCAGTGTCGAGGGTGGTGGTTATATCTGGCACACCACAGGTTCCGGCAAGACGCTGACTTCGTTCAAGACGGCAAGACTGGCATCGAAGTTGCCTTATATTGATAAGGTGCTGTTTGTGGTTGACCGTAAGGATCTGGACTACCAGACCATGAAAGAATATGACCGTTTTGAAAAGAACGCTGCCAACAGTAATGTTTCAACTGCTATATTAAAACGGCAGTTGGAAGACCCGGACGCACACATTATTATTACTACAATCCAGAAACTGGCTACTTTTATAAAAAAGAATCCGGGACATGAAGTGTATACGAAACATATCGTTATTATTTTTGATGAGTGCCACCGTAGTCAGTTCGGGGATATGCACACTGCGATTGTGAAGAATTTCAAGAAATATCATCTGTTTGGATTTACAGGAACACCGATTTTCTCTGTTAATTCCGGCAGAGCCAAGAATCCAGAATTCTTTACTACAGGTCAGACCTTTGGAGACCAACTCCACAGCTACACGATTGTGGATGCGATTAATGATAAAAATGTTCTTCCATTCCGGGTGGATTATATTAAAACGATGGATGTGGAAGAAGAAATCACAGACGAGATGGTCTGGGACATTAACCGTGAAAAGGTTATGATGGATCCTGAGCGTATTCGTATTGTGACACAGTACATACTGGAACATTTTGACCAGAAGACCTATCGTGGGGATAAAACTTACATATATAATACGCTGACTAATATTGCAGAGGTGGCTTCTGCCAAACGGGATGAGGTAGAGGAAATCAAGCAGAAACAGCGTATCAGTGGTTTTAATTCCATTTTTGCTGTATCGAGCGTTCTGATGGCAAAACTATATTATCAGGAATTCAAAAAGCAGATGGCAGAAGACCTGACCAAAAAACTGCGAGTTGCAACTATTTTCAGTTATGGTGCAAATGAGGAAGAGTCGGATGGTATTCTGGATGAAGAAAATTCAGAGGACACCTCTGCCCTTGATCAGCCGTCCAGAGAATTTCTGGAAGAAGCCATCAAGGATTATAATGAAATGTTCCATACGAATTACGATACCTCAAGTGATAAATTCCAGAATTACTATAAAGATGTGTCGCTTCGCATGAAGAACAAGGAATTGGATATTCTGATTGTAGTAAATATGTTCCTTACAGGTTTTGATGCCACAACCATGAATACATTGTGGGTAGATAAGAATTTGAAAATGCATGGGCTGATACAGGCATTTTCTCGTACCAATCGTATTTTAAATTCCATCAAGACCTTTGGAAATATTGTATGTTTCCGAAATCTGCAAAAGCGTGTGGATAGTGCCATATCCCTGTTCGGAGACAAGAATGCCGGAGGCATTGTTCTGTTACAGAGCTTTAAGGATTATTATTACGGATATGAATCTGTGGATGGTAAGCTGATGCCGGGGTATGTGGATATGATGGAAGATTTGAATAATAGGTTTCCTCTGTCAGAGCCACAGATTGTCGGAGAACAGAACCAGAAGAATTTTATTGCTTTGTTTGGTGCAATTCTCCGTATGAGAAATCTGTTGCTTTCCTTTGATGAGTTTAAAGGGAATGAGCTGATTTCGGAACGTGATTTACAGGATTACCTTGGACGCTATCAGGACTTGCGTGATGAGTGGAAACGCAAGCGTCAGGAAAGCGCGGATATTACGGATGATGTAGTATTTGAGATTGAACTGATCCGGCAGGTAGAGATTAACATTGATTATATTCTTATGCTTGTAAAGAAGTACCATGATACCCATTGCGAAGATAAGGAAGTTCTGATTACCATTAATAAGGCAATTGATGCCAGCCCGGAACTGCGTAGCAAGAAACAGCTCATTGAAACTTTTATTGCAGGAATCAATGATGTGGATGATGTCGTGAATGAATGGCATGAGTATGTGGTGGAACAGCGAGACCACGACCTTAATGCGATTATCACGGAAGAAAAGCTGAAGCCGGAAGATACACGGAAGTTCATGGAGAATGCGTTCCGTGACGGAGAGATCAAAACAGCCGGAACAGACGTAGATAAACTTATGCCACCGATCTCACGCTTTGGCAGTGGTGGCAGAGCCAAGAAGAAACAGTGTGTCATTGACAAGCTGAAGACTTTCTTTGAAAAATATTTCGGTATCGGTGGTTCGTCTACTTTTACTGAGCCGGAGCATAAGACAGTGAATTATGACATGAACAGTCAGAAATCGCTGTCGATGGTAGCAGAACCTAAAACACCATACGGAAAATAGTTTTCTAAGTTAATTTGCAGGATTCGGATTTTAACTGTGTGCAATTCGAGGCGGTTAGTATTCATCCACCGGTAGCGGTGGAGATTTTATTGCAATAAAAAAGGAAGTCCAGCAGGTCTTCCTTATGGTCACAGTTATAGCTAGTTTCTGTAACCTGATCATTATGTACAATACTATTTTTGATTTATAGATGTAAGTAATTTAATATACTTTTATTTTTAATATGGACATCCAATTAGCCGGGAACCCCATCAATTCCATAGTTTTATCAGATGAATTATATTTTTTAATGACTTTCTTTAATTCATAATAAAACTGTCGAAAATCAGCGGCATCAAGTAAATATTTCAATGAAATTACTGTAGCAAATAAATCGGATTTGCCCTGTTGGTATCTGGAAGTTACCTTCTGAATATGCAGTTTCTTATGTGCGACAAGGTCAGGAATGGAATCTTGGGTTTTTGCATTAAATAAGCGATTGCCATGAGCACAAATATTGCGGTATTTAGTGAGGATGATGAGCATCTTACCAAGTTCATTTCTGCCGATATGGTGGAAATCATTACATACAAGGGTTTTGCAGTGCCCTTTTAAATAACGATACATGCTGGCAGTTTCACCAATGGTAAGGTCGGTGGTAAGAACCCATAAAGGTACATCTTGATAAGTATGCATATAATGAGAAACTTGGGGAGATGGATGCCGACCATTAATCTTGCTATTCATTTTGCGAAATAGATACTGTACATCGGACAGGTTATTGCCATAGTCATAATTGTTGATATCCTGATAAAAAGCCATACCGTTACCATATGTATTGCTAAAATGATATGAAATGGATGATTTAACATGCTTTTCAAAGATTAATATATATTTCAAGAATACATCTCTCAATTCTGCATCAAACAAATACAAATTATAGATATCATCGAAGGTGGTGCCAGGATAAAAGCTATTAGTTGCAGGATCTTTAAAAATATCCTTGTATCCGTTGATAAGACCATAGTAACTGATTTTTTCAAGAGCAGTTGTTGCAGAAACTTCATCGTTAATGACTAACTGTTTTTGCTTTAAATATTTAATTTGAGCCTGATAATCTAGAAAAGGCTTCTTTTGTAGATTGTTAGCCATAAAACACCTCCAAGACTTTCTGCATATATAACAAAACGGCCCCCGCAGGAGCCGCTCGGGTTACGGGCTTCTCAAGTTTCCGTAACTCATTCACTACGAAAAGTATAATCCATCTATGACAGAATGTCAAATGCTTTTTAGTAGTGAATATATGATATGCAACTCTTGAAATAATTATAACACAAACTTTACAACCACGAATTGCAAAGTGGGCAGAAGTTACAAGACAAGGTAATTAGCACATGTTCTTTGCTACATGTTTAAATGACGAAATGATAGGATTTACTTCCATGAATATTGTGGCATCCTCCGAATACGAGATTAGATACGGTTATACAAATAAATCGCAGGGACATGGATATACACAGAGAAGGTTAGTTTTTTCGAAGATGAAAGTGGCAACGATATTTATTTTGAAGGTGGAAATTTTCTCAAGAATTTGACCTTGGATAAATAATTGCGGAGAACTTAAAACAGAAAGGACATAACAGTAATGCGTGAAGTATGGGATGTATATACGAAAGACAGGAAGAAAACAGGGAAAACCTGCATACGCGGTGAGCAGGGACAACTCTCGGAGGATGAATTCCATTTGTGGATAACGGTCTGGATCAAGAATCCTGAGACCGGCAGATATTTAATTTCGCAGCGTTCGGCTGATAAGGAAACAGATCCGTTAAAATGGGAAACTGTTGCAGGACATTCTGTATCAGGTGAGAACAGTTTGGATGCGGCTCTGCGTGAAGTATCTGAAGAGGTTGGGATTACGCTGCAGCCGGAAAAAGCAGTGATCCGTTCTACTAAAGTTGCTTTTACATACGACGGGAAACGTCATAACTGGATAAGAGATGCTTATTATTTTGAGACAACGGATGAACCGGATTTGCAAAAAGCATCAACCAATGAAGTGCTTCAGACAAGATGGCTCACATTGCCGGAAATCAGAGAAAAATACGAGCATGGCGACTGCTGTCTCAGTGTGAAAGATATTTTCGGATTTGAGGAAAATCCCGTGCCGGCAGATAGGTATCAGGATGTTATAGGACAGGTGGTAAGAGGAAAAATAGACCGCCCTATGGGAAGTTGCCACCCGCGTCATAAGAATATATTTTATCCGGTCAATTATGGTTATGTTACCGGGATAACAGGCGGAGACGGAGCAATTCGTAGTGATGTGACTGTTCCGGGTGATGATGAAATATACGCACAGATTGCATTTCAGGAACAATTTTTAAACGGTGTTCTGGTCGGATAGTAGGCTTCGGTAAAGTTTTTACCGAAGTCTATTTTTTGCCACAAGTTGTCGTACAATTTGCAGGAGAAGTGCCATGGCAGAAAATACAGAATTAATGACGGTAGATAATATATTTAATCGGGTTTATGTCATAAGGGGTCATCAGGTTATGCTTGATTATGATTTGGCTGAGATTTATGGGTATGAAGTGAAGCGTTTGAATGAACAGGTAAAGCGTAATATTGTAAGGTTTCCGGAAGATTTTTTAAAGTCGCAAATTGCGACTTTAAACGAAAATGGAAATAAAAGAGGGCTTCACATTAAAAAATTGCCATATGCATTCACGGAGCAAGGTATTTATATGCTTGCTACAGTTCTCAGAGGTGAGCTTGCAGAACAGCAAAGCATTTTTATTATGCGTGCATTTCGTGAAATGCGTCATTATATAAAGCAAAACCAACAGTTTGTTACACAGGCGGAGATGCATCTTGTAAGTGCAAGAGTATCAGAAATTTCTGTGCAAATGTTAAATATGTATGATAGACAGAAGAAAACAGAACAAGATATTCAAGTTATTCAAAAGAGCATAGACACACTTAACGAAAACTTTGTTTCGGATAAGGATTTTAAAAATTTTGTTATCTATAAAGTACAGAAGTTTGAAGCAGATGCGGCATACATAGATATATATATCAGATTGCCATATAATAGGAGATACGTGGAAATCAGGCAAGGTACTCCATAACACTTGTGAGGCTCGGAAGGACGATCTCGGCAAGAGATTGCATCTCTTCATCTGCCGGCAGCAGATCAGGGACCATGATCGGGTGTAGGCCGCCGGCATGTGCTGCACGGATTCCATTGTATGAATCTTCAATTGCATATGAGTCTGACGGAGAGATGTTAAGCTCTTCGCAGGCTTTTAAGAAAATATCCGGAGCCGGCTTGCTGCGGCTTACCATATCGCCGCATATTATACGGTCGAAATACTCGATTATACCGGCATCACACAGTTCATCCGTAACGACCTGCTGTCTGGTTGAGGAAGCAAGAGCGATTTTCTTGCCACGTTCTTTTAAGAACGTGAGAAGTTCTTTGACACCCTGTTTCATCGGAAGCCTGCCGCCGTCATATCTCGAATGGAATATTACTGATGATTCCCTGGCATATTCATCATACGGAAAATCAGCGCCGTACAGATTAAGCATGATTTCACGGGTGCGCACCATGGTCGTTCCGGTGCATGCAAGAATGGCTTTTTCTATATTGGGAATATTGTGGCGCGAAGCAACCTCTTTCCAGCATTGCATTACCGCACGCTCTGAATCGAATATAACACCATCCATATCAAAAACGACCGCTTTGTATAATATATTTCTATTCATGGAAAATACTAACCTTTCATTGAGTTTATGAACAAATTAAATTATAATAATCATATCATATGGAAAGAAGGAATGGCAAATGATTATTGATTTTAATAAAATACCTGAAGAAAGAAAGCCTGGGTTTAAAGGTGGAAAAGGTGAGCTTTGCGCGAAAATGTATGCAGATGAACTGAATAAAATAATGTATGACAGGCTGGAGCCGGGTTCATCGATAGGATATCATGTGCATGAGACCAACAGTGAAATCATTTATATTCTGGCAGGCAAGGCGGATTTTATCTATGACGATGGGACAGAAACCGTGGAAGCGGGAGGGTGCCATTACTGCCCGAAGGGACATGGTCATTCAATGATCAATAACGGAACAGATGACATAGTATTTTTTGCTGTTGTTCCGGAACAATAATAAAGATGACGGGGATTACTCCTCGTCATCATCATCAAGAATTTCATCAAGTTCTTCTGAATCAAGTAACTCATCAAAAGCATCTGATGCAATTTCATATTCCTCATCATCCTCGATGTTGTCAATGGACGGTTCACCATCTGCATCTTCGGAATAACGGTAAATGTAAACCTCACCGTTCTCCTCTTCTTCGCCGCCAAGCGGGAGAAGTGCGATATATTCTCTTTCACCGGCCGGGAATATAGCTACAATGCCGCATTCAACCTCTTTATCATCATCGAATGTAAGCGTAACGGTATCGCCTTCAAAATCTTCGTAAGTGCTCATATAGGGCTCCTTTCATTCATTGATATGATAATTGTATCAGAAATCAGACTAAGCCGCAACGTGAAAATGTTTGTTTGACTTAATAAAATTAAAAAAAATCTTGATTTTTTTATTTTTGTAATGTATTATGAAAAAAAAGAAACAAAGGTCGACGGAGACATCTACTGAAAGGCGCAGTAGGTGTTTTTTTTGTAAAGACCCAAGGAGGCACATATATGGATGAAATCGATAAGAAAATAATTACACTTTTGCAGCAGAATGCAAGGACCCCGCTTAAGACACTGGCGGAACATGTATTTTTATCATCACCGGCGGTATCTGCGAGGATTGAGAGGCTTGAGAAAGAAAATATAATTTCCGGATATACAGCCAGAATTAATCAGACAAAGCTTGGATATCATATTACGGCTTTTATTAATCTTGAGATAATACCGGCACAGAAGGAGGAATTTTATCCTTTTATAAAGGCGTGTCCAAATGTGCTGGAATGTAACTGCGTGACAGGTGATTTCTCAATGCTTATTAAAGTTGCTTTTTCCGATACAATGATTCTGGACTCGTTCATTGGAAGACTTCAGAAATTCGGAAGGACAAGTACCCAGATAGTATTCTCAACGCCGGTTGAGAACAGGGGCGTTGATGTGACAGCTATAGATGTCTCACAGAACCCATAAAAGGGTTGTAAAAGCTGTCCCGCTTTGATACAATATATAATATTCCGTACAACATAAATGGAGAATGTTATGAATATCAAGGATACGAAGATAGTACTGGCTTCAGCATCACCGAGAAGACTTGCACTGCTTGAACAGATAGGTGTGGAATGTGAGGTCATTCCTTCAGAACGTGAAGAGATTATAAGAGAGATAAGCCCTGAAAGAATAGTCAGACAGCTGGCATCCGATAAGGCACATGATGTATTTGACAGGCTGTCCGGAACGGACGGCAATACGTTGGTAATAGGCGCGGATACGGTCGTGGCGGTGGATGGGCGAATTCTTGGGAAACCTCATTCATATGAAGAAGCCTTCGATATGATTAAGCTTATCCGGGGAAGGGAACACAATGTGATCACAGGTGTAGATATTATAGGCAAAGATCGTGAAGTGTGTTTTTCTGAAGTAACCGGGGTCAGGGTATATCCGATGTCTGATGAAGAGATAGAAGAATATCTGTCCTGCGGTGAGAGCATGGATAAGGCCGGTGCATATGGCATACAGGGATTCTTTGCGGCATATATCCTTGGAATAAACGGAGATTACAATAATGTTGTCGGGCTTCCGGTATCACGGCTGATACATGAGATTAAGAAAATGTGAGGACAGAAATATGAGTGAAATCGATAATATTTGTGCAGAAGTATTTTATGAGAACCAGGAGCAGCTGTTTCCGAAACAAGTAGTGGCTGATATTGATGAGGCCATTGATTTTCTTGAGGAATGCATGGCTCAGGTGTTTGATGATAAGAAAGAACTCCTTGAATATATGAAGGATGAAGGAATAGATATAAGTGATTATGAAGATGTGAGCGATGCCCTTGAGGTATTTGCACTTCCTGACGGAAGGTATTTGTATGTTGAAGCGTAGACATTTCAGAATAATGGTATGTGTCTGCCTTGTGTGCCTTATGACCATATGTGCAGGATGTACCAGAGTGCAGTTTACGACAGGACTTAAGCGGAGTACATTTGCGGTTATTAACGGCCGTAAGATAAGCATGGATGAGGCACTGCTGCTGCTCGGAGAACTCAGGTGCTCTTATGAGAAAACATTCGATTCAGAAGTATGGAGTGAGAAGATTGAAGGCATGACCGCAGAGCAATATGTCAAGAACAATGTCCGCGATACACTGGAACAGATAGCCGTTCTTGAAGATTTTGCGGATGATTTTTCCATAAGACTCACGGATGAAGACTGCGATATGATTGCTAAAGCAGCGGATGAGTATATGACCGGTTATGATGGTAATGGGACAATTGATAAATCTGATGTGGAAAACTTCTATACATCTTTAAGGATGGCACAGAAAGCATTTTATACGATTACCGATACAGTGGATACCGAGGTCAGCGAGGATGAGGCAAGGGTTATTAATGTTCAGTATATTTATGTTGCGACTGTTGAGTATGATGATGACGGTGTGAGAACAGAACTTAGTCAGGCTGATGTTTCGCGTGCATATAAGCGGGTGCAGTCATTGCTTTCCCAAACGGATGATGGTACCGATTTTGCGGCACTTGCCAGGGAGAACAGTGATGATTCGCAATATACGCTTGAATTCGGACGAGGAGAATACCTTGAAGAATTCGAGAATGCGGCATTTAAGCTTGAGGTAGGAGAAATTAGCGGTATTGTTGAAACTGATATCGGATATTATATAATCAAGTGCGTCAATGATAATGTCGAGAGTGATTATGATAAGAGGAGTGCCGAAATTATTTTATCGAGACGCATGAAGGTTTTCTCGGACCAGTATGCAGCTCGTCTTGAGAAAAGTTCTACGGAATTTAATAAGCGTTTTTGGGAAAATACGCCGATGGACGAGGTGATTCCCGGAACCGGAAAGCTGTATGAAATATATAATGAATATTTTGTTAGCACTCAACAGAAATGAGTGCTAATTTTTCCTTGACTTTCTGAAAGAATGGTATTACTATATCTTTCAGAAAGATTTTTTTTATTAAAGGAGTTGGTTATTATGGCACAGGAACATGGAAATCTGTCAATTAACAGTGAGAATATATTCCCTATAATTAAGAAATGGATGTATTCTGATCACGATATTTTCTTTAGAGAGCTTATATCTAACGGATGTGATGCTATTACCAAGCTTAAGAAGTTAAGCCTTATGGGTGAATATGAACTTCCTGAGGACTATAAGCCGGTCATTAAGGTAAGCGTAAGCTCTAAGGAGAAGACTATTACATTTACCGATAACGGACTCGGTATGACTGCCGAAGAGGTTAACGAATATATTAACCAGATAGCTTTCTCGGGTGCGGAAGCATTCCTTGAGAAATATAAGGACAAGGCTAATGAAGACCAGATTATAGGACATTTCGGACTTGGTTTTTATTCGGCATTTATGGTTGCCGACCGTGTGGCAATAGATACGCTGTCATATAAGGCAGATGCTGTGGCAACGCATTGGGAATGCGACGGCGGTACGGAATATGATATGACGGATGGCGATAAGACAGAAGTCGGTACGCAGATTACTTTGTATCTTAATGATGATTGTACTGAATTTGCTAATGAATACAGAGCTCGTGAAGTAATCGAGAAGTACTGTTCATTTATGCCTTATGAGATATATCTTGATAATGCAGACGACACAGAAGAGAAGACGGAGATGATTGAGAAAGATGACCTTCGTGATACCGATACCATTATTGAAACGGTTGTGGAAGAGGCTAAGACCGAGGAAGTTGAGGACGAAGACGGTAACAAGAAGACTGTTGAGACCAAGCCTGCAAGTGAGAGATATAAGATTAAGAAGAGACCGGTTCCGCTTAATGATATACATCCGCTTTGGACGAAGCATCCTAACGAATGTACGGATGATGAATACAAGGATTTCTACCGCAAGGTATTCCACGATTACAAGGAGCCGTTATTCTGGATACATCTGAATATGGATTATCCGTTTAACTTAAAGGGTATACTTTATTTTCCTAAGATCAATATTGAGTTCGAGAGCGCTGAAGGTGTTATTAAACTTTACAATAATCAGGTATTCGTAGCGGATAATATTAAAGAAGTTATTCCTGAATTTCTTATGTTATTAAAGGGCGTAATTGATTGTCCGGATCTTCCGCTCAATGTATCAAGAAGTGCGCTTCAGAATGACGGATTTGTTAAGAAAATATCAGATTATATTACGAAGAAAGTGGCGGACAAGCTTTCGGGAATGTGTAAGACAGATAAGGAAAGCTACGAGAAATACTGGGATGACATAAGTCCGTTTATTAAATTCGGATGTCTTAAAGATGACAAGTTCTGTGAAAAGATGAATGATTACATCCTGTTCAAGAATCTTGACGGCAAGTATCTTACCCTGCCGGAGTGCCTTGAAGAGAATAAAGAGAAACATGAGAATACTGTATTCTATGTTAAAGATGAAATTGAACAGGGTCAGTATATTAAGATGTTCAAGGACCAGGGAATGGATGCGGTTATTCTTAAACATAATATTGACCAGCCGTTCATCACACATCTTGAGCAGAAGAATGAGAACCTTAAGTTCTTAAGCATAGATTCCGATCTTTCCGAGATTTTTAAGGATGATGCGGATGACAGCGAAGAGGCTAAAGAAGCTCTTAAGGCCGATAATGACAAGCTTTCCGAAATATTTAAGAAGGCACTTGGCAAGGATAACCTTCAGGTTAAAGCCGAGAAACTCAAAGATGCAGAAGTTTCTTCTATGATAACAATCAACGAAGATTCCAAGAGAATGGCCGACATGATGAAGATGTACGGTATGTCCGGAATGGATCCGGAGATGTACGGCGCACAGGGCGAGACTCTTGTACTTAACCTTAACAATGTTCTGGTTAAATATATACTTGACAACCCTGAGAGTGATAATGTTACAATGTTCTGTGAACAGTTGTATGATCTGGCTATGGTAGGACACGGTCAGGTAGCACCTGAGAGAATGACAGCATTTATTGCCAGAAGTAACAGAATAATGGAACTTCTGACTAAGTAAGCAGAGGTATTTAATGAAATCAGACAATGATTCTGTTATAGAATTTGAGTGGATTGAAGTTAATATTGATGATGATTGTAAGGCTGTGCAGCCGGATGCGGATGCACAGCCTGAAGTTGTTGAAGCACAACAGCCTGAGTCTAAGGCAGTATCGGCAGTTCGTAATATTTTTGGATATTTAATCGCGGTTGCAACCGCTGTTCTGATATATATAGTCGTCAGCAGATTTGTTGTAATCAATGCTAATATTCCTACGCGCTCAATGGCTCCTCTTATCGAATCGGAAGACAGACTTATGGGATTCCGCATGGCATATTTGTTTGCGGAACCGAAACGTGGAGATGTTATTATATTCAGACATAAATGTTATGATGATGAAGATGAGCAGCTTTTAATCAAGCGTATAATCGGCCTGCCCGGAGATACCATACAAATTACGGATAATATGGTATATATAAATGATATACCGTATGAGGAGACATATCTTCCGGATGGCATATACATGAACAGTTTTGGACCGTATAAAGTTCCGGAAAATGCCTATTTTGTAATGGGAGATAACCGGACCATATCCAATGACGCCAGAAGCTGGACATATAAGGATGTGACATCGGATGAAATCGTTGCCAGAGCGTGGTTTAAGTATTATCCTCATTGGGAAGTCTTTTGACAATAAGATTATGCGTGTTGTATCTTGTCGCGGCGTGTCGATAATTTCCTATTGAATTTATAATATCAAAATCATATAATTCATACGATTGAAGAAGTTGTATCACAGCAGTGTAAATCATAGCGTGTGTAAGAAAGGATGATATGTATGAATACATATATGGTTAAACTTAACAGTCAGCAAGATGTTATCAATTTTGTGAACATGATGGGCAAAACGGGATGCAACGCGGATATTAAGTGCGGAAGCATTGTTGTTGATGCATGTTCGATTCTTGGAGTGATTTCACTTGGACTGAACAAAATGCTTGAATTGGTAACTTACGGTGATCCGGGAAGTGATTTTGAACAGAATATCAAACAGTATAGAGCTGCATAAGCACTTTTTGGAAATATTTTTATAAAGAGACTGTAATGCGGAATCTCATTTATGTTGAGATGCTGTACGACAGTCTCTTTTTTTGTTGACATGAGATTATAAAGATGATATCATACTAACTGTATTAGTTGACATAGTACAGCTTGCGATATGAAGGAGGATTTATGTTAGAGGCAATTAATCTGTGCAAAGTATATAAGCCTAAGAAGGGCGTACCGGTCAAAGCTCTCGACGGGATATCATTAAGATTTCCTGAGAAGGGAATGGTATTTCTTCTCGGAAAGTCGGGAAGCGGAAAATCTACATTGCTGAATCTTCTCGGAGGACTCGATAAATATGATTCGGGTGAGATAATTATTAAAGGTGTGTCATCAAAAGATTTCAAGCAGCAGTATTTTGATTCATACAGGAATACTTACGTCGGATTTATTTTTCAGGAATATAATATACTTGATGAATTTTCGGTTGGAGCCAATATTGCCCTTGCTATAGAATTGCAGGGACGCAAGGCGACGGACGAAGAGATAAATAATATTTTGAGGGAAGTTGACCTTGAAGGATACGGAGACCGTAAACCTAACGAACTCTCTGGAGGACAGAAACAGAGAGTAGCCATAGCGAGAGCGCTTATCAAGAACCCTGAGATCATAATGGCTGATGAGCCGACAGGCGCGCTTGATTCCAATACGGGAAGACAGATTTTTGATACATTAAAGAAACTTTCGCGCGATAAACTTGTGATAATTGTATCCCATGACAGGGAATTTTCCGAACAATATGCCGACAGGATAATTGAGCTGGCTGACGGCCACGTTATAAGTGATGTGGAATATTCGGGAGATAGTGAAGAAGCGGAACAGGAAGATAATATTATATATGATAATGACATGGTCAGGATATCTTCAGGTTACCATCTTACGGAGGAAGACAGACTGGCAATCAATGATTATATAGACAGACTCGGAAGTGGACAGGTAACATTGAGGCTTGGAAAAAATCGTATAAACAGCAAGCGTTTCACGGCAACCGACCAGAATAAAATAAAGAAACAGGATGGTTCGGCATTCAAGCTTATCAAGTCAAAACTGCCTCTTAAGAATGCCTTTAAAATCGGTGCAAGCGGATTAAAATATAAGAAAATCCGTCTTATCATAACTATTCTGCTGTCGTGTCAGGCCTTCGGCCTTTTCGGACTGGCAGATACATTTGGTTCATACAATCATATAAAGGTATGCACCAATTCACTTATTGACAGTGGTGTTAAATATCTTGCTTATTCAAAGAGCGTTAAGAGCACTGACGGTGGTAACGATTACTGGTGGAATAGCGGAAACTATAAGATAAGCAAAGAAGAAGTGCAGCAGATGGAACAGGATTTAAATATTCCGTTCAGCGGTGTATTCAGTCCGATAAGTTCGATAGATTTAGGCTCATACTACGATCCGGAAGCCAAATTTACCGAAACAGAGTTCAATATATATGCACGGAGCTTCAGTGGATTTACCGAAATTGATAATGATAAGATGAATAAACTGAATGTTAAGCTTGCAGCAGGAAGACTTCCGGATGGAAACAAGAACGAGCTTGCGGTAAGCGAATATGTTTTTGAATCATTTAAGATAGGAGGATACCGGCAGGATAACAGTCAGAAAGCTGACAAAATTGAGAAGTATGATGATCTTATCGGTAAGACGCTTAAGCTTAAAGATGAAGAATACACAATAACCGGTATTGTTGACACCGGACTTAATCTGGACAGGTACGAATCGCTTATCAAGAAGAAAGAAGGGCAGTCAACTGCCGATGCTCTTGTTAATTATGCATTATATAATGAATTCAGTTATGAAACCGGATACGGACTTGCCGGAACGGCAATGGTCGGTGACGGACACCTTGATAAAATGATTCAGAATGAACCTAAGCTTATACCTATTAATGCAATAATCGGACTTGATGCTACGGATGACGGGTATAACCTGTGGTCGAATGAGAGCATAGTGCATTTTGAGGATGTGCCTAAGGAAGATATAGTCTGGACGGACGGAGAGAAGAAGGAGCTTGGTGATAAAGAAATAATTGTGACATTTTCATCGCTTAATATCGATTCGATAGAGAATACGGATATCACAAGTGTGGCAGACAATCTTAAAGATATAAACCTGAAACTCTGGATTAACGGTTATGATGGCAGCTACGAGGTGTATGACGGGTATAAAATTGTTGGTATAGTCAAAGATGACAGCATTTATGCCAAAACATCGTCATTTATAGTATCTGACACCAACAGAGTCAATGAACTTACAGATCCGAAGCAAATCGGAGAATATAATTATGTTGTCGGTGTAATGCCTCAGACTAAAGCGGATGTAATGAAAGTTGTAAGTTACAGCTATCGTGAAAACAGCGATATAAGATATGAGATTCAGAACAGCACAACATATGAACTTGATACCGTGAATACAATATTGAAGAAGTTAGCTAAGGTATTTATGTATATCGGAATCGGCTTTGCGGTATTTGCAACTGTAATGTTGGCAAACTTTATCGCAACCAGTGTTGCGCACAAGAAACAGGAAATTGGTATACTGAGGGCTATCGGTTCGAGAAGTAATGATGTATTCAGGATATTTTTCTCTGAAAGCTTCATAATTGCAATGATTAATTTCGTGCTCTCGGCAGCCGGTGTGTTTGCAGTTACGATGATTATCAATAATTACATAAGAAAAGATCTTGGCGTACTTATAAGTCTTCTGACATTCGGACCGAGACAGGTTCTGCTGATACTTGTTCTGAGTATTTTTGTTGCGGCAGCGGCAAGTTTCATACCGGTGAAGAAGATAGCATCAAAGAAACCTGTTGATGCCATAAGAAACAGATAAATGTTCCGATGAAACAATAAAAAGAAAAACATAACAGATATGTACCGGAGACACTTTCACAGAGGGTGTCTCCCTTTTTTGTACATTAAGATCAGCTTGAATGTCCGGCCTTCTTTTCGAGAATGTTTATTAATTTATACAGAACTCCCGATAAAATGCATAATATCACAATTGACATAAGAACCCAGTCCATTTTGAAAACCTGACTTCCGTATATTATCAGATAACCAAGACCGCTGTCGGCCGCCAGGAATTCACCGATAATCACACCTACAAGCGAAAGACCGAGATTTACTTTCATCGTATTGATTATTGTTGGTATTGAAGATGGTATGACCAGTTTGGTGAGAATATGCCGTCTCTTGCCACCGAGGGTACGGATTAATTTGATTTTTTCCGGGTCTGTTTCGATGAAGGCAGTATATATGCTTAAAACAGCACCGAATATGGCAACGGAAACCGCAGCGACGATAATGGTTTTTACATTGTTGCCGAGCCATACTATGAGAACCGGTGCGAGCGCCGATTTGGGCAGACTGTTCAAGAGCACAATATATGGTTCTGCAATTTTGAAAACCATCCGGAACCGCCACATTAACATTGCGCATAGCATGCCTGCCGCAATTACGATGGAGAAACATATGAGGGTTTCGTAAACGGTTACCCACAGATGCTTCCATATTATGCCTGTTCCGGCCATATCGGTAAAACATCTGATAATTCTTGAAGGACTGCTGAATACAAAAGAATTGAGTATGCCGATGTCCGCGCATAGTTCCCATCCGCCGATCAACAGAACCAGAATCAGTGTGCGCATGATAATAATGCAGAAGTGTTGTCTTTTACGGCTTTTCAGGTATCTTAGCTGGCTTTGGGAAATTATTTTATCCATTTTCGTTAAGCTCCTTCCATAATATATTGAAATAATCCTTGAATTCAGGTGCATTTCTGCGCATGAGAGGTGTCAGGTCTGCCGGAAAATCGACGGAAACCGAACGTGCAATCCGGCCCGGACGCCTGCTTAATACATATACGGTATCTCCGACTGAAATTGCCTCCGACAAATCATGCGTTACTAACACGGCGGTCTTGTGTTCCTTTTTGATGATTGAATATATATCATCACATACAGTGAGTCTGGTCTGGTAATCAAGCGCCGAAAACGGTTCATCCAGAAGCAGAATCTCAGGTTCAAGTGCGAGAGTCCTGATTAAAGCTGCGCGCTGACGCATGCCTCCTGAAAGTTCAGACGGCCTGGATGCTTTGAATTCACCCAGACCGTATCGCTTAAGAAGTTCATCGACATAAGAGGTGCCGTCCGTTTTTTTCCTGCGTTTTATTTCAAGACCCAGCATCACATTACCGTAAATTGACCGCCATTCAAATAAATGGTCATGTTGGAGCATATATCCGATCGAATCGTTACCGGGACTTATATCGCGGCCGTTTATCAATATGCGTCCGGAATCCGGCCGGATTATTCCGGCTATAATGGATAAAAGGGTGGATTTACCACACCCGGACGGCCCTACGACAGACACGAAACTGCCTTTCGGAATATCAAGCGATATATCCTTGAGAGCACAGGTTTCACCTTGTACCGTGTGATATGAGTAGGAAATATTTTTCAAAGAAAGGGCAGTGCTCATTTTTCCTCCTTAAAACCTATAATTATATGCTTGTGATATAATATTTTATGAAAAATATTGAAAATAGTTCGGTATTGCTGTAGAATATTTCCATAAAATATCGTGGATGCGAGGATTTGCAATGAACCGTTTTGAAGAGATAGTCAGAAATATCAAAGGGGACATGGTTTATATACAGACTCATAATTTTCCGGATCCGGATGCGATAGCAAGTGCATTTGGCTTATCCAAACTCCTTAAACATTATGATATAAAATCATCAATCTGTTACAAGGGTAAAATAGAACGGTTCAGCACGAATGGTTTTGTAAACAAATTGGGGATTGAACTTATAGATCTTGATTCAATCAATGGTATGTGTGAGAATGATGAAATCATCCTGGTGGATTCGCAGAAAGGCAATTCCAATATTGTTGATTCTCCGGGCAATGAGATAATATGCATAGACCATCACCCGTCATTTGAAAACTGTAACACAAATGATTACAGATATGCGGATATCAGACCGGAATATGGTGCATGTGCCACGATAATTGCGCAATATTACCTGGAAAATGACATACAAATGGATAGGCGTGTTGCTACGGCACTTATATTCGGAATTAAGAGCGACACCATGGGATTATCGAGAGGAGTATCCCAGGCTGATATCGATGTTTATCAGCAGCTTTACGGGATGTGCGATATGGAACTTATAAGTTCGCTTGAGCATTGTTCACTGAAATTTGAGGATCTTAAGGCATATGCCAATGCAATAAACAGTATTAAGATATATGATAATATCAGTTTTGCCAATACCGGATATAATTGCCCGGAGGCTCTTATTGCCAGTATATCTGATTTTATGCTTGACCTTGTTGAAATCGATTTTTCTGTTGTATATTCAATAAGAGATGACGGCATAAAGCTCTCTGTCAGAAGTATCGGAGAGATAAATGCCGGAATTGTTACCAATGATGCGCTTTCTGATATCGGAGGCGGCGGAGGTCATGCTGAGATGGCGGGAGGATTCGTGCCGTTTGCAAGCGGAACGTCACGCAGAAAAATATCACTTATGATAGAACATATAGAAGAACGTTTTCTTGCCGCTATTGGAAACAACAATAAGAAAAGTAAAAGATAAATTATTTTGGCTATTTACAATTCGCGCAAATAATGTTATTATATTTTTCGTGCTTGTGCATGCTGAAATAGCTCAGTTGGTAGAGCAGCTGATTCGTAATCAGCAGGTCGAGGGTTCGAGTCCCTTTTTCAGCTTATTATATAAATGCGTCTGTCACATTATGGTGACAGGCGTATTTTTTTGATTTTTTACGGCAAAAACGGTCAAAAAAAATCATACAAAACCATAAATAATAAAAAATGTTCAAAAAATGAGAGAAAATGATTGACTTTGAATGAATTTGACGGTATACTTGTGTTATCAAGAACGGAGGAGGTAATACAAGTGATTTACACAGTAACATTTAACCCGTCATTGGATTATATCGTTTCGGTAAAGGATTTTAAGACCGGAATTACCAACAGAACGGATTCCGAGAAAATTCTTCCGGGAGGTAAGGGCATCAATGTATCGACAGTCCTTATGAATCTGGGAATACCGAACACGGCGCTTGGATTTGTAGCCGGATTTACCGGTGATGAAATAATACGAAGATTAAGCGGACTGGGTGTCAATAATGGATTCATACGACTGGATGACGGATTTTCAAGAATTAATCTGAAATTAAGCACAATAGAAGGAACGGAGATTAACGGCCGTGGCCCCGATATCGGTAAAGAACAGGTTAAGATGCTTATGGACAGACTTGATGAGCTTAAGGAAGGAGATATATTGTTCCTTTCCGGAAGCATTCCTGCAGGGATGGGCGATGATGCTTATGAGAAAATAATGCAGGCACTTGAAGGAAGAGGCGTCATTATCGCAGTAGATGCGACGAGAGAACTTCTTATGAAGGTGCTTCCGTATAAACCGTTCCTTATCAAGCCGAATAATTACGAACTTGGAGAGATATTCGGTGTGGAACTTACAAGCAGAAAATCGGTTATACCGTATGCAAAGAAACTTCAGGAAAAAGGTGCAAGAAATGTTCTTGTTTCCATGGCAGGCGACGGGGCCGTCCTTGTGACGGAAGACGGTCAGGAGTTCCGGGCAGATGCACCGAAAGGAAAGCTCGTCAATTCGGTAGGCGCCGGAGATTCCATGGTGGCTGGTTTTATATATGGATATTTAAATGGTGGCAGCTATGCAGATGCGTTCCGCTATGGTGTATGTACCGGAAGTGCCAGTGCTTTTTCCGAAGAACTGGCAACAAAAAAGGAAGTACTTGCATTGATGGATGCAAATCAAAAATTATTTTAAGGAGGGTATACTATGAGAATCAGAGATTTGCTTGCAGCCGAGAGCATTGAACTGAACGGTTCTGCAGCCGGAAAACAGGATGTTTTAAACAAAATGGTTGATCTCATGGCAAAAAGCGGAAAAATCCGCGATGTGGAAACTTACCGCAAGGGGGTTTTTGCAAGAGAAGAAGAAGGAACAACCGGAATTGGAGAAGGAATTGCGATTCCACACTGCAAGTCAGATGCTGTGAAAGCACCGGGACTGGCAGCTATGGTAGTAAAGGATGGTGTAGAGTTTGACGCGTTAGATGGAGCACCTGTCAATTTACTGTTTCTGATTGCAGCTCCAAATACCGAGGATAATGTACATCTGGAGGTGCTCAGCAAACTTTCTGTACTTCTGATGGACGAGAATTTTACCAACGGACTGAAAAATGCAAAGACCGTAGACGAATTCTTAAAAGTCATCGATGATGCGGAAAGCGCAAAAGATGAGGACGAAAAAGAAGACGAAACTGGGGCAAAATACAAGGTACTTGCCGTAACCGGATGCCCGACCGGAATCGCACATACTTATATGGCAGCGGAAAGCTTAGAGAAGCATGCAGCTGAGATGGGAATCACGATTAAGGTAGAGACCAGAGGTTCCGGCGGAGCCAAGCATGTGCTTACCGATGAAGAGATCGCAGGAGCGGCCGCAATCATCGTTGCAGCCGACACCAAAGTTCCGATGGACCGCTTCGATGGAAAGAAAGTCATCGAATGCCAAGTTTCCGATGGAATCAGCAAGGC
>ENA-OOXT01000848-OOXT01000848.1-human-gut-metagenome-genome-assembly--contig:-NODE-848-length-21911-cov-2.257641_pt1 | contig 21911 bp, 21 predicted proteins | sample MGYA00241590_ERZ501349 | MGnify/ENA primary metagenome ERZ501349 (study PRJEB25962, sample SAMEA2042838) | human gut metagenome | biome: human gut; feature: human-associated habitat; material: faeces...
GCGAAATGCCAAACTAAAATCTAAACGACAACCGATCAGGCGTTGAGAATATCCTTTACTTTCATCAATCTCGTCGTTGCGGCTCGTTCGTTTTCGTCGAGTTTGCTCTTGATGTATTTAACCGTTTCCTCTATCTGAGGAATCATTATATACTCGAGCGCGTTGACGCGGCGCTTGTTCCGTTCGATTTCGACGGCGAGCATTGCCACGGTTTTTTCTATCTCCGCAAGTTTTAAGAGTTTGCCGACAAGCCTGCTGATTTTCTCCACCGAATAATCCGCCTCGCTCGTCATTTCGGCAAAGGCGTAAGGAAAAGACGCGTCGCTCTTCGTTTCGCTCACTTCGATCGACGGAACTTCCACGTTCATAACGTCCTTAACACCGAACGTCGCGCTCACGTTGGAAACGGGCATCGAAAAAACCTTGTCGATTTCTTCTTTTGACGAATAAGCGCAAGCCGTTGCAAATTTCCCGAGACAATCGGAAAGTTCGGCTTCGAGTTCGGCTCTCATTCTCTTATTTTCCTTGATAAGCGCGGTAAACCTTCTGATCATCTCGTCGGACTTATCCTTCAGAAGTTTATGTCCTCTCGTTGCCGTCTGCAACCTTGCTTTAAGTTTTTTTAACTCCATTCTGGTGGGGTTCACGTTGAGTCTTGCCATTTATTTCACCATAAAATCGGTCTATAAGTCGATTAACGCCGACTTTTGACGTTAATCAAAAATATTAATGTCTGTCGAGATACTTCTCGATATATTTCTCTTTGATACGTTTAAGTTCGGACTTGGGAAGAATTTTCAGAAGTTTCCAGCCGAGGTCGAGAGTTTCTTCGATGCTTCTGTTTGCGGTGAAACCTTGCGAAACGTACTGTTTTTCAAATTCTTCGGCAAATTTTGCGTATAACTTATCGGTTGAAGTAAGCGCGGAATCGCCGAGGATTGCAGAAAGTTCCTTGCACTCCTTACCTTTCGCGTAAGCCGCGAAAAGTTGGTTCATCGTGTCGGCGTGATCTTCTCTCGTCTTGCCTTCGCCGATACCTTTGTCTTTCAGTCTTGAAAGGGACGGAAGTACGTCTATAGGCGGATTAACGCCTTTTTTGAACAGTTCTCTCGAAAGGATTATCTGACCTTCCGTTATATATCCGGTAAGGTCGGGAATGGGGTGAGTTTTATCGTCCTCCGGCATCGTGAGAATGGGAATCTGAGTTATCGAACCCTCTTTACCTCTTATTCTGCCCGCTCTTTCGTAAAGCGTGGCAAGGTCGGTGTAAAGATAACCGGGATAACCTCTTCTGCCGGGAACTTCTTTCTTCGCCGCGGACACTTCGCGGAGCGCTTCGGCGTAGTTGGTGATATCCGTCATTATAACGAGAACGTGCATGCCTTTATCGAACGCAAGATATTCCGCGCACGTCAAAGCCATTTTAGGCGTTGCAAGACGTTCGATCGCCGGATCGTTGGCAAGGTTGGTGAAAAGCACCGTTCTTTCTATCGCGCCCGTCTTTTTGAAGTCGTCTATGAAATACTGCGCTTCTTCGTAAGTTATTCCTATCGCGGCGAAAACGACGGCGAATTTATCGCTCGCGTTCAGCACTCTCGCCTGACGGGCGATCTGCGCGGCAAGTTCCGCATGCGGAAGTCCGCTCATCGAGAATACGGGAAGTTTCTGACCTCTGACGAGAGTGTTCAAGCCGTCTATCGCGGAAATGCCCGTCTGAATGAACTCGTTGGGATAGTTTCTCGCGGCGGGGTTTATCGGCTCGCCGTTAACGTCCATACTCTTTTCGGGGATAATCGGCGCGCCGCCGTCGCGCGGTTTGCCCATTCCGTCGAAAACTCTGCCGAGCATATCTTCCGAAAGATCGAGCGACAAACTTCTGCCCAGAAATCTCGCCTTTGACGTAGAGATTTTCAAACCCTGAGTGTTTTCGAAAAGTTGAACGACGGCTTTGTCGTCCTTAACTTCGAGGACTTTTCCCCTTCTTATTTCGCCGTTTTCCTGCGTTACTTCGACAAGTTCGTCATATTTCACGCCGTCCACGCCCTCGACGAGCATCAGCGGCCCTACGACCTCTTTTATCGTTTTATATTCCTTATACATCGCTTTCTCCTTTGGCGGCAAGGGCTTTGAGTTCTCTCTCGAGTTCGGCGTCTATCTCGTCGAAACTCGCGACCGAACTTTCCTCGATATATTTCGCTCTGCCGATCTTCTCTTTCGCTTCGCAAGCCGTAACCTCGTCTATGTTGGCGTAATTTGCGACGGCTTCGTTGCCGAGATCGTAAAACTTCTTTATGAGTTTAAGCATTCTGTACTGTTTGTCGAGCGAAGTGTAAGTATCGGTTTCGTGGAAAGCGTTCTGATGGAGATAATCCTCTCTTATCATCTTCGCCGTTTCGAGCGTCATTCTGTCCTTATAAGAAAGCGTGTCCATACCGACGAGCCTTACTATTTCTTCGAGGCTCGCCTCTTCCTGCAAAACGTTCATCACGAACGCGCGGAGTTCCATAAAGTCCGCACCGACGTTCTTTTCATACCATTCGCCCATTCTGTCGGCGTAAAGCGAATAACTGATAAGCCAGTCTATCGCGGGGAAGTGTCTTTTATATGCAAGTTGCGCGGATAAGCCCCAGAAAACTTTGACTATTCTCAGCGTTGCCTGAGAAACGGGCTCGGAAAGGTCGCCGCCCGGGGGCGAAACCGCTCCTATTGCGGAAACCGAGCCTGTTTTATCCACGCTTCCGAGAACTTTTACGATGCCCGCTCTCTCGTAGAATTCGGCAAGTCTTGACGAGAGGTAAGCGGGGTAACCTTCGTCGCCCGGCATTTCTTCAAGTCTGCCGCTCATTTCTCTGAGCGCTTCCGCCCAGCGCGACGTGGAATCCGCCATTATCGCGACGTTATAGCCCATATCTCTGAAATATTCGGCTATCGTGATGCCCGTGTAAATCGACGCTTCTCTCGCCGCGACCGGCATATCGGACGTGTTAGCGATGAGAACCGTTCTCTTCATCAGCGGTTCGCCCGTTTTCGGATCTTTAAGTTCGGGAAATTCGTTCAGAACGTCCGTCATCTCGTTGCCGCGCTCGCCGCAGCCGACGTAGACGATGATATCCGCATCCGCCCACTTTGCCAGCTGATGCTGCACGACGGTTTTGCCCGAACCGAACGGGCCGGGAACAGCCGCCACGCCGCCGGAGGCAATCGGGAAAAACGTGTCGATAACGCGCTGACCCGTGACCATTGGCGCTTTCGGTGCGAGCTTTTCCGCATAGGGACGCCCACGGCGTACCGGCCATTTTTGCAGCATGGTCAGTTCATGCTCCACGCCCTTTTCATCGCGGACAACTGCCACCACGTCCGTCAGCCGCGCGACCTTGCTTTCGCACTTGACGATCTCGCCGGAAATGCCGTGCGGCACCATGATGCGGTGCTCGACGACGGCGCTTTCCTGCACCTGGCCGATAATCGTGCCGCCTGTCACCTTGTCGCCGGGCTTCACAAGCGCCTCAAAGCCCCATTCCTTATCGCGGTTCAGGCTCGGCACTTCCACGCCGCGCGTGATGTGCATCCCGTACTTCTCGGCAATGACAGTCAGCGGGCGCTGAATGCCGTCGAAAATGGATTCAATCAGCCCTGGTCCAAGTTCCACGGAAAGCGGCGCGCCGGTGGATTCCACCGGTTCGCCGGGGCCAAGACCGGACGTTTCCTCATAAACCTGAATGGAGGCCTTGTCGCCGCGAAGTTCAATCACCTCGCCCACGAGGCGGTTTTTGCTGACGCGAACGACATCGTACATACGCACGTCCGCCATATTTTCCGCGACAATCAGAGGGCCGGCGACCTTTACAATTCTTCCTTGCTGCGCCATTGGGTCAAGTCCCCTCTTTCTCATTGTTGAACAGAATATCCGCGCCGATGGCCTTTTCGACATTGGCCTTGACACGGCTCAGGCCGAAGCCGTTTGCGCCGCTGCTGCCCGGAATCGGGATGACGGCGCACTTCGGGTCGGTCTTGTAGCGTTCCAGCGTTTCCGGCACCTGCTGCGCGCACGTCTCCGTCAGAAAAATGACGGGAATGCCTTCGCTGTACAGGCGGTGGAGCGCTTTCGTCGTTTCTTCAGGTGTGCTGACAGCAATCACGCGCATCCCCAGGGCCTTAAATGCCAGCACGGCGTCGCGTTCGCCAACCACGCCCATTTGCTTCTTTTCCTGCTGCATTGCCCCTGTTTCTTCAAACATACAGATCACGCAGCCTTTCCCGGATATTTTCCGCATCGAAGCCATTCTGCTTGCCCGCCAGAATCAGGCGGACAGCCGCGGTTTCGCGCTGCACGGCGAGGAAATACGCCGCCGCCCGCTCCGGACAGATTTGAAAGCGGAATGGGCGGTACAACTCCAGCAGCGCGTCGTCCATTGCCTTTTCCAGCGCGGGCAGACGCTTGCCGTCCATGGCCGCATTCTTCGCCGCTTCCGTGACCGACGCGCCATACGGGGCGAGCATCGCGGACAGCATGTCCGGCTGCGCAAAGCAGAGCCGCCACGACTGCGCGCGAATCGTGCCGCCGTCCAGCAGTACACTCATGAAGAATGTTTCATCCTTCTTCATCTGCCGCACGCGCAGGAGCGCCACCGCGTTGAGCAAATCAACATGCCCGCGGAAATATTGCAGCGTGACCGGGCTATGCGTCCCCTTCAGGCGGCTGAAAATCAGCTGGTACATGGCGCGGTCAATGGCAACGTCGATGCTCATCGGGTCAATGCCCGTGACGATATTCTGCTCCAGACGATTCATCGCATCCCGGAAAGCGGCAGGCAGCGTGCTGTAACGATGGTCGGTGACGGCGTGGTGGAGCGTATCCGCCGGAATCGTGCCGCAGTCCGACAGCGCGGGCGCAGACAGCCCCAGCAAACGCGCTTTGAGCAGCATTTTGAGGTTCGCTGCGTCGTAAGCATACAGGAAGCAGTCCACCAAAGCGGGTTCGGGCGACAGGGCGCGTGCGTCCTGTGCTGCCTGATTTACCCGGTCAGCGGCAAGCTGTTCGGGGTCGGTGATGTCCGCGCCCGTCCAGCCGAGTTCGGAGAGCGTTTTGCGCGCTTCCGGCAGGGATGCCGTGGAGAGAAGCCGCTCCATGCCTGCAGCATCAAGCACATTCCGCTGGAGCATCGTCAGCCGCCCGGCGGAAAAATACACGCTTGGCTGTGCCATTTCGTGTCCTCCTCTCGCGATTATGCCGGACGATCCGGAAAGAGAATCGCCGCAATGTCTGCTTCCATATCCAGCCGCCGGCTATCCAGCAGCGACGCGAACGTGCAGCTGATTTCCATGCCGTTTTTCGCCAGAATCAGCCCCGTTTCGCCATTGCGCTTTTCTTCGCCCAGCGTCAGTTGACCCGGCTTGCCCTGCTTTTGCAGCAGCGTATTCAAATCCGCAAGGAACTTGTCGTCAAACCAGCCGGGGTTCTTGCTACCGAGAATGACGGTTTCGTCGCCATCCGACACGGCAGCGGCTTCCGTCATCAGGAAAGCCCGCGCCTGCTGAGGCGGCATGGCTTCCAGCTTGTCAAGCGCCTGCGCGAACGCCTCGTCAATCAGCGCGCGCTTGTCGCTGAGCAGGCGCTTGCGTTCTTCCAGTTCTTCCATGCGCTCCATGCGCAGCCGAGCCGCCTCCGCATCCTCAGAAGCCTGCATCATCAGGCGGCTGTGCGCGGCAGCCATCCGCTTTTCTGCCGCGTCGCGCAGGCGGGCAGCTTTTTCGTTGGCATCGCGCATGATGTCCGATGCACTCGTGCGAGCGTCAGACAGGATTTTTTCCTGAATCGCGTTTGCGTTCATGATGCTCCCCTTACAGCACGATGGCGTTGACGCACAGGAAGGAAATCAGCAGCGCCAGAACGGCGTAGGTTTCCACCATCGCGGTCATCATCATGCCCTTGCCCTGCATTTCCGGGCGGCGGCCGACCATCAGCATAGAACCGGCGGCGCACTTGCCCTGCGCAATCGCGGAGAAGTAGCCAACCAGCGCAATCGGCAGCGCGGCAGCCAGCAGCATCAGCGCTTTATCCACCGGCACAACGGCACCGCTGCCGCCCATGATACCAATCTTCGCCATAATCACGATAGCGATAACGAATCCGTAAATGCCCTGTGTTGCGGGCAGCAGCTGCAGAAGCGTCAGCTTCGAGCTGGCTTTCAGCGGAAACACCCGCCGCCGTTTCGCCCGCCAGACCCACCGCCTTGGCAGAGCCCATGCCGGGCAGAATCGCGGCAATCGCCGCAGCAAACAAACCAATCGCCAAACCCCATTCCATGACAGGTGACCTCCTTCAAAATCAATCGAAAGTTACGCATCCTTACTCCCGGTTTCCGGGCGGATGCTGACGTACTTTGTCCGGCGCTGCAGCGGGCGGAATGCCACGCCGCCTTCCTCAAAGAACTTGCCGAAGAACTCAATATACTGCAAGCGGCAGGCATGAACATACGCGCCCAAGGCGTTGATGCCAAGGCTGAACGCGTGTGCGCCAACGAACAGCACCGAGCCGAGAATCCAGCCAATCGGGCCGTTCTGGAAAATCATGCCGACCAGCATGTCAATGACCTGCCCCATGACGCCCGTCGCCAGACCCATGCCGAACAGGCGCATGTAGGACAGAATGTCGGAAATCCAGCTCGTCGCGCCGTAAATCTGGCTCAAACCGCCCAGCAGACGCGCAAACGGATTCTTCTTCTCGCGTCCGCCGAAGAGGAGCAGCAGCGCCACGCCGAAGATGGTCAAGCCCAGCCCAATCGTCTGCAATGTACCGCCGCACAGCGCGTACAGCCCAAGACCCGTCAGTGCGAAAATCCACGAGAACTGGTCGTAGAGTGCATCCAGCGGCTTCCCGCGCTTGAAATTCAGGTACGCCGCCATGCCAAGACCAGCGTACAAGTGAATCACGCCGACCGCCAGACAAATCATCATGACGGGCATCGGGTCATTCATCGGGTCAAGCAGACCGCCCCACGGGGCTGTAAAGCCCATCCAAGTGTTGTACGCCGCGCCCCAGATGACGGTCATCACCGCGCCGCCGAAAAGTACCCAGAGCAGCCGTGCATTCTTCTTTGCGGGCTTTTTGAGGAAAATCAGCGCCAAGATGCCGACAATCATCACCAGACCGTAGCCGGCGTCGGACAGCATCATGCCGAACAGACATGCATAAAATGGCGCCATCACCGCGGTCGGGTCAACGGAGCGGTACGCCGGGAGCGCAAAGCCCTCGACAACGCTCTCGTAGGGTGCATTGACGCGGTTGTTATCCAGCAGAACGGGCGGTTCATCCCCTTCCGCCGGGTCGGTAATATCCACAGAACAGGTAGGTGCAAGGCTGCGGCACTTGTCTGCCACTTGCTGGGCGACCTCAGCGGGTACCCAGCCGCGCAGGAGAAACGCCTTGCCTGTGCCGATGGTCTGGCGGGCGGCTTCCAGCTGATCGCGTTCAATCGTCAGCGCGTCATACCAGACCTTGAGGTGCGTCAGCTCGGCGGAGAGGGCTTTCCAGTCCTGCACAAGCGCTTCCTGCTGACGAAGAATTTCGTTCTTTTCGTTCTCCAGCCGTGCGGACTGCTCCGCGGCAGTTCCCGTAAATTCCGGAAGCTGCGCCGGGGCAAAGCCCGCGTCCCGCAAATCTGCGGCGACCTGCTCCCGTGCGCTTTGATGCGCACAAATCCAGACGGCGGCGGTGTCGTGTTCGGCGCTGAGCTGCTCCACCACCACGGGGAGCGATGCCCATTTTTCCTGACACTGCTGGAGCTCTGCGGCTTTCACCGTGCCGAGAAAATGCGCCACACGGCGGGTGTTATGCATCTGCTCCATTGGCAAATCAAACGATAGCCACGGTTTCAGCTGCGACTGTGCTACTTGCAGGCGCATCAGCTGGCCGCGGTATTCGCCGCTGCGCTTCTCCAGCGTTTCCGCCTGACGGAGCGTTTCCTGCAAGGCAGCTTCCTGCTGCGTGATATAGTGGACGTCCTGCGCGGACGCCTCAGGCAGATTGCCCATAAAGGGCGCAGGCTGATGATTGTAGGCGGCACATTCATGGATGACCCACGAGAGCCGCGCAAGGAGCGCATCGACCTGTTCCAGCCGACCGTCGTCCCTTGTGCGGTACTCCGCGAGTGCCTCATCCTGAAGCGGCGTGATTTCTACACAGCCCATATCCTGCAGCGTCCGAAGAAGTTTGCGCTGATCCTGCCGCATTGCCAGCAGGTCGATGCGCTTCATTTCAACGATCGCCATGCTGCAAAACCCTTTCATAGATCGCGCTGACGGCTTCGGGCAGGTGCTTGCGTGCCTGCTGGCAGAGCGCTTCCCGCTGCTTTCCTGCCTTGGCGCGCTGTGCAGTCAGCTGATGCTCAACCTCCTGCTTTTTGTCCTCCATCGCCTGCGCATACTGTGCGCGATTTTCAATGGCGGCAGCGCGTTCCTGCTGCGCGATGGCGGCTTCGACGGCTTTCACAACGTCGCGTGCCTCACGCTGCGCAGTTTGGCGGATTTCGTCTGCCTGCGCCTCCGCCTGCTGGATTCCTTTCATGATTTCCAGCGACAATCCATTCACCCTCTTTCCGGATGAGTGTCCATATTATTTGGTGCCGAAGAGGCGGTCGCCCGCGTCGCCCAGACCCGGAACGATATAGCCGTGCTCGTTCAGGTGGTCGTCCATGCCCGCGACGTAGATGTCCACGTCCGGATGGTCTTCCTGCATCCGCTTGATGCCTTCCGGCGCTGCAATCAGGTTGACCAGACGGATGTGACTGCATCCGCGCTTTTTGATGAAGCTGATGGCTGCGGACGCGCTGCCGCCGGTGGCAAGCATCGGGTCGAGGACAATCAGTTCACGTTCCTGCGCGTCGGCGGGAAGCTTGCAGTAGTATTCCACGGGGTTCAGCGTCACGGGATCGCGGTAGAGGCCGATGTGACCGACGCGGCAGGCAGGAATCAGGTTCGTAACGCCGTCCACCATGCCCAGACCAGCGCGCAGAATCGGCACGATGCCCAGCTTCTTGCCCGCAAGCACTTTTGATTTCATCTTGCAGATGGGCGTTTCAATCTCGACTTCCTCGGTAGGCAGGTCGCGAGTGACTTCGTAGACCATCAGTGTGGAGATTTCTTCCAGCAGTTCACGGAATTCCTTGGGACCCGTTTCCTTCTTGCGCATGATGGTCAGCTTATGCTGAATCAGCGGATGGTTGAGAACGTGTACTTGACTCATGGGGATGCCTCCTTTATTTTTTCCGAGGGTACCAGAGTGGTTTACAGCGATATTATAGCATTCTCAAATTCATTTTGCAAGTATTTTTGCAGATTCCGCAAAAATTTGATTCATATGCGCGGAAAATCGCACTTTTCTCCTATTAGATATGCAATATTTCGCGACGACCATGCATTTTTGTGCTGCTGGTTCTGTTCAAAAATCAACATTGACAGCGCGAAGTGATTGACATACAATAGTCTTATCCTATTATATAGGAGCAGCTTTTCGCCAGCGCCCAATTTGACCCGGTGCATCCTCTTGTCTGAAAAATGTCAAATTGCGTGTTTAGGCGTCAGAACATGATAATATAATTGGAGGAAACTGAAATGCTGCCTGTGATTGGGGTTACAGCAAGTGTGTCGGACGATCGCCTTTCGTTTCAGCAGAAGCGGATGTACTGCGAGGCGATTTCCGCGTGCGGCGGACTGCCGCTGATTCTGCCGCCGCAGGAAGATGTGTCGCGCGCATCGCAGGTGCTGTCGCTGCTGGATGGCCTGCTGCTGGCGGGCGGCGACGACATTGATCCGGCGTATTACGACGAAAAGACGCTGCCGGAATGCGGGCTGATTACACCCATCCGCGATATCTGGGAAATGCCGCTGTGCCGGGAAGCGCTCCATCGCCATTTGCCCTTGCTGGGCATCTGCCGGGGGCTTCAGGTGCTGAATGTCGCGCTGGGCGGCTCACTGGTTCAGGATTTGCCGTCGCAACGCCCTGACTCCCCCATTTGCCATCAGCAGACGCAGCCGCCGGAAGTCGCGACGCATCCCGTGCGGGTGGATGCACAGAGCCGCTTTGCGCGCATCATTGGCGCTGAGTCGCTGATGACGAACTCGCACCATCATCAGGCGGTGAAGCAGCTTGCGCCGGGGTTGACAGCGACGGCGTGGGCGCAGGATGGCGTCATTGAAGGGGTGGAAAAGATGGACGAGCCGTTCTGCGTCGCGGTGCAGTGGCATCCGGAGCGGCTCTGGAATCAACCGGACGGGTTGCCGCATCGGGCGCTGTTCGCAGCGCTGGTGGATGCGGCGAAATCAGCTGCAGTCTGATGGACAAAGCGTTCCCTTTGTGGTATGATGGACATGAAACCACCTCCAGACTTCCGAAATCAGGAAGGAGAAAATTGCCATGTGGAAAAAATTCTGCGCCGCTTTGCTCCTGATGCTTCTGCTGCCTGCCTGCGCACTGGCGGAGGTCGTCATCAGCGAAATCATGACCTCCAACGGCACATACGAGAATGGACATGCCTACGACTGGATTGAGCTGCACAACACGGGCAAATCCACCGTCGATATCAGCGGCTGGTATTTGAGCGACAGCAAAAAGGACAAGATGAAGTTCCAGTTCCCGCAGGGGACGAAGCTCAAAGCGGACGGCTATCTGACCGTCTTCTGCACGGGCGATGACGAGGTGGACGTTGGCAAGGGCAGTGAGTTCTACGCGACGTTCGCGCTCAGTTCGTCCGGCGAAAGCATCTATCTTTCGGACGCGGACGGCAATCAATTGCAAAAGCTGAAATATCCCCAGCAGTATGGCTGCGTGAGCTACGGTACAACCGACGACGGAGCAACCTACGGCTTCTTCGAGAACGCGACACGCGGCAAGAAGAACGATGCGACCATCTATTCCGGACGGGTGGATGCGCCTGTGCTGGACACGGCGGGCGGCTTCTACACGGACAGCGTGACCGTCATGGCGCACTCGGTGCTGTCCGGCGCGACATTGCGCTACACCACGGACGGCTCCACCCCAACCGCGAAATCGAAGGAGTTCCCGGCGGATGGCTTGACCATCAAGGAAACGACCGTCGTTCGGATTCGTGCGTTTCAGCCTGAGTTCGTCCCGTCGCCCACGGTCAGCGCGACGTACTTCATCAACGACGCCCCCGCGACGCCGATTGTCTCCTTGATTACGGACGAGGACTATCTGTTCAACAAGAAAACCGGCGCGCTGGTCAAGGGCACAGGCAGCATCCCCAACTACGACAAGGAGCTTGAATACCCCATCAACATCGAGTATTTCACGGGTGACGGCGTGTGCGAAATCAATCAAATGGGCACATTCACCTGCTCCGGGCATTCCGCGCGCATCAACGCCCAGAAGTCGATGGCTCTCTACGCCCGCAAGGCGTACGGCAACGACCGCTTTGCCTTCAACCCCTTCCCGACGCGCGACTACGATTCCTACAAGTCCATTCTGCTCCGCGCCGCCAATTCTGATACGTACGCGACCCGCCTGCGCGACATTGTGGCATCGTCGCTGGCGGAAGGTGAAGGGATTCTGTACCAAGACCACGTCGTGATTCAGGTGTACATCAATGGGCAGTACTGGGGGCACTATAATCTGCGCGAGAAAATCAACAAGTATTTCATCGCGCAGTACGAGGGCGTGACGGACGAAAAGGAGATTGACAGCATCGACATTCTCGCCCGCACCGGCACAGACCGCTTTACGCAGAACGGCAACAACGAGGATTGGCTGGAACTGGCGGATTTCTGCAAGAAAAACGATCTGAACGACCCGGAAAACCTGCAGTACGTCACCGACCGGCTGGACGTAGACAGCCTGTTCACCCACGCTGCGTACGAAATCATATTGGGCAATGTGGACTTCACGAACGTGCGCGTATACCGCGTGCCGGGCGGCAAGTGGAAGTATCTTCTGTTCGACGTGGAAGCGTGCTGGCGGAATCTGGATAAAACACCGCTGGAATACTATATCAAACCCGTCACCGCGAAGATTCAAGGCTTCCGGCACGAGCCGCTCAATGCGCTGCTTGCCGTGCCGGAAATGAAGGCGAAATTTCTCACGCGCGTGGCGGAAATTCTGGAAAAGCACTTCCAGTGGCCGGATGTCGAGGCGCGCTTCAACGAGGTTATCGACGTATTGGAGCCGATTCTGCCGCGCCATATTGCGCGCTGGAAGAACATGAAGCTCAGCAACTGGCAGAAAAATATCAGCGCGACGGAGTATTACGCACGCGTGCGCCCGAAGAAGATTCCGGAAATGCTGCAAAAGGCAATGAAGCTGACCGACGAAGAAGTGGAGACATATTTCGGCGAAGTGCTGCGCCTGTTGGAAGAAACGAATACGAAGAAATAACTTGATGCATCCTCTCGCTTGACGGCGGGAGGGTGCTTTTTGCGCTGTTCGCCTTTTCAAATGCAAACGGATGTGCTATAATAGCCGTGCAATAGGACGGAAAAGGAGGTGTACTGATGGCGGGACGGCTGATTTTTCACTGTGACGGCAACAACTTTTTCGCTTCCTGCGAGTGCATAGAGCATCCTGAATGGCGGGATGTACCGATGGCGGTCGCTGGCGACCCGAAAGACCGCTGCGGTATCGTCGTGGCGAAGAACGAGCTGGCAAAGAAAGCGGGTGTCAAGACGACGGACACCATCTGGCAAGCGCGGCAGAAATGTCCAAACATTCTCTTCGTTCCGCCGCATCACGACGAGTACGCGCGCGTGTCACGGCGCATGAATGCCATTTTCCGCGAATATACGGATTTCGTGGAGCCTGCTTCGATTGACGAATCGTATCTGGATATGACAGGCGCGCCGGGATTCTACGGGCTGTCCCCGCGCGAACTGGCGGATTTGCTCCGGCGGCGCGTGCGAGAGGAAATCGGCATTACCATTTCCGTGGGCGTATCGTTCTGCAAAGTGTTCGCGAAAATGGGCAGCGACTACCGTAAGCCGGACGCGACGACACTGATTTTCCGCGAGAACTATCAAGAAATGCTCTACCCGCTGCCCGTCGCGACGATGCTCTATGCCGGTCGCGCGTCCGTGCAGACGATGGCACGCCACGACATCCGCACCATCGGCGAACTGGCGTCGCGTTCCCGCGCAGACTTAAGGAGGATGCTTGGCAAGTCTGGCGAGCAGCTTTGGCTGTACGCGAACGGCTTGGATGACAGCCCTGTTCGGCGCTATGAGGACAGACAAGAAGTGAAGTCTGTCAGCCGCGGCATGACCTTTCGGCGTGATTTGGTCAACATGGAGGAAGTACGCTGCGGCGTGTCCGTGCTGGTGGATGAAATCGCGGCGACACTGCGGCAAAGCGGGTTGAAAGGCAGCGTCATCAGCGTGACGCTCAAAGCGCCGACGCTGCACACCCTGTCCCACCAAGTTACCCTGCCGCACCCGACGTATTTGCAGCAGGAAATTCGCACGGTGACGATGCAGCTGATTACAGACCACTGGTCGGTTTCGGCGAAGTCGCCTGTTCGGTCGATCACTGTCGGCGTATCACATCTGTCCGGTGAAAACGAGGCATATACGGAGCAGCTGAGCCTGTTTGATTTGTGTACTCCGGTCGGTAATACCGAAAAAGAACCGACGGTCGGTCTGGAAAAACAGGAAAAAGTGGAGGCGGCAGTGGCGAAGCTGCGGCAGCGGCTTGGCAACGATGCAGTGTCCCTTGGCTGTTACGATAACGATGAAATCGGCGTGCGGCAATATGGGAAAAAACGCTGAATTCGGTATGCTTGACAGCCAATTCCGGGCATATTATAATAGAACAAGCCGGTTCATTTTCCGGGTCTATTAGGAGGAAACGAAATGGGAGCAATGCCCGCAAGCCGCTATGCTTTTGGGTCAGTGCCGTGGTACAGCGTGCTGATTGTCAGCGCGATTGTGATTGGTCTTTCCCTGTGCAGCCACGAACAGAAGCGGCTGAAACTGCCCGCTGATTTGGCGATTGACCTCGCGCTGTGTCTGATTCCGTCCGCCATTGTCGGTGCGCGCCTGTACTACGTCGCGTTCTCGTGGGACGTGTTCGCCGCCGACCCGCTGCGGATTCTGCGCATCTGGGAAGGTGGACTCGCCATCTACGGCGGCATCCTTGGCGGAGCGATTGCGCTGCTGCTTTTCTGTGCCGTGCGGCATATGCCGCTGCTTCAGTTAGCGGACGTTCTTGTTCCGGCGCTTGCGCTGGGGCAAGGCATCGGACGCTGGGGCAACTACTTCAATATGGAGGCCTACGGGCGGCTGATTACGAATCCGCAGTGGCAGTTTTTCCCGGCGGCGGTGCTGATTCCGGTCGATTCAGGCTACGAGTGGCATATGGCGACGTTCTTCTATGAATCGTGCGTCGATGTGCTGATTTTCCTCGTCCTGTGGTTCGGCGTGCGGAAGCGCAAGCGGTGGAACGGACAACTGCTGGCAGTCTACATGCTCATGTACGGCATCGGGCGTGCGGCCATCGAGGGGTTGCGGATGGACAGTCTGTATTCCGGCAGCATTCGCATCAGCCAGATTGTCAGCATTATGCTCGCGGCAGTCGGGCTGATTTGGCTGCTGATTGGCACATTCGCGCGGAAAAATCCGCAGAGAGAGGGATAACTATGCCGACGACACCAGCGAAAAACCTGCTCTACCGCGCGGCGCTGCCGATTCTGGCACCGCACAGCCGCGGGCAGATGACACACCACGCATCCGGGCATCCGCTGACGAGTCTGCCGAACTATGAGCGGATTCTGGCGAAGCACCATGTGTTCGGCGCGTCGCTGCTGCTGCAGGATGGGGCGAATTGCGCTCTCTGCAACACATCAACGGCGAAACCGGAGCATCTGGCGCAGGAGAACACGCGCTACCGAGTCGCATCGATCACGAAGATGGCGACGGCACTCGTGACGCTCCGCTGCATTGACAACGGACTGTTTGCGCTAGACAGCGAGGCCGCTTCCCTATTGCCGGACGGCGAAAAAGCCCCTGCGCTCTCCGGCGTAACCGTGCGGCATTTGCTTTGCCACACGTCGGGTCTGCGTGACCTGCCGATACTGGACGATTGCCTGAAAGAGGGCAAGCCGTACACGGAACTGCTGCGTCAGCCGGAGATTCGCGCCTGTGCGCCCGGTCAGCAGCTGATTTATTCCAACTTCGGCTTTGGGCTGCTGGGATGCATTCTGGAACAGCAGACGGGGATGTGTATTGAGCCGCTGTTTCAGGAAATGCTGTTCCGTCCGCTGCACATGCGCGCGACGCTCGATGCTTCTATGCTGAACGAGACGGAAATCATGCCGATTACGCGCGTGCTGCCTTATCGCGCGGGTCAGGAGCTTCGCGTGACGGCGCTGGGGCGTCATCCGCTGCAAAAACCGAATCCGCTATGCCATTACGGGCATACGGCAGGAGCAATGTATACCGACGGTCGGTCTGTTTTGCAGATGCTGACGCTCATTCATCAGCGCGGCACAATGGACGAAACGCGTCTTATCGGCGAAAGCCTCATGCAGGAAATGACGCGCCGGCAGTCCGCAGCCCCGACGCGCACCTACGGGCTGGGGCTGGTCATCCTCAATCGCCCGGAGATTTCGCCGCGACAACTGCTGGGGCATCAAGGATTCGCGTATGGCTGCGTGGATGGCGCATTCATCGAGGAAGATACAGGGCGCGCGGTCGTCTTCCTCAATGGCGGCGCAAGCGAGGCACGAACAGGGCGGCTGGGGCTGGTCAACCGTGATGTGCTGCAATGGGCGCTGAAACAGGAGATGCCATCATGGACATAATCACGCGTATCACCCGTCAGCGCGGCAAAATGCAGATTGTCATCAGTGAGCAGGAGACGATCGTCGTACCGCTTTCGCTCTTCCGCGAACGGCCACTGACGGAGGGTCAGCCCATCAATCTGGAAGAATACGACAATTGGCTGATGGTGCGGCAATATCGCCATGCGCTGGATCGGGCAGTTGCCTGCCTTGCGGCGCGGGCGCACAGCAAGCACGAAATTGAACAGAAACTGCTGCGGGTCGGCTATCGTCCCTGCACGGTGGAGATGGTGCTGTATAAATTAGAGCGTGAGCATTTGCTCAACGATGCGGATTTTGCGCGGCAATGGGTAGAAGCGCGTTCGGGACGCAAGCTGGGACGCAACCGCATTGCGCAAGAACTGCGGCGCAAGGGTATCGATGCGGATGAGGCAGAGGAAGCCCTATCCGCGATTGGCGAGGACGACCAGCTGGCGGACGCGATTGCACTGGCGGAAAAGGCAGCGGTGCGCGCGAAGTCCGACGAGGATCCGCGCAAGACGTATCAGCGCATTGCGGCGATGCTGGCGCGGCGCGGCTTCCGCTGGGACATCACGAAAGAGGCGTTGGCGCAGGTGCTGCAGGCGGATTGACACTTGACACGGAAGCCATTCCCCGATATAATGAGAACATCTTGTGGAAAACGCGAAAGGGAGGTAAACACGGTGGAAAATCAGGAGTCGATTTACGAGGAGAAGCAGGGCAATCTGCTGACCGGCATTCTCGGCGCCCTCTTGGGTGCGCTCATCGGTACGGCGCTGTGGGTGCTGGTCGGCGTATGGGGGTACATCGCAAGCATCGTCGCGTGGCTGACGGCATTCTTGGCGGGCAAGGGCTATGATCTGCTGCACGGTCGGCCCGGCAAGGCGAAGACCATCACGATTATCGTAATGCTGATTCTGTCGATTTGCGTCGGTACGGTGGGAACAGTCGCTGTTGTCGGTGTGCAGAGCATCAAGGAAGCTGAAGAAGAAATGAACTCGTTTGAGCTTGCCCATTTCAAGAAGCTCTACCCGAACGAATTGGACTATGTGCTGGAAATGATGCAGACGAACGACGAAATTCACACCGAAATAACAAAGAGTCTCGCGTTGGGGATGCTGTTTGGCGCGCTGGGCGCATACCCGATTGTGCTGGGCGACCGCCGCAAAAAGCAGAAGCAGGATACCGTCCAGCCGTATGAGGCGGCGGATGGCGCACCGAAATCAACGGAAAACGCGGATGATACGGACAAGCATCTGGATGCCTAATCACATAAAGCAATCGCCGTATCGGAAAATCAATCCGGTGCGGCGATTTTTTGCGTTTATGGTTTTTTGCGGGTGCAGTGGGCAAACTCCGCCGCCAATGCAGCGTTGATTTCTCGAACGGCGGTTTCGTCCGGCTTGACCTCCTCGCGGTCGTAGGTGAAAATGCCGTTGATTTCCTCCTCCACGTCGCTGACCTGCGTGTACACCAGCGCGGACAGCCCCTTTTGCAGCTGCGGCAGTACCGTTTCCAGCTGCAGTTGGCGATAGCGCGCGGTTAAATCCTCCCGACTTTCCGCTGTGCCATAGCCATACGACTTCTCGTGCGTACAGTGGCCGGGCATCGGGTACGCAATGCCGCCGTACTCCGTCAGCGCCGTTACGCGCCGATGCTTCCGCATTTTCAGCGGATAGAAATAGTTGTGCATGGAGTACACATCGCCGCCGCCTTGGTCAAACCAGCCGCTCGCTTGGTCAATCAGGCGCGTCGCATCCATCCGGCGGAGAATTTCCGTCACCTGACGTGCGTTGAACTGCCCCCAGCCCTCGTTGAACGGCACCCACAGCGCAATGCACGGATGATGGTACAGCGTATTCACCGTGTCCGACATTTCGCGCAGGAAAAGTGCCCGGCTTGCTTCATTTGGGCGCGACAGCAGATGCCGGAACAGCCCGACATCTGGGAAATGCCGCAGGACTGGCAGCAGCACGTTCGCCAAGTACGTCACATACCACGACTTCATGGGTGTGCCGCCGCTGACAAAATCCTGCCAGACAATCAGCCCCAGCCGGTCACAGTGATAATACCACCGCTGCGGCTCGATTTTCGCGTGCTTGCGCAGGAGGTTGAAGCCCAGTGCCTTCACGCGCAGCAATTCGTTCACCACTGCTTCGTCCGACGGCGGCGTGTACAGCCCATCCACCCAATAGCCCTGATCCAGCAACCCGTTGAGCAGAATCGGCTGACCGTTCAGGCAGAAGCGAGGAATGCCGTGCGCATCCGGCTGACACGTCCACTGCCGCATGGCAAAGTAGCTTTCCACCTTGTCCTCCGGCAGCGAAACTTCCACATCGTAGAGGAACGGATCGTCCGGCGACCAGCAGTGCAGCGCCTCTTCCGGCAGCTTCAGGGTAACACTCGCCTGATGATGAACCGCCGTGTTCCGCGCCAAGGCGACTTCCCTGCCGTCTGCGGTCACGCGAAAGGTAACAAGGCAGTCGGAGCTGACAGAGACGGCAAAACGAACCGTGCGCGTCGGAACGTCCGGCGTAATCGTCAGCTCCTGCACATAGCAGTCCGGCACGCGCTCCAGCCAGACGGTCTGCCAAATGCCGCTCTGCGCGGGATAGAACATGCCGCCGGGGGTCAGTTTCTGCTTGCCGCGCGCCTGAATGCCGCAGTCGGACGCATCCTGCACGGCGACATGCAGCGTATTTTCGCCGTCCTGCAAATAGTCGGTGATATCCAGCGAAAACGGCCAGTAGCCGCCGCTGTGCCGCCCGACCTCCCGATGATTGACGAGAATCACGCAGTCATTGTCCACCGCGCCGAAATGCAGCAGCACGCACCCGCCAACCCCATCCGGCGGCGTAAACATGCGCTGATAGTGCAGCCACTGATTCGGCTGAAGCGTCCGCCGAACGCCCGAAGCTGCCGTCTCCGGCGAATACGGCACGAGGATTTCGCCGTCCCATGCATTGGGCAGGGCTTCATCCGCCGTAATGGCGTACGACCACGAACCATTGAGGTTCAGAAAGCTGTCTCGGCGCAGCGCCGGACGCGGATATTCCGGGAAAGGAATCACGAGCGTCTCCCCTTTCGATTGTTTATGACCATTGTAGCACATCCGCCAGAAAAATGAAAGAGCGGAAATCGACCTTCCCCCTTGACAGAAAAGCGCGAAACACCTACAATGAACAGGACGGTTTCTTTATCGAAGCGACCGAAAAGGAGTTGAATTTTGATGATGAAATATGTATTTGTGACCGGCGGCGTTGTTTCTTCGCTGGGCAAGGGCACAACGGCGGCATCCCTGGGGCGGCTGCTGAAGGCACGCGGCTACAAGGTTGCCATGCAGAAATGCGACACCTACTATAACTTCAATCCGGCGCTGCTGTCCCCTTTGCAGCACGGCGAAAATTTCATTACGGAGGACGGCGTGGCGGCTGACCTTGACTTAGGGCACTACGAGCGCTTTATCGACGAGTCGCTCAAGGGTGAAGCAAGCATCACCACCGGCAAGATTCACACTGCCCTGGTGGAGCGCGAGCTGCGCGGCGAATACCACGGCGCGACGATTACAGTCGTGCCGCATGTGACGAACGAAATCAAGCACCGCATCATCACGGCGGCGGAAAACTCCGGCGCGGACATTGCGATTATCGAGATCGGCGGCGTGGCGGGCGATATTGAGTCCTCCCCGTATCTGGAGGCGATTCGCCAGCTGAAATGGGAGCTGGGCGCGGGCAACACCTGCTTCATTCATGTGGCGCTGATGCCGTATTTGTCCGTTGCGGGCGAAATGAAAACGAAGCCGACGCAGCACTCTGTCAAGGCCCTGCGCGCCATCGGCATTCAGCCGGATGTTATCGTCTGCCGCACAGAGGTGAACATCAGCCAGTCCGCAAAGGACAAAATCGCGCTGTTCTGCAATGTGCCGGTGGGTAACGTCGTGCAGAACCGGGATGCGTCCACGCTGTTTGAAGTGCCGCTGAATCTGGAAAAAGAAGGTTTGGCGGGCATGGTGCTGAAAACGCTGAAGCTTGACAATCCCCCGGCGGATTTGACCGAGTGGACGAACATGGTTGCCCGATATGACGCGCCGACGCAGGAGGTGCATATCGCGCTGGTCGGCAAGTACGTTGCCGTGCATGATGCATACCTGTCTGTGCACGAAGCGCTTGTCCATGCAGGCATCGCGAACCTCGCGGCGGTGTATGTGGACTATATCTCCTCGGACGAGCTGACGGAAGCGAACGCCGCGGAACGGCTGGGCAGCTATCACGGCATCATCCTCCCCGGCGGCTTCGGGCACCGTGGTGCGGAGGGGATGATGGCGGCGGCGAACTTCGCGCGCACGAAGGGTATCCCCTGCCTGATGATTGGCTACGGAATGCAGCTTGGCGTGGTGGAAGCAGTTCGGTCGCTTTTGTCGCTGCCAGACGCGAACTCGACGGAAGTCAATCGGCTGGCAAACCCGGCGGTGGTAGCGATTCCGCGCGACCGCGTGGACGAGAACGATGGCCGACAGAATGCGCGCATGGGCGGCATGGACGTCGTGCTGACCGAGGGCAGCCGCACCGCGGCCATCTACGGTCTGACGATGGTGCACGAGCGCCACGGCAACCGTTACGAGGTGGATGATGCGTTCCTTGCGCCGCTGCACGAGGTCGGCGTGGATTTCGTCGGCTTCAGCGCGGACGGAAATTACCCGGAGGTATTCGAGATTCCGGCGCATCCGTTCTATATCGGCACAATTTATCATCCGGAGTTCCTTTCCCGCCCCAACAAGGCGCATCCGCTGTTCGCAGCGTTCATCGGCGCAGCGGCGGCGCATCAGGCATAAGGAGGCTGACATATGGCCAATGCGATTCTCATCCCCGGCAAAGAAAAACGGGTCTACGGCGGACATCCGTGGGTGTTCCGCAGCGATATTGCGCGCGTCGAGGGCGATTTCACCCCCGGCGACATCGTATCGGTATATTCCAGCAAGGGCAAATTCTTGGCGAAGGCGTTTTACAATCCGCAGAGCCAGATTTCCCTGCGCATCATGAGCCTGCACGACGAACCGATTGACCGCGCGTTCATCTTCCGCCGTGTCAAGGAAGCTGTCGATTACCGGCGCACGTTCGCGGACTTGCGCTCCTGCCGATTGATTTTCGCGGAGAGCGACCGCCTGCCCGCGCTGATTGTGGACAGTTTTGGCGATGTGCTGGTGCTGCAATGCCTGGCGCTGGGCATGGAGCGCTTCAAGCAGGATGTGGTGGACGCGCTGGTGGAAGAAGTGCATCCACAGGGCATCTATGAGCGCAGCGACGTGCCGGTTCGCCGCTTGGAGGGCTTGGAGCAGCTGACAGGCGTGATGTACGGCACAGTTCCCGACCGCGTGGAGATGGTGGAGAACGGCGTCCACTTCTGGGTGGATGTCAAGGAAGGGCAGAAGACGGGCTTCTTCCTCGATCAGAAGGAGAACCGCGCCGCGATTGCGCCATTCGTCAAGGACAAGACCGTACTGGACTGTTTCACGCACACGGGCAGTTTCGCGCTTCATGCGGGGCATTATGGCGCGAAGGAAGTCACGGGCGTGGATATTTCCGCTTTCGCCTGCGAATTCGCGACGGAAAACGCGCGCCTGAACGGGCTGGAGAATGTCGTCCACTTCATCGAAGCAAATGCGTTTGACCTGCTGGCGGAGCAGAGCCGCGCGGGTGTCAAGTATGACGTGGTGATTCTCGACCCGCCCGCGTTCACCAAGACGCGCAGCGCCATCGAAGCGGCGACGCGGGGTTACAAAGAAATCAACCTGCGTGCGATGAAGATGGTCAAGCCCGGCGGCTACCTGATTACCTGCTCCTGCTCGCAGCACATTCTGCCGGATGCGTTCATGCATATTGTCCGCGATGCGGCGCACGATGCGCATGTGCAGCTGCGACAGGTCGAGTACCGCACGCAGGGGCGCGACCATCCGATTCTGCCTGCCGCGCCGGAAACGCAGTACCTCAAATGCGGCATCTTCCAGATTTTTGATTAATACTATTTCCAAATTCACCTGTGCCATCTGCTTGCGTCTTTTCCGCTCTGGCGTCCGGTCGTTCCATTTAGCGTAGCGCTGCTACGCTGCAT
>ENA-OOXT01000852-OOXT01000852.1-human-gut-metagenome-genome-assembly--contig:-NODE-852-length-21848-cov-6.784839_pt1 | contig 21848 bp, 17 predicted proteins | sample MGYA00241590_ERZ501349 | MGnify/ENA primary metagenome ERZ501349 (study PRJEB25962, sample SAMEA2042838) | human gut metagenome | biome: human gut; feature: human-associated habitat; material: faeces...
CTTTTTCATTGTACATCACCTGATTCCTTTTTATTTCATACTTATACAATACAAAGTCAATCTCAATTTAACCTCAACAAAATTTATTTTTCATAAAAAAATATGACCGGCTTCTTTTTAAAGAAACAGTCATATTTTTATTCTAATATATGAAGGAGCTTTTCTTACTCCGTTGTATTAATCACTATTTTATTTCTTCCATAAGCTGTCGGATTTTTCTCAATGTACACTGTGTAACTGCCAGGTCATCTTCTTGTATATTCGATATGATTTTTTCATAAGCTTCTATCATTTTTTCTTTCTGACAATTACTTAATTCAATTGCCTTGTTCGTCAAAACAAGGTATGTTCTTTCTTTTTTTTCATCTAATTTCCAGATAATATATCCTTTATTTTCAAGACTTTTTACCATCTTAGATGTTTCTGGAATCGATAATTTCATGTATTCTGCCACTTCTGAAAGATATACTCCTTCATGACAGTCTGATTTTTCAACACATTCCTTTATACTATAAAGGAACAAATAATCTGTTCTTTCAATAAATTCAAATATGCTTTCAACATTGATGCTCTTTAAAAAAAACTCCTCTGCACTGGTTCCTGCTCCCATATTATCGTTCCTCTCTTTCTATATATTCTTTTTTGCTGACTAGGCTCTTATATGCCGGTCGAATGATCTTATCTGTAGTTATCAATTCTTCCAGGCGATGTGCACTCCAACCAGCAATTCTTGCTATCGCAAATAATGGCGTGTACAATTCTCTTGGAATATTCAACATATCATACACAAAACCACTATAGAAATCTATATTAGGACTTACTCCTTTGAATATCTGACGCTGCTTTGCAATCAACTTAGGTGCAATCTTCTCAATATTGTTATAAAGGGTCATATCTTTCTCACGTCCTTTATCCCTTGCGAGTTGTTCTACAAAGCCTTTGAACACCCTTTCTCTCGGATCTGAAATAGAATACACAGCATGTCCCATTCCATAAATAAGTCCTTTCTGATCAAACGCCTCTTTCTTCAAAATCTTACTCAGATATGATGTAATTTCCTCTTCGTCTTCATAATCTTTCACATGACTTTTAATATCATCCATCATATTCATTACCATCAGATTTGCACCGCCATGTTTTTTTCCTTTTAAGGATGACATTGCTGCTGAAATAACAGAATAAGTATCTGAACCTGAAGATGTTACTACCCGTGTAGTAAATGTAGAATTGTTACCACCACCATGTTCCATATGTAACAATAATGCTATATCCAGTACTCTTGCTTCCAGTTCTGTGAATTTTGTATCTGGTCTTAATAGGCGCAGGAAATTTTCAGCAATAGATAAATCTTTTTCAGGTCTATGAATATACATACTTTCGTTTTTTTCATAATGACAATAAGCATGGTATGCATATACTGCTAACATAGGAAATACTGCGATCAACTGCATACTCTGCCTTAGCACATTCGGAATTTCAAGACTTTCTTTCTCCTTATCGTAAGAGCCCAATGTAAGAATACTTCGAGTCATAGAACCCATAATATCTGATGTAGGTGCTTTCATAATGACATCTCTGGTAAAGTCAGTCGGTAGTTCCATACAATCAGATAGTTTTCCCTGAAATTCCATTAACTGTGTATTAGTTGGCAATTCTCCGAATAAAAGAAGATATGCTCCTTCTTCAAAGATAAACCTTTTTCCTTTACCTCCTGTTACTAAATCTTTTATATTATAACCACGATAAGATAACTCGCCATCACATGGGCTCTTTACTCCATCATGATATTCAAAAGCTTTTATATCAGAAATATTTGTAAGCCCTGTCAACACACCTTGGCCTTTTTCATCTCGTAAGCCTCTTTTTACACCATACTCTGAATACAGATTCTTACTAATGCTATCATTTTGTTCACAAAAAATTGCTTGCTGTTTCATATAATTTTCCAAATTGCTCATTTGAATCGCTCCTTTCATTCTGTTACGAACTTACATACTATACTCAGATATTCTTGTTTCCAGAGCATTCAGCATTGTCTGTTCTTTTTCTTATTCTTATTCATTAGCAATACAATACAATGGAAAACTCAATTTAACCTCAACAAGGTTTGTTTTTTTCATCCATGCAAAATCTTCTTTGTACAACAGACTGTCGGCCATATTGTATATTTGCTGAAAAAAACTTCCAAGAATCATTGGCATTGCAAAAACCGTTAACGCTTTGACGGGCGTATCGGTTATCAAATACTCATCTTTCGACATTATCATCTTCCTCCTAAGCGGAAGGTCGGGGGTTCAAATCCCTTTTGGCGCGCCACAAGCAATGCCGAAAGCCTTTGTTTTCAAGGGCTTTCGGTTTTTTATTTTTGTCAAAAACGAAAAAAACGAAAAAGCCGCAGTTTTTCATTGGCTGTTTTTCCGTTTGCTAACGGAATTTATGACTGATGTCGTCCGCCTTTCGGGCGGATTTTTTTATGTTATCTGATGCGTATTTTTATGATTGAAAAATTTAAAACGTGCAAAAGTGTGCATTTACGGTTCGATAATATTGCATATTAGATAACAAAACGGGCACACTATAAGCACAAACGCTGAATTTTATTGCGTGATATTGACTGTATTTGAACGGTTTTGTATAATTAAGGCACAACAGAGATATCGGAGGTGTGAATATGCTTACAACCGACAGAAGAGCGCAGATACTTGAAATTCTGCGTCAGAACGGCTCGGTTACCGTTTCAAAGCTTGCCGAAGAATTCGAAACAAGCGAATCTACGGTAAGGCGTGACCTTTTGGCTCTTTCCCAGCTCGGAAAAATAAACAAGGTTCACGGCGGAGCGACTGTTCTCGGGCAGGAATTTCTCCACAACGAGGAGGATTTCGACAAAAAATCGCTGATGAACATAAACGAAAAGGAAGCAATAGCAAAATATGCCGCATCGCAGATAAATGATGATGATTTCGCCTTTATCGACGCAGGCACAACCACCTTTCTTATGACGAAATATATAACTTCTTCCAAAGCAACCTTTGTAACCAACGGAATCGCCCATGCAAAGGAGCTGACGGCCAATGGCTGCAAGGTTTTTGTTATCGGCGGTGAATTAAAAAGCACAACCGAGGCAATCATAGGCTTAGTAGCCGCTTCAAATCTTCAGAAATATAACTTTTCAAAAGCGTTCATCGGAACAAACGGAGTCAGCGAAAAGCAGGGCTTTACAACCCCGGACACCGAGGAGGCAATGCTAAAAGCCGTTGCCATAGAGCGAAGCTTTGTAACCTATGTGCTTTGCGACCACACAAAGTTCGGAAAAGTTTCGGCGGTATCATTTTCACCGGTTGCTGCGGCGTGTATAGTCTGCGACAAATGCGATGACGAACAACTTAAATCAAAAACGGTAGTGAAGGAGGTAACTGCTTAATGGTTTACACCGTTACTCTGAATCCGGCTCTCGACTATGTGATGAAGCTCAAAGCTCTCAGGACCGACGACATAAACCGTACGGACGGCGAAGAAATCTATTACGGCGGAAAAGGCATCAACGTGTCGGTCATACTCACACAGCTCGGAATTTCCAACACGGCACTCGGCTTTCTCGGAGGCTTTACCGGAAAAAAGCTTGAAGAAATGCTCAAAAACGACAATATCAGCTGCGACTTTAATTATCTTAAAAACGGCGATACGAGAATAAACGTCAAAATCAAGGCCGACAAGGAAATTGATTTGAACGCCTGCGGCCCCGAAATTACAAAAGAGGATATGCAGAGCTTTTTAAGAAAGCTTGACGGCATAAAGAGCGGAGATTATCTTATCCTCGCAGGCTCTATCCCGAATACCCTCCCCGATGACATTTACGAGCAAATACTTGAGAGAGTCGGCGACAGAAATATAAACTGCGTGGTTGACGCAACGGGCGATTTGCTCAAAAACGTGCTCAAATACAAACCGTTTTTAATAAAGCCGAATCATCACGAGCTCGGCGACCTGTTCTCGGTCCAAATTAAAAGCGACGACGACATTGTGAAATATTCGAAAAAGCTTCAGGAAATGGGTGCTAAAAACGTACTTGTTTCAATGGCAAAGGACGGCGCAATGCTTACGGACGAAAACGGAAACGTCCACAAAATAGGCAACGCAAAGGGCAAGCTCATAAACTCCGTCGGTTGCGGAGACAGTATGGTAGCAGGCTTTACGGCAGGATATATCAAGACCGCCGACTATTCCTACGCTTTAAGGCTCGGCTCGGCGTGCGGAAACGCAACGGCCTTTTCGGAAAAGCTTGCAACCCGTGAAGAAATTGAACGCGTCTTTAACGCGGAGTATAAATAAGGAGGAATACTTATGAAAATCATCGACTTATTAAAAAAGGATGCGATTGCTCTTAATGTTTCTCTCACCGACAAGGAAGAGGCAATCGACAAGCTGATTTCCCTGCACGAAAAGGCAGGAAATCTTGCCGACAAGGCGGCGTACAAGGAGGCTATCCTTGCAAGAGAGGCTCAGGGCTCGACCGCAATCGGAGAAGGAATTGCCGTTCCGCACGCAAAATCGGACAGCGTAAAGACTCCCGGTCTTTCGGCGATAACGGTTCCGAACGGCGTTGATTACGGTGCTCCCGACTCCAAGCCCTCGGACATTTTGTTTATGATTGCCGCTCCCGTTGACGGAGATTTACATCTCGAAATACTCTCCCGTCTTATGGTAATGCTTATGGAACCGGAATTTTGCGCGGCTCTACGGGGCGCAAAAACGACGGACGAATTTTTAGAAATAATCGACAAAAAGGAAGCGGAGAAATACCCCGAGGAAGCGGTAAAACCCGAAGTAAAGCCGAACGGTTACAGAATACTCGCAGTTACAGCCTGTCCGACGGGCATAGCACATACCTATATGGCGGCAGAGGCACTTGAAAAAGCGGGCGAAAAATTAGGCTATCCGCTCAAAGCCGAAACCAACGGCTCCGGCGGTGCTAAAAACGTGCTCACAAAAAAGGAAATCGAAGAATGCGACGGAATAATCGTTGCCGCAGATAAAAACGTCGAAATGGCACGTTTCGACGGCAAGCCCGTTGTAAAGACCTCGGTTTCAAACGGAATAAACAAGCCCGAGGAGCTTATCAAAAAAATCGTTGACGGAAAAGCCGCGATATATCACGCCGACGAAAGTGAAAAGCAGCCTATTGATGACGACGAAAAGGAAAGCGGCTGGCACAAACTTTATAAGCATCTCATGAACGGTGTTTCGCATATGCTCCCGTTCGTTGTCGGCGGCGGAGTTCTCATAGCTCTCGGCTTCCTGTTCGATACGCTTGCAGGCAATGCCGATGTCGGCGGAACCTTCGGCTTCACAAGTCCCGTTGCGGCAATTGTGTTCTGGATAGGCAAAGCGGCATTTGCGCTTATGCTCCCCATCCTTTCGGCTTATATCGCATCGTCCGTTGCCGACAGACCTGGTCTTTTGCCCGGTATGATAGGCGGCGTATTTGCGGCAAACGGTTACACCTTCAGCTCGCTGATTGAAAACCAAAGCCTTACCGGAGACGACAAAGCGGTATCGGGCTTTCTCGGCGCTCTGCTCGCAGGCTTCCTTGCCGGTATTATTGTAAATCTCCTCAAAAAGGCATTTTCTTGGCTTCCGAAATCAATGGACGGAATAAAGCCCGTATTTATCTATCCTCTTTTCGGCACGCTTATCATGGGCCTTCTTATGTGTCTTATAAATCCCGTTATAGGCGTTGTCAACTCCGGTCTTTCCTCGTTCCTCTCGTCGCTCGGCGATACAAGCAAAATACTCCTTTCCATAGTACTTGCGGCAATGATGGCAACGGATATGGGCGGCCCGTTCAACAAGGCGGCTTATGTTTTCGGCACGGCTGCAATAGCCGACGGCAACACATGGATTATGGCGGCTGTTATGATAGGCGGTATGGTTCCCCCGATTGCAATCGCACTTTCGACAACCTTCAACAAGAAGAAGTGGACATCGGAAGAAATCAAATCAGGCCCCGTAAACTATCTTATGGGTCTGTGCTTCATTACGGAGGGCGCTATCCCCTACGCCGCTTCCGACCCGGTAAGAGTTATCCCCTCATGCTTAGTAGGCTCTGCTGTCGCAGGTGCTCTTACATCACTGTTCAACGTTACATGCCCCGCACCTCACGGCGGAATCTTCACATTTATAGTATGCGACCATCCGCTTCTCTATATCGTAGCCCTTATTGCAGGCTCGGTTGTCGGAGCACTGATGCTCGGTCTTCTTAAAAAGAATCGTAAAGAATCCGTATAACAAACAATCAAAAACCGTGCCGAGGGGCATCATCCTCTCGGCAGGTATTAAACATAAGGAGAATTATTATGGTACAGAAAACTTTTACAATCACTAATAAAATGGGACTTCATATGCGTCCGGCAAACACCTTTGTAACGGAAATGTCTAAATTCTCTTCGGAGGTTGACATCGTTTTCGGAGGTAAAAGGATCAACGGCAAGAGCATTATGAATATAATGGCAGGCTGCATCAAATGCGGAAGTGAAATCACCGTAGAGTGCAACGGCGCAGACGAAAACGAAATGCTCAAAAAAGCCGAAGAGCTTATCACATCGGGCTTCGGCGAAGAATAATATTGCCGCGGCTTAATGAAAGGGTGGGTTTAATGCTTAAAGGAATCGGCGCATCTCAAGGCTTCGGAATCGGCAAGGCCGTTGTTATAAGGGACACAAACCTTGACTATTCATCCGTAAAATTTACCGATTCGGATCATCAAAAAAAGCGTCTGCACTCGGCAGTCGCCGACTTTTCCGACGAGACAAAATCACTTGTGGCGGAGCTTAAAAAGAATGCCGGAAAGAAAGAGGCGGAGATACTCGAGGGACATCTTGTTATGCTTGAGGACCCGTTTATGCTCGCACAGATGGAAGAAGCAATCGACAACGGCTCTGTTGCCGAAGCGGCGGTTGACAGCATATGCACGATGTTTATCAATATGTTCTCCGGCGTTGACGACGAGCTTACGCGCCAACGCGCCTCGGATGTAAAGGATATAAGAGACAGCCTTTTGCGTATTCTTCTGGGTGTAAAAAGTGTGGATATTTCATCCGTACCGAAGGGCTCTGTTCTCATCGCCAAGGATTTCACCCCGTCCATGACGTCACAAATAAACAGGGAAAATGTTTCCGCAATTATCACCGAGGTCGGCGGCGTTACGAGTCACAGCGCAATACTCGCACGTGCCATGGGCATACCCGCCGTTTTGTCGGTCGTCAATGCGGTTGAAAAAATCTCGGACGGCGATATGATTATTGCAGACGGCTTCAAGGGAAAAGTATTTACCGACCCCACAGAGGAAGAGCTTGAAGAATACAAAGCCAAGCAGGCGGCATATCTGAAGGAAAAAGAAAGCCTCAACGAATACTTCTCAAAAGAAACCGTTACAAAATCCGGCGTAAAAAAGCATGTGTACGGCAACATCGGCAAGGCCGAGGACGCGCAGAACGTATTGCAAAACGGCGGCGAGGGCATAGGCCTCTTCAGAACGGAATTTCTGTTTATGGACAGAGCCTCTCTTCCCACGGAGCAGGAGCAGTACGAAGCATATTCAACCGTCGCAAAGATAACGGACGGCAAGGAGGTTATCATTCGCACACTCGATATAGGCGGAGATAAAGCGATAGATTACCTTAAAATCGAAAAAGAGGACAACCCGTTTCTCGGGCACCGCGCGATAAGATACTGCCTTGACAACCCTAAAATTTTCAAAATTCAGCTTCGTGCAATTCTCCGCGCAGCAGTTTTCGGAAACATAAAGGTTATGCTTCCGCTTGTAACGACACTTGACGAGGTTCGCAGAGCAAAAGCCCTTATCGAAGAATGCAAAGATGAGCTTAAAAATGAGGGTCTTAAATTCGCCGACATTCCCGTGGGCGTTATGATAGAAACTCCGTCGGCGGCAATAATTTCCGATTTGCTTGCAAAAGAGGTTGATTTCTTTTCCATCGGCACAAACGACCTGACGGGCTACACCATGGCTGTTGACAGAGGAAACGCCGCTGTTTCAAAGCTGTATGACCCGATTCAGCCTGCGGTTCTGCGCCTTATCGAAACGACGATCAAAAACGCCAAAAAGGCAGGCATCCCCGTCGGAATGTGCGGAGAAGCGGCAGCCGATACACGTCTTATTCCCTTGCTTTGCAAATGGGGGCTTGACGAATTTTCGGTAACGCCATCTTCGATTTTGCACACAAGAAAAAGTATATGCGAATGCGAATAACAGAGAATCTCCCGCATCTTATTTTATATAATCAAGCAGCAAAGCCCTCGTAAAGCACCTCAAAACAATATATTTTGATACAGAAACGGTTTAACCCCTCGAATATGCGTCTGCATTATTCGAGGGGTTAAGTGCATTATTATATGAAAAACCGTTTATTTTAAGCAAAACCTACTCATAACGAGATAATAATCAACATTATCTTGCTTTTTTGTATGCTATATGATATTATTGGTATACATACTAATAATATTATAAACAGGTGATATATTTGCGTAGAAACAGCAGTGAAACAAAAAGAAAAATCTTAACGGCGTGCGTTCGGTTGTTTTTGGAGGAGGGCTACAAAAGCACCTCCGTCAGTCGAATAGTCGAGGAAGCAGGCGTCGCAAGGGGCAGCTATTTAAATTTGTTTCCGACCAAGGACAAAATCTTGCTGGATTTGACCGAATCGATGTTCGGCGGTCAATTTGACGTGGCGAGGAGCATTGCGGACAAAAAGCTGCCGCCCGTATACGCCTATGCGGTGGAAACATCTCTTCAGCTCACGCTAACGGAGCTTAACGAGAACCTGCGAGAAATCTACATTGAAGCATATTCTCAGCCCGACACGGCGGAATTCATCTATCTGCACACCACAGCGGAATTAAAGCAGATTTTCGGAGCAAATTTCCCCGATTACAGCGAAAGTGACTTTTACGAAATGGAAATCGGCACGGCAGGACTTATGCGTAACTATATGGCTCGCAAATGCGATATTCATTTCCCGTTGGAGCGCAAGCTCAGCAGGTTTCTGGCGGCATCAATGAGAGTATATCGTGTCCCGGAGGAAGAACAGGCAAAGGTGCTTGCTTTTATCGGCTCGATTGATATTCGGGAGCTTGCCGTTACGGTTATGCATAAGCTGTTTGCCATGCTTGAAATGAAATATGACTTTAAGCTGTCTACGGACGGCGAAACGGAGGAAAGAAGATGAGAACAGGGAAAAAACTGCTCACAGGTATGCTTTTGGTGCTTTTCATTGTTTTTGTCGCCGGATGCGGCAAAACGGTAAAAACCGACGCCGCACTGCCGGAGGTGCGCAACAGCGGCACGGCGATCCAATGGAGATACCCCGCCGAAGAAGAATGGCGCGACCTTGTGGCGCTTACCGAGCTGCGAGGTGCTACCGGGGAAAACGGCAAGGACGGAGCAGACGGGAAGAACGGCGTCGACGGAAGAAATGGTACAAACGGAAAAGACGGTATTAACGGCACCGACGGAAAGAACGGTCTTGACGGTAAAGACGGAGCCGACGGCAAGAACGGCATAGACGGCAAAGACGGGATTAACGGCAAGGACGGTGTCGACGGAAAGAACGGTCTTGACGGCAAAGACGGAGCCGACGGCAAGAACGGCATAGACGGCAAAGACGGGATTAACGGCAAGGACGGTGTCGACGGAAAGAACGGTTTTGACGGTAAAAACGGTGCCGACGGTAAGGACGGCATAGACGGCAAAGACGGGATTAACGGCAAAGACGGTGTCGACGGCATTAACGCCAAAAACATAGAGGTGCAGCGAGCCGAATTCTACATACAGTGGCGTTACGAGGGCGAAGAGTGGCAAAATCTTGTTGCGATAGCCGATATAGAGGGCCCCGCCGGACAGAACGGAACGGACGGTGCAAACGGAAAAACTCCGGAATTTCGCGTAAGCGATAATATCCTGCAATGGCGTTATGTCGACGATGAAATATGGCTGAACCTTTACGACCTTTCGGTTTTGAAAGGTCTTGACGGCAAGGACGGAGCCGACGGTATAAACGGCAAGGACGGAGCCGACGGTAAGGACGGAATAAACGGGCAAAACGGCTCTGACGGTAAAGACGGTAAAACACCTTTTATCGGTGAGAACGGCAACTGGTGGTTCGGAGAAATCGACACCGGCATCAAGGCGGCAGGCATTGACGGCATAGACGGCGAAAAGGGAGACAAGGGCGACAAGGGTGACCCCGGCGAAAAAGGAGACAAAGGCGACAAGGGCGACGCCGGTCAGAACGGCAGCTGCTCCGGATATTTTTATGCAGAAACAAGAATTCCGAGAGAATTTCTCAATAACGGCAACGCAGCTTTAAGCGTCTATGAAAAGGTAAACAGCGGAGACCTGATATCCACTTATCTTGATAAGATTACGCTCAAAAAAGGTCATGTTTACAGCGTTACCATAAGCGGCTCTCTCCAGGTGGTATCAAACGAGTCCAACAACAGCGGTAATTACTCCATCCAGATGACAGACGGCTATGACGACGACCTTTGCCGTGAGGTTACACGCATAAAACGTGACGGCAAAAAAATAGCGCAGACAAACGACCAACATTCCTTTAATTTCACCAGAATTTACGACGCCTCGGACGAGGATATAACGCTGTACTTCATGTTTGAACAGTCGGCATACAATACCCGTCTCGAAAGCTTCAAAGGCACAATCACAATAACCGCTCTTGACTGAGCCGACATATACGAAAACGGAGGTAATAGAATATGAAGAAACGAATACTCAGTATCCTGCTCGCCCTATGTATGGTGCTTTGCCTTGTGCCGACTACGGCGTTTGCCGAGGGTGAGACAAACAGGAAAGTCGAAACGGAACAAGAGCTTGTCGATGCGCTGGCGGACAGCAGCGTAGACATCATCACGCTGAAAAATGACATTGCAATCGGCACGACCCTGACCGTCCTCCGCAAGGTCACCCTCGATCTCAACGGCTATGTTCTGAAAATGACCGGCAGCGGCAGCGTTATTATCCTCGATAATAAGAGCGGCATCACCGGCGACCTGACCCTTATCGACAGCAACCCCACGGCGGAGCACAAATTCAAGGTTAACGGCGTAGAACCTTGGGTGCTGGACAACAGCGGTACAGAGACCGTCTATGGTGGCATCATCACAGGCGGCACGGGCAGCCGGATCTTCTTCTCCAACGGGGTGGAAGGCGGCGGCGTGATCATCGGCAGCGGCGCACTCACCATGAACGGCGGCAATATCGTCGGCTGCATAGCCAATGAAGGCGGTGGCCTGTTCCTCTCAGACGGTTCGTTCACCATGAACGCCGGCAGCATTGTCGGCTGCTCAACACCAAACAGATTAACGACCGGAGAGGCCTTTTACGGCGGCATATACGCTTTTGGTCCGATAGCGAACAGAGACACAACCGGCGTGATCACGTTGACCGGCGGCCTGATCAAAAACAACGGCAGATACGCTATCAATGCTGTGTATAAGACCACAATTTACGCCAACGGCGGCGAGGTATACGGTGAGGTTCACCTAAGTCAGGCATGTAAGATCACCTGTCTTGCAGAAGATAACGGTATTACCGCCTTCAAAGGCAAGACGGTGATCAGCGGAGCTTCCGTTGTAAATGCAAACCATGTTGACTGGGGCCTCTTCTACGGCGGTCTGTATATTTACGGCAATACGACCGGCGTCATCGTGACCTACAAGGACGGCGACAGTGAATACGCAAAGCAGGTTCTTCCCTCCGGCACTCTCGCGACGCGTCCCGACACTCCCGCCGCCACACCGGGCTATACCTTCGGTGGCTGGAACAAGGCCGACGGCACGGCGTGGGATTATGCAAGCGATAAAGTCACCGATAACATAACATTGTATGCAAAATGGGCAGCGAATACCTACACGATTACCTTCGACACCGCCGGCGGCAGCGAAATTGCTCCGATTACACAAGACTACGGCACGCAGATTACCGCACCTGCCGACCCGACAAGAGAGGGTTATACTTTCATCGGTTGGGATAAGGCGATTCCCGCGACCATGCCCGCCGGGGATATGACCATCACGGCGCAGTGGAGGATCAACCAGTACACAATTACCTTTGACTCCAACGGCGGCAGCGCGGTTGCGCCCATCACGCAGGACTACGGCACGGCAATTACCGCACCTGCCGACCCGACAAGAGAGGGCTACACCTTTATCGGCTGGGACACGGAAATTCCCACGACCATGCCTGCCGAGAATATAACGCTTAAAGCGAAATGGAAAGACATTGAAAAACCCACGGGAGAAATTATCATAGGCACAAATAAATGGCGCGAATTCTTAAACAAGCTGACCTTCGGTCTGTTCTTTAAGGACACGCAGGAGGTAACGATAAACGCTTCCGATAACAGCGGAACCGTGTTTGTCTCTTATCTGGTGACAAATCATGACCTCTCTGAGACGGAGCTCGGCTCTCTTGTATACAATGCGTATGATGAGCCGTTTTTAATAGAGCCTAACGGAGAATATATTGTTTATGCAATGCTTGTTGACGAGAGCCTTAATATAACATATCTTCGCTCCGACCGCATAACGCTCGATAATATCCGGCCTGTAATCGGCGGCATTGAAAACGGCAAGACCTACTGCGAGGCACAGACAGTTACAATTGACGAGAAGTATATAGATACGGTTACCGTAAACGGCACAAAGGTCACGCTTGATGAAAACGGCGGCTTTACTCTCTCTCCTGCGGACGGCGAACAGAAAATCATTGTCACCGATAAGGCAGGCAACACCGCCGAGATGACCGTGACGGTAAACGGCGGGCACACCTTCGGCGAATGGGCATCAAACGGCGACGGCACGCATAGCCGTAAATGCACCGTGGACGGCTGCAAGGGTGTTGAAACAATGGCTTGCTCAGGCGGAAATGCAACCTGCGCCGAAAAAGCGGTATGCGAATACTGCGGCAAGGCTTACGGAAAGCCTGATTCAAACAACCACACCGACTTAAAGCACATCGATGCAAAGGCGGCAACTAAGACTGCCGAGGGCAATATCGAGTATTGGTACTGCGGCGGCTGTGATAAGTATTACAGCGACAAAGACGGTATAAACGAAATTAAAAAGGCCGACACCGTAACGGCTAAGCTGCCGGGCAATCCGAAATCTCCCCGAACCGGCAATGCAAGCGACCTCGCTTTATGGATTTCCCTGCTGTTTGTCAGCGGCGGCGTAACAGGCGTCACGGCGGGCCTGCGCAAAAAGAAAAAGCACAAAGTATAATTTTTTTCGTTTCCCTTTTCTGCTTTTACGGCAGTAAAAAGCCTCCGTTATTAAGACGGAGGCTTTCGTTTATTGCGGCTTATGCATATTCTCGATTTTTTTAATGTATTCGGTACTGTTCTCAAGAAACTTACGAGTATCGAAGGACTCGTTTTTAAGGCTGTTTTGAATAATAATACCATCGGAAACCATCAAAATAAGCCAAGTGAAATAGTCGGCCGAAACAACGTCTGTTCTCTCGGCGATTTTTGCCGAAATGAGCTTTTGGAATTCATCATAGCGATGAATCAGCTTAGCTCTGATTTCCTCGTCGCCGAGCAATGCCGCGTCAAAGAGGTGAAGCCTGAGCCCGGCATAGGCTATATTTCTCTCGATTACATAATTTACAAGACGGTGCGGCGAGGTATCCTTTTCCTTGTTTTCCGTCCATTGTATCAGCTCGTCCCATTGGCGCGAAAGATAGCGGTCGGTAACGGCAAAAAGAATTTCGTTTTTGCTTTTATAATAGTAATACAGCGTGCCCTTCGAAATATTCGCCTTTTCGGCTATTTTCGCGAGAGTCACCTCCGAAAAGGAATTTACCTTTAAAAGCTCCTCAGCAGTATCAAGTATGATTTCGTTTATATTTTCGGGTCTTTGAGCTGCCATAATACCCTCCTGCAAAATTTCTTAAAGTATAACACGAACAATCGGCAATGTCTACAAAACAATATTCACAAAAAAAATACATAAGAGTGATTTTTTTAGTTAAAAGTATTGACAAACGCTTTTTTCGGAATTATACTTTGCTTATGAGTCGGTCAGTTAACCGACATATTTTTTATGCACAGTCGGGCGCGTGACCGACTGCAAGGCTGATTAAAAGAGGCTTGAAGTTATGAACATATCATCAATTAACAAAAAATTGAAAAAGACTTTCGGCGGAAAATTCAGTGCTTCAAAGGAGAACGGCTCGATTTTTGTTCGAGGCAAAAGCTCCGATTGGGGCGAAATCGTCGCGGCTTGCCAAGCGGCGGCAAAAAAATTCAGCACAACGCATATTGTCAACGATATTGTTTACACGGGCGAGCAGCCCGCTCCGACGCGTCTGCCGTCTCTCAAGGATGATTTCCTCGAGGGCAGAACACCCGACGTGCTTGTTATCGGCGGCGGCATTTCAGGTGCTTCGATAGCAAGAGAGCTGACCAAGTGGAAGCTTGACGTTTTACTTGTAGACAAGGAGGCGGACCTTGCACTTCAGGCGTCGGGACGCAACGACGGCGAGGTGCACCCCGGAATCGACCTCGGCAAAGGCTCGCTCAAGCACAAGTACATTCGCCGCGCAAACCATATGTATGCAGACGTTTGCCGCGAGCTTGACGTTCCGTTTAAGCAGGTAGGTCAATATGTGCTTTTCCGCAACGCCGCGCTGAAGCCGCTTATCGGTCTGTATGCTTTTTGGCGGAAGCATCACGACGGCATAGAGGACACCGAGATAATCTCGGGCAAGGAGCTTATGCGCCGCGAGCCGAACCTCACACCGGAGACAAAATTCGCAATGTATAATCCGAGCGCAGGCTGTGTTTGCCCTTACGGACTCACCATAGCCTATGCCGAAAACGCCGTTCAAAACGGCGCGCAGGTAAGCCTTAACACCGCCGTGCTCTCCATGGAGGTGTCGGAGCATAACATCATAAGCGTTACCACCAACAGAGGCGTTATTCATCCGAAAATCGTTATCAACGCCGCAGGCGTTTTTGCCGAGGATATTGCCGCCATGGCGGATGACAGATTTTTCTCGATTCATCCGCGCCGAGGAACCAACTCGATTCTTGACCAAAAAGCAGGCGCATATATGCACTCGGTAGCCTCCGTAAAAGACATAAGCGTTCACGGTAAAACCCATTCAAAGGGCGGCGGCATATTGCACACCGTCCACGATAATCTTCTCGTAGGACCCGACGCCGTAGAAACGGTTGAAAAGGAAAACACGGAAACACGTGCCGAGAGCATAAAAACCGTCTTCGACAAGCAGACTCAAACAATGCCGGCGCTGTCAAAACGTGATATAATCACTTATTTCACGGGCGTTCGCGCTCCTACCTTTGAGGAGGATTTTATACTTGAACCCGGCAGAAGAACAAGGAATTTGATTCACGTAGCCGGTATTCAATCCCCCGGACTTACAACCGCTCCCGCGGTTGCCGTCGATATGGCGGAGCTTGCGGTCGATATGCTCGGCAAGACCGAGACGGTTGAAAAAAACAACAATTATAATCCTATTCGCAAAGGCGTTCCCGTGCTTCGCGAAATGGACGACGATACAAGAGAAAAAATGATAGCCGAAAATCCCGACTACGGCGAGATTATTTGCCGCTGCGAGCAAATCAGCAAGGGCGAAATTCTCGACGCTTTGAAATCCCCGATATGCGTTCCGACGGTTGACGGTATCAAAAAGCGCATAAGACCGGGAATGGGACGTTGTCAGGGCGGCTTCTGTTCGCCGCTTGTCACCAAAATAATTGCCGAATTCCTCGGCGTTCCGCTGTATGAGGTTAAAAAATCCTCGGCGGAAGCGGTGATAACATACGGCGAAACAAAGGTAAATGAAGGAGGCGAAGAGTGATGACGACAGGTAACTATGACGTACTCGTTGTCGGCGGCGGTCCTGCCGGACTTGCGGCGGCGATAAGCGCTCACGATAACGGTGCCAAGGTTCTCCTTCTTGAAAGAGAGGCAAGGCTCGGAGGAATACTCAAGCAGTGCATTCACGACGGTTTCGGTCTTCATCACTTCGGCGAGCAGCTCTCCGGTCCTGAATACGCCGAGCGGTTTGAGGATGAGCTGTACAAACGCAATATCGAATACAGCACCCTGACGTTTGTCACGAAAATAGACAAAAACGGCGACGGAAGCTTTTCGGTGCATACCGTCGGCAGAAGCGGCGTTTCGATATTTACGGCAAAAGCGCTTGTGCTGGCTACGGGCTGTCGTGAGCGTACCGCCAAGCAGGTATTTATTCACGGTACGCGTCCTGCAGGCGTTTTCACGGCCGGAACCGCACAGCATTTTACAAATCTGCTTGGGCTTATGCCCGCCAAAAAATGCGTAATTCTCGGCTCGGGAGATATAGGACTTATCATGGCGCGCCGGCTTACGCTTGAGGGCGCAAAGGTTCTCGGCGTTTATGAGGCAAAGCCTACGCCGTCGGGACTTACGAGAAATCTGCATCAATGCCTGCACGATTATGACATTCCGCTGCACCTGTCGCACACCGTCACTCGCGTGTTCGGAGTTGACAGGCTCGAAGCAGTTGAGATTTCAAAGGTTGACGAAAATATGACTCCGATACCCGGCACACAGAGCCGCGTCGAATGTGACACGCTGATTCTCTCGGTCGGATTGATTCCCGAAAACGAGCTCGCCGAGTCCGTCGGAGTAAAGCTTGACCCACGCACAAAGGGCCCCGTATGCGACGGTCAGTGTATGACGAGCATCGACGGCGTATTCAGCTGCGGCAACGCTTTGCACGTCAACGATTTGGTTGACTTTGTTTCGCAGAACGCCGAGCAGGCGGGAAAATCAGCCGCTGCTTATTCCGCCAAGGAAAGACGGCTTATTGAGATAACCCCGGGTGACGGCTTATTGTACGCAGTGCCGCAAAGGCTCAATCTCAACGAGGATAACAGTAAAACAGACCTGTATTTCCGCGTCCGCGAGGAGGAAAACAACTGTGTGCTTCATATTTACGCGGACGGGAAGGAAATACTTAAAAAGCGTTACGCATTTATGCGTCCGCCCGAAATGGAAAATCTCACGATTGATTTCGGCGCATGCGAATTAAACGAAAACAGCCGAGTGGAGCTTCGGCTGGAAAGACTCGGTAAAGGAGACGGTGTAAAATGACAAAAGAATTGGTTTGCATCGTTTGTCCCCGTTCGTGCAGAATGACGATTACATCAGACGGCGACGAGCTTGTTGTGACCGGCAACACCTGCAAAAGGGGCAAAGAATTCGCCGTAAGCGAAATGACTGACCCGCGTCGTACCGTTTGCACAACGGTGCGCACCGCCTTCCCTTCGGTACCGGTTCTGCCCGTTCGCGTATCGGGGCCGATTCCCAAAAACAGAATTTTCGACCTGATGCACGAGGTAAACCGTATCACCGTTTCAAAACGACTCGGACGAGAGGAAGTCGTTGTACCGAATATTCTCAATCTCGGCGTGGATTTGATTGCAACAAGCAATATCCTGAAGGACGAGAAGAAGCAACCTTAAAAAAGAAAGAGGGGAAAATCTTTAATGGAACAGTCACTTGTGCTGACCTTTGACGTCGGCACGCAGAGTGCAAGATGCTTGCTTGTCAATGAGAGTGGAGACTTTGAGGATAAGGAGCAGCAAAAATACAAGGTTCCTTATTTATCAAAACAGCCCGGATGGGCAGAACAGACCCCGGATTTTTATTTTAACATTATAGCCGAAATGTCAAAAAAGGTTATCGAGAGAAATGCCGATAAGCTTGACCGCATAACAGCCGTATGCCTTACCTGCATACGTGACACGGTGCTTTGCCTCGACAAGGACAAACGTCCGCTGCGCGACATAATATTATGGCTCGACGAGCGTGAGGCCGACGAGGACGGACAGATTCCGGCAGCAAAACGCGCATTGTTTTCGCTTGTGGGAATGGGAGAATCGGTAGATATGATTTACCGAGCCTCTACCGGCAACTGGATTATGCAAAACGAGCCCGAAATATGGGCCAAAACAGACAAATACGTTATGCTGCCGTCATATCTCAACTATCTTTTGACGGGCGAGCTTAAGGATTCCGTGGCAAATATGATAGGTCACGTACCGTTTGATTACAAAAACCGCCGTTGGATGAAACCCGGTGCTCTCACGCGCTGCGTGTGCAATGTTCCGTCCGAAAAGCTCTGTGAGCTTGTTCCGTCGGGCGAGGTTATAGGTAAAATCACAAAAGATGCGTCCGAAAAAACGGGTATTCCAATTGGACTTCCGCTTATAGCAACCGGCTCCGACAAGGGCTGTGAAACCATCGGTATGTCCGTTGTAAAATCAAACCGAGCAGCAATTTCCTTCGGCACGACCTCAACCTTACAGATGGCGGTTAAAAAATATTTTGAACCGCAGCCTTATATGCCGGCTTATCCGGCTGTTCCGAACGATATGTTCAATCCCGAATTCGAGGTCTATCGCGGATTTTGGATGATTTCGTGGTTTATAGAGCAGTTTGCCGCGAAGGATAAGGTTGACGCCGCCGAGGAGGGCGTTTGCATAGAGCGTTATCTTGACGATAAAATCAAGGATATTGAGGCCGGCTCCGGCGGACTTATTTTACAGCCGTTTTGGACTCCGGGCATCACGAACCCGAACGCGAGCGGCGCAATTATAGGCTTTTCGGATTTCCATACGCGTTATCATTTGTATCGTGCCATAATAGAGGGCATCTGCTTAGAGCTGTACCACGGGCTCGTTAAAATGCAAAAACGCTCAAGCGTCACGGTAGATGAGCTTTATGCCGGCGGAGGCGGCTCCAGCAGCCCGGTCGTATGTCAAATTGCCGCAGATGTGTTCGGCTTGCCCGTACACCGTATTCAGACTCACGAGGCGAGCGCAGTCGGCTGTGCCATGGTCGCGTTTATTTCACAGGGCGTTTACGATAGCTATGAGGACGCCATAGAGCATATGGTACATAAAAAAGACGTATTTATTCCGAACGAGGAAAACCACCGAACCTATATGAAAATTTACGGCAAGGCGTATTCTCACCTTGCCTCAAGATTAAAGCCAATAGAAAAATACCTACATCATTTTCAAACAGGAGGACACTGATAATGAGTACAAAACCGTATAAGGGCTTTGAGCCTAAATGGATGCTTCAGAGAGCACCTGAGAACAGCTATCGTTCAATTTTCCGCTGGGGCGACCCCGACTTCTTCAAATATCCGAAGGAGAGCCTTTACAAATATGTTAAAAAACGCTGCAATCTCAAGGACGAGGAGTTTATGCAGTATAATGACGATTTGGGTCTTGACCCCGTAAATCTCGGCGAAGAGCACGCTCCGAAGATTGACAAAAAGCACGTAAAGGCCATTGCCGCAATAGTCGGCGAAAAGAACGTCTCACAGAGCGACTACGACCGTCTCGCCGTTTCCTACGGACAGACAATGTACGATCTTCTCAGAATGCGTCACCGTCGTTTTGACTCTCTTCCCGACCTTGTTGTTTTCCCGGAGACAAGCGAGCAGATTGAGAAAATCGTAGCCTACGTCACAAAGAATAAAATACCGCTCTATGTTTACGGCGGCGGCTCGTCGGTTACAAGAGGCGTTGAGCCCATTAACGGCGGAGTTTCTCTTGATATGCGCCGTAACTTCAACAAGGTCATTAAATTCAATGAGACCGACCAGACCATTACCGTTCAGGCAGGTATGTCCGGACCAAAGCTTGAGGAAACGCTTCAAAACGCTCAGAGCCTTTTCGGCGCAAAGCGTCCGTACACCTGCGGTCACTTCCCGCAGTCGTTTGAATATTCCTCCGTCGGCGGTTGGACCGTCACACGCGGCGCCGGTCAGAACAGCACCTATTACGGCACCATAGCCGATATAGTTGTTTCGCAGAAATACGCCACACCGATAGGTAAAATCGAGACAAGTCACTATCCGAGAGAGGCTACGGGACCGAATCTCAATCAGGTCATGATGGGCGGCGAGGGCACCTTCGGCGTTCTTACCGAGGTCACGCTCAAGTTTTTCCGCTGGATGCCCGAAAACAGAAAACGCTTTTCTTATATGTTCAAGGACTGGCCGACAGCTATGCGCGCCGCTCGTGAAATGATGCAGTGTGAGTGCGGCTTCTCCTCTGTTTTCCGTCTTTCAGACCCGGAGGAGACTTCATTAATGCTCCATCTTTACAACGTTGACGAAACGCCGCTTGAGCCTCTTCTTGATAAATTGGGCTACAAGGACTTTGAGCGCTGTCTCTTCCTAGGATTTACCGACGGCGAAAAGGGCTTCTCAAGAAACGTTGCGCATAACATAATGAAAATTGCCGTTAAGCACGGCGGTATCCCGATGACCGGCTACGTATGCAAGGGCTGGGAAAAGGGCCGCTTCAACGACCCGTATCTTCGCGATACACTCATGGATTTCGGCTTTATGATTGATACGCTTGAGTGCACGGTCAACTGGTCAAATATGGCTCGTGTTCACCGTGAGGTTCGTGAGGTTTGCCATAAGCTTCCGAACACAATCGTTACAACTCATATGTCGCATTGCTATCCGCAGGGCGCCAACCTCTACTTCATCTTTATGACTAAAATGCAGGACGAAGAGGAGTTCCGTGCTTATCACGCAACAATTCTCGACGCCATACAGAAGAGCGGTGCGGCCATCAGCCACCACCACGGTATCGGAAAGATGTTTGCCCCGTGGCTTGAGGGCTACCTCGGCGAAAAGGAATACGGCATAATCCGCACGCTTAAAAACTATTTTGACCCCGATTACCTTATGAATCCGGGCGGAACCATAGGCCTTGACCTTAAGCCCGAGGATAAAAAGTATCTGCGTGAGCATACCGAGTATGTTGACGAGCTCAAGGACTGAATAGGCTGTTGAAGCACGGCTCAAAGCCGTAACGTCAAGCATAAACACATAAAATCAAGGCTTTCGTCTCACCTGAAACGAAAGCCTTTTTATTGCCGATTACAGAAAAGCTTACTTTTTGTATAAGCTTTCGGCATTTGCGGCTGTTGACTGTTTGCCGTCGTAATTATATAATAATTTATAACATAATTTCGCCGCATATGTAATATGCCGCACAAGCAAAGAGGTTCATCATGACAAATAAAAGCTATTCCATTATTTTCAGCAGCCCGACAGGCAACACGAGGCTGCTCGCCGACGCCATTCGCGACGCGCTGCCGGAGGAAAACTGCAATTATTTCGGAGTGTGCGAAAACGCCGATACACAATCCGACATTTTATTTATAGGCTTTTGGACGGATAAGGGAACCGCCGACAAGGCGACCTTGGATTTGCTCGAAAAGCTGAAAAATAAAAAGATTTTTCTTTTCGGAACGGCGGGCTTCGGCGGAGACGAAGAGTACTTCAAAAAAATCCTCGCAAATACAAAAAAGAGCATTAGCGGCAGCAACATCACAGTCGGTGAGTATATGTGTCAGGGAAAAATGCCGCAAACGGTCAGGGAGCGCTATGTCAAAATGAAAAGCCTGCCGAATCCCGCGCCGAATCTCGATATGCTGATTGAAAACTTTGACCGTGCTCTGTCTCATCCCGACGAAAACGATTTGAAAAGGCTGAGGCTCTCCGTGGAAAAGCTGTAATATTAAGCGACAGCGCGACCTACCCCGCTAAGCTGTGCCGCGTATCATATTACTATTGATTTATTGTAAAAATAATGATAAAATATTCAGCGTAGCACGTAAGCAGGTGTAGTTTAATGGCAGAACATCAGCTTCCCAAGCTGAATACGGGGGTTCGATTCCCCTCACCTGCTCCAAAAACGGCAAGT
>ENA-OOXT01000861-OOXT01000861.1-human-gut-metagenome-genome-assembly--contig:-NODE-861-length-21735-cov-2.169050_pt1 | contig 21735 bp, 17 predicted proteins | sample MGYA00241590_ERZ501349 | MGnify/ENA primary metagenome ERZ501349 (study PRJEB25962, sample SAMEA2042838) | human gut metagenome | biome: human gut; feature: human-associated habitat; material: faeces...
CCACGGCACGTCGATATGATGAATCGCGACGAGTTTATCCTGCACGTTTACGCCGATGCCGAGTTTGAACGTAGAACCGAGCAGAATTCGTACTTCTCCCTTTCTCGTTTTCTCAAACAACGCGTTCCTCTTTTTCTCGGTCGTAGCGTCGTGAATATATGCGATTTCGTCGGACTCAACCCCGAACGACAAAAGCAACCGCTGCAGTTCGTCGTAAACGTTAAAATTCCTTTTAGGTGTGGATACGTCGCAAAACACAATCTGAGTAAGCCCTTCGCTTTTGTGTTTTTCATAAATTCCGTAAACGTTTTCGGCGCACCTGTACACTTTCGACTGCATGGTAAACGGTTTATTGTTATCTATAAGTCGTAAATCGAGAGCGGCTTTTCTGCCGTCCGTAGTAATTTTAAGCATATTATCTACGGTACTCGAAACCCACTTTGCCCGAACGAGTTCAACCCTTGTTGATATATTGCTAAGAAAATTCTCAAATTCGGACGTTTTCTCGACGATACAATCCTTATAACCGCTAAAATCAGGTAAATCCGCGCTTTTTTTGGTGCTGTGGAAATCCGCTATGCCGGAAAGAATGGACGAGAGTTCGGGAAGATTGTGAAATCTCGAAAATCTTTCGGCAAGCCTGTACTTTCTCGTATCCACGTCTATTTCAAAATCCGCTTTCAATTCGGAAAACATCCCCACCCACGCGTCGAAATATTCAAGATCGAGAAGCGCGAGTTCGCTCCCTTGCAAGAAAGACTGCATTATGTACGCGTCGGTAACCGAATTCGTTATCGGCGTACCGGTCGCAAACACCACCTTTCCGTCGTTTTTCTGCACGTAACGCACTTTCTCCATCATCTGATCGCATTTTTTGCTGCCTTTCGCATTTATACCCAGCACCTTATCGAATCGCGTTTTTATGGACACGTTTTTATAGTTATGCGCTTCGTCCACAAACAGCCCCGTTATTCCGAGCTCCTCAAAAGTTACGGCAAAAGACAGAGTTATTTCGTCAAGAGCATCCCTTAATTCTCTTATCTGTTTTTTCTTTTTCAAAACGAAGTTCTAACATTTCTTCATCTTCTTTACAGATTGATTTATAATCAAATCGTTTTTCTTTAAAATCTATCATATGCTACCTTTCTTAAAACAAAGGCTGTTCTTATCCGACCGAGTTTCGACCGAACAGAACAGCCTATAATTCCTTTTATGCCTTTGCTTTCGACTGTTCCGCTTCGAACTTCAAAAGTCGTATGTAATTTTCCATTACGGCTTTATCGCTTGTGCGTGCCGTCTTTAACGGGTAACGCCATTCGAAACCGATTTCATCGACGAATACGACTTCGTAAACATAATACTTACACCAACCCGTCTTTTCGTTATACTGACGTTCTTCGCGGACTCTTAATTCGAGGGCTTTATTATCGTCGCCGAAAAGTTTTTCCAACGCTTCGTAACCGCCTACGTCGCTCGCCTTAAAATACACTTCGGAAACACTTCCGCGCATCATCGCAGAGGTAACGTATTCCCAATACTGTTTACCGTCCGTCTTGTTGGTGTAACGCTTGCGCTTTACATAAATTTTCGGTAATTGTGGTTCGTTCGGTTCGGTTGCTGTGGTTGCTTCTTCGTCTGTGTCCGTTTCCGCAATCGCCTGCACTGCTTCTGCTTCTTTTGCCGACTGAGTTAAAATCGATTTCTGTCTTTCGTCTTTCAATTCGTCTGCCACGTTCACATTTTCTTTTGCCATTTTGTTTTACTCCTTTGCGTATCGGTCGCCACCATAAAAATAACGTATCAAGTGAAGTGGACTGTTTTCCGCTTCATTTAACACGTCTATTGTAATATAACAAACTTTTTTATAAAATTTTTCAAAAAGGTATTGACAAAGCCTTTTTAAAGTGTTACTATTACTTTGCAAGTTACGGTAACACGGGTTACCGTATATAAGTAAGTCTTTATTTTTGCTAAAACTTGCATGACAGACAGAACGGAGAAAACAGTTTGAAAGTAACAAGAGCCATGATCGCAAAGGAGGCGGGCGTAACGCCTACCACCGTAACGTGCGTTTTGAATAATACTCGTCAGGTGTCGGACAAGGTGCGTAAAAAGGTAATGGACGCAATAGATAAACTCAATTATGTTCCGGACGTTGCCGCGCGCGCAATGCAGGGCAAGGGAAGTAAGCAGATTTGCATAATGGTAGACAGCATAAAAAATCCTTTTTTTGCCGAACTTGTTTACAGTATTGAGGCGGAGGGCATAAAAAAAGGATTTTTCTTCAGTATCTGCGGAAAAATGGATTTAAAAACGTATGTTGCACATATTATTGCAAGAAAGATTGACGCCGTATATTTTTGCTCCGAAATTTTATCCGACGAAGTTAAATATATAAGCCAACTGCTTGATAACGGTATAAAGGTTTTAACTAGCCCAAAGTTCAAGCACTTTGAAGGTAAAATTTCGCTTATAGATATGGCAACGGGCGAAGCCGTAAAAAACGCAGTAAAATATCTTTATAAAAAAGGACACCGCAATATTGCCTTTATAAATACTTTTAACGAAAATTCCGCTTTGGACGACAGACTCCCCAGCTATAAACAGATTACCAAAAAGCTTAATATTCACGCAATTTATTCTTCGCCTGACGGAGACCTTGCGGCTAATATAGATAACGGTAAAATGCTGTTTAATCAACTTATAGACCAACATCCGGATATTTCGGCTGTTATAGGCATAAACGATCTTGTTGCAATAGGCGCAATGAAACAAGCCGAAGAATCGGGTTATAAAGTTCCCGAAGATATTTCTTTTATAGGAATAGACGGAATCGAACTTTCAGCACTTGTCGCTCCGCCGCTCACCACTTTTAAAAGCGACGCCGAAACGCTTGGCAAAAAAGCTTTTCAAATGCTTTACGATATGATAGAAAACGATAATATTACTTCTTACAACCACAGTTTAACGCTGATTGAAAGGCAATCTGTCACAAACAAAACAAATAACAATTAACTTATATTTTCCGCAAAATCCGGAAAACGTTTTTTAACAACAAACTACAAAGAAATTCACGCTATTATAACCAAAATTAAATTCAGATTTTTCGGAGATAATCAACGAATTTCTTTTATTTACGCCACAACGGTAACACGAGTTACCGTAATAAAGGGAGGGCAAATGACAAAACAAAAAAAATGGACGTTAAGTAAATGGACGCTGTTTTTTATGGCGTCTTTGGGATTTGTGTTTTTGTTGGTATTCAACTATGCGCCCATGTTCGGCATTACGCTTGCTTTTAAAAAGGGAGACTACGTTATAGACATAAAAGACGCGATTTTTAATTCCGACAGCGCGGGGCTTGAAAACTTTGCCAAGTTTTTAACCGATCCCGAGTTTAAAGACGTAGTTATAAACACTTTGGGTATGAACGTGTTGTCGTTGACAATAACCTTTCCGGCGCCCATAATTTTTGCACTTTTAATAAACGAAGTAAAAAACAAGGCGTTCAAAAGGGTAACTCAAACGGTTTCGTACTTTCCGTTCTTTTTATCCTGGATTGTGTTCGGCGGTATAATTTTAAATATGCTTGACTCGCAAACGGGAATAGTGAACGACATTTTAGTAAGCCTTAAATTAGTCGAAGAACCCATAAATTTTGGTAAAAGCGAATATTTTTGGGGTTTGATAATAGTAACCGGACTTATAAAAGGCGTGGGTTGGGGATCTATAATTTATCTTGCCGCCATTGCGGGAATAGATAAATCCATGTACGAAGCTGCCGATATAGACGGCGCAAACAGATGGAGTAAAATGCTTTTTATAACGCTTCCGTCTATACTGCCAACTATTACGGTGTATCTTATATTAGCAGTGTCCGGAATACTCAACAGCGGGTTTGACCAAATCTGGATATTCCGCAATCAGATGAACCTTGACAGAAGCGAAGTTATAGATACTTACGTCTATCAGTACGGAATTTTAAAAAAAAGACACTCCTATGCCACGGCAATAGGTCTTGTAAAATCTCTTGTAGCGTTCGTGCTGTTAATTTTTTCAAACACGCTTAGCAAAAAACTTACGGGCAGGGGGATTTACTGATATGGTTAAAGCAAAAAAATTAGGGCATTATACCGCTTTCGACTATTTTCTCGTGGTATTTTTCGTGCTGTTCTCGCTTCTTATGATTTACCCCATTTATTACGTAATAATAGGTTCTTTAAATCAGGGGTTGGACTATATTTCTGGCGGCGTGTACGTACTTCCGCGCAAATTCACGTTTGATAATTACAGAGTTGTATTTGCCGATTCCAACCTGTGGCATGCATATTTTATAACCGTTTCAAGAACGATTCTCGGCACTTTTACCGCTATAATCTTTACTTCACTTGTGGCGTATGCAATGTCTCGCAAGGAGTTGCCGTTTAAAAAGTTCTTTTATATAGCCAACATGTTTACCATGTTTTTCAGCGGCGGGCTTGTTCCGTTCTTTCTCATAATAGATATGCTCGGGCTTTATAATACTTACGCGCTTTATATAATTCCCTGTTTGTATTCGGTTTATCATATGATAATCATTCAGAGCTTTTTTAAAAACCTGCCCGAAGAGTTAAGGGAATCCGCTATTTTAGACGGTGCCGGCGAACTTAAAATATTTTTCGGCATAGCGATTCCGCTTTCAATGCCGGTTATTGCAACCGTATCGCTGTGGATAGCCATAGGGCACTGGAATTCGTATTTTGACGCAATGGTTTTCACCAACGATAAAAATCTTGAAACGTTGCAATACTACCTTATGAAGCTTATAAATTCACAGAACATAAACGTAGGTTCTATAACATTGCCGCCGTCGGTAACCGAAAAATTAACGGCGGAAGTCGTAACTTTTGCGTCCATAGTCGTAAGCATGCTGCCGGTTATGTTTGCCTTTCCTTTTATTTCAAAATATTTCGAGCAGGGCATTATGATAGGCGCGGTAAAAGGCTAAGCGCAATAAAACGGCTTAAAAAATAAAAAGCGGGTTTTCCGCACAAATAAAAAATAAAAAAGGATGGAAAAACATGAAAAAAGTCTTGGCTATTTTACTCATTTCGGTTTTTGCAATGGCGTTATCGCTTACGGCATGCAAAAAACCTGACGACAACAAAGACGATTCGTTTTTAGATCAATTCACGGTAATCACAGACGCAAGCAAAAACAGCTGGGAGTTCGACACCGCAGACTACGATTTAACCTGGTTTATAGACGCGTCCTGGATGATATGGCCCACATACGGCGCAGATTTAGTGTCACGCACAATCTATCAAAAAACGGGTTGTAAAATCAAGTTTTCTGTCGCGGGCGACGAGTCTGGTACGGAACTTTCTACAATACTTTCTTCCGAACTTCCCGATGTTTTAACCATAAAAGCTTCGTCTATTTACGCAAATCAGTTGCCTGGCCAGAATTTTGTATGGCCTATCGATACGCTTATGGATAAATTTGCACCGTCTATGATAAAGCGTTACCGCATCGAGCAAAAGGACGTTTACGACTGGTTTAAAGTAAACGATAAACTCTACGGAATACCTAATCTTTGCTATACCGATTATTATATAGGCGACAGCAAGTTAGCTCCCAACGGCGGATTTTTGGTAAGAGAGGACTGGTATAAGGAAGTTGTTTCGGCTATCGGCGAAGATATGACTACAAAAGAGAGTTTTATTAAAGGCGTTGAATATATTACCGAAAAATATTCAAAATCGATAGGCGTTCAACTTGATCCGTTCACCGATACGGGCAATCTTTCGGTTATATGGCTTTCGCAATACTTTGCCGTACCGTTTGAAAACGCCGATGGCAGTTATAACTATCAGCTTAGCGATAAGCGCTACGAAGAGGTAGTTACTTTTTTAAACACCCTGTTTAATAAAGGCTATATAGCGGACGCAAACCTTACAGCTAACACTGCAAGCGTAAAGAGAAACATTTCGCTCGGCAACGTTTTTGTCAGTATGGCAACTCCGCAAAACTATAACGACGCATTCCTTAACTGTTACAACAACGGTATAAAATACGTTCCGTTAGTTCTAAAAAACGATGAGGGCGACGCTCCCGTATTACAGGATCTTCGCGGCAAAGGCTATATGCTTTCAATGATAACCAAAAACTGTTCGCGTCCCGATAAAGTTATTAAACTTTTCGACTTTTTAACCAGTGAAGAAGGTCAGCTTTTAATCAATTTCGGTATAGAAGGCGATACTTTTACCTGGGACAAAAATCACGAACACGTCGTATGGACGGAAAAATACATAAACGACTATAACAACGAAAATCTCACGCAATACGGCTTCGGACTTTGCAACGTGCTGTTAAATCAGAGTTTTTACGATAAAGTTGCACCGGTAACCGCAGAATGCAAAAAGGATACGACAATATATATCGAAAACTTGAAAGCCCCGCTTTCCGATTACAGTTACGATTACACCGCGTCTTTTATGTTGCCCGATACTACGCGCTCCGACTATTACGATTTCGTTGAGAAAAACGAGCGAGTCAATCAGATATGGGGCAGATATCTGCCGCAGATAATATCCGCAAAAAATAACGACGAAGCGATAAAGACTTTAAAATCCACGCTCGACGCTATGAATAAAAACGGACTCGATTTTGTTTTGAAGTTCAATGCGGAATCATATACGCGTGCCAAAAAAGCGGCGGGTATGGAATACGGCTGGCCTTGCAATAAAAAGGATTACGTTAAACCCGTTACCGGACCTAACGGAAACTTTTCTTACTGGAAATACGTTACTAAAGATTAAGGAGCTTTTTAATGATTGAAGAACGTTACATAATAGACACCGATCCCGGCGACGATATCGACGACGCTTTTGCCATAACTCTTGCCGTAAAAGCTAAGCTCGATTTAGTTGGAATAACCACGGTTTTCCGTAACTCCGTTCAGCGCGCTAAAATGACAAAAATGCTTTTGCGGCTTTGCGGAAGAGACGATATTCCCGTTTGTGCGGGGGTGGATACGGCTGTAGTTCAAAAAATGCAGTATCTTTTACCGCCGGAGCTTTTGGAAAAGGAAATGAAAGACGGTTTTTACACTCTGCCGCAGTATCTTCCCGAAATGGATAACGAAAATATAAGCGACGAGCATGCCGTTGATTTTATAATCCGCAAAGCGCGCGAGCTGAAAGGCAACCTTGTAATAATTGCTATAGGCCCTTTTTCCAACGTGGCAATGGCTATCCGAAAAGCACCCGACATAATTCCGCTGATTAAAGAAATCCGACTTATAGGAGGCTATTACACAAAGGATATCCCCGAATGGAACGTGGCATGCGATCCCGAATGTGCGCGCGTTATGTATTCTTCGGGCATACCCATAAAGGCGATAGGGCTGGACTTAACATTGCAATGCGGACTTTCAAACGAAACCGTGGAAAAGTTAAAGTCGTTTAAGGACGGAACTAATAAATTGCTTTGCACAATGCTCGGCAAGTGGTTTGCCCATTACGGTTACGATAAACCCATAATGCACGATCCGCTGGTTATTGCAAGTATACTTGATCCCGAAATAGTCGGGTTCGAGCGTAAAAACGTGCTTATAGGTTTGCAGGGCGAAGAGCGCAACAAAACCATAATGCAGCAAAACAAAACGCTTGAAAACAGCGAAATAGAAGTGGGCTTGACCGTCGATCCCGAAAAGTTTTTCGCTATTTTCGATAAATACATTTTTAACTGAAAATTTTAAACCTACAAATAAATTAAAAGATGAGGTAAAAAAGATGAGAAAAACAACACTTTTATGTCTTTTGATCTGCTTGTTTATCGCCGTTCCGTGTTTTACCGCGAATGCTACGACTATTTCGGACTACGAGCAAAAAATGCCTGCGGCTTCTTCACAAATCAACGGAATAAGCCTTACAAAAATCGCAGACGGTGCCGGTGGCGGAATCATGCTTGAGCAATACGCGCTTTCAACCCGCGAACTTGCAAGCGCAAAATACTTTGCCATAAAGTATTACAACCCGAACAACGCCGCCTGGCCCATATATTTTATTTGTCAGCAAAACGGCGGGTTTGTTTACATGTCGGAAGGCGCTTCTTATACGCTCACCGACGAAAATTTTGAGCCTGTATCCGGCGGTACGGTTCAATATTCGGCTTTGGCACCCGCTGTTTCGGGGACGGGATATATAATAATTCCCGCAAGCGCATTCAGCGGACTTGCGACGGTAGATGCTTTGTACATTACTCTTCCCGCAACTTCCGCCGCTGGCGTAAGCTATCATTTTGAAAAGCTTTTATATACCACTGCCGACAGCAGTGAAAATTTAAGCGATTTTACCGTGCTTACCGATTTTTCGCTCTGGACCGAAGCTTGGTTTGCCGGGCGCGAAACTAACGCCTCCGACATAAAGTGCGGGCTTGTTAAAGCGGAAAAAGATATAATCGGTATTACGGTTGACGGTTTATTAAACGGCGTTTCCGTAACGCAGGTTGCTTTCGGCGGCGCGTATAACGAAGGCGGACTTATGGTCAATTCGTTTTTAGGGGATAATCCCGCAGTTATGGATATCACGACTGCAAAATATTTAGCTTTTGAAATAGCGAATCCCTCTTCGGTAGATATGGCTTCGCTTATAAAATTGCAGGACAACGCGGGTAATCAGGCAACCGTAACGACTGGTGCGGAAATTGAAATTTTCAATAAAGATTTTACTTCGTCAAGAAAAGCGGTTTGCGATCCTTATGTGCGTTTAAAATCGGGCGAAAGCGGCTGGGCTGTAATTCCCGTAAGCGCATTTTCGGGGCTTAACGGCACGATCGTTGCAGTATATTATTTAATTCCCTCGTATGCGGCAGAATTAAACGGCTCGTCCGTTCAGTTCGGAAGAATAGCTGTTTATCAAAGCGAAAATATAACCGATTATTTATCGGGCGAAGTGGTGGCAGATCCCTTCTCGTGGGCGTACGGCGATTATACCGCGAGAATTGCCTCTACTGCAACCGAGACCATAGTAAGTATTGCAAGAGCTGTTTATAAAACGCCGCAGATAATTCCCATAACCTGCAACTTTGGCGACGTCAGAATTCTTGAAGATCTCGATACGAATTATCCCGAAACCAAAGAAGAATATAATGCGGTTTTAAAAAATAAAATTTACGATAAAGTCGGCGGATTAAGTCTTTCGCGCTACACAAGCGACGAACTTAGGGGCAGCGCTATGAAAGTTGATGTTATCGAACCTAAAGCCGATCGCCCCGACGACTACGCAGGCATAACCTTTACCGCAAAAGCAAGCGTAAACAAATGGAGTCAGTGGGTAAACGACGAAGGCGAAATAGAAGGTGTAACATTCTTTGTAAAAAATCTTTCGTTAAGCGAAATAAGCATGTGCTTTGAAATAGACGAGTACGATCCCGAGCAGGATATAGCAGCTAACCCCGCAGGCGAAAGATGGAGTATAGGTTTAGGCGGCAGAATAATTTTAAAAGACGCTTTAACCGGAAAAGAAAGCGTTGTAAACGCAACGCCCACGTTCAACATTCCGTGCGGATTTACCGGTTGGGTAAGAATCCCCGTGAATTGTTTTTCAAAACCCGCTTGGTGCAGCTGGGGCAATTCGGTGCTTGACCTTGTAAAAGTTCCGCAGTTCACCATTGCAATAAACACCGTGCAAAATATAGGTGCAAGCTTTGTTTTAGACGATTTTGGTTTGTATTACAACAAAACAAACGTAAGCTCTATGTTTTTTAATATCGGGCATACGATAGGCGACAATTTAAAATCGGAGGGTTAATTTTATGAAGAAGTTTTTAGCTTTATTAACTGCGATAATTGCAACGTTAGTCTGTTTTTCGGCTTGTGGAAGCTGTGTAAGCGACAACGATAACAGCTCGTCCTCGTCGTCGGGCGGAAACGAGCCGCCCGTACTTACAAAAAGAACGGCAGACGGCGAAATAGCGTATATTTTTGATGAATACGAAGGCTTTTCGTATGACGCGCCTTCGGTAATTAAAGACGGAAACGACGTAATAGTCGCATATACCACTAACAAAACGCAAAATAAAGAAGATAAGATAATAGCCGTTAAAAAAGGAACTTTTGCAGACGGTAAATTTACTTTTGCTGCGCAAAAAACGGCAATCGAACCTTCCCAAGACGGTTGGGATAAGCACAATATTGATAACGCCGATTTGGTAAAAGGCGAGTTTTTATATGGCGGCGAGAGTTATAATTACTTAATGGTTTATCAGGCAAACTCAATCGCAAGCGAAAAGAGAATGCAGATAGGAGCGGCTGTTAGTAAAGACGCTTTAAGTTGGGTAAAAGTAGGCGATAAACCGCTTTTGTCCTATGACTACGAAAGTTTAGGCGATACTGCAGGACTTTGTTATCCAAGTGTTGTAAACGTAAACCAAAAGGGCGGCATTATGTTGTTTTATACAAGAGCTACTTCGCTCGTTACCGAAACTCGTTTTGTTGAAATAAACGCCGCAAACTTAAATTCGCCTGTGTTCGGCGGGGAAATTTGTATTCCGAGTAGCGGTTTACCGCTTGACGGAAACGAATGGAGTATTACCGTAAATGCAGACTTTGCCTACGATAAAACATCAGACGAAATCTACATGGTAAAAGACGGTTTCCCCTATGCGAGCAACAACGCGAAAAAAGCCACAAAAATAGAAATCGCAAAAATTGCGGTTGCCGATTTATTCAGTCAAAGCGCGAAATGGACTACGGTTGTAAGTATAATAGACGGTCTTGACGTAGGTTATTCCCGTGTTTATTCTGCCGAATTTGTAACTGACGGATATGCTGATACAGACGGCCAAAACCTTGCGCTGTTATTCAGTTCGGGAGTTTCGGCGTCGGACGCGTCAGACGAAAGTTATAAATTCAAAAACGGTATCCATTATTATGAAGTTCCGTCCTTAAACAGGGAGGACAAGTAATGAAGCCGATTATAAAAACGTTATCGCTTTTATTTGCGGCGGCGTGTTTAACGGTTTTTTGCTCTTGTGCGGATATGAATAATTCTGATAGCGATAAATTAAATTCTTCTTCCGGTTCATCCGGCGGCGAAGTGGCGTCGGGCGGTTTGCCTTTTACCGAACCGCTTGAAAAAGCTTTTAACTATTGTCCGTCTGTTTTTATCGAAAACGGCGAGATATATTGTTATTACTGTTCTAATGCCGAAAGCGGCATTATACAGGACCATATTTATGCAAGGAAAGGCCTAAAAAATAAAGACGGCAGTATCAGCTGGACCGAAAAAACGCTCGTGCTTGCTCCGTCGTTCGGCGAATACGATGCTTTTCACTGTTGTGATCCTTCGGTTATTAAAGGCGAGTTTTCATACGACGGAAAAAGCTATTCGTATTTAATGGCTTACACCGGCAACACGTCAAACGTAAATAATAAAATAGGGCTTGCTCTTTCTAATCAGCCTATGAGCGGTTGGGTTAAGGTTAAAAACGCGTTTAAAACATACGATGGTCCCGCTTCGCACTGGGGCGTGGGGCAACCGGAACTATTAAGCGTGAACGAAAAGGGCGAAGTAATGTTGTTTTATTCGGTGGGATCGTATTCTACCTATATGGTGGCGGAAAAGTGGAATTTATCCAACTTAAACGAACCAAAAATGCTCTCATCGGCGCAAATTACAACTAAAGGATTGTTAAGCTTAAACGGCGGTGCGGACGTTATGAATAACGCGAACGTCGCTTACGATAAGCAACTAAAAAGGTACTATTTCGTATCCGACTGTCATCCGTATCCGACCGACGGCGATCCGCTTTTTGTATCGTCTGCCTTCCGAGTGACGTATATGAGCGAGAAAGGCGAAAATATAGGCGATACGTTTGCAAGTCTTGCCGCGCAGAGCGGAAAAAGCTGGTTTACTTTAAAAACTGTGGGCGAGGCGGAAACGGGCTATAAACGCAACAGTAACTGCGCTATCGTGCGTTCGCCTTACGGCTACATTCTTGATAATTCGTCTATAGAAGTTTACTATTCTATGAGTGAATTAGGGTATGGCTATGAATGGACTTATCGCATTCATTCTTATAAAATAGACGTTACAGAGTAAAAAAATAAAAAAATCTCTTTGGGTTTTCACTCAAAGAGATTTTTTGTCTTATTGTTAAATAAATGCGCCTATAGGTCGATTATTAAAGGTTTTTAGCTCGTATCAAGCTTTAACGGGTTGTAACTTTTTTACGGAAGTCTTTTGTTTTTCTGCCTGCTTTGATGCTGGCTTACTTTCCTTTTTTGGTGCGGCTTTTGCCGGTTTTACGTCTTTCGTTGTTTTTGTAGCGTCGGGTGCGGCTTTTGCTTTCTTTGTTTCTTTTACGGGCGTTTTAGTTTCTTTTGCGGCAGAAGTCTGCTCTTCGCTCTTTTTTGAATAATCTTGTTTTCTTATTTTTCCGTCGGTTTTATGTATTACAATATTTCCTTCCTGATTGCCCGCCACGTTTTTTGCGTAATCTATCGCTTCTTTTTGGGTGTTAAAAAGCTTTAACGCGCGTTCCGCCTTAGCTCCTTTTACCTGCCATTTGCCGTCTGCAGTCTGTGTTATATAATATTTTTGTCCTATAGCCATACGTTTTCTATGTCCTTTGTAATATTTAAAAATTGCAAATAATCGACTTATACGCCGACTTTTCAACTTTTTTTACTTATTGTTTTTAAAAATAGTGCAAACCGCGCTTGCCGCCATTGCCTGTTCGGTGCCTATAAGTCCCACGCCTTCAAGCGTGGTGCATGAAAGTCCTACGTTACAAACCGGTATTTCAAGTGCCGTTGCAAGATTTTCCTTTATTCTGTCGGCGTAAGGGGTAAGCTTTGGTTTTTCCGCCATAATCATCGCCGAAACGTTGTTTACCTTATAGCCTTCGTCTTTAATCATTTTTAAAACGCGGCTAAGCAAAATCATGCTCGAAATATCTTTATACTCGGGATCTTTATCGCTGAAATAACAGCCTATGTCTTTAAGAGCGGCGGCTGATAAAAGCGCGTCCATAACCGCGTGGGTTAAAACGTCGGCGTCGCTGTGTCCTAAAAGACCCTTTTCAAAAGGTATATCTATACCTCCGAGTATCGGTTTTCGGTTTTCGGTAAGTCTGTGTAAGTCGAAACCCGTGCCGGCGCGAACGTTGCCGCTCCGACCATACGCGAACCGTAAAACGCCGAGCGTAAGAAGTTCCCGTCTGCGTGCATATCGTCTGCTTGTCCGAACAGTTTACAAAACAGCGCTTGCCCTGCCGGAATAACCATTGCTCCGCCGACGATCATAAAGATAAGGAACATCGAATTACCAAACCCGCTGATTTCGTCTATCCGCATTCTTGTTATAAGCGGCAAAAGCAGAACGAAGATATTTACCGAGAACACCGTTCCGTAAGCAATCACGATTTTCGTTATAAAAGTTTCTCTCCACGTTTTGAATCTCGCTCCGTCGTCAAGCGGAAGCGTTGACATACTCATCGGCATTACGAAGTACATAAAAATGATTTCGTATACCCTTTTCGCCAAGTTGAGAACGGCAACCACAAGCGCGATTGCAAGCGCAACGCCTGCTATCAGTGACGGCAGATACAAGAACTTGTCGGGATTGACCATTCCGTTATATTTCCATTTGTCGGGAAATACGAAACCCGTCGTATAATCTCCGAAAATCTCCTTTACGCCGAGCCGTGATATATCGAACTCGGACACCGAATACCCGTTTATCCAATCGCCTGCGCAGGCGTTGAACAATGCGCTCGACAATTTCGTTGTATTCCCGATTTGAAAGATCTGCGAAACAAGCACGAGTAACGAGTTGGATATAAGGATAATCAGGAACAGAACGGTAAGCATAGCCATTGTGCCGAGAAGTGCCAAAAAGAACTTGCCGACGATAGTCGATACGTTTCGTTGCGAGTTAATCATATTTTTGATAAGCGCGGCTATCGTAAAAATGCACGTCAAGCCTATCGCTAAAATGAAAATGCACCAAAAGATTGTATTTACCGTGCTATCGCCTGCCAAAAATTCGATGATATTGACCTTTTCGCCTTTATACGTTACGTCCGTGATTCCCGATATTGCCGAGAATATCTCCATCAGTCCGTCAACGAGTTTTAGAAGCCACAGAAAAAGAAGCAAGCATAACTGTTGAAAAAATATAAGCATTCTGCTCCTCCTTAAAGTTAAAAATATAGGGCGGCAAAAAACTCTGCCGCCCCGCGCAAAATATCCGCCCTATGCGATTACGCAGTTACCCAAGCGGAAAGACCGTTGATAAGAAGCGGCGCACCCATTGCGACAACGAAGATGATAATGATACCGATAATAAGGTTTTTGACCATATCACGAGCATTGATCTTTTCTTCGTTCTTGTGTGCGATTGCAATCTTGATTCCTACAAAAGCACCCCACACGACAACTACGCCGGCAAGTGCCATTACGAATAGGAATAGGTAAGTCTCTGAAATCATCTCGGACTTTTCCCCTCCTTCACACGGAACGTGCGACTTTCACCGCATTCCGCGTTCCATCGTATGTAAGATTATAATTCTATTCAATCGACCTAAAAGATTTTATTTAGCCCAGCTTTTTCACGCAAGGCATTAAGTTTTTCTATTTGGCTATGGTTCAAGCCTAACAAAGTTACATATTCTTTGACCGTATTTATATTTGTGGCGTGTATAAGTCTATGAACATTCCTATCTACCAACACAAGGTTAGCATATTCGTCGCCACCACCCATACTTCTGGGAATTTTATGATGACAATGAATTTCAGAAACGCTGTTAAACTCTTTACCCGTAATGGCACATTTACCCCATTGAGCACAAAACAGCGACAGTCTGTTATCCGCATATTCTACACTTTCATTATTTAACTTTTGCAACATTATCTGCCGCAACAGGTTTGTATTAAGTTTCAAGTTTGCGTGTATCTTTTCTCTGTCGTGCAGAATATAGCAACTGAAACCAATTTGTATTCCGACAGGATTTTCATATTTGACGTAACTAATCGGATATAACGGCTCGCCGCAACCTTTTAGGTATTTAAGCAATTTGCTTTTGCCGTATTTATCCTTTTCGTATATCGTCAATTCCCGACCTTTATCGGCTAATTGGTAATCCATACTTTTCTGCATTCTGTTCACAAGTGTCGGCTCTATTTTGTTCCTTATGGTATTGAAATCCGCACTTACACAGCTTGCCGTGCAATAGTATTCGTGCAATCCCATAACCATTGAGTTATATAGCCGCGCCTCATCTGTCTGACTATGACCGCTTCGGGGATTTGCCATATTCTTTATTTGGTCTTTTAATTTTTCACTTTGTCTTTGAATCTGTTTATCGCAGATATGCGAACGAATTAAGTACCTGTTCCCTTTCGGAAAAAGTTTTACCTTAAACCCAAGAAACTCCGAATACCTTTGCCTTGCATTAACTACCCTTGTCTTTTCGGGCGAAACGTCTAATCGCAATCTTTCTTTTAGCCATTGTGTTGTAGCCGTTTTAATTCTCTCCGCCTCGTCTTTGTTTTTGCAAAATATCCTGAAATCATCGGCGTATCGCACTATAAACATTTCTTTCAGTTTTGTTCCTTTCAGAAGCCTATAACGCAGATATTCTTTTCCGTTACACTTATTAGGTGCAAGTTTTCGCGTAAGCGGATTCGATTGCCATTGACTCTCTATCCACCTATCCAATTCATTCAAGACTATGTTCGCAAGTAACGGTGAGATAATACCGCCTTGCGGCGTTCCTTTGTTAGGATATATCATCTTCCCGTCGGGCATTTTTATAGTGGCTTTAAGTATTTGCTTTATTAGATATATTAGATGTTTATCCCTTATTCCCAAACTCCATATCTGTCTTATCAACTTGGAATGATCGACGTTATCGAAAAAGCCTTTAATATCAAACTCTACCACGTAGTGCAAATGCGATAATTGCATTAAATTATACACTCTACGCATAGCGTTTTTGGCATTCCGATTCGGTCTGAATCCGTAGCTGTTATGACTGAATTTCGCTTCGCAAATAGGGTCTAATATTTGCTTTATACATTGTTGCACAAGCCTATCCCATATACAAGGTATTCCCAAAGGTCTCGTCTTTCCGTTTGGTTTCGGTATTTCCTTTCGCCTTACGGGTTTCGGTCTATAGCCGTGTTTCGTTCCGACTGTTATGTAACGGACTTTATCCACGACTTCTTCCGCCGACATTCTTCCGATTGTGTCTATCGTAAGTTTGTCTGTCCCCGCCGTTTTACTTCCGCTGTTGGTTTTAATGTTTCTATACGCCAAGAGTATATTTTCACGGCTAAGTATAAACTCCGTTAATTCGGTAAATATCTTGCCGTTTTTACTGTCGGCGTACAAAGTATCAAAGACCTCTTGCATTCCGTAATATTCGGCGTGGCGTAAGTCATCTACGCATAACTGCTTCGTTTTAATCTTTTTAGGCATAAGGCATCACCTCCTCATTTTGCTTGATTGAGTGACCCTTTTTGTCATACTCGCAATCCTTATATGATTGATGAAGTATTTTTCTTTCATACGACTTGAGCCCATTTCTCCGCTTTCATTACAAAAGTTTCACAGATTCGAGCTCTGCTTTTCAACACCGATTCGACAGCTTATTGTTCTTCGTCTGCCTACTATATCGTTCGGTATCTTTCCTCGTTCCGACAACCCTATCTTTACATTTATCCTTAGGTCTCCGCTTTAAGCCTGTCGGCTTGAATGTGCCTGTAACACATTACGGTCTTTCATATTTACAACTTTTACTTGACCGCACCGACTGCGTTTTATCGCCCTATACATTTCTATATAGTTCTGGTTTAGACCTGTACATTCGCGGATTCGTCAGTCCTTTTCGGACATTCTGACCATAGATAATTTATAGACTCACGACCTGTCAATAGCACCGTTCACCGCTGAACGGATTTCGTTGCGTTTTACCGCATTACGGCTATTTTCAGCCGACTTCACCGAGCTTCTCACCGTTAAGATTTCTCTTTATACGGCAAGTCGGAGTATCAGAGTAAGCGTTTCGGGGCGTTACTCCCTCATTCCACTTATCAGGTTATCAGTTCTCCAATCAAGGTTATTTCCTTAATTGTGCCTAAGCTTTTCACTTAGGAACGAGTCGCACTATAGATCCAAAAAGAATCCATAAGGGTTTGAAGTTTGCCGACGATTTCGGCAAGGTTTTCGTTAAGTCCTGCTGCAAGCAATGTATTCATATATTATTTGTTCTCCTTTTCGTTTTCTTTTTCGGTTTTCTTAATTTTTCCTGTTTTCTTTTTCTTAATGATGAAGAAAGTCACTCCACCGCCAATGCCCAAAACAAGCAAAATCGGCAATAAGATAGCGGACGCTGAAACTTTTTTCTTTTCTTTTACGCTATCGTTCGGCGTTTCGGTATTGTCTTTACCTTCCGATTCTGTCGGAGCGGAAGGTTTGTCGGTTTCTTCCGGGCTTTCAGGCTCTTTCGGTTGTTCAGGCTCGGTCGGTTTATCGGGCTGTTCGGGTTCAACGGGTTCGTTTTTAGCCAAATTTACCTCGTAAACCATCAGTTCCTCGCCGTTATCGTTTGTTACCGTAACGATATATTTCCCTTCAAGTACCGCAAAGTCGAGTTCTCCGTTTTCGCCCGGAATCAGCACTACGCCGCTTCCGTCGTCCGCGCTCGTAAATTCCACTTTCACGAACTCGGTGCGATTATCCCCACACTCGCAAACGTAAGATACCGTCATCGTCTTTTCCTGTTCCCTTACTACCGCGTCGAAAACATAAACGTGCGTATGCTCGTCGGGGTTTTCGGGTTTATCGGGATTTTCAGGCTGATCCGGGTTTTCGGGTTTGTCGGGTTCGGTCGGTTTGTCGGGCTGTTCAGGCTCGGTCGGCGTAACGGGATTTTCTTCGAGATAGCCGTCGTCGCCGCTCGTTACAAAGTCCGAAATATAGTTATAATCGCACGTTTTGCAGGTGTATTTCGTATAACCGACTTTTCCCTCTTCCGCTTTTACGATAGTCTTTTCATAGTCGTGTCCTGCGGGCTTTACATAATCGGTAACGTATTTGTCTGCGCAATTCTTGCAAGTATGTATCGTAAACCCGTAAGACTCGCAAGTTCTGCCGACTGTCTTTACCTCATAATCGTGTCCGATTGCTTCTTCTCCGTCCACCGTGTATTCGTCGCCGCAGTTTTTGCAAGTATAAAGCGTATATCCGTTTTCCGTACAAGTTACGGGATGTTCTTCGGCTTCATACGCGTGTCCCGTTGCGGGAACGTAACTGTCCGAATATTCATAACCGCAATCTTCGCAGTAATGAATGGTATATCCGCGGTGCGTACAGGTCGGTTCGATCACAATTTCCCCAAATTTATGCCCGTTCACTTCGGTATAATTATCGGTGTAGGTATCGCCGCAAAGCGTACAGGTATATTTCGTGTACCCTTTCGTAGTGCAAGTACCTTCCACCACCTCTTCCGTGTATTCGTGCGTACACTCGGCTACGGGTTCTTGCTCTCCCTCGTATGCAAACGCGGTAGCTCCGCCCGCGCCGATAAACGCGCTCATACACACCGTCAGCATTAACGCCGACAAAATGAATTTTAGTTTTTTCAAATGATTCCTCCTTTCAAGCTATTTTGTTGCTTGTTCCTGATATTCTTTCATTTTCGGCAGAAGTTCAAGTTGTATCTTGTCTGCCGCCACTCTGATTTCGTTTGCTATACTCCTGTTGTAATGTTCGGTAATTGCAAGCAATAGTCGTACTTTGTGTTCATACGCCGCTTGCCGCACCGCCTTTTCGTCTTTACCGTCAAGGTACACGCAAATATTGTCCACCACGCGCTGAAGCTCGGCTTCCACGTCGTCCCATTGTTTTGTAAGTTTCGCAACGCGCTTCGCCTTGTCGTTTTCATCGGCTCTCGCTTCTTCCGCTTCCTGCTCTTCGATGAGTTCGGAAATCTTATCTTCGATTTTTTGTCCGATGTCGCCCGTGATGTCGAAAACGTAGTTCTCTTTTTCAAACAGTACGGCTTCACGCTTGCCTATTGCCGCTTTACCTTCGGGAAAATAAACCTTTTTGAGTTCATACGACGGCGTGAACACCGTCCATATAGGTTCATAACCTCTGACCGAAACAATCGCGTCGCCTTTCTCGTCGCCGTTCAATCTTTCAAGCATACCCACCGAAATGAGCGGTTGCAAAGTTGCTCCCGTGTTACTGCTTGCGGGATTATCCGCATTGGTATTGACCGAGAATTGCTTGATTTTCTTCTGTCCGCAAAGTTCCGAAAACTCTTTTCGGGTTTCGCTGTCGTCCGAGCCAATAAAGATTTTGACGTTGCAATTTGTCTTTATGATGTCGCCTACGTCCCTGCCGTACTTTGCGGTCAGTTGCGAATACGACTGCAACACAAACAAAAACCGTATGCCGCGCGAACGCGCTACCGTTACCATTCCCTCGATATTCTCGAATTTCGGAAGGTTCGCAAACTCGTCTAACACAAAGTAAGTATTGCGTTTCAGAATTGCCGTTTCCGTTTGGTTTCGGCGCAGGTTCAGATTCGCCTTTTCAACGAGTTCTTTGTACATCTGCGTAATGAAAAGCGTTACGAAACGGTGTCTTGTAAAACGTTCGTCCGGCACGATAATAAATACCGCGTTCGGACTTTCGTCCATATTCACAATGTCCAAATCGTTCTCGCTCGTCATAGACATAATGCCGTCGTCCGAAAGTTGTTGCATATAACTGTTTACTTCCGAAAGATACGAGGTAAGCGTTTTATCGCTCGTGATAAGCACGGTGTTTACCAAGCCTCTTACTTTGGAAAACTCGTCGCGTCCCTCAATCAGGTAGTTGCGAAGCGCGGTTGTATCTTCCGAACAATACTTCGTGATATTGTGGTAGACATTAAAAAGCACAAGTTGGCTTTCGTCGATTTTCCCTTTGATACAATCCTCACACATTGCAAGGACAAAACCGAAGATAAGGTTTCTCGCTCCCTGTTCCCAAGTCGGCTGATCTCGATTCTGCACGGGGCAAAGCGTATATACAAGGTCTTGTGCGTTTTCGTATATCTCGTCTTTGAGTTCCTGCATACGCGTTCTTGCGTCCCTGTAAGACAAGAACACTTCGCCCGCTCCGTAATACTTGCCGTCTTTCTGCTGTAAGTTGTTTTCAAGGTCTTTCACGAGCCTGATACGGCGAAGAAGCACGTTCATCGGATTCCATCTCTCCGACGAATACGGTTCTCTAAGATCCAACACGGATATTTTGTATCCTTCCTTTTCAAGCGTTCTCGCGTGTTTTTCGTACAGTTCCTTTTTCGGATCGCTTATGACGATTGACGGTTTGCCCTTGCTTTTGCCGAGTACCGCTATATTCTGATCGACAAAGCCCGTTGTTTTACCGCTACCCGTAGTACCTACGATTAAAGCGTGCAACTGACTTGTCGTTATTACTTCAACGCTTCCGCCCTTTTTCTCCGCGCCGATGACGATACCATCTGTTTTTTCTTCTGCCGATTTATAATCGTAAACCTGAAATTCTTTGAGTTTTTTTAGTCTTTTCACCGACAGCCATTCGGTATCTTCCAAGTCGTTTTCATCAAGCGCGATGTTCTGCGCGTCCACCCGATACATCATTAGATAACCTATCAGTATCAGTCCGTTCGCCACGCCGACGGAAAGCCAATAGTTTTTGTAGCTTAATATCTCGCCTATGCTTTTCCCGCCGAGCGAAAACAGATACATAACGAGTACAGCTACAAAGGCGAAGAGTATTCCCCAAAACAGAAGTTTGAGTTTATTCTTTTTTCTCTTTTTGTGCCTTGTTATATCTTTTCTGTTCAATCTTTATAGTTCACCTCCTTGTATTCTCCGTTTTCTCTTTTACGCTGTTCTTCCATTTCCTTTTCAATATCCTGCAACCTGTGCGAGAAGTCCCGCTCCAACAGTTCGCTTTCATCGGTAAAAGAACGCAAAAACTTACCGAAAAGAGATTGAATGTTGTATCTCGATATTGCCCGGCGGCGTTTGTACTTTTTGTCGTTCGGCTTTAAATTTTTATATTTCGGTTTTTCGCAAAGTTCGGGTTTTATAGCCTTTGCAAGGTTCAAAACAAGATTGCCTTGCCGCCTTTTGTAATCGGCTTCTATATCCCGCAAAATCGTAAGTTTGCTTTCGTCTATCTTGTTGTGATATTTTGAAAAATTCTTTTCGATTTCCTCTGCGGATATATTTTTATCCGTGACGGCAAAGTTCTTGCCGCAAATGCTTTTTATAAGCATTTCCTTGCGTTTGAGTTCCCGCATAAACTTTAAGTGAGCCTTGCGCGCCTGCCCGTCATAGCCGATTAACATTGCGACTATGTTATCTACCCGCCCTTTGTATGCCGTCATATCTTTACTGCCGTAAGTAAGCCTGCCCGTCTTCGGCAAGTCTTTGGCAAGCGAGATTATCTCTTGTTTGATTTCGTCCTTGCTTACCATTACTTTTTTGATTGCCGTCATACCCCGAAGCGCTCTGATTGTCTCCACTCTCGATTTATACAGCCTGTCCCTGCCGTCGTCTACATACATTCCGAGCCGAACGAACAAATTGTCTATCGCCGTTTTTTCGATTTTCCCTTTGCGCCTGTATGAAAGCGCTCCGTCCTTGCCTTTGTATTTCGGTTCTTTCTCCCAAAACACAAAATGAAAGTGCAGATGGTCGGG
>ENA-OOXT01000871-OOXT01000871.1-human-gut-metagenome-genome-assembly--contig:-NODE-871-length-21647-cov-1.850824_pt1 | contig 21647 bp, 14 predicted proteins | sample MGYA00241590_ERZ501349 | MGnify/ENA primary metagenome ERZ501349 (study PRJEB25962, sample SAMEA2042838) | human gut metagenome | biome: human gut; feature: human-associated habitat; material: faeces...
TGATATTCGCCCATGACCGGAAACCAGCTCTTTCCGTCTTTTACAAACCCGTCCTTATTATAACTTATCATCTTTTACTCCCCCGACCGTTGAAGCACGCAACCGTCCGGAACGGTTATGCTTTCTTTTCCGCCTTTGCGGATAAATACCACCTCACCGACAGGTTGCGGAATACGTATTTTACAATCGATAGACGTTCCCGATCCGGAAAATATAACCGTATCGCCGCGTCTTCCTTTATATCCGCATAAATAGTCGACGATCAAATTGCACGCGTAAGAAGCAAAACCGTGATCGAGGCTGGCGGAAGGATTATCGTTTTCCCAAAGAGTTCCGGTTTTTACCGCCATATTATAGAAAAAGTCGATACATTCGGTCTCTATCCGCCGTTTCTGTCCGTTATCGCAAAGCATCATCAGCCTGAGGTAATTGCCGATAAACGCGTTTGATTTGTATACTTCGGGATAAATTCGGGAAACGTCGCGTTTTGCGCCGAAATTTTTCAGCAAATTATCGAAAAGAGCGGGATACCGTTCCACGCTCGCCGCACCCGTAAAAAACGCGTAATACTGACAGGTTTCGGTAATATGCCCTTTAAGAACGAGTTTGCCGTTTTCGCGAACGCGATTATCTTCAAAAAACTCCCCGTTAAAACTCAGACGACGTATGTTGTTCAACATTTCGTCGGATTGTTTCAATAAAGCGTCGTCGTTATATAATTTTCCCGCGCAATACAACGCTTTGGCATAAAGCATATTTGAAGGGAAATTTACGCCGCAAACAAATTCCTCGTCGTTTGCCTTACTCCACTCCACGAAAATCCATCCGTCAAGGTTTTCCAGCAAACCGTATTCGTTTTTATACCTTTCGAAAAAGTTTATTATACCGTATACGCGCTTTTTTCCGAGATTCGCAATATAGTCGTCTGCCGTACGCAAATAATTGTCGTACATTTCAACTATATACCACATAGCCCAATTTGGAATATACGATTGGTTTTCAGAAGCAAAATCCGCAGGATAACACATCGGCACGATTTCGCGCGGAATATAGCGCATCTCGGGCGCCAACGCATAATTTTGCAAAAAATCGTATTCCACGTCGTTATTGCCTGTAAGCAATTGTTCTACGCGTGCCGAGAAAAAGGAGTCGCATAACCACCCCGCACGCTCGCGGGAAGGACAGTCGGACAATAAATCCACGGCATTATGCGCAAAAGTGTTTTTACCGGCTTCAATTATTTTCATCAGCTTTTCGTTGGCACATTCCAAAAAGAACTTATCGGAATCCGGATTCGCATAGCGTATCATATTCACGGTTATATTACTCAGACTGCCCGACCTGACTATTACTTTAACGTATCTCGCGCTGTAAGGCTCGTAACCGCAATGGCAATATTCCCCTGCTTTTACGTCGTATTCTATAATGTTTATACAATTGTTTCTGTAAAACAACACTTCGGTCTCGCCCGCAGCATCGGCTTTTAAATCGATTTCGTCGAAAATAACGTAAATATGAGCATCGGAAAGGGCTTTGAACCCGGTTTGTATAAACCCGGTTTCCGATCTGCCGAAATCGTATACGGCATAAGTGTTTTCACTCAAACAACCGCATTTTTCGCATTCGTTTTTTCTATATTGCAGATTATACACGTATTGCGCGGGATTTGTTTCCCATTCGTCGATTGCGTAAATCGAATTTTCGGGTTTATAAAAACATAAATTATCGTATTCTTTATTGCCTGTTTTCTTAAAAAAACCCGTTTCTATTACGGTCGAATCAAGCCGCTCGTATCGAGGATAACGAGTTTTTCTGCCTAAAAGCTTGCCGCCGCTCACAAGCAGCGGAGTTTCGCCCGAAAAACCATCGCAATAATCACGCTGCGGATTATAACCGAAGCGGTAACTTTCGGTAAAAGTTCTTTGAAAAGAAAACCTGCATACTTTACGCACTCTTTCGTCGTAGCGGCGAACCGTAAAATCCCTGCCGGTGTACAATGCAAGTTCTCCGTCGACAGTCAATTCCGCCTGCAAAAAAGCATCCTGATTCAACGCCCAATAACTATCTGCGCGATAACCCGCAACTATAATAAAAACAGAATTATCTTCCTTATCTGCTTTTACGTGCAATTCGTCAACGCGAAAATAACCGTGCGCCGCCCTGGCAGGTCCGAAAGACAGAAGTTCTCCGTTTATATATACGCTGTAAAAATTGCTGGCGGTAATTTTCAGACATACGTTTTCGCTTTTTTTAAACGAGGCATAAAAAGCACAGGTTTCGTTAAGTTCTTTTTTTCCGTCGATCCATACAGGTACCGCCGCCCGAAAGCCCGCGCTTAATTCCATTATTGACTTCATTTCTACTCCGAAAACAAGTATTTATGTAACCTTGCACCGACATTCCGCTTTTTTATCGCCGATTGTTGTTCAGCTGTTTGTAACATAACGGAACGCCGACTATGCATATAATATAACATATATTTTGCCTCTATTTCCACCTTTATTTCAGCCAATAATTGCAAATATTTGACTTTATTTGCAATTCCCGACGCACAATATCTTTTTAAAAATCGTCTTCCCGATTTCCCGGATGCCTTTTTTTACAGAAAATTTTTTTAAAGAAAAAGCGCGCGGCACGTTAATTGCACATTCCGAATACGTTTTTGGAATATCTGCAACAATGTCCGCTGCGCTTTTTTTATTAATATTTAATTTATCGGCATCATATCCATTCCTGCGCTGTTCGTATTAGCAGTATCGACGTTGTCAGATATGGCGATGAAACGCACGTTATACATAGGAAAGATATAATCGACGTATTGTCCGACAAAAATATAATTTCTGCCGAAACGAGATAAATCTTTTACGATAATCGTATCGATTTTGCCGTTTTTCGCGTCCTCTAACAATTTTTGCACTTCCAGGCGCTCGAAATTCGTCCCGCTGTAGCCGTCGTCAACGTATTCGTCGATCAGTTCCAAACCGTTATCCGCAACATATTTACGCAAAATATATCGCTGATTTTCGATGGAAAGCGAATCGCCCGCTTTTTCGTCGTCTTTGGATAGTCTTAAATAAATCCCTGTTCTTTTATTCAGTTGTAGCTTTGATTTCATTTGTTTTACTCCTTTGAATCAAAGCCGTCAAATTCAATGTGCCGATATTATATCACATTTCATTGAATTTGACAAGCTTCGATAGTATCGAAAGGGCATCCCTTATTTAGTGTGAGTTGCCCGTTAAAAAATTAATATTTCAGACCGATTTCGCGATACGCGCGATTTTCGGCAATTTTTTGTAACACGGTATTCAGATCTTTTTGCCCCGCGTAATGGCTTGTCACTATAAATTTTTTCCCTTGGATCATATATTCTTGCCGCGTAACGGGTGCGGCAGAAAATTCCTCCTTCAATTGCGCTAACGTTTTGCTCGTATTTTACCCCTCCGAAAATTTTAATTTGATTTATTTATGTTTTTCATTTTTTATGGCTCCTTTTCTAAATTTTTTCTCAGCCTCGCATGAATGCGAATTCTATAATGATTTTTCTCCTTGTAAATTAACTTTTTGCTCGTGATTTTTATCGCTTACGGCGGGCGATACCGATAATAGTTTTGTATATATTCCTCCTGGGTTTAACGTGAAAAAGGTCGCTGATTTTTCTTTATCACCGACCTGAAATGCTCCGTAATATAACTTGCGGAAAGATATTTAATTGTCTGTTTTTGTTACATGGTAATACCTCCCGATTTGTTTTAAGAATAAAAAAATCCGTGCGATTTCGGTTGCCTTTTCAGGCTCGTTCTTCGCACGGATTTTAATTAAATATTTCATTGTAGTTTCGGAAAATCGTTATTCCGCAAAAGGAATAACAAAAACGCCTTCGCCTACGCCGAGAGTTAAATCGAGTTTTCCTTTGTCGAGGGTTTTTACGCCCTTTTCGCCGCCGATATAACAAACGGCTTTGTTGTATTTCGAGCCGTCGAACGTAAGAGCGATTTCGTCGGTAAGATTAAGCGACGTTTCGTTGTAATTTACAGCCATAATTCCGTCGTTACCGTCCTCGTCGTTAAAATATCCGAAGAGTGTGTCTTGAGAAGTCGTAACTTCTTTTAAGGACGGAACGCTATCCAAAGACAATCTCGAAAGAAATTGGAACGAAGTGTTCGTCGTTCTGTCTTTACCGGTCGTCGTGTGTCCGGCGTCGTTAGTGAAAGTTCCGATCCAGTCGAATTGAAGCAAAACGTGGTCAAATGAAAGTATTTCGCCGTTTGCTTTTTTAACGCTTTCGTAAATATCCGTCTTTTCGCCCGCACGACTTATCATCGCTTCCTGACTTGCCGCAAATTCGAATCCGATAAGCGGGCTTGCATAACAGAAGCATGAAATACCGTCGTAACCGAACGCCATCAAAGCGTACTCCTGCATACGAATGTCCTCGTAAGAGGGAACTCTGTCTCTCGAACCGTAAATCGCGCCGCTTGCATTGCCGTCCTCGTCGATTCCGTAAGGCATTGTCTGAATAAAGAAATTGGTTTTCAATCCTTCATAAGAATTCGCGACTTTTTTCAACGTCTGCACGTCGAAAAGCCAGTTATTGTCAAGACACTTTTCGCCGTTTTCGTTGTATGTAAGAGGATATCTGTCGGCGGAAAGCCATTTTTCGCCGGAAGTAAGTTTTGAAAGCACGTTATCGCAATAGAATTTGAGATAATCGGAATAAACGCCGTCGAATTCTTTCTGAACGACTTGCGCGAAAGAAGGGAACAGATTCGAGTAAAAGTTTCTGCCGTCGGAATTTTGATTCCACCAATCGACTTGCGCCGCCATAGACGTCATTTGCGATTTATTCGGTTCGTCCACGCATATTCCGAGGACTGCGTCGCTTTGTTTGAATTCGGAAATCTTACGGTACGCCGCGCCGTCGGAAACGCCGGGATTGACGTAAACTTTAACGCCGTTATTTCCGAGAAGAGTTAAAGTTTTTTCGGCTTTTTCGTCGTAAGAATGAAAACTCTGCACTCCGTCGCCCGCGCCGATTGCAAAAAGCGTGCTTATGCCGGATTCGTTAATCCACTTAACGTTTGTTTCGTTAAGGGTGGAAGGAATAAGCCATCCGCTGATCGTGAGTTTATATTCGTCTTTTTTCAAATCGTAATCGGGTAAAATAATCTTAGTCATTCCGCTATTGTTTCCTTTATCGCTGTTTCCGTTGTCTCCGCCGCACGCCGCAAGCGAAAAAATCATTCCCGCGGCAAGCGCGGCGGATAAAACTTTAGTTAATTTATTCAATTTAACCTTTAAGCCCTCCCGCAGAGAAATTACTCATTATGAGTTTGTTGAATATCGTGAACACTATAAGCGAAACGGTCGCAAGTACCGTCATGCCCGCAAAAGCGACGGGCAGAAGCAATTTTCCTTCCATTTTCGTGTACAATTGGCTTACGCCGAGCGATATCGTCGGTCTGTTGGGCATAAACACGTAAGCGGTGTTATAATCGTTCCAGCAACCGATAAACGCCGTTATTGCGATAGCCGTCAAAATAGGTACCGCTTGCGGGTACATAATTTTCAAAAACACGCCGAGATCGGTCGCTCCGTCCAAAAACGCGCTTTCTGCGTATTCCCACGGGATTGCCGCGAAGAAGTTTTTGAAAAGAAGGAAACCAAGACCGAATCCGCCCGCCGCCATGAGGAAAATGCCGAAATAAGTATTTAAAAGATGCAATTTCATCATAAGCCTGTAAGTCGTCGCGATCGAACCGACCGTCGGAACGATGAAAGACACTATCGACACATTATACAGGAATTTTTTCAGCTTAAACTCGTATTTCGCGATTATATATGCGGTAAGCGCGGGAATGGTTATGGCAAGAGCAACCTGCCCTACGACGAGAACCACCGTCGTTATAATCGTATCGTGAAGGTAGACGGGATTTCTCGAAGATCCCGCAATCTGCACGGTAAAAAGCGTTTTGTAGTTATCGCCGGTAAAGTTTCCGAAATCGAACAGTTTAAACGAGTCGATAATGAAGTTTCCCGATGTTCTGAAAGAGTTCAGAAGAAGCCAGAGATACATATAAACGTAAGACAAAGAAAGCAAAGACATGATTATAATGCCTATGATTCTGAAAACTTTGTCTATCCCCGTCCTTTTCGTTATGCTTTTTCTGTGAATAGGCACGGAAATGTTTTTCATCAATATTCCACCTCTCTGAACACTTTTTCCATAAGGCTCTTGAACACGAGAACCAACGTTCCGCCGAGAACGGCGACCACTACTCCGAGCGCGGCGGGATATCCTACGGTGTTTCCGCCCGTTACGTTGCTTATTATCATCCAGGCTACCGTACCCGTGCCCGTAGTTCCCGCCATGGATTCGCCGACCATCAAAAGCGACGGCGTATACCAGCCGAGCGCGCCGCTTATGAGCGTTATGCTCATTGTCGTGATGACGGGCCATATCATGGGGATTACTATCGAAATAAACTGCCTCATTTCGGAAGCCCCGTCGAGTTCCGCGCTTTCGAGAACGCTGTCGGGAAGCCTTGCCATAGACGAAGTAAAGTAAATTATATTACCGTTTACGCCCGCCCATACGCTGAATATCAATATGGCTTTCCATGCCGTCCGACTGTCCGCAAGCGCGCCGTTTTCGATTACGAAACGATTGCTGTAACCGAGTTTTTCGAGTATCGTAAAAAGACTTTTATAAGTTTGCGTTCCGGAAACCGATATTTTGTAAAACAAACAGAGAATAACGGTTGAAAGGACGCACGGAACGTACATTCCGACTCTTAAAACGGCATGCCCCGCAACTTTTTTATAAATAAGATACGAGAAGAAAAGCGTTAAGGGTAAGTTTATAAAAAGCGCAAGTCCCATAAGGGATAACGTGTTAAGCCACGATCTCGGCGAAAGCATTCCCGCTTCTTTTATTCCGAACATAAAGCGGAACACGTCGAGATATTGTTCGAAGCCGACAAAGTTCAGTTCGCCGTTAATTGTTTCGGTAAAAAAGGAATTATAGACCATGCCTATATTCATGCAGAACCAGAACACGATAAAGTGTATTATCGGCCATGCGAGTCCGCCGTAAATAAACAGCGTTTTTCCTAAATTCCTTTTTCTTTTGGGTTTTACGATATCGTTTTTCATTTAAATTCTCTTCATCCATTCCGACCAAAGCCCCTGGTGATGTACGGCTTCGGTCTGTAAAACGTCGTGTCTTATATTCTCTTTAGTCATTTTGTTTCTCGCCATCGTTATAAACGGACTTGTTCCCGCAACGAACAGTTCGAGCGCGCCCGTTCTGAACACGTCGGTTTTCGCAAAACGATAAATGAGCTTGGACGATTTTGCAAGATCTACTATTTCTTGTCCGAACGCGCTGAATCCGATTTCTTCGTCGGTCGTATACACCATCGGAAACTGAAGGGTTTTTTCCGCTGTCGCAACTCCTTTTTCGGAAAGTACGAATGCGAGGAAATCCTTTGCGCCGGAAACGTTGACGGCGTCCGACGGAACGAAGAACGTTTCGCCGGGAAGGTTCATCGCAAGCACGGTTTTATCGCCCGCGTTGTAAACGGGGTACGCGCCGAAATGGTAATCCGTGAAGCCCACTTCGCCGAGAATTTGTTCCATTTCCGTTGCGAACCAACTTCCGCTGAACGTGAATACGCAATCGCCGTTTACGAACGACTGTTGAGATTCGGTATGATTTTGCGCCGAAGATACGAGATTGCTTTCGGTATCGGAAGTTGCGCCGATAAGGTCGTAAATCGTTTCGAGCGCTTGCAGCGCCGCGGCAGTATCGAGTTTCGACGTGGGATAACCGCCGTCTACGTCGTTGTATTCATAATATGCGGTATAGCCTTCGGGATCGAGTTCGTACCAAAGTCCGTGGAAGAGCCAATCCATGTAGTTGACGGTAAGTCCGCACGAGAACGGAGCGACCGTTCTGCCCGTTCTGTTGTTTTTGAGACTCGCCGACTTTACGGCTTTGCACAGGTCTATAAGTCCCTGAACGGTACTCGGCCATTCGCCTTTTTTATATTCGCCGAAAGAGTCGATTTTGTTAAGATAGGTTTGGTTGTAGATAAGCCCCCAGCTCGAATATACGTAACTCGAGAGATAAGACTTATCTTTATAAGTACCCATATCTATTATATGGTTGTCCACAACTCTCGATTTTGCGGAAGTTCCGTATTTAGTCGAACTAAGAACGTCGTCGATAGACTCGATCGCTCCGTTTCTTATCCACTTTATCCAGTTGTTCATCGTATGTCCGACGAAATACAAATCTTCCTTTTCGGAACCGGGGTTGTTCATGAGCGTGAGCAAGTTGGAAACGAGTTCGGGATCGGACGAAACGTGGACTTTGATTCCCGTTTCTTCATAGTACGCCGAAGCAATGTTTTCTATCCATTTCGTGCCGAGTCCTTTATCTATTACTTTAACGTAAACGTCGCCGCCGCCCGCCGAATTTCCGCCGCCGCTGTTTCCGCCGTTTCCGCCGCATGCGACAAACGTTAAAGTAAGTACCGCGCAAAGCATTGCGCATAATAATTTTTTCATTTATTAGTCTCCCGTTTGCAAATTTAAACTCGGCAAGTCTCGTTTAAAATGCGACTTGCCGAAGTTCGTTGTAAAGTCAATTAGTTAATTATCAGTCGTTTTTCTTCTTTTTCGCTATAACCGCAGCCGCAGCAATTCCGGCTATTGCAAATAATACCGAAGTGCCCGATACAGTGCCGAAGCAACCGCTGCCGGAAGAATTTCCGCTGTCGGTCGGTTTTTCGGTGGCATAGGTAAGAGTGAGTTCGTTGGACTTAAATTCGCCGAACGCGTTTTTAACCGTATAATAAACCTTTACCGTTCCTTCTTTCGTAAAAGTAAGGAATTTCGTATCCTTATCATAAGTCGCGTCGCCTTCTATAACGAGATCTCCGACCTTTTCGCCCGCAACTTCAAAATAAGAAAGGGTAAGCCCTGCTCTCGGAGTTTTGAACTCGGTCTTTCCGCTTGTGGTGGCAAGCTTCACGTTCATCATTTCTTCGGCGGAAACGGGAGTTTCTTTGGTCGAAGCAAGTTTGACGGTGAAATCGTTTCCGATGTCCTGAGTGCAGATATTCGTGTAAACGCCCGCAACTATCGCGGTGTTTTCGAGATAAATTTCCACAGTCGCAGTTTCGCTGCCGTCAAGATATACCGCGCAGTAATATCCTTCCTGAACTCCGTCGATATAATAAGGAATAGCCGCCACGGAAATTTTCGTTGCTTTTCCGCTTTCCAACGAACCTTTTGGAAGCTCGCTTACGGGAATTTCTTCCATATTCGTCGAACCTTCCGAAACGGCGCCGACCGAAATGCTCGAATTCGTGAACCAGAAGAAAATTCCGCCTTTTTCGTGCGTGTCTTTTTCGGAACCTGCCTTCATAAGAACGTACGCCGAGAATTTTCCGTTATAATTCGGGGTTAAAGTAAAGTTAAGCTTATCGTAAGCGGTTGCTTTTACGGAAGCCGCTACGGACACGGTGTTCAACGCGTCTTTATCCGCAACGACGTTGAATTCTTTTCCCGCGCCTATCGGCATTACTTCCGAAATATCTTTTTCGATATATTCGCCCGCAACGACAGGTTCGGGTTCGCTTCCGACAAGACAGAATTCAAGATAATCGAACGCAATCATAACGGTTTTATTCACGCCCGAATGAGTTCTTTTGATAACGATTTCGCTTATATATCCGTCTTCGCCCGCCAAAGGAGCTGCTTTGAGTTTCAGAGTTTTCGCCGTGTTTCCGTAACCGAATTTAACCGAGCCCGCGCTCTTCGCGTTTTCGCCGGTGCCGTAACCCGAAACCGTTACGGTGTTTTCTCCGCCCCAGTTGCTCGCGCCTACTCTTATTTTAACGTAATCGAAAAATTCGGCTTTGTATTTTCTTCCGAGTTTTATCGTGTAAGAAGTGATTCCGTTTTCGGTTTCGCCTTCCGTCCACGTCTGTTTGGTCGTTCCGTTCGCGCCGTCGTTAATAAAGAAAGGAAGATCGGGGTTGTTATCCGCCGTGACCTTATCCTTTCTACCGTCGATCCACGCGTTTTCGCCGTCGAAATCGGTGATGAGATTAGTTTCGGGCTTTTCGTCCACGTTTCCGTCCTGTTTGTTAGACAAAACAAGCGTGACACAATCGGCAAAAATCTGTCCTTTCGCAGATTCGTTCGTCTGAACCTTTTTTATAACAAACCCGCCGATATACCCCTCTTCGTCCGCGAGCTTGGAAGCATCGAGAATAAGAGTAGCTATAGCGTTGCCGAAGCCGGATTTAACGCTGCCCGCCGCTGAAGCAAATTCCGTATCGCCGAGCGCATAGCCGAACGTTTCGATATCGTTGTTTTCCGTCCAGTTGGCTACGCAGAGCTTTATTTCGACTTTGGAAAAATTCTCGGCTTTATATTTGTTCGCAAATTTAACGGTTATCGCTTCGCCCGAAACGCTTTCCGTCCAGGTAAATTTCGTAGAACCGTCGCCTCCGAAAACAGGCAAACCGGGGTCATTGTCCACCGTGCACTTTGTTATCTTATTGCCGCCGACCTCAAGCCACGCAGATACCGTGTCCATATCGAGAAGGACGTCTTCTTCGGGTTTTTCGTCGATTTTAGGTATATCCGCCGCGGCAAGTCTGATGCCGTCGACAAAATACTGTCCGCTTGCCGCGTCTCCCGCGGTTCTTCTGAATACGAATCCTCTTATATATCCGTCCGCATCCGCAAGTTTTTCGGTGTTGAGTTTTAAAGTCGTAACAGCGTTGTTGCCCGTATATTCGGCAGAACCTGCCGAATGCTCGAAAGCCGTATCTCCGAGAGCATAACCTTCAAGCGTGCAGGCGCTTCCCGCGGCTATATTCATTTCGATATTTATGCCGTTTTCCGCCTTTATCGGAGTAGCAAGCCTTACCGTTATGGGCTTTGCAACCATATCGCCTTCCGTCCAGGAAGCCATAACGTCGTTTTTATCAAACACGCCGAGAACGCTCGTAGCCGCAAGTTTAGAAATCGCGCTGCCGTCCACTTCCAGCCACGCGCCGTAAGAGCTTACCGTGCTCGCCGCTTCGAAATCGGAAATCGGCTTCGTCATATTTACGCTATATTTTTCGGAATGCTTGACAAACTTGATATAATCGACGAAAAACTGTCCGTTCGTTTCGTCCAGATCCGTTCTTTTGAATTTGAAACCCTCGATGTTTCCGTCCGCATTCGCGAGAATTTTTGCGTTGATTATAAAATTCTTTATTGCGGTTCTGCCGAAGAATCTGATCGAGCCCGCCGAATAAGCGCAATCGGTATCCGAAAGCGCGTAAGCAGTCATAATTCTGTTTCCGTCGCCCGCAATCCTGACTTCAACCGTATCGTAATCCGCCGCTTTTACGGGGGTAGCGAGTTTTACGGAAATCTCCTTGTTTGCGTGTTCGCCCTCCGTCCACATAAATTCGGTCGTACCGTCACCTTTGAACACGTTAAGAGCCGGATTGTTATCAACGGTGTGACTCAATAATTTGCTGTCGCCCACTTCCAGCCACGAATCCGTGCCGTTTGCGTCGATAACAAGATCAGCAGCCGCATTGCCCGAATCATCGGCTTTTGCGACTGTGAAACCGACGATGAACGCCGTAATGCTTATACAAAACATAAGCGCAAAGGCTATCGCCAGATTAGTCCTTTTCAGTAATTTTTTCATATTGTCCTCCTTACTTCCGCAACTTTGTCGCGTAAGTATTTTCCCTATTAAGAATATTTCGTTTGCGCAGCAAACGAAAGCGGATATCCGCTCGATCAGACATTTTGTATTTTCGATTACATTATATCAGCCGTAACAGGCAAATTCAATATTATATTTTGTATGATTTTTACACTACGTTGACATTATCGCTTGACAATCGCGGACAAACAAGTTAAAATATCATTATGTATAGTTTAAACAATAATATTTTCCCCGACCTCAATAAAGAAGATACGATAGTGCAACTCACCGACCGCGGAGACAGGTATTATCACACCCACGATTTTTATGAAATTTTCTATATAACGAACGGAAACATAAAACACAGCCTTAACAGCGAAACGGACGAACTTTCCATGGGCGACGTGGTTTTCTTGCGTCCCGGCGATATTCATTGCTTTTTGCGCGAACCCGATAACGCCTGCGCGCACAGAGACTTGGCACTAACCATTCCGTTATACGAAAAAGCGGTTGTATTTTTTAAATACAACCCCTTATCCGATCATACGACTTATGCAAAAGTGAAAATAGATATAGAAACGCTGAACAAACTCGAAACGGAATTGCAGACGATAGGAAACGTCGACGCCGAAAAAAATCCGTCCTTTTATTTCGCCTTGGCAGAACTTTTCAAAGCGAAGCGCAACGCCGATTTGCAAGGTAAACAGAGAAACAGCGCACCCGAGTGGATTTTAGGGCTTATCGCAAAACTCGAAATGCCCGAGTTCTTCTGTCTCGCCCCGTCGGAGATTTTCGCCGAACTCAACTATTCAAAAGAATACGTTTCGAGGACTTTTCGAAAAGTTACGGGGAAAACGCTTACCGATTATATGAATCAAAGAAAACTTTCCCTCGCCTCGGTGCTTATTCAGAATACCGATAAATCCATCGACAGAATATGCTTCGAATGCGGTTATAACAACGTTTCTTATTTTTACAGAACGTTCAGACAAACCTTCGGAAAAACTCCGCACGAACTAAGAAAAATCACTTCCAAATAATCTTAATCCTTTTCGCGCGCGAGAATTAAACAATGCTCTCCGCCTTTAAAAATCAACGCTTTTCGATTCGAATCCGTGGGCTTGCCGTCCGCGGATTTTATTTTGTATCCTTTCGGCGCGTAAAATTTTGCCTCGCAAAGATACGGCACGGCGATTTTAACGGATGCTTCCGCCTCGCCGATTTCGTATCCGACGGCATATTTACCGTAAACGGAATCGTATTCGCCGTATACTTTTTTCAGTCTTTCATCAAATACGGGAGATAAAACCGCGCGCTTGAATCCGCTCGCCGTTTCTTCTTGATTTATGCCGATAATCGACTTATACGCCCACGAAACCACCGCGCCGTACGCATAGTGGTTCAGGCTGTTCATCTCTCCCGTTCGTATAGAGCCGTTCGGTAAAATCGAATCCCAACGTTCCCAGACGGTTGTTGCGCCCATATTTACCGCGTACAGCCAACTCGGCAATTCTTCGCGAAGCAAAAGGGTGTAAGCCGTTTTTGCGTAACCCGCTTTCGTAAGCGCGCCGAGCAGAAACGCCGTGCCGATAAATCCCGTGGAAAGTTTATATCCGTTTTCGGCAATTTTTTCGTTAAGTCTTTTGCCGGCGGATTTTATGTCCGCAAGCCCGAATTCGATAGCCAAGGCGTAAGCCGTTTGCGTATCGTTAGCGATTATACCGTTTTCCGAAACGTATTTTTTGTTAATCGCGGCGAGAATTTCCGCCGCCAATCTTTCATATTTCTCGCCTTCCTGCTCCTCGCCGACGATTTTTGCGGCTTTTGCCGTTAAAGCAGCCGCATTGTAGTAATATGCGGTCGCTATAAATCCCGTATCGGTAAATCCGTGTTTGTCGCTCGGGTCGGGATTGTCGAGCGCGAGCCAGTCGCCGAATTGAAACCCGTAGTCGCGGATGCGTTTTCCGCCGCGGTTTTCGTCCGAAAGAAGCAGAAATTCCGTCCATAATTTCATATTCGGATAGTTTTTCTTCAATTCTTCCTTATCTCCCGTGAATTTGTAAAGATTCCAAGGGATTATAACGGAGGCGTCGCCCCAGCCCGCGGACGTTCTTCCGAGCATAAAATCGTTGTTTTCCACGGGCTTTGCTCCATCGTAGAGTTCTTCGCGGGCATAAAAACAATCGGGAATGACAAACGGACAAGATCCGCCGTAGCGGAGTTGTTCTTGCCGCATATTTTCGAGATACTTCGAATAAAAAGCCGCGCAATCGGCGTTAAACAAAGCCGTTTCCGAAAAGACCTGCGCGTCGCCCGTCCAGCCGAAACGCTCGTCGCGTTGCGGACAATCCATAGGTATATCGAGGAAATTGTCTTTTTGGCTGTTGAATGCGTTCTCGATAAATTTGTTTAACTTTTCGTTCGAAGTTTCGATTCTCCCCGTTTGAGCCATATCCGATCGAACGGAAACGCCGACGAAATTATCGAGCGTTTTTTTATCGATTTTTGCCCCTTCGACTTTTACGTATCTGAACCCGAAAAATGTAAAATGCGGGCGTATAAGTCGATTATCGCCGTCGGAAGTGTAACAATAGGTTGATTTTGCGGTGCGTAAATTATCGCGATAAAAATTTCCGTTTTGCAAAATTTCGCCGTAAGTCAAGGTGAGTTTTTCCCCGCGCGTTAAAAAATCGGAAATTTCAACCCAACCCGTTATTTCCTTGCCGAAGTCAAGTACGGTTTCGCCGTTCGGCGTTTTTATAAGCGTTGCTTTATATCTTTCCTTTGCGGTTACGCGCGGACTTATTCTCGATATTATTTTCGCTTTCGGCTTTTCGGTAAATTTTGTCTTGTTTGCTTTTAAAATAATTTCGGCATATACTTTGCCGTTTTCGTCAAAAATTTCTTTGCGCGCGTCGTAAATCTCTCCGTCGTAAATTTCGGAAAAACTAACGGGGGATTGAATTTCTTTCCATTTTTCGTCGGTCGTAAGAACTGTATTCCCGTCCGAAACAATCTCCGCCGAAAGTATAAAACCTTTACCGAACGCGCCTATGCCGTTTACGCCGTTCGTCGGATACCTGCCGCCGTGCCAGCCGTTACCGCATAAAACGGCGATTTCGTTCTCTCCGTCGCAAAGGTATTCCGAAATATCGTAAGTTTGATATTGCAGAATATACCGATAATCGTCGCAATAAGGAGTAAAATATTCGTCGCCGACTTTTTTGCCGTTTATATACGCTTCGTAAAGCCCGAGCGCGGTTATGTAAAGACGGGCGTTCACGGCGGACTTTGCGGTAAATTTACAATAGAAAGCCGTCGATTCTGTATTCTCGGTCGCCGTGGTTATAAACGGAATATCCCATTCGGAGTTTTTTCTTCCGCATTCGAAAAACGATTGTCCGCTTGCGTTTTCGTCTTTGTCGTTTACAACTGTAACTCGCCAGAAATACTTAATTCCGCCCGAAAAATCGTATGGCAAACGAAACGCGTTCGGGCTTATATCGCTCCAAGTTTCGGAAAAAAAGATATTTTTAAACGCTTCGTCCGTAGCAACGTCGATTCTTGCGCTTTTTATTTCTCCGTAGCCTTTGCCTTCGACTTTAAAAGAAAAAACGGGATTAAGTGTACTTATCCCGAGCGGTTCGAAAAGTCTGTTTACCTGTAAATTTGTTATTTTCATCGATTTAATGCCAAATTCCGTATAATACTTCCCATAAATTATACCACGAATACGGATGTTTAACCATATACGAGGTTGAACTATTACTACATTACGTTGACCGACTTGTAACGCCGGTCGCTACTTCTTTTTTTGCGAGAATAATTTTACATTGATTTGACGGCTTAATTCGACACTTTAATTTTTCTTGTCCATTTGCGCAAATTACATTTCCCGTAAGCAGATACGGTTCTTTTGCCGTAGCCTGTCCGCCTGCGGTATATTTATTTTCCGTAAGCCTTTTTCCGACTCTTTCAAACAAGTCTTTATCCACAATTGCAGGATACATATTATCGCAATGTCTGCCGTCGAACGTAAATTCTCCCGTATACTTTTCGTTAAGCATCCACTTATCGAAAGTTCTGCCTTTGAACGGCTTTCCTTTATACCTTTCGCCTTGCTCGTTAAGCATTTTCGCGATTTCGAGTTTTGAAAAACCTTTATCGTATTGCTCGAATATGAATTTTATTATTTTTGCCTCGTCTTCGGCAATCGGTTCAAGAGCGGACAATACTTTGATACCTTCTTCTTTCAGCATTTCTTTATACATAATGCTGTCGCGGCGGTTTCTCGCAAAGCGGTCAAACATATACACGATTATGTACCTGAACGCTCCGCTTTTTGCGTCGGCGATCATACGCTGAAAGGCAGGTCTTGCGTCATTCGTTCCCGTCCGAGCTTTATCCGAATAAATATTTACTATATTAATATCTTTACCTTCGGCAAATTCTTTGCATATACGGACTTGAGCCTCGATACTTTGCTCGTTTTGACTTTGAGAACTGAATCTGGCGTAGATAACTCCGTTGTCCATTGTTTTTCCTCCGAGAAGAAATTTGTTTTTTCGGCAAACGAACTATCGGGAAACGTCGGAACAGTCAAGGAATAAGTAGAAAATGTTGCGTTATAGGTCGATTCTTGTATATTTTCAGCAACAATTTCTACCCTTGACGGAGCCGACTTTTTCCGATAACATAATCACCGAAAAATAATAACGTATGTGTTTTTTACGTACCGGATTTAAGAATATTTATATATCCCGTGTACTCAAAAACTCTGTCGCGAGCCTTTGTAGTCGTTTCGTTTAATATGCCGACTTCAACCATCTTTTTGACTGCACCTGATACGCCGTTATACGACAAACCGAGTGCGGTTGCGGCTCCGCCGATAGAGATAATCGGGTGTTCCTTGATATAATCAAAAACCTTTGAAACCGTTTCGGTTTTCTTGACAAGTTTTTCTTCATCCGACTTGATAAGCGCATTTATGCTTTCTATTGTTTTTATACCGTCGTCGCAAGTTTCGATTATCCCGTGCAAGAAGAATTTTATCCACTGTTCGTAGTTGCCTTTGACTCTTACTTCGCTCAACCTATCGTAATATTCGATACGATTGGATTTAAGATAAAGTGAAAGGTAGAGTACGGGGTGGCTCAAAATCCCGTCGGCAAGCAACATTAGCGTGATAAGCATTCTTCCGACACGTCCGTTGCCGTCCAAAAACGGGTGAACGGTTTCAAATTGATAGTGAACTAATGCCGTTTTCAGTAAAATATCCATATCGTAGTCGTTGATAAACTTTTCAAGGTCACTCATTGCGGTTTGCATATCTTCCACTGTCGGAGGAACGTATCTTGCCGTCTGCAAATTACTGTTTGACGAGCCTATCCAGTTCTGACTGCGACGGAATTCACCGGGGTTTTTCTCCTGTCCGCGAACGCCTTGCATTAAAACCCTATGAGTATCGCACAAAAGGCGGTTGCACACAGGCAATTCTTTCATTCTTTTAATAGCATAGTTGAGCGCGTTTACATAATTAACTACGTCGTTTACTTCAAGATTTACCGCAACGTCAACGTTAGGATTAAGCACGTCTTCCAAAGTTGCCTGCGTTCCTTCGATCTGACTGCTGAGCAGAGCCTCTTTACGGACGTATGCGCTCAAAAACAGATTCATATCGGGAATAAGTTCCGACGTCATATCCAACTTGCCGAGATAGTTATGCGCCTTAGAAAGCAACGCGACCATTTCAGCGTCCATTTCGATTTCGGGAAACGGCGGCAATGGATTAGGTCTATACGCTTTGTAACCGGCAATACCGCCAAGCGCGGTAATATATTGTCCTGCTCTGTTCATAAAGCACTCCTTGAAATTATTCTGCTATTATTATAGCCGCTATTTCGCAAAAAGTCAATATTGTGAAATAGTGTATTGCAAATATTTTTCGTTATTTCATTCAGCCGTTTGGTTTTTCTTGTCGAAACCGAGCGGCTTTTTTGTTTTTATCTGTTTGTAAAAATTTTATCGTAAAACTATTTCGATGTCGCAAAGATTTTGCGAGTTTGACTTTTAGAATAAATACAAAAGTTGTTGAAAAGTTTTTTAATCACGACAAAAGTGTCGTATTGCAAAGTTAAAATTTTTTTGAGAAATTTTTCAAACAGGACAAAAACTGTCCGGTTTGAATATTACAATCACCTCGCAAAAAAGATTTTTAACTGTTGCAAAACCTGCAACGTGAGCGAAGTAAACTAAAACCACGAAAATAAACGGGAGACGATAAATCGTTTCGCGTTGGTTTAATAAAAAATACCTTTGCATTTGCGCAAGGAAAGGAGGAAATTATGTTTTATCCGCAATGCAAAATATACAATGACGGAGGACATTTTATAGCTTTGCCGCATACCACTCGACCGGGGTTAAGGAAACGCCCGAAACCGCCTGACGAATTGATTGCCATAGCAGAAAAAACCGACAACAAAACCAATGCTACAAATGAAGCAAATAACGTTTCAAACGACAATAAACCCGTCAATAAGTCGATAAACGATATAAAACGAGTGCGATTACTCACGAAGAAAGAATTGTTCGACGAACTCTACGAAGAATGCAAAGACAAGCGTAAACGCGAAAAAATTTCGTTTATAGTAAGTCGTATGGCGCAGTATTTTAAGTGTGAAAAAGAAGCCCGCGTTTTCGTTGAAATCAATATCGAACGCAAGCAAAGAAATTTGATTTGTCGTAAAGTCAGATTATATCGCAAAGCGCGTTTGCAACCTTGGAATTTTTTCTGCACTTTTACTTACGATAATGCAAAACACACCGAAGAATCTTTCAGAAAAAAGTTGGCTGACACGTTTAAGAAAATGCGCTACCGCCGCGGCTGGAAATACATAGGCGTGTGGGAGCGCTCGGCAAAAAAAGAGCGATTACATTTTCACGGATTGTTTTATATTCCCGACGGACAAATGGTCGGCGAACTCGTTGAAGTAAAAGACTACTCGCCCGTCAAAGAGAAAGTGCAAACGACGTATCAGAATACGTATTTCAATGAAAGATTCGGCAGATCGGACTTCAAGGAAGTAAACGAACACGTTTTAAGCGAAGCCGTGAGATACATTATGAAGTATCTCGAAAAAGACGGCGGAAGAATCGTTTACTCAAGAGGTTTGCCGCAATATTTCATATCCGACATTATGGACGACGACGTTGCCTGCACCATAGGGCAAGAAGATAAGAAACTGTTGCTCTTTGACAACTTCAACTGTTGGGACGAAGGTTGCCTTGTAGGGCAAGTAAGCAAAGAAGTGATAGACCAGATGCCGAAAGCAAATTAAAAGGCGCACACGCCCCGTAATACCCCTAAATGAAATACGCGCGGACTAAGCCGTCCACAGCCGTATTCCTATGCGCCGCCAAGCCGCCGCACGGCAGCTATTGCAACGCGCCCGAAACTCTTTACTTTTTCTCGCTTTCGCCCTGATGGAACGCCGCATGACTATATCCGGTATCCGAATGAAGGTCTTTAAGCCACAATTCTCTCGCGCGGTCGTACACTTCGTCGGGAATATCCGGCTCGCCGCCGTGATAGGGCGGGATATACTGATCGCCCGCGACGGCAGGATCGGTGCATTTCACGTCGTTACGATACTTTTCGCGTTCCGCCTTGTCGCGAAGGTCAGGGATCGCAACGGGAACGTTCCTCGCGAGTATCGAGCGGTACGCGAACATACCGCACAGCGACATATCGAGCGCTTCGTAAACATCTATCGTGTCGGCGTTTTCGTCGCCGCGGATCTTCTGTATGAAATTGTACATCGACCAAAAGTCCGACCCGCCGTGACCGAAAACGTTTTCCTTTTCGTTCTTCTCCTCGACGATATAATCCTCGCGTTTTTCGGTGCCGTAAGCGCCCTGATAATCGTCGCTTTCGACGTAAATCCGCTTTACGTCGCCGCAAAGCGCCGATTCTCTCGCCGACTCCATGCGCCCTTTGCTGCCGTAAACCGAATAGAAAATCGAATTCTTATACAGGTCGCCGTGAATACTCTTTACGATCGCGCCGTTTTCAAGCGTTATGATTTCCATTCCGAACGCCGCTCCCTTCCGTCCGAGCTCGAGCGATCTTTGGTTGAGCGTGCTTTCCATGCCGACTACGGACACCGGACGAAGTCCCGAAATATGAATGATCGGGCCTACGGAATGAGTACAATAATACGTTCCGTACATATTATTGCGCCAGTGGTTTTTGTCGCCGTAAGTGATGCTCGGCCAGAACGGACAGCAGTTGTGAACGTACTCGCCCTCGGCGTATTCGAGCTTGCCTATTCTTCCCTCGCGGTAAAGCTTTCGCATCTCGTAAGGCGCGGGCATATAGCAATAGTTCTCGCCGTAAGCGTAAACCTTACCCGTGCGCTCGACGCATTCGACGAGCTCCACGGCTTCTTTCATCGTCTGCACGGGAAGCACTTCCGAGAAAACGTGTTTGCCCTCTTCCATACACCTGATCGCAAACGGCGCGTGTTCGGTCGCATAATTCGCGAGCACCACCGCGTCCATATCGTATTTTATAAAATCTTCGAAATTGTCGAAGTACGCGATATTCAGCCCTTCGTTCGACTTTTTCTGAATATCGAGCCCCTCTTTCCACTTGTCGCAGATTGCAACCACCTCCGCGTTGTCTGCGATCTTGCAATAATTGATCATACTCGTTCCGCGGAACGCTCCGAGCACGCCTACTCTTACTTTTTTCATTGCCGTCCTCCTTGCCGATCGGTTTCCCTCGATCGCTTCGTCCCGTCTATTGTATTACGCTCCTATGCAAAAGTAAATGGATATATTCCGCTAAAATATGGAATTTTTCTACCCGAAGAGGATTAGACGTTTGACTTTTCCGCTGCTCCGCGCTAAAATTATATCGGAGGAAACGTTATGACCGACAACAACGTTTGCAGATTCGTGCCCGCCGAAATCGCGGGCGAAGATCTTACGCCGCTGCACTTCGTACTCGAAACAAAGCCGCAAAAGTTCGATAAATGGTGCATACTCGCCTACTACCGCATGCATTTCGTCATATCGGGAACGGCGGTTCTCAGAACGCAGAACGCTGAATACCGTCTTAAAAAAGGGGACGTGTTTTTCTGTATTCCATCTCTTCCTTACGGGATCGAATCGGGAGAAGATTTTAAATATTACTACGTCGGGTTCACCGGATCGCGCGCGCCTCGGATATTCGACAGTATCGGCATAGACGAAAAAAACTTCATTTTTCAGAACGTCGATATAAGCGAAAACGTTTGGGAAAACGCTCTGTCGCTTCGGTCGGAAGCGCTTAAACTGTACGCCGAAGGCTTGCTGCTTTGCGTGTTCGGAGCGATCGCCGCTCGATCGGGGGCATACCCCTCGGACGATATGCCGCACGAAACGCCCCGAATGATAAAGAAATACGTTGACGAAAACTTCGGAAATCCCGAACTTACCATTCAATACCTCGCGAAAAAGTTTTCGTACAACACGAAATACCTCTCAAGAGTGTTCAAGCGGGAATTCGGAATAAATTTTTCGGAATACCTCAGCCAGATACGAATTCAGAACGCCTGCGCGCTGTTCGACAAAGGGATGGAAAGCGTGCAGGACGTCGCGCGTCTTTCCGGGTTTTCCGATCCGCTCTACTTTTCAAAGGTTTTCAAAGCGTTTGCGGGAGTTTCGCCCAAACAACATATCGGCATTGCGAAACGCCAAAGCCCGACGAGTGCCGATTGCTCCGAATAATCGCCGCAGAAACAACTGTTTCACCGCGATTTTCGTCGATAAGCCCCACTCGCCCGCAAATAATTTTTGCCGTCACCCGCAAAACGGCTTACTAATGTCCATATATGATAGAGAGATAATTTGTCTTTCGTGGACTCGTAAG